>Ga0070741_10015450_pt1 | contig 12932 bp, 10 predicted proteins | sample Coa_R1_4_FD_66440 | JGI IMG/M metagenome (GOLD analysis project Ga0070741, IMG submission 66440) | Surface soil microbial communities from Centralia Pennsylvania, which are recovering from an underground coalmine fire - Coalmine... | ecosystem: Environmental > Terrestrial > Soil > Unclassified ...
ATGAAGTACAGCGACAAGCCGTACATGGGCTCGGTGACGCATCCTGACCGCGCGCAGGATACGGTCGAGATGACGAAGATTCTCTTCGGAAATGACTATCTCGATCCGGCCACCGGGAAACCGAAGACTTTCGTCATCAGTCTGATCAACGCCAATTCCCCGATGACGTTCGACGCTACGATGCTGGGAGCGCTCAAGACGTACGCGCGGAACAACCAGGCGACGATTGTCACACCCTTCATTCTTGCCGGCGCCATGTCGCCCGTCACCGTCGCGGGTACGGTCGCGCAGACCCTGGCGGAGGCTCTCGCTGGCATGACGTTGGCGCAGCTCGTCAATCCCGGGGCGCCAGTTGTCCTCGGGAGCTTCGCGTCCTCTCTCTCGATGCAGTCGGGAGCGCCTACCTTTGGCTCTCCCGAGCCCGCCCTCGTGTTGTACGTGATGGCCGCCCTGGCGCGGCGACTGGGCGTGCCGTTTCGCTCCGGTGGGGGCCTGTGCGCGTCGAAGATCCCTGACGCCCAGGCCGCGTTCGAATCCGCAAACACCTTGTTGCCGACGTGCCTGGCGGGCGTGAATTTCGTGTTGCATACCACGGGTTGGCTCGAGGGCGGTCTCTCCATGGGCTACGAGAAGTTCGTCATGGACGCCGACCAGGCGGGCATGATGCACACCTTGCTGGCTGGCGTTGACCTGAGCGAGAACGGTCAGGCCATGGACGCCATCCGTGAAGTCGGGCCCGGTAAGCACTTTCTGGGCTGCGCGCACACACAGGCCAACTTCGAGACCGCGTTCTATCGCTCACCGCTCGCGGACAACAACAGCTTCGAGCAGTGGGAAGCGGAAGGCGGCACTGACATGGCGCAGCGTGCGAACAAGCTGTGGAAAAAGCAGCTCGCCGAATACGAGGCGCCCGCTCTCGATCCCGCGATCGACGAGGCCCTGAACGACTACATGAACCGACGCAAGGCCTCGTTCCCGGACTCGAACGTCTGAGAGTCTGGTCAAGCGCGGCGGCGGTTACGCCCGCCCGCACGGGGCGCAGCCGCTTTGGGCTCCGGTAAGTTGACCACTTTGCGCAGGTGCACGTAGGAGGCGGTGGAGTGTGGGATTCCCATCGCTTCCACGAAATGCGCCTGGAACCTTGGCTCGATGGCGGTCTCGATCTTTTCCACCTTGCGCACCAACTCCTCGATCGTTCTTCGCGAGCCATTGTCGAGCAGCGCGATGCGGGCCCCCGTGCCCGCGGCATTCCCGGCGGAGGCCACTTGCGAGAGATCGCAATCCGGGATCATGCCGAGCAACATGGCATATTTCACGTCGATATGACTGCCGAAGGCTCCGGCAAGCCGGATGCGATCGACGTGATCGACTCCCAGATGCTCCATCAGAAGCTTGATGCCCGCGTAGAGGGCCGCTTTGGCGAGCTGAATCGCGCGGACGTCATTCTGGGTGACCGTGAGAATTACGGCGCCTCGATGCACGACATAGCCGAACGTGCGGCCGGTCTGTACGATGCGATCGCTGCGCGCGGCGAGCTGTCCGTCCACCACACCATCCTGGTTGATGATCCCTGCCAGGTACATCTCCGCGATCACCTCGATGATGCCCGAGCCACAGATACCCGAAATACCGAGTTTCTCGGCGGCCGGGGCGAAGCCCGGATCATCCGACCACAGATCCGAGCCGATGATCTTGAAGCGCGGCTCGAGTGTCGCAGGATCGATCCTCACCCGCTCGATGGCTCCGGGCGCGGCGCGCTGACCGCAACTGATCTGCGCGCCCTCGAACGCTGGCCCGGTGGGACTCGAACAGGCCAGCAGGCGCTGGCGATTGCCCAGCACGATCTCCGCGTTGGTTCCGACGTCCACCAGCAAAGTCAGTGCATCGCCTAGATCCGGTCGCTCCGCCAGAATCATACCGGCGGCGTCCGCGCCCACATGGCCGGCGATGCAGGGCAGAACATACGCTCGCGCGTTCGGATGGAGGTTGAGCCCGATTTCCGTCGCAGTTATGTTGATGGCTTCATCGGTCGCCAGCGCGAACGGCGCTCCCCCGAGCTCCACCGGGTCGATGCCCAGCAGCAGGTGGTGCATGATGGGATTGCCGACCAGAGTGATCGCGAGAATGTCCTCTGGGGAGGTGTTCACCTCGCGTGCAACGTCCGAGGCGAGCGTGTTGAGTGCGCCGCGGACCGCATCGGTCATCTGTTGCGCCCCGCCTGGATGCATCATGGAGTAGGACACGCGACTCATCAGATCCTCGCCGAAGCGGATCTGCGGATTCATCGTGCCGCTGGAAGCGACAATCTCCCCAGACTCCAGGTCGCAGAGATGGGCCGCGATGGTCGTGGAGCCCACGTCCACCGCAAGGCCGAGCGGGCGCTCGTGAAAGCCCGGCCAGATCCCAATGATGCGCGCGCCCGCGTGCACAGCGACCGTGACCTTCCATTCGCCCTTGCGCAAGGTGGGTTGGAGATGGCGCAATACCTGGGGATCGCACGTCAGTTGATTCAGCCCCCACTCACTCCGCAGAGCCTTCATCAAACGTTCGAGGTCGCCCGAGGGGTCGTGCATGTCGGGCTGTTGCACTTCCACGTAGTGCAGGTGGACCACCGGATCCAAAGTGATCACCCGCGCATCCGCTTGCTTGCGCACCACCTGGCGGTGCACCTGGCTCGTGGCTGGAACGTCGACGACCAGGTCACCCTCGACTCGCGATTGACAGGACAATCGGTGGCCGCCCGGCAGCGGGCGGCGGTTCGCATAGCTCTGCTCGGCCGCGCTCAGAGGCGAGAGATTCGCGGCGCTGGAGGTGACCCCATGTTTGGCGAAGTCCCCCTCCATGACCAACACTTGACAGCGGCCGCAAATCGCGCGTCCCCCGCATACCGAATCGACATCCACACCCAGCGAGCGCGCGGCTTGGAGCAGGGGAGTGCCAACCGGGAAGCGGCCGCGCTTCCCGGAAGGTGTAAAGACTACGAGGGCGTCCTGATCACTCATGTTGACTCTCGACATTGAGCCGGTGCACGCCGGTGCGGTGACGCTCAGGTCACCCGCCGCCGATGCCCGCCCTCGCGTCGTCCGCGCGCGGCGCCTTCGGACGGTGGCGCCGCACCGCCGCCGGCCTGCATCACCGGGGCCTCCCGGAATTTCCGGATCCAACGCATGCAGTCGGGGTCATGGCCCATCATGACATCCGCGGCCATGCAGGCCTTGACGATCTCCAGGTGCAGCGGATTCATGATGGCGGAGGTCATCCCGGCGCCGATGGCCATGGTCAGGAAAGTGGCGCTGATGGATTCCCGGGCGGGTAGCCCGAAGCTCACGTTGGAAGCGCCGCAGGTGGTGTTTACCTTCAACTCGGTCCGCAGCCGGTGGACCAGGTGCATGACGTGAACGCCCGCTTTGTTGATCGCTCCGATGGGCATGACCAGTGGGTCGACCACCACATCCGAGGCGGGAATGCCGTGGTCGGCCGCGCGCTGCACGATCTTTTTGGCCACTTCGAAGCGCACGTCCGGATCCTGGGAGATGCCGGTCTCGTCGTTGGAAATGGCCACTACCGCCGCGCCGTATTTCTTCACCAGCGGTAGCACCGACTCGAGGCGCTCTTCCTCGCCGGTGACGGAGTTGACGAGCGCCTTTCCTTTGTACACGGCGAGTCCCGCTTCCAGCGCCGCAACGATCGAGGAATCGATCGAGAGCGGCGCGTCCGTGATGGACTGCACCAGTTGCACGGCCTTGGCCAGGATGGCGGGCTCATCGGCCAGCGGGATGCCGGCGTTGACATCCAGCATCTGCGCCCCGGCGGCGATCTGAGCGCGCGCATCCGCCTCCACGCGGCTGAAGTCTCCGGCCGCCATCTCGGCGGCCAGAATCTTGCGCCCGGTGGGGTTGATGCGCTCGCCGATCATGACGAAGGGACGCTCGAAGCCGATGACGACTTCGCGGGTTGCGGAGCTGAGGACGGTGTCGGTCATGAGACTTTCCTGTTGGAGTTGGCCTCCGGGTCACGACCCGGATACCAGGGTATGCGGCCGCCGAGCACGCCAGAGCGGTCGACGATCTCGGCGACGCTCTCTTCCTGCCGGTAGGCCATGAGGTGGATGCCGCGGACACCGCGCACTTCGCGCAGCTCCTGGATGAGCTCGATGCAGAGATTGCGACCTTCGCGCGCGCCATCGCTCGCGCCGGCCAGGCGCTTGATGATGGCATCGGGGATATGCAGGCCGGGCACGTGCGTGCGCATCCATTCGGCGACCTTAGCCGAGCGCAGCGGCCCCACGCCCACGAGGATGAAGACCCGTTCGAGCAAGCCCAGATCCTCGACCTGGCGCATGAAGGCCTTCAACATCGGTACGTCATAACAATACTGTGTCTGAATGAACTGCGCGCCGGCGGCGACTTTCTTCGCGAGGCGCTCGGCGCGCCAGGGAATGGGAGGCGCGAATGGATTCTCGGCCGCGCCCAGGAACACACGGGGAGCATGCGTCAGCTTGCGCCCGCTCAGGAACCGATGCTCGTCGCGCAAGGTGCGCGCGGTCTCCAGCAATGACATCGAGTCGAGATCAAACACTGCCCGCGCCTGCGGATGATCGCCGGCTCCGACGCCGTCGCCCGTCAGGCACAGGATGTTGCACACCCCCATGGCCGCGCCACCGAGGATGTCGCCCTGAATGGCGATCCGATTCTTGTCGCGACAGGAAATCTGCATGATGGGCGCGTAGCCGACGCGGGTGAGCAGGGCGCAAACGGCCACACTGGACATGTGGCAGTTGGCGCCGCTGCCATCTGTTGCGTTGATGGCGTCCACGTAGCCGTGGAATACGCGGGCTCTGCGGTACACGTCCTCCGGGTCGGCGGAGTCGGGCGGTGCGAGCTCACTCGTAACTGAAAATTGTCCGGCTCGCAGAACGCGCTCGAAGCGTCCCGGCGAGGTATGACCCGGGAGGATAGGCAGCGGATAGCCGGGTACGGGCTCGTCCTCGAAGTTCACTCCGGCTCTCCCGCGCGTTCGCGTGCCACTCGCAGCCAAGATGACTTCCCCTGCAGGCGTCGATCGACGGCTGGCTGCACTTTGCTGAGCGCCTCGGTTCCACCCGGAATGCGCGCGCTGCCCGCGGCAGCCAACACCCAGACACATTTCATCTCGGGGCGGACTTCGCAATTGCCGTTGTCGCGCACTCCACCGCAGGGCCCATTGCGCAGGTTTTTCGGACAGTTCATCGGACAGGACATGCCGGTCGAGCTGAGGATGCACTGGCCGCACATCTGGCAATCGAACAGAAAGCCTTTGACCGACGACTCCACCGCGGCAACCGGCCGCTCCAGGCGCCGATAGCCGATCAGCTTCCATAAGGGATGCAGCGCGGTGAGCACTTTCTCGAACCCGCGATAGAACGCATTCAGGCCGCGGGCGTGTCGGACGGACCACAGCCGCACCGCGTACATCAGGCACCCGCCGGATCCGAGGATCCTTCGGATGGAGCGCCCTCGACCTCGGTCGCCGGGCGGGCTTCCAACCCCTTGGCTCGGATCAGACGCTCGAGATCATCATCGGTATACCGTGCCTCGAGTCTGGCGGCTTCGGCGGCGACCTCCGCGTGAATGTCTTCGCCGCAAGGGCGGGGCGTGCTGCGCTTCCAATCAGCCAGGTACGCGTCCGAGCTACCTTTGCCCGCGCGCATGGCCGCTCGGTCGACAGCTTCCTGAAAACGCGGCGAAAGCTGAACTTTGGCCGTTTCACGCCCGCGCTTACAAACAACCTGCGCGGGGATGTCACGCCATGAAATGATGATCAGGCTGGCCATGGCTGCGTCTCCTCGTGGTCAGCTCGCAACCAGCGCGCCCAAGCGATGCCCCAGCGCGCCGTAGCCAGTAAAGCGGTGCTCGAATTCGAAGCCCATCCGCTGTGCGATCTCTCGCGCGCGCTCCAGGGCGGCCGGTGCCTGGGTCTGCGCGAGATACACCAGTTTGCGGTAATGGCGGAAATACTCGCTTGCCAGCTCCGGATGCCGGTCCAGTCCCAGCCCGCGGGTGACCAGCCGGTCAAAGTGACGGATGAGAAAGTCCGTCAGATAGAACGTGCCCGGCTCGGCTTCGTGGAGCTCCTCGAACACTCGGCTGCCAGCGAAGAACTCGTAACAGTGCGCGCCGGGAATTCGCTCGACACCCTCCTCGCGGAGCACGACGTCGAGTTGGCCGCCGGTGCCACAATCGCCGTAGGCCACGAACAAAGTCCGATAGCGATCGCGCTGCGCGCGGATCTCGTCTCGGACCGCGGCGGCGATCCGCTCCGGCCGGTTGTGCAACTCGGCGGGCAGGCAGCGAACATCCAGTGCGGTCCAGTCGTTCATCCGGCGCAACGCCGCGATCTCGCGTGCAAGGGCTCCGCAGGCGATGACCAGAATACCGCGCCGGGTGTCCATTGAATGTTGGCTATGGCGCGGCTGTCAGGAGACGCGCGCGGCGCGACGAGCCGCCAGGAGACTCTTGGCGGTCTCGACGGCGATGGCGGCATCGCGGCAGTAGGCATCCGCTCCGACAGCCTTACCAAACTCCTCGTTGAGGGGCGCGCCGCCGACCAACACGATGTAGTCCTTGCGGATGCCCTGTTCCTGCAGCTTGTCGATCACGACTTTCATGTAGGGCATGGTGGTGGTGAGCAAGGCGGACATGCCCAGGATATCGGGCTTGTGCTCCTCGAGAGCGGCGAGGTACTTCTCGACCGGATTGTTGATTCCAAGGTCGATGACCTCGAAGCCCGCGCCCTCGAGCATCATGGAAACCAGGTTCTTGCCAATGTCGTGGATGTCACCCTTGACCGTGCCGATGACGACTTTTCCGATCGGCTCGACGCCCGTCTCCGCCAGAAGCGGGCGCAGGATTTCCATGCCGCCTTTCATGGCGTTGGCGGCCAGCAGGACCTCGGGCACGAACAGGATGCCGTCGCGGAAGTCGATCCCGACGATGCGCATGCCTTCCACGAGTGCATCGTTCAGCACCTTCTCGGCGCCCCAACCGCGCTCGAGGAAGATCCGGGTTGCCTCCTCGACCTCCTCCTTCAGACCGTTATAGAGATCGTCGTGGACCTGTTCGGTGAGCTCCTGGTCGTTGAGGTCGCGTAGGTTGAACTCGGCCTGATCGTCTGCCATATGCGTGAAATCTCCGATGGTCCATGGGCGAAAGTGGCCTGCGGTCACCCCGAACTACGCCGCCTGGGCGCCCCGAGAAAAGGCGCGGCTCTTGCCGGCTGCTCTTCCACAGGCATGTTAAGTGAGCCGGGTCAAGCGCAGCGGCTACTTCGCGACCAGAGGCTGCCTGGAGGCGACATGCGCCGACGCAAAATGACATAAGGGGTCGGCATTTTCGCCAGGGGACGCCTGAACGATCGCCGCCGCGGGGCGGCCGCAGCAGGCGCAGCATTGTTCGGGCAGGCGCCTAGACCGGCGCGGGCGTTTCCGGGGTGGCCTTGCTGCGGCGGCCGTGGCGCTCGGCGCTCGGCGGATAGCCAAATTGCGCGTGGTAGCACTTGGAAAAATGGGTCGTGGACCGGAAGCCGCAGGCGGCTGTGATATCGACAATGGGCAGGGAGGTATGCAGCAGCAGCTCGCGCGCCCGGCGTAGGCGCATCTGCAGGTAGTACCTCTTCGGCACGCAATTGAGATGGCGTTTGAAGAGCCGCTCGATCTGGCGTCGCGAGAGGTCGGTGGCCGCGGCGATCTCATCCAGCGACAGCGGTTTCTCGATGTTCTGTTCCATGAGCTGCGCGGCATGGATCAAACTCTCCTGGCTGACACCGATCTGCGCGCGCAGCGGCACATACTGCCGGTCGCGATCGTTGCGGATGCGATCGACGATGAACTGCTCGGAAATGAGCTGTGCGATGCGCTCGCCGAGGCGGGCCTTCACCAGGTGCAACATCAGGTCGAGCGGGGCGATGCCCCCGGAGCAGGTGAAGCGGTCCCGGTCGATGGTGAAGAGCTGATCATTCAACAAAATGCGCGGGAATTCCTCGCGCAGCGCCGAGAGATTTTCCCAGTGGATGGTGGCTCGGTATTTATCGAGCAGTCCGGCTTTCGCCAGGGCGTACCCACCCGTGCACAAGCCCCCCAACGGGACGCGCCGCTCGGCTAGGCGGCGGAGTGAGGACAGGATTTTCGGGCTCGCCGCCACCTGCACGTCGACTCCACCGCACACGAAGAGAATGTCGACAGGTCCTAGCTGTTGGAGTGCGATGGTGGGTGCGAGCTGCAGGCCGTTGCTCGCCGGCGTCGGCAGGCCATCGAGGCTGACGATGGACCAGTCGTACACGGCCTGGCCGGTCACCATGTTCGCCATCCGCAGCGTCTCGACCGCGCTGGACAACGCGATCATGGAGTAGCGCGGCAGGGTCAGGAACGCGAACTTGCTCTTGGGCAATTCCACGCGGTCGATAGTAACCTCTAGGAGGCCTACGCTCTACTACTGCTGCTCGCAAGCGCGCAAGGCGCGCGACACGAGCCGAACCTTGCATCGGCGGGCGCTAAACGGAGCTACTGCCGCTCGCAAGCGCGCAAGGCGCGCGACACGAGCCGAACCTTGCATGGGCGGGCGCCAAACGGAGGCACTGCCGCTCGCAAGCGCGCAGCGCGCGCCGCAACGAGCCTGAACCTACGCCCCTACCGCCCCCTTACGCCCGCAAATCCACGTTCTCCGGATCGTACGGCGACTCCCGCAACACGGTCGCCTGTTTGCGCTCCCCCAGGATCTCGATCTGCAGCTCGGTGCCCACGGTGGCGAGATCGGCTCGCACGTAGCCAATCGCCAGGCTCTTGCGCAGGCAATGACCGTAGTACCCGGACGTCGCCCGCCCGACGATATGCCCCCCGTGATCGAAGAGCGGCTCGTTGCCCAGCGGATCCGCTTCGGTGACCCCGTGCACTTCCACCGTAATAAATCGGTTGGGTACCCCGTTCGCGAGCTGTTTCTCCAACGCTTCGCGGCCGATGAAAGGACCTTTGTTCATGCGCACAAAGCGATCGAGGCTGGCTTCGAAGGGCGTGTAGTCCGGCGTCATGTCGCTACCCCACATGCGGTAGGACTTCTCCATCCGCAGGGACTCCATGGCACGCATTCCAACCATGCCGATGCCGTGGTCTTTACCGACTTCAAACAGCGCATCGAACAAGTGATGGGCGTATTCGATCGGGAAGTGCAGCTCCCAACCCAGCGCGCCCACGAAATTCACGCGCAGCGCGTAGACATCGATCGCCAGCCCGGCTTCGATCGTCTGACCGGTGAGCCACGGAAACGAGGCGTTGTCGAGGGGCGTGTCGGTCAGCTTCGCGAGCACATCCCGCGATTTCGGCCCGGCGACGACGAAACAGCCGCGCGAGGTCGTGATGTTGCGCAAGCTCACCGTGCCGTCTCCGGGCAGGGACTTGCGCAGGTAGTCCGAATCGTAGCGCTCCGCGGCGCCGGCGCTAACGACATAGAACCGTTGCTCGTCAACCTTCGTGATGGTGAACTCGGAGCGAATGCCGCCACGCCGAGTCAGAGCGTGACACAGCGCGATGCGACCGATGCGAGTGGGAACCTTGTTGGCCACGAGTCCATCGAGCCACGCTTCCGCCCCAGGACCGGTGACCTCGTGTTTGGTGAACGGGGTCAGGTCGATGATGCCGACGCGCTCGCGCATTCGCCGGCATTCGTTGGCGACGTGCTCGAAGTAGTTCGTGCGCCGGAAGCTCCACTTGTCTTTGCGCTCGACACCAGGAGGCGCGAACCAGTTGGCGCGCTCCCAGCCATAGCGTTGACCCCAGACCGCGCCGAGCCGGTCGATCTTGTCGTACACGGGGCTGGTCTTAGCGGGCCGGGCGTCCTCGCGCTCTTCATCCGGATAGTGGATGGTGAAGACGTTGCGATAGGTTTCTTCGTTCTTCTGGACGACATACCGCTTGCTCGTGTAGTCGCCGAATCGCCGCGGATCGACCGCGAGCATGTCGATGCCCGGCTCGCCCTCGACGATCCATTCGGCGAGTTGCCAGCCTGAGCCACCCGCGGCGGTGATTCCGAAGCTGTGGCCCTCGTTGAGCCAAACGTTCGGCAGGTTCCAGGCGGGCCCAATGAGAGGGCTGCCATCGGGTGTGTACGAGATCGGACCGTTGACGATGTCCTTGATGCCGCAGTTCTCGAGTGCGGGGACACGGCGCATCGCGGCCTCGACGTGGGGCACGAGCCGGTCGAGGTCCCCTGGGAAGAGGCTGCGGCCGAACCAGTCCGGCACACCGTCGGCGAATCGGGCCGGCGCGCCCTTTTCGTAGGGTCCCAGAATCCAGCCCATCCGCTCCTCACGCAGGTAGTAGGACTTGTCGGACTCACGCAGCACCGCAAGCTCGCGTCCGCCACCCTCTCGGTAGGCTTTCAACTCCGGTGACTCGTCATACACGATGTATTGGTGCTCGACGGGAATCGCCGGAAAGTTCAGGCCGAACAGGCGGCCCGTCTGACGCGCGTAGTTGCCGGTGGCGCAGACCACGTGCTCGGCGATGAGGTCGCCTTTGTTCGTGCGCAGCTTCCATTCTCCGGACGGCGTGCGCTCGACGCCTGTGACTTCGGTGTGCTCATAGATCTCCGCGCCGGCGCTACGGGCTCCCTTGCGCAACGCCATTGTGAGGTCAGCCGGCGCGATGTGTCCGTCGTCAGGATGATAGAGCGCCCCAATGATCGCCGGAGTGTCCCCCGTGCCGCCGAGCTCGACGAGCGGCCACAACGCCTTCACCTCCGATGGGCCGATGACCTCGAATGGCACGCCGATGGTGTTGGCTGTTCCGCAATACTTCTGGTACTCGTCCATGCGGTCCCGGCAGGTGGCCAGGCGCAGATTGCCCGTCACATGGAAGCTCACGTCCTGCCCGGTTTCCCGCGGCAGGCGCTTGTAGAGGTCCACCGAGTATTTGTGGAGCTGGCCCACGGTGTAGCTCATGTTGAAAAGGGGCAGCAACCCGGCGGCATGCCAGGTGGAGCCGGCCGTGAGCTCGGTGCGCTCCAACAGTACGACATCGGTCCAGCCCTTCCGGGTCAAATGGTAGAGCGTGCTGACGCCTACAACACCGCCGCCGATGATCGCGACCCTGACATGCGTCTTCATAAAAGGTCTCCAGAATCTCTTTGGGGCGGGGCGATCTCGCGCGCAGCCTCGGCGAGGAAGCCCGAGACATAGGCGGCGAATGACCGCCACACCTCGATATGGAACACGTGCTCGCTCGTGCGCCAGAGGACGATTTCGGCCTTTGCCAGCACCGTCCGCGTGCACATTCCAACGGGAAAGAAGGCGAGGTCGAGATCGAGCGGACAGCCCGTGCTCAACAGTGTCGTTGCTTGGGAGCCGCTCACCTCGAGCGCGGTCTGCCGATGGCTGACGTCAACGAGCGAGTGCGGTAAATCACGGAGCGATGGCGCGAGGGCACTGGCAATGTTGCCGCCCTCAGGGCCGAGAAGCAGTTGCTCGTCCGGACCGAGCCAGAGGGCCGCGAGTGGGGTAGGGCTGCTCGATCCGCTAGTAGCCGCGCGGCAGGCGCGAGTCGAGATGTCCAACCCCAGCGCCTTTCCGGCAGCCCTCGTGACCTCGTCGCCGCCGCGCAGAACATAACGCTCCATTGGCGCAAGCTGGCGGACAAACGAGCAAGCGGTGAGGTACGCGGGTCGTCGCAAAGCGACTGGGGACCGTGTGACGCCCGAGCCTCTGGCCGGCAACTCTGCGACGCGAAGGGCCCCCGCTGGCATAGCCGTATCACTATCCATTCAGGCGCGCTCCTTCCGGGTCGTAGAACACGGGCGATGTAACCTTCACAGCCACGTCCGCGCCGCTCATTGTCGGCACGTAGAGGGTCTCCCCCAAGCGTGCTCTGCCACCGGAAACCAGGGCAAGCGCGATGGAGCGACCTAACACGGCGCTGTGGTAGGCAGATGTGACGTGCCCCAAGGGACGGGCTGGGGCCCGTTGGCCGGGCTCCTGCATGATCTGCGAGCCCTCATCCAGCGTGACGTGTGGATCGTTGGTCTGCAGGCCAACCAGTTGCTTGCGATCCGGTGCGCTCATGGCTGGACGTTGCAGGGAGCGCTTGCCTACGAAGTCGGGCTTGCTCTTGCCGATGGCCCAGCCGAGGCCAACATCGTCCGGCGTGACTGTGCCGTCGGTTTCCTGACCGACGATGATGTAACCCTTCTCGGCCCGGAGCACATGCATCGCTTCGGTGCCGTACTGAGTGATGTCGTATTGTTTTCCAGCGGCGTGGATTGCTTCCCATACCGATAGACCGAAGTCCGCGGGTACGTTGACCTCGAACCCCAGCTCTCCAGTGAAGCTTACCCTGAACAGCAACATCGGCACGCCACAGATGTGGCCGCGAGCCACGCCCATATGCGGCAGGGATTGGGCAGAGATATCGATGCCCTCGACCAATCCCTCCAGCACGCGCCGGGAGTTGGGCCCCTGCACGGCGATCACCGCCCATTGTTCGGTGGTGGAGGTCAACCAGACATTCAGATCGGGCCACTCGGTCTGGAGGTAATCCTCCATCAATCCCAGGACACGCGCGGCACCGCCGGTCGTGGTGGTCACGTGGAAACGATCTTCTGCTGTCCGGGCGACCACGCCGTCGTCGAAGACAAAGCCGTCGTCGCGCAGGAGCACGCCATAGCGGCAGCGGCCGACAGCAAGGCTATTCCACGCGTTGACGTACATGCGGTTCATGAAGGTCACGGCGTCCTTGCCTACAACTTCGATCTTCCCGAGGGTGGAAGCGTCGAACAGGCCGCAGCTCTTTCTCGCGGCGAGACATTCGCGAGCGACTGCCGCGTGCATGTCTTCGCCTTTACGCGGGAAGTAGCGAGCGCGTTTCCAGAGGCCGACATCCTCGAATACGGCGCCGTTGCGCACGGCCCAGT
>Ga0070741_10015451_pt1 | contig 12929 bp, 9 predicted proteins | sample Coa_R1_4_FD_66440 | JGI IMG/M metagenome (GOLD analysis project Ga0070741, IMG submission 66440) | Surface soil microbial communities from Centralia Pennsylvania, which are recovering from an underground coalmine fire - Coalmine... | ecosystem: Environmental > Terrestrial > Soil > Unclassified ...
GCACACCGTACAAACGTAGTACGTCCGACCCTTTCCGCGCAGATTAGGGAGGCTGCCCAGGGCATCCTTATAAAGGCGGGCGTGCTCAGTTTCGGCAGTCTTTGCATAGTTGAAGCTGCGTATGGCCTCACGGTTATTCTCCGCGCGCGCCTGCTTCAAGAAAGTTGGATACATAGTGTCGCGTTCATAAGACTCGCCCTCGATTGCAGCCTTGAGGTTTTCCTTGGTCGACTGGATCTTTACGGAGTCAATTGTGGGCGGGGCAACTATGCCCATTCTCTTAAGGACTGCCGCATGATTGTCGGCGTGGATTTGCTCTGCCTGCGCGGCTGCGCGAAACAGGCTTGCAACTTCACCATATCCTTCTTGCTCGGCTTTCTCGGCAAACGCGAGATAGCGCCGATTGGCGTTACTCTCGCCATGGAAAGCGGCCCGCAGGTTCTCGATGGTTTTTGAATTCTGCGCCTTTAGGGTTTCGGCTGAGGCCGAAAAGGTCAGCATTAGAAGCGCTGTTGCTAAAGTCACAACCGTTGGAAATATCTTCATTGTGTTGGGATCTCCTGGTAATAATTGCCAAACGCAGCGACACCTGGTTGGCACATTACCTGAGAGCACGCAGGCTACCAAATCTGGTCCGGCGTAAACGCTTACAACGACACTACACGTTGCGCAGAATTGTCAAAATCCTTGACCATCACCATAGGCAACCGTCAAGGAATTTAAACGCCTGGGAGAATTCGTCTTCGACATCTAAATCGGCAGCCACTCGCGTCGGCAAGGTCTGTGTCATGCCGTGGGGTGTGAAGCCCCGCAGGTATTGCGTGCTTGGATCCAAGGGACCGGCGGAGGCGAGATGCGCCCATTCGCAGAAGAAGCCAGGATCGCAAGCCGCGAAGTGCTCTTTTCAAAAAGGTGGCATTATTCACTGGATTACCTCCAGTAACGCTTCGGTGTGGATACTTTTTCTGTGTCGTCGTCGCCATGAACGCGCTGATCGCGCGTGAGGCGCTGCAGAACGCGGGTGACGACACAGCTCGTAACCTCGTTCGACGCAGCGCCGAAAGACCAGCTCAAGAATGACTGGAACTCAGTCCGGTTCCGGTGTCACGAGCGACGAAATCGCGCGGGTTTGCGCACGTATGACGTCGTCGAGAGCGATGCAGGAAACCTCCAGTGGTTGGTTGCGAAGAATAGCGAACCCCTGATAGACGATGAGATGCGCGGCGAATGGCGGTGGCTCGACCGAGTGCTGACCGAACCCACTTGCGATCGAGAGCGCTCCTGCCTCAACGCAGAAACTGCGTGAGAATGTTGCGGGTCTTGGCCAGTAGCTGCCAAGAGGGCGAAGCTGACGGACGATCACAGGCCAACGTGATTGATGTCCTTTGAGGATTCTGCTGCTCCCTGTAAATATGGCGACAGTGCCCGATCTCCACCCACCTGCGATTGGGCATTTTGTTTGAGGAGCGTTTTATGTCAGATCTCGGCTTACGCAAGGTTAGATGGTTCGCTTTGCTACTCATGCTCGTCCTCATCCCCGTCACCTACCTTTTGTCCGCATCCGGCAAGGTGGAGGTGAACGCGGAGGCATTAAAGCTGTTCGCAACACTTCCCGCGGTGATGGGCTTGCCCGCTAATCCTGCGACTGACGCGAAAGTGCGGCTGGGGAGAATCCTGTACTATGATCCTCGTCTGTCGGCCAACCAGAAGATTTCCTGCAATACCTGCCATCCGCTCGATGCCTATGGCACGGAATCCACGCGCGTGTCGACGGGGCACAAAAACCAGAAGGGAAACCGCAACGCGCCTACCGTGTACAACGCTGCGGGGCACTTCGTGCAGTTCTGGGATGGCCGGGCCCCTACCGTCGAGGAGCAGGCAAAAGGCCCCATCACGAATCCGGTTGAGATGGCGATGCCCTCCAATGCCGCGGCCGTGCAAGTGATCAAGTCCATGCCGGAGTACGTTGCGCTCTTCCAGGCAGCCTTTACTAAAGACAAAGATCCGGTTACGTACGACAATATGGCGTTGGCGATTGGAGCGTTCGAGCGCGGCCTGGTGACTCCGTCGCGTTGGGATGCTTTCATCGAGGGCGACCAGTCGGCCCTGACGGACGCCGAAAGATCGGGCTTCAACACATTTGCCGCAACCGGCTGCCAATGGTGCCACTACGGTCCGTATGTCGGTGGAGCGTCGTACCAGAAGCTCGGCGTTGTGAAACCGTGGCTCGACCAAACCGATCAGGGACTCTATCAGCTGACCAAGGAAGAGAACGACAAGATGGTATTCAAGGTCCCCTCGCTGCGGAACATCAAAAAGACGGGACCATACTTCCATGACGGTTCGGTTCCGACGCTGGACCAGGCGATCCGCAATATGGCGGTTCATCAGCGCGGAGTAATACTCACCGATGCCCAGGTGAAATCGATTGAAATCTGGATGGATTCGCTGACCGGACAGGTACCGATGAGCTACATCAAGCGCCCGGAGCTGCCGAAGAGCACCTCGCAAACTCCACCCCCTAGCGGCGAGTAACAAAACTGGGAACGGCAGTCGTTCGGGGAGTGTATTTCTAGCCCGAGTCGATCGCCTTTTGTAAGTAGCCAGCTTTCAGCCATCGATCTGGGAGGCTGTCGCTATCCTCGTGAGCACCACAAGAGGATCAAGGCAGTAACCTTCGGTGTGCGCATCGTCACTGAATCGATGCTCAGTTGGGAAGTACGTTTCCGACGAGAAATGATAGACAATACGGTCCGAAAGGGGCAGAACTCGTGAGGCAAGATCGTCTTAAAGTGCACCACGCCGAACTAGGAGCGTTCAAGAGCTTTGTCGTTGGCATTTGTGTGTTTTCTCTCGGGAGTGTGTTGGCCGGTTGGCTCAACCAGCACAATGTTCATGGATGGTTAGCGCTCATAGATAACATTTTGACGGGCATTGTTGCCGGGCTTGTGGCTCTCTCGTACGAGCGCTTGCGTCACCGTGACATCGAGAAGAAGTTACAAACTATCCGGATGATGAATCACCACGTTCGCAATGCGTTACAGATCGTAAGCGCTTTTTCGGCTAATCTCGACGGTACTGAACAAGGGATGAGAGTTCATGATGCAGTGAGGCGTATCGAATGGGCACTTCGCGAAGTGCTTCCCGGAAAAATCGACCTGAGCGATGCTGCTGCGTTACCGAATTCGAAAATGTCTGCGAACAACTCCCCCGCCTTGTGAGTGCGATACGTTTATGAAACCCGTGCCTCTCCACGGTTTCGTAGACGTTTTCGCCAACCCAGATTCGGTGCATAATCCCTCCGAGGGATTCACCATGAGTTTTCTCAAGCTGACCGCAAACACGAGTGCCAATCGAAAGGAGGACACATGCTTACGCGGGTGCTAAGCATCGTCACTCTCGCCCTAGGTGTCGCGTTCCCGGCGACGGCACAAGAACCCATGAAGATCCCGCGTGTGGGGTTCGTCGCGCCGCAAGGACGTTCTCTCCCCCTCTTCGACGCCTTCAAACAGGGCTTGGCGGATCACGGATACATTGAGGGAAAAAACATCATTATCGAAGCGAGATTCGCGGAGGGAAATTACGAGCGCTTCCCGCAGATTTTTGCCGAGTTGACGGCCATGAAAGTGGACCTAGTCGCCGTGACTGGCGCGGTCACAGCTCGGGCTGCCAAGAAATCCCTTAGCGGCGTTCCAATCGTGTTCTCTGTAGTGCTCGATCCCGTAACCGACAAAGTGGTCACGAACATGGACCAGCCGGGTGGGAACATCACGGGCGTGACTTGCTTCGATCCGCAGCAGGCGACGAAGCAGTTAGAACTGCTCCGCGAAACAGTACCGAACCTAAAGCGCGTGGCGATTCTGGGCGACCAAGGTGTGTCCGCCGCACTGATCAACGCAGCCGAGGAACAGGCGCGGGCGCTGGGACTGCAGGCTCAACCCTTGCGCATCGCTGGGCCGAATCCCGACCTCGAGGCGGCTTTCGCTGCGATCAAGCAGCAGCATGCCGACGCTTTGCTGGTGCTGGAAGAACCAGTACTTGGGGTGTACGCGAAGCAGGTTGCGGATATGGCTGCCAAGGACCGTCTACCGACTGTGTTTGCGCCATCCAGAGTGGGAGCTGGAGGCCTGATCTCGTATGGGACCAGCCAGACTGAGGCCGTTCAGCACATGACAGCTTACGTAGACAAGATTCTGAAGGGAGCCAGTCCCGGAACGCTGCCGGTTGAGAAGGTGATCCGGTATGAGCTGATCGTGAACCTGAAAACCGCAGGAGACATCGGCATCACTATCCCACCGAATGTAATCAGGAGGGCGGATCGCGTCATCAAGTAAGCGAACGCGACGATTGTCGTGAAATTGATTGGATAAGGACGAAGGCTTCAGCAACCTGTATGTTCGTTGTTGAGGAACAAGAGCATCCGGGTCAGGAGAAGCCTTCATGACTATTGTAGGGTCTGATTTTCATCCTGCTTGGCGGCAAGTAGCGGTTTTCGATTCAGAAAAGGCGAGATCCGCGAGCTCAAGCTGGAGAACGGCAACGGCGAAGCCGAGCGCTTTTATCGTCAACTGAGTTCGCCGGCCTTGATGGGGTTGGAAGCCTCTGGCAACACGCAGTGGTTCGAAGATCTGCTGGATCGATTGGGACATGAAGTCTGGATGGAGAAGGGCCGAGTGGCATTGTGTCCCGATGCCTCAGAACCCCTGGGTAACGTCGCGGCGGTTTCTGCGAATTCGCGAAAACCGGCGGCCCACCAATATCGCATTGCTTTGATGTGCAGCAGTCTGCGTTCCATACGCAATGCTACGGACCGTTCACCATATCCTTCTTGCTCGGCTTTCTCGGCAAATGCGCGGCGCTGTTCGAGCTCTAAGAGCCTACAACTCCGGTTTGGCCGACTTGGTCACCACAACTCGTCGCTTCTCTTGGATTGTCCCGGCGCGAATTGTTGAGTGGCTGAAACCTACGCTCTTTCCGGGAGGACAAGCTGTGATAAATCGGAGCCGAAGGCCTATTTTGGAATAAACGGAATCGTCGTGTTTGCAAGGCTAATGCATCGGACGATAAGTTTGCTACTGTCCCACGCTGCCCAAGCTGAGTCGACATCGCGCCTTGCCTGCCGCATCGAAGCTAACTGCCACTCCCGCCGTTCCAAGCGGAGTCGAGAAGAACACTCCTGTCGATGCGCTCTGGGCTGTTTGCCAGCCGTGCGAACCAAGGTCAAGGCGTCCGGCTTCATACCACAGCGCAACGCCTGGGTACGTAGACAGGCTACTTATTTCGGGGCCACGAATGATTACTCCGCCCCCGCCACTCACTAGCGTATTTGCATGAAACTCCTGATAGCGAAAGGCGCTGAGTTGACCGGAACCACCAGCCGTAAACTGCTCGTAGTAATTCAGCTTCGTGCCAAAACTACTCGCGACGTTTCCGATGCCGAAAACTGATACCTTTCCTGATAAAGGCTTGAATGATGTGAATGCGCTTCGCAGGTAGGGGAAGGAGGTGTCTCGAAAACTGTACCCGGCGGAGCCCTCGATCCGAGTCCCACGATGCGGTAGTCCACCCGAATCTTGGCTGTCGTAGATCCAGGTCAATTCTGGGTTTGCAAAAGCATGACTGCTGGCGCGCACGCCATCGACTACGATCGGTTTGCTGTAGGAATCGTAACCGCCCTGCAACCCGGCGCGCACCTGAACGGAACGCCACGTACCGACGCCGGCATAAAAGGAAACGCCAAAGCGATCCCTCGTCGCCGTAGTTCGAGCCGATCCGCTATACGTGTTGACCGTGAACCGCTCAACCATGAATCCGGGCGCGATGAAATAACCCGTCCCATCAAACGGCCGGTAATATTCCGTGCGGATCCCGGGATCGTAGCCAAGGGTCGTCGCGACTAGCAGTTTCGATTTGTAAGCTTGTGCCGCGGTAAAAGTCGACGAAAGTAGCAACGCGGATCGCGACGGCTCTCCGCTGGATAAGCCAAAACGGAACGATGGTCGAACAAGAACACTTTCACTGGGGCGTGGCAGAAACTCAATGTGGTAACCGCCATCAGGTTTGTCAAAATGATAAGAGGCCCCGGGTGCATCAGTCGCTGCCACGATTCCGGAGATGGCGTCTTCCAACTGCGGTTCCGTTGTTTCACCTTTGCCAAGCTTCCTGGCCAGCTCTGCTTTCGCATTCTCCTGGAATGAAGGATCCGGTGCCTCGACCCCGACGACACGGCCCTCTTGCGGCGTGGGGATGGTCCTTCGCTCGCGTTGGCGAAGATAAGCGGCCCATTCATCCGCGGGCACCTCGAAGACCGCCAATTCTTTCGCCTTTGCCTGCGCGGCCTCGTAGCCAGCGCGAATGATCTCCTCAGACTTCTCGTAATCGAAGCTTTTAAATCGTGAAGTGTTGACTTCAATTACCAAGTCCGCCAATCGCAAGGACCGCTTCTCGTTCTGCACTACCGCAATGGAAGCAACTTGCCGCAGGATTCCAACCATGGACTTGAATTGGTTTTGATCGACCGGAGCTGTCTGAACACTTACCGCGATCGTCGTGTTCGCCCCCATGTCGCGCGTCACTTCAACAGGAATATTTTGAACCAATCCGCCGTCCACCAGTACCTTGTCATCCCACTGCACAGGCGTGAAGACCGCCGGCAGAGCCATCGTGGCGCGCATCGCCTTGGGCAGCGACCCTCGTGACAGCACCACCGCTTCTCCGCTGACCAAATCCGTAGCGACACATCGGAACGGCGTCGGAAGGTCATCAAAGGTTTCCAAACTTCCGTATCCCGCCGTGATTCGACTTAGTAAGAGCGCCAGGGCTTCGCCGGAGTTAAGTCCCGCAGGAAGCGAAAACCTCCGCGCGAATCGCAGCGTAAGATTGCCTGCCGATTTGTTCCAGTCCTGCTTTTCCGCGACGACTTCGTCGCCATACCGTCTGTTTGGGTTCAACAGCACGTCCCACTCAGTGTCCGCAACGATTCTCTTCAACCCCCGGGAGTCAATCCCCGCACCAAAGAATCCCCCAACAAGGCCGCCCATGCTGGTCCCGGCGACAACGTCAATGGGTATGTGATGCTCTTCGAAGTACTGAATGACACCGATGTGCGCCAGGCCGAGTGCGCCGCCGCCGCTCAGGGCAACTCCGACCTTATGTCTGACCGGTTTTTGTGGGGCGACGGCTTGCGCTGCTGCTGTTGCAACCAAGTGAGAGAGCAAAAGGACCGTGCCGATGATTTGGGTTCGTGTAACCATTTGCATTCTCCGACAAGAAAGTCACGTCGCGGGCAACGCCACCCGAGTTGCCGACGGCGAACGCCGAGGACGACGCAAGTTGCGCCGGGAACCAGCGCATCGCGGCACAGTTGGATCGAATGATATGGCGTGAGTCCAGCATCCGTCAGAGGCGCTGCTTGCGCTACATCCAAATCGCCAATTGCCACCAGCCGCGACGCTAGGACAGTGACGTACTCGGCCATACCGCCATCGCGGCTGATGCCGATGCCTCCGGGTGGTATGGCGCGGCACGCGTTCTCGCCTCCCCGCAGGCACGCCGGGCAGCGCCCGCATCCGATGATGCCGTAAATCGCTACCGCTTCACGTCTTTCCCAGCCGGTGACACCTTCTCCCACGGCTTCGATCCAGCCTGCGTTCTCGTGACCGAGCGTCAGAGGTGCCGGAAACGACCCTGCTGGGGAATCAATGATGTGGAGATCGGGATGACAGGCGCCAGCCGCGCCCACTTCAATCAGCACCTCTCCCGGCTTGGGGTCTGGCTGTGGTACGGTGGTTAGCTCGGTGCGGTGCGGTGCGGTATAACGGAATGCACGCATGTTCTTTCCTGCGTTTCCTGCACCTTCCTGCAGTGCTCAGTTTCGCCATTGAGCATACCGCCGACCCGCCCACTTGGGAATGCGTTGTGCCTCTCCCAGAATGAGGACCGACGCGAAACCGCCTAGGTCGCGGAGGTCTGACCGCTTTCACAGTCGCGAGCGACTTGATCACCCTCTCGAAGTGCCTCTATTCGCCACTGGCGCGGGCGGCGGCACACCCTGTCCCAATGCCGAATAGAGTTCCCCACGCCGCGGTCCAAGTAGCGCCTGGCGGGATAGTGCTGGGCGTAGAATTCGCACTGGCTAAGCGGAGGTAGTACTTGGCTACAAAGGCAAACGCGCTGCCCATCTCGTTTAGGCAGATCCTAGTCGCAACTGACCTTTCGGCGGCCTCGGTTTTGTCGCTGCCATACGTCGTCGCGATCGCTCGGCGATTCGGCTCAACGATTTTCGTCGGGCATGTCATTCCGTTAATGATCTATGGAGCAGCGCGGCCACAGTCGATGGAAGTGGTGACAAAAGAAGCTCGGGCGGCGGCACGGGAAAAGCTTGCGGAAATCGTGGGTAGACTTCGCGCGCAAACGGTGAAGGCGCGCACACTGTTGGGGGAAGGAGATGTCGGGGTTGTTCTTAGCGATTGGATTCACGAACATCACCTCGAGTTGATCGCGATGGGGACCACCGGTCGCAGCGGCGTTCGCAAGCTGGTATTGGGTTCCGTGGCGGAAGAGATGATCCGTGTCGCTAAGTGTCCGGTGCTTACGGTCGGGCCCGAAATTTCCAACGAAGCCCCAGCTGGACTGGGAATCATCCTATACGCGACTGATTTCTCACGGGATTCGGCCCATGCGGCGTTGTACGCGCGATCGCTTGCGGAACGCAGCGCGTCGCGGCTGATTGTCGTCCATGTCAGGGGTGCGGGCGATGGGCAGGAATCAGAGCGTGCATTGCGGCAGCGACTGACTGAACTCGTCAGGAGGCGAGCCGACCATCCCGCTCTCTCCGAGGTGGTTGTAGCGGGGGGTAAGCCCGCAGACAAGATCTTGCAGGTCGCCAACCAGCACGCGGCCGACCTCATCGTCATCGGCGTACGAGGAGTTGGGGCCGTGCCTCGGCTCGCGAGCCACTTCGGGTCGACAGCACATGACATCATCCTTCGTGCTCGCTGCCCAGTACTTACGGTACGCGCGACCGAGAGCACTGCATAACCGTTCAGCACTGAAGAATCGTGAATCGAGCCAGCGCCACTTCTTGCAAAGAGCCGAGCAGTAAGGCTGATGTGACCTCGTACGTCTTGCCGTTTAGGTGTCGCTGCGGTGTTCCCGCGCAGTCCTACACACTTCGCATTGCTGTCGTCCGGTTCCTCGCCACTTTCCACGCTTCGAACCAGAGGAGACTCGCGCCTCCTGCCGTAAAACAAAGGGCAATGTCCGTAAGGTGGAGAACGGAAACCGGAACAGCGAAGGTAAGAACGGAACGTAAATCGACAACGCGAGCACCACGACGGCTCCACCAACAACCCACCACAGCGCTGGATTGGAAGCTCGCAAGGTGGAGACAATGATTCGGGTCCACGAGCGGTTTGCCAGAATGAGCATCAGATTTGCAATGACAAGGGGTCGAGAATGTGAGTGCACGCGCATTCGTCGCGGGTTCGCCGCGATAGAGCGCAACCGCAAAAACTGCGATCACCGCCACCAGTACGCTGACCCCTTGAAAAAAACTGAGCGTGAGCTGACGCCTCGATAGGAGCGGCTCTCCTGCACGGCGCGGCGGCCGCTGCATCAGCCCACGCTCTCCCGGTTCGGCCTCAAACGCGAACAGGCCGGGTCGATGATGAGCTCCAGGAATACGACATGCACCGGCATGAGCACCAGCGGCCATTTCAACAGGACGGGAAGGAGGGCCAGTCCCGCAATCGGCACGTGGACGGCAAAAACGAATGACATGGCCTTGCGGAGATTGTCGAAAATCCTTCTACCCAGGCGGATGGCATCGACAATGGAGGTGAACGAATCATCCAGCAGCACGAGGTCAGCGGCTTCGCGAGCCACGTCGGTGCCACGCCCACCCATGGCAATGCCGATTTGAGCGGCTTTCAGCGCGGGAGCATCATTCACACCGTCACCGGTCATGGCGACAACTTCGCCGTTCGCCTTCAGCACGTTGACCAGCCGCAGCTTCTGCTCGGGGACTACGCGGGCAAACAGCGCCCTCACCGCCGCTATGGGGTCCTCTTCCGTCTCGATGGTGATGTCTGCGAGCGGCTCTGGTTCAGTGCCACGCGCATATGCGAAGAGGATCGGCACGCGGGGTCGTAATTGTCGAAACTGTTCGATCAACAACTTCCGGAGCTGCGGTTCGATTGAATATCCGATGATTACCGCATCAAATTCAGCCTGGGCAAACTGCTCCAGCGCATTAAGCGGGTCTTTGGGTGACGCAACACTGTAACCTGCCATCGCCAGGGCGTCGTTGCGTTTGGCGAGCAAGTGCAGATTCCGGCTGATTGAAAGGACTCGTGGCAACGCCGGTGGCCCCGCAGAGGAAAGATTCTATCCAAAAAGATGTCTGTTCGTTCGACACCCGAGAAGACGTAGCTCTCATCGTGTTCGCCGCTGCCGTGAGGTCGCAAGTATGCCAGCCTGTGCCTAGGATGGGCGTGCGACTCCTTTGTCGATGCGACTCGGCAGTCACTGCTCACGATACATCTCCCATCACAATCCTGCCTCGCGTCCCCGGTGCTACGATCTTCAAATTATGTTAGATGCGAGTGGTGTGTTGCTTCGGCTGGCATCGGCGGTAGCAATTGGCCTTCTCATTGGTGCCGAGCGCGAACGCCGAAAGGGGGACGGGCCGAACCGTTCTCCGGCTGGCATTCGCACTTTTGCCATGGCTTCTCTGGTCGGTGCGACAAGCGTTTTGCTGGGCAGCGACTGGCTCCTGGCGGCATCCGTGTTCGGAGTAGCAGCATTATCGACGGTTGCGTACTGGCGCTCGCATCTGGAGGATCCTGGGCTCACCAGCGAGATCGCGCTCGTACTAACCGTGCTCCTTGGAGGCTTAGCTCTGCGGGATCCCCGTTTGGCGGCAGGACTCGCAGTTGCTGTTGCTGTGCTGCTGGCCGGACGCGAACGCATTCATCATTTCGTTCGTGGGATCATGAGTGCGGAGGAGCTAGACGATGCACTGATCTTCGCCGCCGTCGTGTTTGTTATCCTGCCGCTCGTTCCCGACAGCTATCTCGGGCCCTTCAACGCAATCAATCCCCGAATCATCTGGAAGATTGTTATCCTGATGCTTTCAATCAGCGTTGCTGGGTACCTCGCCATACGCGTAGTGGGTCCCAGAATTGGCCTGCCAATTGCCGGCCTGGCTTCCGGCTTCGTTTCTAGTGCGGCTACCATTAGTGCCATGGGGACGCGGGCGTCACTGGACCCTGCGGTATTACGGCCCGCAGTCGCGGGGGCCGTTCTATCGACCGTCGCAACGATCGCGCAGTTAGCTGTTGTGCTGGCCGCAACGAGTCTTCCCACACTACGTGCCCTTACTCTTCCGCTGATCGCGGCTGGCATTGCGTCCCTCGTTTACGCATCGTTCTTCACGTTGAGAACGCTGGCCTCCAATAGTCCAGAGAACGTTCTGCGCGGAAGAGCATTCAGCTTGAGGACGGCAGTCGCTTTCGCCGCGATTATAGCGTTCATGCTGATCGTTGCGGCCGGAGCTGACGCGTGGCTTGGCAACCGCGGCGTCCTTGCGGCGGCGACTTTAGCAGGTTTCGCCGACGCTCATGCAGCCGCCGTTTCGGTTGCATCACTGGTAGCTTCAACGAGGATCAGAGTCGACGATGCGATCGTGCCGATTCTTGCCGGCTTCACGACAAACACCCTAATGAAGGCAGTGCTTGCCTTTGCGAGTGGTAGCAGGCGCTTTGCTCTTCAGGTCATCCCAGGATTAATACTGGTCCTCCTCACACTCTGGCTTGCGGCCATATATGGAGGCCACCTTTTCGTGTGAACATCGGTATTTGCAGTTTATGGGTCGAGGTGTATTCAGAATCTCATCTCAAAGTGGCTCACGCCTCAGTAGAAGCCTCAGTCGTGGCCGGTCTACCTCATTCGCAAACACAGATTATTGTCTTGATTTCGATTGTGAAGGGGAGCAGTATCTCGCGCGCTAGTCTCGGGCACCCTCAATCGCGACTGGCCTCCCCCTGGTCGGCCGCGTTTTGATAGACCGCGCTGCGATTCGGCTTTGCGCCAAAACGATGAGCCCCCACGACTCCGCATCGTGAGGGCTTTACGAGCAATAAGCCTCGGCAGTCGCATCGCCTCCCAGTCAGTCATTGCCATTTTTCGACGTTTCAACCTAACAACTCCTTCGGAAAATTGCTCACCCGCGGGTAAGCGATGCCACAACGGTTGGCGATTCGCGGATAGAATTGGCCTGTGCGGAGTGACGCACTGTCACCCGGTGACGAACCGGACGTCGCCTGGCAAAGAATGTGCGCCCGTGTTCTCACATGTAACCAAGTGGCCATAAGATCAGCGTGAATATCGGGTTTGTACCGCTTCGTCGTGAAGGCGGGAACGCACGACTTCCCTGCCCTGCCTTCCAGCTGCGGCACTTGTGTTAGCCCTGACATCCGTACGGACCGATGCACGCGCATTGGATGACACGCCACCCGGACTGTATCGTAAACTCATCGAGCCTGCCAGCAGGAGGTACTGGAGAAGCCGTTATCACCATAAAGCAGTGCTGCTTACAAGATCGTACTCCATTCTGAGAGCTGCAGACTATCCAAACCTCTGAATCGTGACGCATCGGAATATCCACGGTGATAACTCAGATCGAATTAAGTCGCAAGAGGTTCGGCAGCGCCCATGCTCCCATAGAATTGCACTTTCCTCGATGTGAACGCCATCAATGGATTTGTAAGTAAATACAAGAGCAAATTTGACAAAGCAGTCCAATGAGGTGACGTAACCCCCAAAAACTGGACCACCTAGAATGCGAGTTCTCCTGAACCAGACTTGTCACGGAAGCTGGATGAGCCGAGGTGACATTCTGAGCTGGAAAGGAGAGACGCAGTGAAGGG
>Ga0070741_10015452_pt1 | contig 12925 bp, 8 predicted proteins | sample Coa_R1_4_FD_66440 | JGI IMG/M metagenome (GOLD analysis project Ga0070741, IMG submission 66440) | Surface soil microbial communities from Centralia Pennsylvania, which are recovering from an underground coalmine fire - Coalmine... | ecosystem: Environmental > Terrestrial > Soil > Unclassified ...
GTCTATCTTAAAGAGGGTGTTACCTACCGACACATCCTGAGCAGAAAAGAACTCATGATGCTCTCCGATATATACCGAGAGTTTCATCACTGGGAAAAAGTATGCAATCTGGTCCGTAGTACATATGGAGAGCATGCGTGCAGCGCCGTAGTAACATCGTATCCCCAGTATGGAGGCAATCGAGGCTATTACAATCTTACAAATACAAAGTTAGCAGACGTGTTCGATAAAGATGGTCACTCGCTACAACCAGATTTCAACCTTCCCGATTGGCGAGAAGGGGGAGCATTAAAACTGCTACAAAGGTACGTTTACGAAAAATGGGTTAACCCGGCAGACTATGAAAACCACGATCTGATTCAGAGAATCTGGCTTGAAGCAGCTTGCTACGCGATCAACGAGGCGCTTTACAAAGAGGGAGTCTTTACGGCCATAACTTGCGACTTTGATATGTCTCCTCCTGTGCCACCACAGGTATACACAAATACAGATGATCGAAACACGATTTGAGGATGATCGTTACTACTATGGCTCTGGCTACTAGTGGCAGCCAGAGCCATAGTCTACGGCCTAAGAGGCTACACCTGGAGAGCGTCAATATGAATAGCATTCCTCTACCCGAACCACATTTTCTCGAAGAAGATCCAACGCCTGATCGTTTGCAGCAAGCATTTATCATGAACATGCGTGCGTGGTTGCTTCTGCTAGCGGAAAACAGTGGCGGTCAGATTCATCAGGAACAGGGGTTGATCTGGACCTACACGTCTGCATGGGGAGGCAGAGGAGCACTTGCCTTCCCTCAGCTTGACCCTATACAGACCGATGAGCAACTCGATACTATCATTGAGTTCTATCGCCACTGTCATCCTCTGCAAGAAGTGATGTACTGGTCAATGGCTCCTGCACGACCGGCAGATCTGGAAACGCAGCTCCTGGCACGTGGCTTTGAGTGGAACTGGCGTCCGCACTGGATGTGGCTCGATTTTCGTCATATGCGGACTAACCACGCGAGGCCGTCAGAACTGCGCATCGAAATCGTCCAGGACGAGCCAGATTGGGAGATTGACGATCTTCCCTATTACAGTCGGGAGGACCCTTCATTACCCTATACGCAGACCAATCCTCAATTGATATGGCACTTTGCTGCGCGGCTACGTGATCAGGTGGTAGGCCACTGCACCCTCCTCCTGACGACAGGCGAGATGGGGATAGCTGGCATCTTTAGTATGGGAGTTGTTCCTTCCGCTCGAAATCAGGGAATTGGCAAAGCCCTCGTACTGGTCGCCTGTCAGTTCGCACAGGAAAGAGGGTATCATCATGCAGCCCTCAACGCGACCGGGTTGGGCGAGCCAATGTATCGACGGGTTGGTTTTGTGTCTCTAGGGTATGGCTATACCTGGTTGCTCCGAGGGCAGACGCTTGCCGCACCACCGCCAACCAGACCACAGATTGCCTTTATCGAAGCGATTGGCCGAGGCGACACTGACATGCTCGATGAGGTGAGCAAGCATCTGCAAGATAACTCATTCAATGCACCTCTTGCCAGCGACATCACTCCCCTGCAAATAGCGGTCAAGCTCCAACAACCGAGATCTGCGACATGGCTGATCGAACACGGCACCCCGCTTGATGTACTCTCAGCCTGGGATTTAGGATGGAAGAATCACGTGCCAGAGCTACTTGCTAAATCGCCTCACCTGGCAAACGAGCGCTCAGGCCCCTGGCAACTCACCCCCCTGCAGATTGCAGCACAACGAGGCGATATAGCCCTGGCGCGCGTACTTCTCACTGCCCACCCTGATCTCGACCTCAGGGACGCGGAATTTCATGGGACCGCACTGTCCTGGGCAAAACACTTTCAGCGCACCAAGATCATCGAACTGATCGAAACATATCTTGGCAGGATGAAGCCGTCATGATTGTTTAAGCCTGGCAAATAATGTTAGAATACCTGGAAAAGTGTAGAAAGAGTAGCTATCAGCAATGAAACTTCTTCTCGAACCCTATCTTACCCAACGCGCCCGCTGGCCCCAGGAGGGCCGCCATATCCTCGCACAATACGACGACGATTCGGTCGTTGTCTATCAAGCCTATCGGCCCGCGATTGGTCGCTTCGCCGCCCGACACGGCTATTTCAGCGGCGAGTTCTCTTTATCACGCATGAGCTGGATCAAACCGAATTTTCTCTGGATGATGTTTCGCTGCGGCTGGGGCACAAAAGAGAATCAGGAGGTGACGCTGGCAATACGCCTCAAACGTTCGGCCTTCGATACGATCCTGGCCGAGGCTGTCCATTCAACCTACATTGCCGAAGTCTATCAGAGCGAAGCTGCCTGGAAGCAAGCGCTTGAACGATCCTCTGTTCGCCTGCAATGGGACCCCGATCACGACCCCTCTGGGGCAAAGGTCGAGCGGCGCGCAATCCAACTGGGACTACGCGGCCCCATGCTGGAGCAGTATGCCCACGAATGGATTCTCGAAATCGAAGACATCTCCGAGTTCGTGCACCAGCAGCATCAACACGTTCTATCCGGCGACTACTCGCAACTCCAGACGCCCCGCGAACACGTCTACCCCGTAAACAATCCCACTGTAGCAAAGCGCCTGGGCATTTCATAGGCACGCCTTTAATATCGACGTAATTTCCACGTCTCTCCTATGCCATTGGGTGTCAGAAATACATCGAACGAACATCGGGCATACATAGACATTTTCTTTACTGTTGTGATAATTTTATGCAATGGTTCCTGATACGTCTCTTCCAGAAAAGTATGCTTTTTGCCCTTCAGGAGGAAACAACCAGTGAGTACAGTTCCATCAGAAAAAAAAGATGGGGGATGTGCACGTGTAGCCCTGCTCATCTTTCTCCTCACCTTCGGTCCCATCACGATTATTGTGGGCTACATTACAGATAACCATGTCCTTGCCAATATAGTGCTCCCTCTGAGCGCATATGCCATTGCCATCCTATCAGTGGGCATTTTCGAGGAGGTGGTTAATGACGGCTTCAAACATCTTGACAAGCTTTTTACAAAAGTAGTACCTGGTCTGCTTGGCTGGCTTCTTACAAAGGTGCTTCATCCATTGGTCGCCTACACGATACTGGCAATTGTCCTCACGATGGTACTGGTTACTCCTCGCATTACGCCTGAACTGCATGCTAATGCCTGTCTTCAGACACCTTTACGCCCCCTCTGTGGCAATGGTATTGGAGTGACGCCAATATCCGTTGATAGCAATGGGCAACTCTCGGCTAGTGGCAGCCTGATCAATATCGGGATCATTGACGAAACTGTCGCTCCTTCTGATCCAACCACTTCTGATCCAGCTCCTTTTGATCAATATGATACGACCAATACGCAGGAAAAGAACGTTGAAGACCTCATCTTTCAAGAGAACCGCAAGGCGGATATTGCTCCCCACTTCACGCTTGCCGTCGCAGTTCCCCTTAGCCGGACGGTGACCGACAATGGGTTCTCTGCCGGGGTGGGACTGGAAGATCTCAAGGGCGCATACCTGGCCCAGCGGGACTATAATAGCCGCCATGACATCAAGTTGCGACTGATCATCGCCAACCTCGGCGTAAAGTTTGCGGCACAGACTATCGCGCCACTTGTTGCAGCGCGGCTTGTTTTATATGCGAAAAATGGTCCGGCTGATGCCCATTTCATAGGCGTCGTAGGTTTCCCGTTCAGTATCACCGCTCAGCAAGCATTACCGAGACTTCAACAGAATGATATTCAGGTCATTTCTTCCTCCGCATCCAGTGACCTGCTTTCCAATGAGCCCGATTTCTACCGCATTGAACTGACAAATAAACAACAGAGTCAGGATATGCTGAACTTCATCCAGAATACACTCCAGCCAAAGAGTGTTGTCGTCATGTACGACTGGCCCTATAATCAGAGCGATATGGGCGATCCCTATAGCTGGACCCTTGGCGACAACATCTTTAACGGATTGAGTAATGCTGGAATAGTGGTCTCCAAGCAACATCTTCAGGTCGGACATTACGACACTCTGGATCAACCGCTTCAGAATATTCTATCCATGCCCCAGAAGCCTGATCTGCTCTTCTTTGCAGGCTATTCCGATGATCTTAACGCTTTCAGAGAAAAGCTGAATGCGCAACAACAAGATCAAAAACGGCAAGGAAAAAGCACATACGACCTGAGTACTATGCGTATCATAGGAGGACAATCTCTCTACGAGCTTGGTGGGTATACAGGCAGTAACTATTCAAGCATCTACTTTACGACCTCTGAGTTTCCCGATGCACCGAACGTGGTAAGCTTCGGAAAAGAATACGCTACTGCCTTAGACCCAAATAAACAACATCCTGGCGAATATGGTTACTCACGTACGGGCCCTGACTCAGCCTTAACATATGACGCGGTTAATGCCTACCTGCAAGCTGTCCAACAGACATCCGGCAATACCGGTATTCCCTTGCCCGATAAGGTAAAAACGGCCCTGATGAATGTCTCCTTCACCGGGCTAACCGGTCAAACAACCTTCAATGGTTACAGCCTTGCTACGCGCAGCGATCCCGTAAACAAGCTGCTCTATATAGCCTGCGTAAATAGCAAAGGTCAGACCAACGCAATTGTCGAATATGGCCCTGGAGGATCAAAGCCGCTACAATCTCCTGACGTTTGCGCTTAAACTGACGAAGCTCGACACACCACATGCACAAGAGGAGAGATCTTTTTTCAACCGGGCGTTGCCCGGTTGAAAAAAGATCTCTCCTCTTGTGCATGTGGTGCTGGTATTCCCTATTCGTAGCGCAGAATGGTCGCGATCCGCGCACGACTCGCCCGGGCTGTCGGGCCAAAGGAGGCCAGTGTGGCGATCACGACGAGCGCCAGTAACATCAGTGGCAGCGCGCCGGCATCGAAGGCAAAGGGCACTGGAAAGAGCCAGTGCGAGACCAGCAGGTCAAAGCCATAGGCGATGGGAACTCCAACGATAGCTCCCAGGAGCCAGGCCAGACCCGCCAATGACAGCCCCTCGATCCAGAATGCACGCGAGACCTGCCAGTTGCTCGCGCCCATCGAACGCCAGATGCCAATCTCGCGTTGACGTTCCAGCACCGAACTGGTCAGGGTGTTGTAGAGGCCCAGGATGCCTACCATTGCCACCCCAACGGCAGCGACGTAAAAGATGATGCAGATGCTCAACGCGCTTCTTTCGTCGGTATCCAACTCGTCTTGCTTGGTGAGAGCAGGATCAGCGTTGCCCACCGGCTGCATCGCCTGGTCAACCCTGTTCGTCAGTTGTTGCAGCGCAGCAGGTGAGTGATCACGCGCTTGAATATACAATAAACCCACACTGTTAGCTGGTTCTTTTTGCAGCTGATTGACGTTCTCGATACTGGTAATCGCAGCGCCACCCAATCCTACCTCGGTCGGCATGTCATCGACTGCACCGATAATCTTCCAGGTGGCTTTATGTCCATTGCCGTCGCTAAAGGTCACCGTATCCCCGATGGAGAGGTGCGCCTGGTGCAGTATTTGCTCGTCCAGCAGCACCACATTCTGCTCGCCCGGCAAAAACCAGCGTCCCGCGCTGATCGGCTTACGATAGACCTGCGTATTGACATCAACACCCTCTAAATCGAGCGTCCCCCACGGCGTGACCATCCATGAACTATTTCCCGCTTCGACTCGCGCCACGTTGGACAGTCCGTCCAGGATCTGATGGAGTTGCGGGAGGGGGCGAGAGAAGATTTGTGGGTCGCTCGTCACGCGCACCTTTATATCGTAGGTATAATTTGTGCGCAGCTGCAGCGCCATCTGATTGATACTATAGGTAAAGGTAGTGACCGCCAGAAGGGTGACGCCGGAGAGCGCGAGCGCGCTGATGGTCATAATCGCGCGTCCCCTCTTGCGGAAAATGCCTCGGAAACCGAGCCAGACCGTTTGCGGTATCCAGATCAGGCGTTCCGCAATATCGGGCAGCCAGGGGTTTGGACTGGCGCTAACGCTGGTAACGCCATAAGCCCCCAGCGCTTCATGGACCGTGATACGCGTGCCATCCAGTACGGCGATCAGAGCGGCGAGTAAGGGCGCGCCTATGCCGGAACCTATCCCAATCAGAAAGACATTGAGTGGAATGGAAAAAGGACCCAGGTAGAACAATTCTATTTTCGCAAACTGCGAGGCACCCGCATAACCAAGCGTGATGCCCAGAGCCAACCCCAGGAAGGTTCCGAGCAGGCTATAGATGAGTACCGTCAGCAGGTAACTCTTCAAGATGTCGCTTTTTGTGCCTCCCAGCACCTTCATTGTACCAATAATCTTCATTTGCTCGGCAATCAGCGTCGTTAAGGTATTCATAATCAGGAAGCACGAGACGACAATTGCTCCGGCTGCCAACACTCGCACCAGATTGAAGAAACCATTGATAAAGTCGAGACCAATTTGGAGGGTGGCACTGCTTATTATACTAGCATTCTGCATGGTTAAATGTCTTCTCTGTAGCAAATCGCGCAGTGCTTGCGCCGTGTCCTGCACAGCATTGATATCGCGTACTTTAATGGCAATGCTGTTATCTTGCGTTGTGCCAAGCAGTTGCCCCAGATCGCTCATTCTCATGTATCCTTGCGCGATCTTTGATCCTCTAACCGCTGGCAGTCCCGAGGTTTGTACTGCCCCAGCCACACGTAATGACGCAATTCCCTTTTGACCTTGCAGCGGGATAGCTCCATTGAGCGAGAAGGAGTGCAAAGTGAGATCTGTCATCTCCAGCACGATCTCACCAGGACCCGGATAGTGGCCGTTGAGCAGCTCAAATCCTCCCAGCACGGCATGCTGGAGATCTTGAAACGCGATAACATTCATGGCGATAGGCCCTTCAGCTGTCTGCCATTGGAATCGCCCCACCATCTGTTCCTGCACGGTCTGCACATTTGGCAGCGCGGCAATCTGAGCCATCAAAGCAGGATCAAGGCGCGCTACCGAGAAGGTGATATCTGGATAGTGCGAGCGGTCCTGTTGATGGTAGTAAGCATCGGTAATTTTGAATGCGAAGACATTGATACCGGTCAGGCCCAGCACGCCAATGAAGATTGCTAGCACGACGACGAAAGTTCTCCCTTTACGCCGTGTCACATCAGTAATCGACTTACGGGCAAGCGGACTACTTAGCATAATACTCATCTCAGCTCTCCTTGCCCCTGTATATCGGGATAGTATGGAGTTGAGGCGGGAGGTGTCGCTATGACAGCATTCGCGTTGAAGGCATTGACGATGCGGCCATCGCGCAACATGATCCCAGCGGTAGCTTTTTTAGCCAGATCGAGGTCGTGCGTGACATAGAGGACAGTCTTGCCCTGTCGTGTCAGGTTCACCAGAATATCGAAGATAGCGTGTGCCATCTGTGAATCCAGGTTGCCGGTCGGCTCATCAGCAATAATTACTGGAGGATCGTTGGCAAGGGCGCGGGCAATAGCTACGCGCTGCTGCTGACCACCAGACAGTTCGCTGGGTAATCGCTTCTCATATCCCTTCATATCCACTATTTCCAGGCAGCGCCAGGCAATCGCGCGCCAGGACGAGCGCGGCGCGCGATTCCTGCCCAGTTCCAGCGCCAGCAGAACATTTTCGAGTGCCGTCAGAGTGGGCACGAGTTGGAAAAACTGAAAGACGATACCAACATGCTGACCGCGCCAACGTGCAAGCTGGTTCTCCCCCTTCGCACGAATCTCCTCGCCCGCAAAGATGATGCGCCCGCTGCTCGGACGATCAATACCAATCAGCATATTGAGCAGAGTAGACTTACCGCTGCCCGATGGTCCAATAATAGCAAAGACGCTTCGCACAGGAATGCTGAAGCTGACATCATCGAGAATAGTAATTTTTTGTGTCGGCGTTTGAATAATATGTGTAAGATGTTCTACCTGCACCAGAGCCGCCCCAGCAGGAACGCCCGGCCCTCGATAAGGATAAAAAGTGGTTTCTTGCATTTTCCTCCTCTTTCATATTGATTCGTTAGTTCATGCCATGCCGTAGCCGATAAATCGACGGTGGGCACGATAAATCGGCCAGTCGTCCCCACAGATATCTTGCTGGATTGATTTATTAAACTTCACTATCGGCCTCCGCGCCCAGCCAATCAATGTCTGCTTCGCGTATTCTCGCAAAAATGTATCGCCAGATGGCACCTGTTAACTACACATCGTTCATACAAAAGCAATGATACGGGAAGCACCCTGAATTGTCCCTGGGGGTAACCCTAATTTTTGGGGGGAACAACGGGCCCTTTTGCGAAAAAGTAGGGAAAACCCTGAGATAGTCATATCGTACATAGAGTAAAATGATCACAATGAAACCAGAGAGGAGGATTAAGCTTCTATTGAAGCAAGCAATACAGCATCAGAATAACCGAGGCTGGCGCTGGCTGATCATCTTCGGTAGCTTGTTGCTGCTGGCAATGGCGTTTGCGCAGGTGATCATGACATTGCCGGTGCCAGGAGCAACGTTCCAGGAAGATCTGGCTGATCATATTATACTGACTACAATGTCATGTATTTTCTACCTGGTTGGTATTATCATCTTTCTTCGCATCAGCACATTGTCCACGGCCAGCGTAGCCTATGGAGTTTTTCTATGCTCCTCTCTCATTTTTTGCTTGTTCAACATCAGCTCCTATCGCGAGAGTGTGATTGCGATGAGCCTGCTAGCGGTTATCGCGCATGGCCTGGCAGCTACATTTACCTGCCAGCTTGTCTTCCCCACAGGTTGGTCCATCGGGCGGCTGCGTATTTCACCCTATATCCCGCTCATGCTAAGCCTCTCGCTTTGTAGCATTTCTCTGCCTATCTTGCTCCTGTTCTCGTCGCAGTGGATCGTCGCAACCTCGCTCGTCTATGTCTTTCCTCTTATTTGTATGGTCATCGTCACCTGGGGCATTCTCTCGGGCCTTCAGCAGACAACAGAGAGCAATCGTCCGCCCAACGGCATGGCCTTGCTGGGCATTGTGCTGGTACTGCCTTCCCTCTCGATTATTGACGCAAAAAGCACTCCCTACCAGATCATATATCTACCCTCGACGGGTGGTTTCCTCGTCTTTTATGCTTTCTTTGTCGCATGTACTGCACTCAGCGCAGGTATGATTTTATGGTCCTGGCGGCATCTGGCGTCACGTATCCAGCGAATCACAGCACTGATCATCTTCATTGGCATATTTTTGCTGCTGGTACTGGGGATAGCGCGCTTCTTTGACCAGGCTCTGGTCTTTTTACAGAGTTCTTTGGAAAATCTCTTTCTATACCATCTGCTTTCGGTGCCATTGCTGATTCTGCCCCTTATCTGCTTTTACGCCCTGATTTATCGTCAATTATCGAGCAATGAGGGCTTGCTGAGTCGTCATTTCATACGTGGCGCGCTCTGGTTTATCCTGGCGAGCTGCTTTGTGATGTCAGAAATCTCTGCGTCGTTGCTGGCAGAGCGTTTCTGGAATGACCATGCTGGAATAGGGAATGATCATGCTGAAATCACGCTTATCTGTGTAATCTGGCTCTTTCTGTCCTGCTGGCTTTTCCCGCTGCTCTGGGGCAAAATACGCGATATCGGGGACAGGATGTTCTACCGCGATTTCTATCATTATAATCGTACATTGCGTGACCTGAGCCTGGCCTTAACGCGTCTACGCGACCTCCATCAGATCTGTGCATTTATCCTGCCGCGCCTGACGACGTTGCTGAATACAGCCGGAGCGGCTTTACTGGTCTGGAAGGATACGGAAGAGCCTTCCCAGCATTGGCAGAGCTATCAGTACGAGGCGGTTCCCCATAGCATGCAGATAGAGCGTTTCAAGGAAGTTGCTCAACATGCCGCCGCACTCAACCATGAACCACAGATGATCAACGGCATCCTTGTGTTGCCGCTCTACGATGGCAATAGCCTGCGTGGTTGCCTGTGTCTGGGAGAGAAGTTAAACCATGAGCCATATAGCCGCCAGGATAAGAGCTTTTTGGAGACGCTGGCGGCCCAACTAGCCGTACTGGAAGCCAGCACTCGCTACCTCGATCAGGTACATGTGCATGCACAGCAAGTCACCGCGCTCAACCATCGCATTCTCCGGGCGCAAGAGGATGAACGCCGCCGCCTGGCCCTGGAACTGCACGATGATGTATTGCAGCGCGCGATGCTGCTGACCAGACAACTAACGGATCTGGCAGATAGCCCATCCGTTGCGCAAACTCTCTCCCTGGCCCGCTCAATTACCAGCAGTTTGCGTTCAACCTGCCTGGAACTGCGCCCACCACTGCTTGACGAGCTAGGACTGCCAGAGGCTCTACGCTGGCTGGCACAACAGACGGAGCAGCAAAGCGGCATACGTGTCACATTCCAGAACCGCACAATGATCGATAAGCCATTCCAGCGTCCCCCAGGCGACGTAGAATTGACACTGTATCGTATAGGTCAGGAAGCGCTAACCAACGTGGTCAAACACGCCGAAGCAAGTCTGGTACAGGTGCGCCTGCGTAGTAACGCGCAAGGAGCCATTGCCCTGCTGATCGTGGATAACGGGCATGGCCTGCACCGCTCACGTCCATTGACTGGCAGCCTGGGGCTAACCGGGATGGCAGAACGTATGCAGGCCATCAGAGGCAAATGGTCGTTGCGTAGCAGTCAAAACCGAGGCGTTGCCGTTCGTGCGCTCTATCATCCCCCATCATAGAGACAAAGGATTTGGGCCATGAGTCATCCTAAACCATCTTCGCACACATCCAAAAACGCGGTAACGATTGTGCTGGCCGACGATCACACCATGATGCGCGAGGGCACGCGCAAGCTATTGGAGGAAGACCCCGCTCTCATCGTCATCGGGGAGGCACGCGACGGAGCTGAGGCGCTCACACTCTGTCGTACCCTGCGCCCACAGGTGTTGATTCTCGATATCGCTATGAAGAGTATGAACGGCTTTACAGTGGCGCAAACCCTATTGACCGAGCCGGAGCGGCCAACCGGGATCCTGGTGCTCACAGCTTACGGGCAGGCCGCGTATGTCCAGACGATGATGAGAATGGGTGTGAAGGGCTACTGGTTAAAAAGTGCCGGGAGCAATGATATTCGTCGCGCTGTCTACGACGTTGCAGCGGGAAAAACAAGCTTCGATCCAGAAATTCGTCAGCTGCTCATACAACAAGTGCCGATACCGCCCCCGCTCACGACGCTGACCGCTCGTGAGCGCGAGGTCCTGAAACTGGTCGTCCAGGGACTGCGTAACAGCGAGATTTGCGAGCGTCTCCACGTCTCAATCAAGACCGTGGAGGCGCACCTGACGAGTCTATATCAGAAACTGGGTGTGCAATCACGCACTGAGGCTGTAACCTATGCCAGAGAACAAGGGCTCTTGCTTGACCAGATATAGAACGCAGCGGGAGTCCGCCGCGTCCTGCCAAAATCTAATACTCATCCTACAAAACGAACCACATTCACGACAATGCAGGAGCTACACCAAGAATAAAATGCCGAGCATTCTGAGCTTGATCCACACCAACCGGGACAAAAGTTTCTACGAACAATCCAATACCATTCACAGGCACTCGACGATAGAATATCTGAAATGACAGAAGAGCTGTATCTACGTTTTCCCGAGCAGCTGGATTATTACCTGCAACTAATGCTCGATTATTATTCTCATCCTCTGCCTCACCCTTATCCTCACCCCCAGACTCGACGGATTCAAAAAACTCCTCCCACCAATTTACAGATTGGTAATCGAAAAGAGACAACTGCGCAGATGGCGGTCCAGCTTGCATTGCCAGTGCAACTAATGCGACATGTTTCCCCGTCGATAAAGTGCCTGGATATCCTTGAAGAAACTGTGAGAGCTTGAGTACCTTCTCCGTCCCCCATACAGGAGCTTCCCGTATCAGTGCTAACAACCGCTCATTTTGCGGAACATCGGTGACCTCATTACCAGGCCCCAGTATGATTTCGCACTGCTCATCAATCGATGCCATTGTAAATTTCTACCTTTCTGTCGTCTACTCATAGTAGAGACAACACTCAGCACACAGAAGACCCGAGTTGCTACGTAAACACAAAGCTTTTCAAGCAAAAAGTCTCTTTACAGTAGTTATTTTATGTAAAGTAGAGCCCTTCCTTAGTGTAAACGCAGCAGGTAGGTTTTTTTTAGCGCGAATCTTGTTCTGTTCAAAGGCTGTTTCCAATGAATGACTATATCGGGCAACAGTTTGGCAATTACCGACTTCTGCGTTTGCTCGGAGAAGGATCGTTTGCCTCCGTCTACTTAGCCGAACACCGCTACCTTGAGATTCCGACTGCTATCAAAATTTTGCATGTGAGAATGGAAGCCAGAGCGCGTGAGCCGTTTCTCAGTGAGGCCCGCATGATTGCTCATTTGCAACATCCACATATTGTGCGCGTCCGCGACTTCGGCTTCAAGGAGCAAACCCCTTACCTCGTTATGGAATACACACCCAACGGTACGCTGAGTTCTCTGTATCCCCGGGGCACACGTGCTCCCTTAGAACAGATCGTCAGTTATGTTAAGCAGATTGCCTCTGCGCTGGATTACGCGCATGCGCAGGGTGTGATTCACCGCGATGTCAAACCGGAGAACGTTCTATTGGGTGCGAAGAACGAAGCGCTCTTGAGCGACTTTGGAATTGCCATCGTTCAACGCTCCATTGGCTCAATCTCGACGCAGACAATGGCGGGAACGCCTCTCTATATAGCTCCAGAGCAAATTCAAGAGCATCCTTGCGCAGCCAGTGATCAATACTCGCTTGGCATCATGGTCTACGAATGGTTGTGTGGTGAAGCACCTTTTCGCGGCTCACCATTTGCAATGCTCAACCAGCATCTCTACCAAAAACCAGCTAGCTTATGCGCGCGCATGCCCGGGCTTCCCCAGGCAGTGGAAGACGCTGTCTTTGGCGCGCTGGCTA
>Ga0070741_10015453_pt1 | contig 12924 bp, 13 predicted proteins | sample Coa_R1_4_FD_66440 | JGI IMG/M metagenome (GOLD analysis project Ga0070741, IMG submission 66440) | Surface soil microbial communities from Centralia Pennsylvania, which are recovering from an underground coalmine fire - Coalmine... | ecosystem: Environmental > Terrestrial > Soil > Unclassified ...
CTGGATGCCCATCAAGACCACCACCCAACTGCGCCCGCCGCCCACAACCTCCCTCAACAGACCCCACCCAGCCCTCACGACCCCCAGCCCGGACCTCTCTGCAATATCAGGGTCAGAGCTCAATCACGATCTTGCCGTGCACGTGCCGGCCGGCCTGGAGCTCGACCGCGGCCCGGACCTCCTCGACAGGAAAGCTTGCCGCGATGGGCACACGGAGCTCACCGGTGGCGACCAGGCGGGCGATGTGCTCGATGGCACCGGGGGCGGCATTCGCGCCGTTCGCCGGGGTGATCCCGTCGACCAGGGCTGCGATGGTGACGATCCGGCCGTCGGGGACGCCGAGTTCCCGTGCCGCCTGCACCGTCTCCGTGCCGTGGAGATCCATGGCCGCAGCGATGCCCGAGGGAGCCAGGGCGCGGAGCCGGGTCGCCAGCCCATCGCCGTAGGTGACCGGCTCGGCCCCGAGGGCGCGCAGGGCTTCGCCCGACGACGCCGATCCCGTTCCGATGACTCGTGCGCCAGCCAGACGAGCGAGCTGGACGGCAAACACGCCGACTCCGCCTCCGGCGCCGCCGATGAGGACGGTGTCGCCGGGCTGGATGTCGACGACGGCGAGCGCTGCTGCGGCCGTGCACCCCGCGATGGCCAGGGTCGCGGCGGTGCGGTCGTCGACATCGTCTGGGGTGTGGTGAACGTCGCCGCCGGCCCCGATGTGTCCTGCTGCGTCCACCACCACGTAGTCGGCGACGGCCCGGGAGAAGGCAGCGCCGAACACCCGGTCGCCGGGGGCAAACTCGGTCACGCCGTCGCCGACCTGATCCACGACGCCGGCGTAGTCGGTGCCGAAGCCGCACGGCAGGGTGAGGCCGAAGCGCGCCGCGGTTTCGGAGTCAGAGGTCATGAACCAGTCCATGGGGTTCAGCCCCGCAGCCGTCACGTGGACCCGGACCTGCCCTGGTCCGGCCTGTGGCGTGGGAACGGCGCGCAGCCGCAGGGCCTCGGGTCCGCCGAACGCCTCGACGAACTGCACCGCTCTGCTGGTTGTTGCTGACACCTCGGCGTCGGTGGCCGGCATGTGACTCCTCCTGGCGGCGTTCCGAAAAAGCGGAACCGGACCCTATCGGGTTGGGCGTCCGGCGGTCGGGCCCGATGGCCCGCCGCACTGGCCGCCCCGGACCATCAAGGCCGTGGGTTCAGAGATTGCCGAGGTCGTCGAGCAGGCTCGGGTGGGTCGGCTCCCAGCCGAGGGTCCGGCGGGTGTAGGCACTCGACGAGGGCTGGTCCAGCGAGAAGATGGCCCCGAGCGGGCCGAACGACTCGGCGGGCACCTCCTCGACCGGCACACCCAGGCGCCGGCCGATGACGCCCGCAATGTCACGGACGGTGTCGCCTTCGTCGGCGACGGCGTGCCAGACGCCGCCGGCCGGCGCCGACTCCAGCGCCAGGCGGAACAGGGCCGCGGCGTCGAGCGCGTGCACGGCCGGCCAGCGCTGGGAGCCGTCGGCGGGGTAACGGCAGATCCCGCTGCGGCGGGCCATCTCGGCCAGCAGGCCGGCGAAGCCGCCCCGGCCCTGGTTGTGGACGGTGCGGGGCAAGCGCACCGCGCTGGCCCGTAGGCCCTTCTCGGCCAACTCCAGGACGGCCGTGACGGTACGGCCCCGGCCGGTCAGAGGACTGTCCTCGACGATCAGCAACGGGTCTGCTTCCGTGGAGGGGCGGCCTTCCGCCCAGGGAGTTCCGGAACAGACAACGAATGGGCGATCGCGGCCGAGATACAGCTCGCCGATCGCCCGCACCGCTGCGCTCTCCTCCTCCACCGCCTGCCTGACCGCCTCGGCGCTGCTGAAGTCGTTGGCGAAAGCGAGGTGGACGGATCCTTCGGCCCCCGCAGCCCCGGCTCGCACCGCGTCGAGGTCGGCCAGCGTCCCTCGATGCGGCTCGGCTCCGGCAGCTTCCAGCGCCCGGGCGGATTCGTCCGATCGGGCCAGACCGAGGACGGTATGACCGTGGCTGATCAGCTCGCCGACGACAGCCGAACCGATGAGCCCGGTGCCTCCCGTGACGAACACTCGCATGTTCCCTCCAGTGATGAGACTCTTGTCCCATCACTGTCGCAGCGATGAAACAAGAGTCGCATCACGAATCTGGTGGGGTGCCACGCTGGACCCCCGGACTACGCGAGCGGCTGGTCGTCGCCGCCGCCGACCTGTTCAACGAGCAGGGCTACGATGCCACGACGGTGGCGCAGATCGCCGAACGGGCGGGCGTGACCAAGAGCACCTTCTTCCGCTCCTTCGCCGACAAGCGCGACGTCCTCGTCGCCGGCCAGGCAACCTCAGTCCGCCTCCTCGCCGAAGGCAACGCCGAGGCCTGGAACGGGCGACGGCGGCGATGGCCCCGGGACATCGCGATCTGGCTCCACGACTGCGCGCCGCGGTCGCCGCCCACACCGAACTGCAGAAACGCGACGCCCTCGAGCGGGTGGGTCTGGCCGCGGCCATGGCGACCGCGCTCGTTGCCAGGGGCGTACCGGATCCGGTCGCCCACCTGGCGGCCGAGATGGGAACACTCGCCTTCCAGCGGGCTTACGAGACATGGGCCGAGAGGGGCGCCGATTCAGACCTCGGCCAACTGGGCGCGCAAGGCGCGGGCCGAACTGCGAAAGGCGTCCACTGCCCTGGAAATAACCAGACATTTCCAGACAGGGCGTGCGCTGCTCGACCGTGTACCGGGCGATCTGGTGGCCTTCCCGGCTCAGCTGCTTGTCGATCCGTCGAGTTTTTTAGCACTGGTGGTTGTCGTCACATGATGGTTCGGCGGCCTCGGGGGGCTCTCTAGACTCTCCCGCGGTGGACATCTGGCCCGGGCAGCCCGCCCCCCTCGGGGCGACCTACGATGGCACCGGCACCAACTTCGCCGTGTACTCGGAGATCGCGGAGCGGGTGGAGCTCTGCCTCTTCGACGAGGACGGGAACGAGAAGCGCCTCGACCTTCCCGAGTCGACGTCGGGCAGCTGGCACGGTCACCTCCCCGGCGTCGGGCCGGGGCAGCGCTACGGCTTCCGGGTCCACGGTCCGTGGGAGCCGCCGGCCGGCCATCTGGCCAACCCGGCCAAGCTGCTGGTCGATCCCTACGCCGGGGCGGTGTGGGGTGAGGTCGTGGCCGATCCGGCGCTGCTGGCCCACGCGCCGGGCGACGCCACGGCGCCGAGCGAGCTCGACAGCGCCGCCGTCGTCCCCAAGGCGGTGGTCGTCGATCCCTGGTTCGACTGGAGCGGCGACCAGCCACCGTCGACCCCGGCCGCCCAGACCGTCATCTACGAGGCCGACGTGCGGGCGATGACCCTCCGCCATCCCGACGCCCCGGAGGAGCTGCGGGGCGGCTACGCCGGGCTGGCCCACCCGGCGGTGGTCGGGCACCTCACCCGGCTGGGGGTGACGGCCGTGATCCTGCGGTCGGCGCAGCAGTTCGTCCCCGAAACCGCAGCGGCCGCCGGCGGCACCCGGTCGCCGCGCCTCGGCGGCGGGGCCCTGGCCTTCTTCGCCCCCCACAACGGGTTCGGGGCCTGGCCGGAGCCGGGCCAGCCGGCTCAGGAGTTCCGGCACATGGTGAAGGCGCTCCACGCCGCCGGCATCGAGGTCATCGTCGACGTGGCCTACGACCGCACCGCCGAGTCCGGTGCCGATCCGGTGGTGCTCTCCCTGCGGGGCATCGACAACGCCGTGTACTACAACGCGGCGGCCTCGTCGGCGGCGGCTCCGCCGGCCCGGCTCGATCCGGGCCATCCCGCCGTCGTGCGGCTGGTGATGGACAGTCTGCGCCATTGGGTCGAAATCCTGCACGTGGACGGGTTCCGCTTCCGTCCCGCCCGCTCCGACGACGGCGCCCGCGCCGCGCTGGCCGGCTTGGTCAGCCAGGATCCCGTCCTCAGCCGGGTCAAGCTGATCGCCGATCCGCCGGCCGGCGGCGCCGGTGCGCCGGGAGCGTTGCCGCCGGGATGGCTGCTGGGGAACCGTCGCTACGGCCGCTTCGCCGGCGACTACTGGGCCGGGCGGACGGGCGCCCTCGACGAGCTGGCCCTCCGCCTGGCCGGCAGCCCCGATCTCCACGGCGGCCGCCGTCCGCCCTACGCCAGCGTCAACGCCCTCGACCCCGGCGACCGGCCCGCCGCCGAGGCCCGCCGCAGCCCGCTGGCTCTCCTGTTCATGTCTCAGGGCATCCCGGTGCTGCGCAGCGGCGACGAGCTGACCGACGGATCGGCCGGCGCCGCGGCCACCACCGGCGGAGAACCGGCCGTCCTCGACTGGGAGCGCCTCGACGCCACGATGGTCGAGTTCATCCGCCGGCTGGCGACCGTCCGGCGCCGCCAGCCGCTGCTGCAGCGGCGGGAGTCGTTCGCCCGCCGCCCGCTGCACGGGCCCGACGCCCGGGACTTCGTCTGGTTCCACCCCGACGGCCGGCGGATCACCGAAGCCGAGTGGCCGGGCGCCGGCGCCGCCACCGTGGCCGTCGTCCTCGACGGCGAGGCCATCACCGCCCTCGGCCCCCGGGGGGAGCGCATCGTCGACGCCAGCCTGCTGCTGCTCCTCAACGCCTCCGCCGAGCCGACGCGCTTCACCGTTCCCGACTGGCCCGCCGGCCGGCGCTTCGGGCTGGTCTTCGACTCGGCGGCCCCCGACGACGAGGAAGGCGCCGGCGCCTACAAGAGCGGCGACTCCGTCCTCGTCGAGTCCCGCTCGGTCGTGCTGCTGCGGCTCGCCGCCCGCCGCCCGGCCCGCCCGTCCCGTTCGGTGGAGCCGTGACCGCCGACCCGGCGGAACCGGTCGGGCTGCCGTTGTCGGGCGACGGGTTCGTCACCCTGGCCGACGGCAGCCGCCGGTGGGGGCGCTTCGGTGCCGCCGGCGTCCTGGTCCGCTGTGCCGCCGCCGACGGCGGCTTCGACTACTTCCTGGCTCGCCGCTCCGAGTACTGCCACCAGGGCGGCACCTGGGCCGTCCCCGGCGGAGCGCTGAACCAGGGCGAGGACCCGCTGACCGGCGCCCTGCGGGAGTTCGTCGAGGAGGTCGGGGTGGCGCTGTCCGACTTCGCCGTCGTCGCCGTCCACGAGGACGACCACGGCGGCTGGTCATACTGGACCGTCGTCGTCGACGTCCCGGCCCGCTTCACCGCTGCCGTCACCAACTGGGAGACCGCCGAAGCGGCCTGGATCGCCGAGCACCTCCTCGACGGCCTCGAGCTCCTGGCGCCCTTCCGGGCCACGCTGACCCGCCTCGGCGTCCTCGGAGGCTGACACCGCCTCCACCCTCGAGGAGCTGGGCGCCAGGGCCTCGGCGCGCCCGGCCGGGTGGTTCGAAAACGCTCATCGGAGCCGTCCAAGGGCTCGTGGCCCCGGGGCGGCCGGCCGGGAGGGGACGCCCTTCCCCGGCGGCGTCGTACCGAGGACGTGACCGCTCGATATTGATGGCCTTCCCGCCGCCCGGTAGGTTCGGACCGGCAGCCGGGCAAATCGATCACGGGGGCCTTGCCGGATTGGCCCCAATCGCCGAGGATCGATTGGTGCGAGAGGCCTTCGAGATGGACGACGACCTGATGCCGGTGGTCGACGAGGTCACCGGCCTGGCCAACCGCCGGGGCTTCATCGAGATGCTCAAGATGGAGGAGCGGCGCCGGGCCCGGTACGGCGGCTCACCGACGTTGATGATCGTCGACGTCGAGCGTTCCGTCGCCCGGCTCGCTCCCGAGGCCCGGCCGGAGATGCTGGTCCAGGTCGCCGCCGTGCTGGCCGACGCCATCCGCGACACCGACACCCTCGGCCGGATCGACGACTACCGCTTCGGGCTGCTGGCCATCGGGGCCGGTTCGGCGCCGACGCCGATCACCGGCCGCCTCCGGCTCTTTCTGGAGATGAAGGGCGTGCAGGCCACGGTGGCCGTCGGCGCCCCCGGCGACCTGGAGGAGGCCTGGCGCCAGCTCGACGGGCCCGCCCGTCCGGCGCTGCGGGTCGTGCGCAACGACGCCGGCGGACCCGGCGCCACCGCAGACGATTAGCGGGCGCCGCTCTCCTTGCCGCCGACGGCGGCGACGGAGGCCGGCGTCCACGCCGTGCCCCGCACGGCGTAGGGCGTGATGCGCACCAGGTGGGGACGGTCGACGTCCGGCCACGTGTCGAGCGCCAGGGCGTCGATCCGGGCCAGCAGCGAAACCGGATCCGAGTCCAGCACCTCCTGGGCGAGGCCCTCGAACGTGACCGCCCAGCCCCGACCGGCGGCGTCGATGTGGTCGACCTCGAAACTGACGAACGACCGGGTGATGGCCGACAGCTTGGTGCCGGACTGGGTCCGGAACACGACGGCGTCGCCGTCGACGGCGTAGTTGAGCGGGAACACCAGCGGTCCCCCGGCCGGGCAGACGGCCAGGCGGCCGACGGGCTCGTCGCCCCGGCGCAGGACGTCGAGGGCGGCGTCGGAGGCCAGGTCCCGGCGCACGAGGACGGGCGGGGCGCCGCCATCGGCGGCCTCGGCGGCGGCGAGGGCGGCGGTGGCCGGCTCGGCGGCGGTGACGACCTGCTGACCGGAGACTTGCTCCGAGCGGACGAGGAACAGCCGGTCGCCGGGGCCGGCCGGCCACGGCGACACCAGGGGGCGGACCAGTTCGGCCACCTCGGCGTCGAGGTCTTCCACCGCGCCGCTGACCACCACGCTCCAGCCCTGGCGGAGCCTCCGGTCGAGGACGTCGACCTCGAAGGCGACCACCGTCCCGGCGGCCACGGCGTCGCCGGCACTGCCGGCCCGCACCGCCACGACGAGCTCGCCCTCGACGACGGCGAACGACACCGGTTCGACAGCCGGAAAGTGCGCTCCGGGCGCCACGAGCCGCCCGACGGGCGCGCTGGGCAACAGCCGCCGGCTCTCGGCCGCGTCGAGCCTCTCGAGATGCGGGAACTCCATACCGCTTGCATCGGCTGGACATGACCGGTGCTGAAGCGAAACGCCCCTCCCGGCGGCTCAGATGCCGCGAAACCAACCCGTGACCACCTCGATGTGGGCCGTGTGCGGGAAGAGGTCGACGAGGTGGACGGAGCCGAGGCGCCAGCCCGCCGCGGCCAGGAGCCCGGCGTCGCGTCCGAGCGCCCCCGGGTCGCACGAGACGAGCGCCAGCGCCGAGGCCCCGGTGCCGCCGATCCGGGCCACGACGCCGGCGCCCAGGCCGTGCCGGGAGGGATCGGCCACCATCAGCGATGCCGGCGAAGGGCGCCAGCGCCGCACGTCGGCCCGCACGACCCGGGCGCCCTCGAGGTCGGTGAGGTTGATCCGGGCGTCGGCCACCGCCGACCGGTTCGACTCGACGGCCACGACCCGCCCCCCGGTCCGTTCTCCCAGCACGCCGGCGAAGAGCCCGACACCGCTGTAGAGGTCGACGACCGCCGGCCCGTCCGCCTCGGTGCCTCCCGGCGGGCCGCCGGCGATCCCCGCCGGGCGGAGCGCGTCGAGCACGGCGTCGACCAGTGCCTCGGCGCCGTCGGGTCGGCCCTGGAAGAAGCTGGCGGCGGAGATCCGCCACCGCCGGCCGGCCACGATCTCGTGGATCCAGGCCCGGTGGCCGGAAGCCAGGGCGTCGGCGCCGACCAGCGTGACGCCCTCCGGCACCCGGCTGTCCCCGACGGCCGGGATGCAGACGACCAGCCGCTCGCCGGTGCGGGCCCCGGCCCGGACGGTGATCTCCCGGACGGGAGGCGGGAAGAGGCCGTCGCGCAGCACCTCGTCGACCAGCGGATGGGCCACCAGGCAGCCGCCGGGCCCGACGGCCAGGGGGTCGTGGGCGTGGTGGAGCCGGAAGCCGGCCCGGCCGTCGACGTCGATGACGGCCCGCACCGTCGTCCGCCACCCCTCGACCGGCAGTTCGGGCCCGAGCGACGGCTCCGGGGGGTCGAGCCGGCCGATGCGGCGCAGGGCGTCGGTGACGATCCGGGCCTTGAGCTCCCGCTGCCGCCCGGGTGCGACGTGCTGCCAGTCGCAGCCGCCGCAGCCCGCCGCCACCTGAGGGCAGGGCGGCGCCGCCCGGCCGGAGGCCGCCTCGAGCACCTCGACCAGCGCCGCCCGGGCGAACCGGCCTCGCTCGTCGGTCACCGTCACCCGGACGCGTTCTCCGGGCAGCGCTCCCCGTACGAACACCGCCCGGCCGTCGGCCAGCCGCCCGACGCCCTCCCCGCCGGCGGCCACGCCGCTGACCGCCACGTCCTCCGACGGGCTCTCGACCATGTCCGAGAGGGTGGCATACGGGGGCCGGTCGCATCGAAGTTGGCCCGGCCGGGTGGCAGCGAAGAGACTGCGGGCCCGATGGACGCGCCGCCGAACCCGTCCCGCCCCCGCCCCCGGTCCCACCGCCGGCTCGTGCTGGCCTCCGCCTCGCCCGCCCGGCTCCGGCTGTTGGTGGGGGCCGGATTCTGCCCCGAGGTCATCGTGTCGGGCGTCGAGGAGGAAGGGTTCGAGGCCGCCGATCTGGCCGGGCTCGTCACCGGCCTGGCCGAGGCCAAGGCGGCGGCGGTGGCCACCCGGCCCGACGCCGCCGGGGCGGTGGTCGTCGCCTGCGACTCGGTGCTCGACGTGGACGGTGTGGCCCACGGCAAACCGGCCGGGGTCGACGAGGCCCGGGCCCGGCTCCGGCGGCTCGGCGGCCGGTCGGCCATCCTGCGGACGGGCCACTGCGTGATCGACACCGCCACCGGCCGCCGGGCCGCCGCCGCGGCGGCCACCGAGGTGATCTTCGCTCGCTGCACCGACGCCGAGCTCGAGGCCTACCTCGACAGCGGTGAATCGCTCCACGTCGCCGGCGCCTTCACCCTCGACGGCCGGTCGGCGCCGTTCATCGAGGGCATCGTCGGCGATCATGGGAACGTGATCGGACTTTCGCTGCCGCTCTTCCGCCGCCTCCTGGCCGACATCGGCCTGACCGTCATGGACCTCTGGGCATGACGGCGCGCCCATCGATCCTGCGCCGGTCGACCCTGCACATCGGTCCCCTCACCCTCGACCCACCGGTGGTGCTGGCGCCGATGGCCGGGGTGACGACCCGGGCTTTCCGGCGGCTGTGCCGGCGCTTCGGCCCCGGCGGGCTCTACGTGAGCGAGATGCTCACCGCCCGGGCGGTGGTGGAGGGCAACGAGCGCACCGCCCGCATGCTGCGCTTCGACGCCGACGAGCGGCCCCGCAGCGCCCAGCTCTACGGCGTCGCTCCGGGAACCATGGCCGAGGCCACCCGCCGGCTCATCGGCGACTTCGGCGTCGAGCACGTCGACCTCAACTTCGGCTGTCCCGTGCCCAAGGTCACGGCCAAGGGCGGGGGAGCGGCGCTGCCCGTCCGCCGCCGGCTGCTGGCCGACGTCATCGGGGCGGCGGTTCAGGCCGCAGCACCCGACGCCGTACCGGTCACCGTCAAGTTCCGGTGGGGCATCGACGCCGGGCTGCTGACCGGCCTGGCCACCGGCCGGATCGCCGAAGGCGAGGGCGCCGCCGCCGTCGCCCTCCACGCCCGCACCGCCGAGCAGCGCTACGCCGGTGACGCCGACTGGTCCGCCATCGCCGCCCTGAAAGCAACGGTGACGACGATCCCCGTGCTGGGCAACGGCGACATCTGGGAGGCCGGCGACGCCCTCCGGATGATGGCCGAGACGGGCTGCGATGGTGTCGTCGTCGGACGGGGTTGTCTCGGCCGGCCCTGGCTCTTCGCCGATCTCGGCGCCGTCTTCGCCGGTCGCGCCGCCGAGCCGCCGCCGCCGTTCGGCGCCGTGGCCGCCGCCATGCGCCGGCACGCCGAACTGCTGGCCGAGGACGAGGGCGAGACGATGGCGCTGTGCGTCTTCCGCCGCCACGCCGCCTGGTACACGCAGGGCTACGCCATTGGCGCCGAGGCCCGCCGGGCGCTCGGCACCGTTGCGTCACTGGCCGAACTTGACGCCGTCCTCGCCCGCATCGACCCCGGGCTGGCGCTGCCGCCCGAGGCGGTGCGCTGGCGGCGGGGCCACACGGACGGCCCGCGGCCCGTCCGCCTTCCCGACGGCTGGCTCGGACTGGTCGACGACCCCACGCCGCCCCCCGGCGCCGAAGTCCTCGTCAGCGGAGGGTAGCGCCGGAACGGCGGACGCGGTCAGGCCGCACCGGGAGGGGGAGGTCGTCCCGGTGCGGCCCGACGTCTGGTGGCAGCGCGCAGGCGCGGCGCGTGTGAAACGGCTCCTACAGCGCCGTCGCCTTGGCCAGGTCGAGGCGGCCGCTGCAGTGGTCGCAGGCCACCTTGGAATCGGCCGTCTTGATCAGCCGGTCGATCGCCTGCTGGGGCGTGAGGCCCTCAGCCAGCAGCAGTGCAACTGCCCCCACCACGTGCGGGGTGGCCATCGACGTGCCGGCCAGAGCGGCGTAGGAGTTCGTCTTCCCCTGCTGCCAGAACGTGGACCAGATGTCGTGGTCCTTGTTGCCGTCGGCGGCACCGCCGGGAGCGAGGATGCCCCACTTGGCGCTGCCGATCGGGCTGGAGTAGGACGCCACCTTGTCATCGGGGCCGGTGGCGCCGACCACGAGGGCGTCGAGGTTGCCGTAGTTCGAGCTGCCGAGCCCGAGGCCGAGCAGGTCGGAGTTGCCGGCCGCCACCACCGGGACGGCGCCGTGCGACCAGGCGTACTCGATGCCCGTCCGCATCCCGGTGCCGAGCAGGCTGGTGAAGACGAAGTTGGGGTCGCCCAGGCTCAGGTTGACGACCTTGGCACCGTGGTCGACGACCCACTTGATCCCGGCGTTGATGTCGTCCTCCGAGCCTTCACCCTTGGCGGTGAGAGCCTTGGCGACGACCAGCTGGGCGTCGGGCGCCACGCCGGCGATCCCGAGGCCGTTGTCCTTGTTGGCGGCGATGATCCCGGCGACGTGCGTGCCGTGACCCTGGTCGTCCTGCGGGGAACCGTGGCATTTGGCGGGGTCACCGGCGGCACCCACGCAGCTCGTGCCCTCGACGACCTTGCCGGCGAGATCTTCGTGGTTCAGGTCGACGCCGGTGTCGACGATGCCGACGCGCACACCGCGGCCGGTCGTGTGAGCCCAGGCCTGCGGGGCCCCGATCTTGACCAGACTCCACTGCTTGGCGAAGTCGGCGTCGTTGGACGCGCCGGCGGCAGTCGCCATGAGCCCGACGGTGAGGAAGGCGCAGACGGTCAGCGCGATTCCGCGAATTCGCATGGACCTGCTCCTTTATGTTGTCTCGACCCTTGTTCTCTTCTGTGCATCGCGACCGCCGCGTGCGACGGTTCAGGATGGCCAACCGGTCCCCAGGTACAGCGCTGTGAAGAGTGCCGAGAAGCTGCGGAGTCAGATCATGCGGGGACCCGTACCGGAGCGGTGGCAAAGCCTCCGCCCGGGCAGCGGGAGCGCGTCGAGACCGATGGCTTTCGACAGTCGGCCCCAATTGCGCACGACCTCACTCTACGCACCCTTCGGACCGATAGCGACCGTTTGGGCCGATTTTCTGCCCCGGTGTGGCCCGAAAAACTGGGAAAAAACGTGCATAGTGATCAGTTCCAGGGTAAGCAGGAGCTGACAGTTGCTGGAAGAGGGCCATCGAAGAGAGAGGTGGGGGAACCGATGACGAAGGGCCTGAGACCGCCGCGACTTCCCGTCCCCGGAGCGCTCGTTGCCCCGCTCGTCGCCGCGCTGGTGGTGCTCGGTGCGCCGGCGGCGACGTACGCCGCGCCGCGACAGGAGCCGGGCCACCCGCCTGCCGCCGGATCGGACGAAGGCCACGGAGCCCATTCCGCCCACGACAATCCCGATGCCAACGGCGGCCGCCACTCCTCCGACCAGCCGAGGGGCTCGCATTCGGGCGACCACTCCGGCGACCACTCCGGCAACGATGGCACCTCGGCCAAGAACCCGAAGAGCCAGAGCCCGGACCGCGACGCCCACTCCGGGGGCCACGACGGCTGGTACGGGCACTACGACCACGACCACTTCGGCTACCACGGCCACCACGACTGGGACACCCATCGCCGCTACTACCGCCACGGCTACGCCGGCCCCGGCTGGTACGACGACTGCGGGTACTACGGCCCCAACGGCAGCGAGGCCTACTACGACAGCCCCGACGCCTGCGACTGGCAGTACGGCCCGCAGGGCGAGTCGCTCCGGGCCGACCTCTCCGGCGACCAAGAGGTCCCCGGCCCCGGCGCCCCCAACTCGTTCGGGACCGCCAACCTCTTCGTCGACGTGCCGGACGGGCGCCTCTGCTACCGGCTTGGCTACGACGGCATCGACCAGGCCACGATGGCCCACATCCACCGCGGCGGGCCGGGCCAGACCGGCCAGCCCGTGATCGACCTGCGCCTCGACGTCAACGGCGACGAGGGCTGCGTGCCCGGCGATCCCGCCGTCCTGCACAGCATCCAGGACCACCCCGAGGCGTTCTACCTGAACCTGCACAGCACGCAGTACCCCGACGGCGCGATGCGCGGTCAGCTGTTCGACACCGGCCGCTCCTGAGGCCCGGCCGGCACGGTCGGGTGATCGGCCCCGCGCCCGCCGGATGGGCAGTCGCCGCCCGGCGGGCGCGGCTCGTCAGCGGTCGAGGAGGCAGACGACGATGAGCCCGTCGCACTGGTGGTGTCGACCGTCGTGGCCCCAGTCGTCGTCGTCGCCGTCGTGGTGGTGATGGTGCCGGTCCCCGTCGTGCCACCAGTCGTCGTGGTGACGGTGGTGGTGCATCGGCGAGACGGCCGTGCCCGGAGAGTAAGAGTCCGGCGTGGCCGCTTGTGCGGGCGCGGAGCCGAGTACTCCGATGTTCAGGAGAGCGGCGGCCAGGAGTACCAGGATCGATCGCTTCACGCGATTGTCCTTTCTCATCCGTGGCCCGGAAGGCTTATGCAATCAGATTTGAGCACAAAACGCAATG
>Ga0070741_10015454_pt1 | contig 12924 bp, 17 predicted proteins | sample Coa_R1_4_FD_66440 | JGI IMG/M metagenome (GOLD analysis project Ga0070741, IMG submission 66440) | Surface soil microbial communities from Centralia Pennsylvania, which are recovering from an underground coalmine fire - Coalmine... | ecosystem: Environmental > Terrestrial > Soil > Unclassified ...
ACGCTGACGATGAGCGAGGCCGTCACGGTTAACACGGCCGGGGGCGCCCCGAAGCTGGCCCTCAACGATGGCGGCTTTGCAACCTACACCAGCGGCTCCGGCAGCAATGCCTTGACCTTCACCTATACGGTGCAGGCCGGCCAGAACACCCCGGACCTGATGGTCTCCTCCGTCAACCTCAACGGCGGCACCATCGTCGACGGGGCCGGCAATGCGGCCAGCGTATCGCTGACCGGGCTTTCCCAAGGCAGCCCCCAGATCGACACCACTGCTCCGACTGTGGCCTCCGTAACAACGTCTGGTACGGGAATTACGGCAGGAAACGGCACTCTCTCAACAGGAAGCGTCGTCACGCTGACGGTTAACCTGAGCGAGGCGGTCACCGTCGCAGGAACTAACCTTTCCCTGACGCTCAATGATGGCGGCGTAGCCAGTTACGCCGGCGGCTCCGGCACCAATGCGCTGACCTTCACCTATACCGTAGCGGCCGGACAGAATACGGCCGACTTGTCCGTCACCGCGGTCAATCTCGGCACGGCAATCGTGACCGACGCCGCTGGCAACGTTGCTAATCTTTCGGCCGCTGTAACCAATCCCGCCGGTATTCTGCAGATCAATACCTCCACCGTGATCGAGTCCGCAGGCTCGACCAGCCTAGTCCAATCCGGCAACAATTTCTTCCTCTATGCGAATGGCACCTCGAATGGTCCCGAGCTGAAATATGCCAGCTCGGCATGGGCGGCGGGTGTGTGGGGTAACTGGACGCCGATCGCTGCAGAGGCGACCGCAACCGGCTACGAGGTGGCGTTCAAGTTTGCGGGCTCCAATCTGTACACGGTCTGGAATACCGACTCCAACGGCAACATCACCACCAACTCGCTCGGCACCGCGCCTGGCAATAGCACTGCGCTGGAAACCATGGAGACCAGTTTCCACCAGGATCTGAATGGCGACGGCGTGATTGGGCCACCCACCGTGACATCCACCGTGATTGAGTCGGCGGGCTCGACCAGCCTGGTCCAAACCGGCAACAATTTCTTCCTCTATGCGAATGGCACCTCGAATGGTCCCGAGCTGAAATATGCCAGCTCGGCATGGGCGGCGAGTGTGTGGGGTGGCTGGACGCCGATCGCTGCAGAGGCGACAGCAACCGGCTACGAGGTGGCGTTCAAGTTTGCCGGCTCCAATCTGTATACGGTCTGGAATACCGACTCCAACGGCAACATCACCACCAACTCGCTCGGCACCACCGCGGGCAATAGCACCGCACTGGAAACCATGGAGACCAGTTTCCACCAGGATCTGAACGGCGACGGCGTGATCGGCCAACCCTCCGGCACCCAAGCAGCAACGAGTGCTGCCTTCAATGTTTCTGCCGGCTCGACCGTCGAAATCTCCGGGCCATATTCCGGGCAAGTCACATTCGACGCGGCTACGGGAATCCTGAAACTTGACAATTCGTCCAGCTTCGCGGGGACGGTTGCAGGAATGTCCGCTCAAGATACGATCGATTTCGCGGACATCAACTTTGCTTCCCTGCAGCAGCCCTCATTTTCGGGCAATTCATCCGGTGGCACGCTGAGCCTCACCGACGGAACTCATGCGGCCAATATTGCACTCATGGGCAACTACATCGCCTCCACCTTTGTCACCACTAGCGACGGTCACGGCGGTACCTACGTTGTGGACCCGACGGTTCTGAACCCGAGCAACACGCTCGCGACATCGCATGCATGATTACCGGCGGCTTCCATCAAGCTTAACGGGCAAGTTTGCTTGAAGCCCCTCCCCCGGGACACTAGCCTGTTCGGCACTTGGGTGCGGGTCGCTACCGGTCGCGACAAGATAGAGGCGTCGAATGCATGATCGAGGCCCGGATAGGCCGATCTGCCTTAACGCGAGTCCTTAGGAGTTTGTATGCGTAAATTTTTTGTGGCGACCTGCCTGCTCGCGATGTCGTTTGCCTGCAATCGCGCTCAAGCTTCAACCGTCGTGGACATCGGCTCTACGACCTTTGTTGTTCCGCAAGACGGCGTCTTGGATCTTGGCGGACCTGTTGCGCAGGCGCTGCAAGGAACCTTCAGAATTATCGGCGATCCAAATTATACAGGCTCCGGCTTTGCCATCCTGACGATGGATGCCACCGTCGATGGAGCAAGTTATAGCATTGAGACGAGCCTTGGTTCCTGCCCGGTGGGCAATTGTGGAAGCTTTCCGTTCGTGACCGATAATGTTTACGGTCCGCATCTAGGGCCTGGCGGCTATTCAACCTTCCTCGTTTCGGCCGCGCAGGACCCGGCGTTGACGATAACAAGCAATTGGACGCTGCAATCGTTTCAAGGCAATATCGCCGTGCCAGCTGATTACCAGGTCGAGATCAACCTCTGGCTGCCCGCCACGGTCGCGGCCGTCCCGGAACTCTCAACTTGGGCTATGCTGCTCATCGGCTTTGTTGGGATCGGAGGACTGGCATATCGCCGATCACACGCGCTGGTCAGTTCTCGCTAACATCCGGATTAGGATTTGATCCGGAGCACACCCGCTCGCAGCCGCTGCTGATGCGGGACGCCCCTTTGGACCGTCCTTTGATGAGCGCCTGTCAGCCTCGGCGGAGCGCTCTCGCTCGGCGGCCCTCTTCGCTTATCTGGAATCCAGCTATTTTTGCCTGGCCATTCCCTGATTTTTTTGCGGGTCACCGGCACCGATACATATTGCTTTCTCGCAATGATGCGACGACAATTTTCGTTCGGTGGGAGCAGCATGCGAATGCAGCTAATTGGGAGGCCTCAATGAAACTCGTGTTCGGCACAGCGTTTCTGGTCATGGTCGCGATCGGTCCTTCACTTGCTGCGACGGGCGCGGCATCTAAGGGTAAGGTGCGGTTTGCGGATGCCGCTACTGACGCATGTCTCAGGAGCTGCGCCACCGAAAACGAGTCTTGCAAACGGGTCTGTCCAACGACCTTCAGTACCCCCTGCCTGAACAGCTGTGACAGCCGAATGCAGACATGCAGGGAGGGTTGTCAACGAAACAGGCCGTAACATTCAACCACCCTCTCTGTGCGAACCACACTTAACTTAAAGGCCTACCCAGCCGTCTATTTTCAGAACGTGATAGTCCTTTTTGCTTGCTGCAGCGTGTTGGCAAGGTTCTTGCACCAACTCAAATGGTTGGGTTTTGGTGTGCCGGCGTGGAGCAATTTACAATGAGGCAGTGCGATTTGGCATCAAAGGCTTTGACGAGCGGCCGGCAGCGACTGTCTAAAAGCGGAAAGCAAGAGACAGCGCGAAGGCAGTCGGCCGAGGAGAACACAAGACGGACCGTGTTAAGGCTGCGCACCGTAATTTTGGATCTGGAGCGAGAGGTCGCAAATCTCGAGATGAGTATTCATTCAGAAATGGAGCTCGCTCGCGTTCGAGGAGGTTCTGCTCATCTTGACTCGGCGGAAACAATGCGGTCGCGCCACGCAAATCTAAAGGCCACCATCGCCGGATTGACGGAGCGGTTAGCTCAATCGAACTTGACAGCTCCAGATGGTGGCTTGCTGTAATCGCCTGTGCTGCGACACTACAACGCGCAGGGATTTCGCAGTGAACTTATTGGCTGATTTTGGATTTTCGATCTAAGAACGGATGCTTTGATGAAATTGGGTGAGCAAGAAGCGTTTGAATCAGCGCGGTTTAAGGTGGTCTGCGACCGTTGCGGCAGCCTTTCGATCAAAATGCCGGCTCTGTCAGAATGCGCAAACGGCATGATCAAATGCGGCAAATGCGGCGGGGAGCGCGGAACTCTGGCGGAACTTCAGCACCTCGCCCGCCGGGGCACGGCTAACTTTGAATTTTGAACGGATTTGAAGATTGTCAGTTGAGCCCAGGCTTCATTTTTGTAGTATGAGCGAGCGATATCTTGATTTCGCTGTCTCGGATTCGGCGGGTGACGCCCATTTGGCCAGCGAATATGATATGATTTCGAAATGAGCATGGGAGGGCAGCATGATTAAAAGTGCTATCGTTTTGATCGCTTTGGCGTTGTCAGCGGGCACGGCCGCGGCGCTGCCCCTGTTTCCGGTGGCGCCGAGTGCGCCGTCCGATCTGGTCAAGGCAGCTATCGTTTGCGAGCCTGATGGACGCTGTTACGAGCTTCCTCGTCGGCCGCCGGTGGCTCGCTGGGTTTACGGCAGCGATGCATTTCATGGTCCCTACACCGGCCCCGGATACTATGGACGGCCTGGCACACATTGGGCGTGGTGGGGCTTCCTGCGATATTGATCCGCTGGGCCTGGCTGCCTGGGCTCCCACAACAACGGGAGTGACGACGGTTACCTATTTAACTTTCTACGCGGCTATCAAGGCTAATTTTCGAACTTGGTTTTCCAACAAAACAATTCACGTAGAGTCATTCGGAAGTCGTTCCGTTGAACTTCAACAGGACCTATCGAATGGAGCAAAATAATGAGACGCCACAAATCGGAAAAGGCAAGGGCACGCCACAAAACCAACGAACGGCCACTGAGTGTTCGATATGCGGAGGTGATTAAATTGCGCCACAGCCTTCTGCAGGCGTCCTCTGCGAAGCTGGGCATCCGACTGGATCGCCATTCGTCGAAGTAGAATCCGCTGGCATCCCACGCCCACCGCTCGGACAGGCGGGTGCAGAAATTTGAATCGGGCCGAATGGTCCAAGAGGACAGGAAAGCCCGGCCTAAGCCCGTTTGCGAGCAGGAGAATTCGAGTCCTGCTTTTCAATAACAAACTCTTCGATCGTATGGCCCTTCTTAAGAGCCGCGGCGAGCCAACGTGGCTGCTTGCCGCGCCCCGACCAGGTTTCGGAGGGCTCATTCGGATTTCGATATTTTGGAAATACCCTAGGGTACGCCCGCCTTTCCCGCCGTGGCGATGGGCTGGCACGCTCGTCCTCGGCGCCCGATTGATGGCTTTCTCTTTCCCGACGCAATTGTGCAAGCCGTTTTTCCAGCTCACGCTTTTCGGATGTCAGCCGGACCGATAAGATCTTCCCGATCTCTTCGTGAAGTTGCCACATCTCATCGACCGACATGGCTGCAAGGTCCAATTTCCTGCTCATCGCATCTCGCAAGGGAGCACATTCCGATTCGACCGTGATTTAATATATCTGTCAAACTCCGGTTAGCCAGCCTTTCTTGGAACAATAATCCCCAAATCCCGCAAAAAATATGGAAAACTTAGCTGTTGAGGGGCCCGGGGCCCGCTATAGCCATGCGCGACCCCTTCAAGCAGCCCTTAATATGCATTGAACAGCCTTCAATATGCATTTCGCTTTCGTAACACCTCGAAGAAAGTCTTGATTAAAATGTGGATATCGAGCCACAGGCTCCAGTTGTTGATGTACCAGAGATCGAGTTTCACCCGCTCGGAAATGTGTTCGATCGACGGCGTAGCGCCCCTTGCGCCATTGCATTGTGCCCAACCCGTGATGCCCGGCTTTACATGGTGCCGGTAAGCGTAGTCTGACAAGACATTTTGGAAGTAATCGTCATGGGCCAGCGCGTGGGGACGCGGGCCAATCAGCGACATGTCGCCCTTCAACACATTAAAAAGTTGCGGAAGCTCGTCGACACTCGCTGACCGTAACAATCGCCCGATGGCAGTCACCCTGGGATCGTCGCGCGTCGCCTGGGTCACGGTCGAGCCATTTTCCTGCACGTTCATCGTGCGGAACTTGTACATTGTAAAATGTTGACCGTTAAATCCTTTTCGCTGCTGCCGAAATATCACAGGACCGGGGCTGTCGAGTTTAATTGCGATCGATGTGAGAACCATAAGCGGAAAGAAGAAAATCAGGGCAAAGCCGGCCACAAGAATGTCCATGGCCCGTTTGACGAATTGTTCTGCGACGCCGAGCGGCTCGCGTTGAATTTCGACGGCAAAAACTTGCTGGCCGACCGACGACGCAAAATTCGTCAAAGATCGCACACGGAGGTCCGGCAGTAGACGAACCGCGACGGGAACCGTCTTTAGACGTTCTCGCACGAACTCTATGCGGTCATTATCCGCCCACGGCAGCGCGAGGACTATCTCCCTGCAGTTGTGGCGGCGCACGAAATCGGCTGCAGCGCTCATTACGCGGCCGTCCGTCTCACTACGTTCCGCGAGATTTTCTTCATGGCCCAGGGCAAAATTCTTGATCTCAGCTGCGCCGAAAAGACTCAATCTGTCGTGTGGTCCGAGAGCGGAAATCTCATCGACATCGCCCACCAGAACAATATCGCGGCGGCCCACCGCCCCTCGAGACACTGCTGCCGGAATTGCGACTTTGCCAAGTTTCCTGACGACCGGAAGACCTACCGCAGCGAGGAAATAGAAGATGACAAACGCACCGCGAGAGTAGGCTACGCCGATCTTGAGGAGAAATGCGAAAAATGCCAGCAAGAGACCGGTGGTGAGCCAACAAACGAGTATTTCCCCGGTTTCAACCCGCGGCTTCGCACAATCCGGAAATTCGTAAAATCTGCCTCCACTCATTCGAAGGACATAAATAAAACTCGCCAACAAACCGACGGCGCAGTGCGGAAGCACGTTCGGCACCGAATTGCCTGTCGCAAGCTGGTAGCCAACCCCGCCAAGGATGCTGGACAGCACGATGACAAACGCGTCAGCTGTAGACAGGAGGTATGGTACAGCCTCGGTCGATACGCTGAGGAAGGGGGGCCGCGCTAGATTGTCGCCCTGCGCCGCAGGCTCGTGGAAGTCGGATCCGTACGCCATAAGTACCGCCGCAACTAGTGCTCGACCTGCTTAGCTACGCAAACACCACTTCCTCGAACAAAAAAAGAAAGTAACTTTCCGTTAAGCTTCAGCAAGATAAACTCTCCTCGAATGTGGGGCAATATTAATTTTCGAGGTCTGATGCCGATCGTCATTTTATTCGGGGCCGGTGTCTACCTGGGACTTTATTTCAACGTCGCCGCCTTGGTCTGCCTCTCCGCGATTGCCGCCGCTACATTCATCTTCATGTCATCCGCTGAAAGCTTTACCGAAATCGCATGGTCCCTGGTCCTATTCGGGACGTCGCTCCAGGTGGGCTACTTTGCTGGCCTGATCGCTCGCGAATTCGCGAAGTGGGCTCCTTTCCAGTCGAAAGAGAGTCGAAGCAACCGTGTTTAGCAAAGCAGGCCTTGGTTCTAGCCTCAACGTCATTCGTTAACCGCCGCGCGCCGAAGCCCACGTCTGAGCCGGCGCAAACATGCGGTTGCCCACGGGGTGATTTTGAGCACTTCGTCTCCTCCCGAGCGCAGGAATTGAACGATAGCCGCGTCCTTGGCTTCAGCGCCGATAACGGTTTGGCTCATGTATGCCGCTGAGCTACCCGCCTCGAAATACTCCACGATCCAGATGCTCATCAGGCACTACCAAAAGCAGCGACGAGGATTAATGCGACATTATATCAATATTTAATCTGGTCAAACATTAAACACAAAATCATCGAAGTTTAAATCTTGCTTCGTTACTATCATACCGATTAACGGTCGATTTGCTCGGGAAATCTGGTTTGCACTGCCGCCTGCAGGAATTTGAGGTGGGAAACCATTGATTCCAGCTGTTTGATTCTGCTCTCGGCGCGGTCGATTTCCTTATCAAAGAAATTGAGCGACTCGGTTCGATGGCTCTCACGATCGATATAATCATCAACCCCATATCCGATGGACATGGACGCACGCGCCACAACATCCTCAAGGCGCTTTTTCAATCCGTCTCGCTCTCGTTCCGCGGCGCTGAGCGCCTCGTCGATTGCGAACAAAATCGATCCAACGCGCGCGCGGTCCGTTAGGGCGTCACGTTCAAACGACCGCGCCTTGAATTCCCCCCCTCCTAAAAGGCCACTGACGAATCTTTGAGCCCGCGATCGCAGAAAAAGTGGAGACATGATGAAAGCCTCACATCCAATGGAAAACGAATACAACTTCATACACGCCTTGGCGCCGAGTCGCAGCCACCCTCAGCTCGCAGACATAGACCCTGGCTGAACGGCCGGCCTTGTGCCCATCCTGCGACTTCTGTCGAACGATACCGGAATGCGGGTCCAAGCTTTATTTGCGTGGATCTGCGGTCAGTCATGCAACGCGGATCGACGCCGCGGGGACCAGCAGGGCCTTTTCACGAATATTATGCCGGCCATCCCAAACACTACCATAACGATGCCGAGGGCGATCAAAAATTGGCCCCAGGCGATATGCGATTGCATCTATGCTCCCTTCCCGCGGTCGCCAACGTGAATACGGCGAACAATAGATCGCACTTCCTACAGCTGAAGGCCCTACATGGGTCGCCTAGCCCTGATAAGTAGGTCGCCGCGCACCAGCGCCAAGCAGCGCGCTTCAACGACAACCGAAGGCGGCAATTGAGTCCGCCTTCATGGCTCACGGCGACGAGGCCTTGTGCTCACCGCCGCGGCTCGCGCGCCCCGTTAGGGGCAGCCCTGCATGAACGAAAAGGTGCACGAGCTTCGCCGACAAATGGCCTTCGTTCCCGATTTCATACTCTCAACGGGCGTCAATGTTAATGAGGGAGTTGCGTCGCAGGGAACCCCAAAGTCGTCCAATGATTTAGCCGATGCTCCCCGCGCGCCCTGTTTGGTCATGGATTTTAAGTAGCGCTTGACAGCCACCGTGAGAAACATGAGCACGAAGTCGGCTATAACACTTTGGCATCTTTGGACGGTCGTGATTCCACGCCGGTCCGTTACGGGCCGGCTCGTCTGGGGCCGGGTCTGGCGGCGACACAACGGCGGACGATGGATTTACAAGAAATTTGTTGAGGTCGATGATCGCCGGCCAAACCATTATGCCAGTTCTTACCCCGACTGTTGAGGGCAACGCCGTTCAGCTAAACAAGCGGCTACGCTATCAACCGTAGCGTCGGGGCGCGTGGGGATCCTTCGAAGCGAATCTGTTTAACCGCCCTGGCAGCAAAATAAATACTGCCAAAGCCAAGCTCGGCCCCCACAAAACGACTGCCCCCAATGCAATCCACTGAAGCGCGCTCAAGCTTCACCCCACCGAGCCGTGCCTTTCCCATAGTGGGCAAATTCGGTCGCGTTGTCATCATGCACCGCACAACGCCGCAGAAGCGTTGAGCCTGGCTTCATTGCTGGATAAAGTTGAGGTAATAAAATATGTCTAACCTAGTCACGCCGGTCTGGGGCGTGGACTAGGGCATGCGCCAAGGCGCGGTCGCGGATCGAGGCCGATCCACCCAGGGTCCAACGGAACACCTTATGACGCACGCCGGGAGAGCGATGGTAAATGATCGCCGCCGGAACCGCCAAGTTCAGCAAGAACCAGCAAGCTAAGATTCGTTCGAGGTACGGCATGGGCGATCTCCTGACTAACAAAGGAGACTGCGGAAATGTGTTCCGCTGCCACTCCGCGGACAGTGCATGGCTGTAGCGCATTTTCGATTGCTGCATTCGCCGCTCACACTTAGAAACACTCGATGGACACGCTTCTTTTGCTGGTGAGCTTGCTGTGTAAACCCGGCGATCATTTGATTGATCTGCGCGAGAAGCTGCCGCACGGCCAGCGATACTTGGACATCCTTGTTTCGGTTGAGCCATTCTATGCAAGAATCTATATTTACGAGGCCGGCCTTCCCGACAACTTTCGACAGTGTTGCAGCGACAAGCGGGCTTCCGTGGTTAGGTTGCCCATCGTGAGCGGCCGATTTTGCATTCGGCAGAGCCAACCTCAGATGAATTGGAAGATAAGGACGATTTCCGGAAGCGGTGTTGACCTATAGGGATTTGTTGGACTGTCTCAATAAGATGCTTGGACGCCGGAAACATACCGGCTGCTGTGAGGCAGTTAGACCCCTAGAGCGCTTGCATAGGATAGGCCCAACCTTTGAAGTCCAGATATTTTTAGCCGGAATCATTGCTAAGCCGCTCCGAGCTTTGACGAGGCGGGGCAACACCCGCCTGCGGGAGGCGATTTTGCTAGCTATGATTTTGCTCGCTATATTTTGGTTGCCCTAAGCGGTCGCCTTGCGAACAATTGGATCCCACCAATCTTCAATCAGGCTTTCACGACTTTCTACCTGAAGCAGTAGATCAGGACGAAATTTGCTCGGAATAGCGGCTTCGACTTTGCTGATTGACCGCGAGGCATCCAGCGCATCGTCCTTGTCCGCAAATCTGCGAACATCAATCATCCTAAAATTTGGCATCATGGACTGAAAACCGACGTTCGCAAGTCCGCCCAGTTGAAGCAATTCGGTAACCGAAAGGTCGATGCGAATCTTTCCTTCTGCCGGCGCTTTCCTCCGCACTCCAGCACCGTGCCCTTTCGACCAACACTGTTCTGCCAGAACAGCACCGAGCTCCCATAAAGGCGCGTGCACCAGATCATTCCGGCGGTCGCGTCGACCGGCGTGTCTTTCCAGGCACTTGTCTAGCCCAGTCAGCGCTTTGATAAGGTCGGGCGCGACTTCCGCTCCCAGTTGGGGCTTCATGCCGACCTGCAATTCACGGACAGCATCCCTTATGCCTCTGACCTTTCCCTTTTCATAGTAGGAGCGGCCGCACGACCAGGCAGAAAAGGCGAACACCCCAACCAGCCCGGCTAAAACAATCAATACGTCCACGTCGGTCCCCTGGGTGAGCTCGTTCTTCCGAAGGTACAATGTACCCGTTAACGTTTATTTTAAGAGAACCAGAGCGACGTCCGACTGAATATTTTACCCGCGCTTCACCCTGTCTGGCGATGACAGCCTGCAATTAATGTTCAGTAAATTGGCAGTCCCGATGCTTTCGCCGGGGGACCAGCATATGAAGACAGATCAGATCAGCAGCAAGCACTGCAGAGCAATTTGCGACGAGGTCGGGATCCGGCTGCGTCAACATCTCGACAGAGCCTTGAGCTCTCCTTCGCAGAGAATTTTGGAATTGTTGCAAGAATTAAAGCTACGCGAACTGGAGACACCATCACCGTCCCTGGTGCCTGCGGTTGACCACACGACCCTCAAACATTCCGATGCGTCTCATCTGAGGAGGATTGGCTCCGAGGGGCAGGAGAGACGCCATCAGACAAGATGGAAATCGCCGGGATGGGCTTGGATCTGGGCAACCGTAACACCTACCAACGTGATTTGATCGTGTGCGGCATCGGCAATCACGGTGTCATGGCCCGAATTTGCCGAATGAGCGCTGGCGATAATTGCCTGCGTACTCGCGAACAGCGTGTGATCGATATCGATCGTATCGTGGTTGACGTCGAAATCCGCAATCGTAGCGCTCGCAAAGCCGGGGCTGAACTGGAACGTGTCATTGCCGCCCTGACCGAAAATCGTTACGCCGCCGCCGGCATTAACAAAGGTGTCGTTGCCATTGGTGCCGTGCACAATGGACGCTCCAGTACCGACAATGGTGACCGTCAGCGGCTGATTGCCGGTCGTAACATGCCCGTCCGTGACCTCGGCGTTGAACGTGAGGGTAAGGGTGTCGCCGGGCTCTAGGAAATCGAGGTCCGGATTGCTAGGATTGTAGGTCCAATGGAGAACCTCAGATCCGCCATTCGATGTCACGCTGTCAAACGTGATCGCATGGGAGTCGACCAAAGCGGAGAGGTCGAGACCGGATGGCAAACTGGTCGAACCATCGTAAGTCGCTACGGCATTGCCGGTCACCTCCGCCGTAACCGTATCACCCACATCTGCATCGCTGACGGTCAGCGTGCCGCTCATCGTACCCGATAGATGAATATGGGAATCCTGGATAAAGCCGGACGATATATTATCGACCTCGAAAGCGTTCGTGCTGCTAGCCAGCACGACCTTGTCGAACGGCGCCAGATCGGTGAACTCGACGTAGCCGTTCGCTGCGAAGGAGGTTTGATCTCCACTGGAAAGAAGCGGCGCGATTTGGGCTCCGCTGTAGGTCGCTACGAGCGTCGTCCCGTCGTAGAAACTAATGGTATTTGTGGAATCGATAGAACCCCAATACAGACCGAACGAATTCTGATCGTGGGCGAATGTGATCGTTTCCGAGCTGTTTGCACCAATGCTCAGATAGTGGGTCGGGTCGAGTTGGCCGGGGAGCGGACCGATGAACGGTGCCGCCGTCACGCCAGAAGCGGACCCCACCACCACCCCCGCATGGCCAGAGGCCGTAAACATCGCATCGAGACTCGAGCTCGTAAAGTTGCCAAAACCAGTGCCGTTGTTTGAGGCTAAGCCTGCAGCATCGGACTGGAACGTCTCGGTAGGCAGACCAAGTGCATTGTCACTGACGCCGGCACTCAGCACGATTGGCGATCTGTCCAGAATGACCGTTTGTGTGGTCGGGTCGCTCTCGCTCGTGATCACCGGCACGTCGTTGGCCCCGGTGATGGTGACCGTAACCGGCGTCGTGACTATGCCACCCTGGTGGTCATCCACCTGCACGGTGTAGGTCAGCGTCACCGTCTGGCCCACCGCCAAATAGTCGAAATTCTTGTCCTGCGCCGAGAATGTCCAGCCATCTGACCCGATGGCGCCGTTCGACGAATCCGTCGGCGTGCCCAGCGTCAGCCAGCTCAGCAGGGTCGCCTGGCTCGGCAGTCCCGAAGTCGCACCCGAGGTGTTGACGCCGGTAATCGCTACCGCGTGGGTGTCCGACAGGTCAGGATCGGTGAAGGTCACCGCGCCGTTCGCCGTATCCAGCATCGTCGAGCCGGTAGTTTGGGGCAGCTCGGCAATCGCAGCGGTCTGGGCAGCGCTGGTGATCACCGGCACGTCGTTGGCCCCGGTGATGGTGACCGTAACCGGCGTCGTGACCACGCCGCCGTGGTGATCATCCACCTGCACGGTGTAGGTCAGCGTCACCGTCTGGCCCACCGCCAGATAGTCGAAATCCTTGTCCTGCGCCGAGAATGTCCAGCCATCTGACCCGATGGCGCCGTTCGACGAATCCGTC
>Ga0070741_10015455_pt1 | contig 12924 bp, 11 predicted proteins | sample Coa_R1_4_FD_66440 | JGI IMG/M metagenome (GOLD analysis project Ga0070741, IMG submission 66440) | Surface soil microbial communities from Centralia Pennsylvania, which are recovering from an underground coalmine fire - Coalmine... | ecosystem: Environmental > Terrestrial > Soil > Unclassified ...
TTCCTGGTCCTGAAATAGTGCCGAAAACTCCTCATCCCCACGTCCCCCGCCACCCGCACCCTGCCTATCTTACGCTACTCGTTTCGCCCTCTGTGCCGGCGTCTGCGACCGTAAGGTTCAGTTCGCGTTCGTGCACCTGGCGTTTGCCGTAAAAATCGACTTCGTACTCTTCAACCACGACTCGCTGGGGTTCTATTGCTCTGATGACTCCGCCCTTTGATCCGATAAAGGTCCCGCGGGTGACGATGTAGCCGAGCCCGCTATTGTCTTCGATCAGGGCTTTCGGCTCACGTGTGTCGAGAATGACACCCACGAGTTTAAATTGTCCAAGATCTAATCGTTGGAGCGGCGTCCTTGCCTCGTCGGCCACTGTCGCGGTTTCGGTAACGCGGTGCAGGGGTGAGAAAAATGGATCTCGTTTGCCACTAGGCTCGTAGCGATAGTTTTCTTCTGCATTACTCTCTTGTGCCTGCCCGATAGCGGCCTCTTGCATTTGTAGAAGAGATAAGAACAGTCCGGCACACACCCAGCCAGTCCACCGTCGAGCGGCACGCGTCGTGTTCATGACTCGCCCCCGCTTTTCCCCGCCTTTTTGGCCTCTTCTTCTTTCTGCTTGGCGATTCGCGCTTGCTCTTCTTCAGTTAAAAAACGGTATGTCGTCGCAAAAAAAGACGCATCTACTTGCAATCGGCCATCGACCATTTGTGGATTCTTGATACCAATATCGCTGATATTGACGATGCGGGCGAGATGTCGGACTTTTTCAAAGAACAAGGCGATTTGATGGTATCCCCCTCGTACGGCCATCTCGACCGGCACTTCCGCATAGAGATCTTGTAGCGTCTCGGCCTGTTGTCGGAAAAGAGTAATTTCAAGTCCTGAGTCACGGCCAAGATTTGAGACCTGACGGAGCAATTCTGGGATTTCTTTTTGTTCAGGAAGCTGAGTAGTGGCTTCCTTAAACCGGGCTTCAGTCTCGGCGATGTCTGCTTGCAGTTTCTTTGGATCTTTGAGTTTGTGTTTGAGAGCGGCTTGCTCAGCTTCCAGTTCGCTCTGCCGGCTCTGAGCCGCGTCTATTTGCGCGATCAACGGTTGATAAAAAAAGTACCAATAGAGGGCTGCGAGCAGAAGAAAAACAGCTCCGTAGGTGAGGATGCGCTGGCTAAAAGGGAGTTCAAAGAATCGTTCCATTCTTATTCCCTTCCTCTACTTGTTGATTGAGCAGTTTTCTTCTTATTTGAACTCTTTTCTCCTGTTGTCGCTTCGGCTTCAGCCGCTTTTGGGGCGCTCGGAATGTAATTAATCGCGGCCTCAATAAGAAACCGCTTCACAGGAATCGATAGAGGGGCAGTACCCTGTTGATTCTGTGGGCCGCGTGAGCGTTGGTCAGACGGGTCTTCTTGTGCGGTCTCGCGAATTTCGACTTTCTGAAAATACTTTGACTGCGACAGATCATGCGCAAAGGAGGCAATCGTCTGGTTATCGACGGCCTTGCCGTTGATCTTGGCAGCCCCTTTAACCTCAGTAAAATCTGTCAGCCAAAGATATTCAGGGGTGCTCGAACTCAAATCGTCAAGAATATGCACTGATGCTGAACGCCGCTCGGCAGAAGTTAACCTGCGGACCACAACTAGTTTTTTTTCTATTGCGGCTTTTTGCTGTTCAAGTTGTTCAACCTCCTGATTTTGCTTGCGAATGCCATCGACGTCGCTTTGCAACTTCTCGACATTTGCAGTTGTAATCTGTAACTCCCTTTGAGTGCCCAAATACGTCCAGGCGAGGAGACTGAGCAACGCAGCGAGCCCGAGGCCGACGAAAATGACCTCTGTATTACGAGAGGTCGCTTGTTCGGCTTCTCGTGCTGATATGAGATTAATACGGATCATCGGTCCCCGGGCCTCCTTGTGGCGAGTCCGACGCTCACGGCAAAGCTGGAGGCGTTTTGGCGAACAAAATCCTCATCCTGGCTGTTGATACTCACGTTGCGAAAGGGGTCAGACACCTCAACCGGAATATTCAGTCTTTGGCTCATATTGGCCGCAAGTCCAGGAAGCTGCGCAGTGCCGCCACTGAGGTAAATAGTGCTGATTTGTTCATCTGTTGCCCCTGAGCCAAAAAAACTGAGAGCATGCTGGATTTCGTCAAGCAGGTGCTCTGACGCGGAAGAAATAACCCGCTCCACGTCCTCAGAGCTGTGGCCTGTAAGGATGCCATTGATCTTCGCATCTTCGGCTTGTGTCGTGCTTACATGTAATTCCCGAGAGAGGATGTCGGTAAATTGTTGGCCGCCAACAGGAACGTCTCCGGTGAATGCGGATCTGCCTCCCTTCATAACATTGATGAGGGAGTAATGGGCCCCGATATTAATGAGAGCAACAATCTCATTGGGCTCTGGGACGTAATTCAGCTCGAACATATTTTCCAAAGCGAAATAATCAACGTCAGCGACAACAGAGGTAAGGCCAGCTTCACTAATTGCATCGACGTAGCTGTTAATGACATCTTTCCTGACCGCAACTAAAAGGACGTCAACATTATTAGCTTTCGCCTCTTGGTCAAGAACCTGATAATCGAGATTGACGTTCTCTAGGCTTTCGGGAATGAAATTCCCGGCCTCAAAGAGAATAGTCTCTTGCAGCTCTTTGGCACCTTGAGCCGGGAAGTTAGCCCGTTTAATAATGACTGACGGCCCCGGAACTGCCGTAATAACGCTCGTCGTTTTAATCTCGTGTTCGTCGATCAGTGTACGAATGGCGTCAGCCACGCTGCCAGGGCTTTGAACGATGTTGCCCTGTACGGCGTTTTCAATTAGGGGAACTATCCCAGCCTTTAACACACACAAGGAGCGTCCCCGTCCCCTGACTTCAAGCATCTTGACCGAACTTGAACCAATGTCCAGTGTCAGGTAGCTTTTATCTCCAAAAGGGAGAAAAGCGGCGAGGGAACTCAGAATGTTGCCTAAAGATGCCATTTCTATGTTATCAACAATTGATGTATTTCGATGACTTACTATGCAATAAGAAACCTAAATTGTCAAATGTTAAATTCGGAAAAATCATCTGACCAGCTTTTCGCCTCGGTAGCTCTTTCTTTCCCTGCGACTTCAATAGGGGAATTGACATATCGCGTTCCAGATACACTTATTTCTAAAATATTTCTAGGGTCGTGTGTGATTGTTTCTATAAATAAGCGAAAAATAACAGGAATAGTCACTTCACTCTCTTCCTCTTGTCATGCCCTCGCCGAAAAAAACATAAAGAGCATTCTCGATTTATTAGAAGAAGATGTTGTTTTTTCTGAAGACATGATCCATTTGTGGAAATGGTCATCGAATTACTACCTCGCTTCGCCAGGAGAAATGTTGAGCACGATTCTGCCTAGTGGATTGCGCACTGAAAGTGCACAGATCGTGAAGTTAAAAAAGGAGAAGAGAAAGAGAGCTCCGCAAATTGCACCTACAGACGGAATCTTTCTGTGTGACCAAACTCGACCTTCCGTCGCTCTTTCTTCACTTGAAGAAAACATCCTTACCTTCCTTGCCCAAAAGACTCGCGTGACAACGAGAACGCTGAAGCACCAGTTTCCGACATCTTCCATCGGCAAAGTCCTCCAACGTCTTGAGGCGCTCGGCCTCGTAGAGACGAGAGAACATGTCCCGCGTCGTCGACGTTCTGTACCAGCACAGCGAGCGGACGAGACTTTCTCCGGTGAAGTGATCGGCACTGAAAGCACGATCATGCTGTCTGCATCGCAAGAGCAAGCGCTACAAGCGATCAGTGGAGCGCTACGCGAACTGCGCTTTCAGACGTTTCTCCTCCACGGTGTGACCGGAAGCGGAAAGACCGAGGTCTATCTCCGTGCCGCACAGCAGGCCGTGGATTTGGGCAAGAGCGTCCTCTGCCTAGTGCCGGAGATTGCCCTGACTTCGCAGCTAGTAGAGAAAGTCGAGCAGCGCTTTGGTACACAGGTGGCTGTGCTGCATAGTGGTTTGATCGCTAGTGGGCGCTGGGCGGAGTGGCGCCGCATTGCCCGAGGGGAGGCGAGAGTAGTCGTTGGTGTACGCTCGGCGGTCTTTGCACCGATGCAGAACCTCGGGTTGGTGATCGTCGACGAGGAACATGACACGGCGTACAAACAGCAAGACGGGGTGCGTTACAACGCGCGTGACCTTGCCGTCATGCGCGGGCAGCTCGTCTCGTGCCCGGTGGTCCTCGGCTCGGCGACTCCTTCACTAGAGAGTTACGTGAACGGACGAAGCCGTCGGTATACGATGCTGACGCTTCCTGAGCGCGTTGAATCGCGCCCACTCCCGACGATTGAAATCGTTGACCTGCGTAAAGACGGCAGGCGCGAAGGTGGAGATGCCATTTTTTCTGCGACGCTTAAGCAAGCGCTCATAGAAAACTATCAGACAGGCAAGCAAAGCTTGCTGTTTGTGAATCGCCGTGGCTATGCCAATTATCTGCAATGTCGGCTGTGTGGCGAGGTGGTCTCGTGCAAACAGTGTAGTGTCACGCTCACTTTTCACCTCAAGGGCCATGCCCTCCGCTGCCACTACTGTGGCTTCTCTCAGCCCGCCTTTGATCAATGTCCAGTGTGTCGTGAATCATCTCTCCAAGGGACGGGTTTTGGCACGGAGCAGGTGGAAGAGTCGCTGCGCAGCTTTCTTCCTGGGGCCAGGACGGCACGGCTCGACCGCGATAGCGTCAGCCGACGTGGGGCACTTGAGCGGGTCATCAAAGCCTGGCGGGCGCATAATCTCGATATTCTGATCGGGACACAAATGGTCGCCAAGGGCCACGACGTTCCTGGGGTGACGCTGGTGGGCGTCTTGCGTGCGGATAGTTCATTACATTTTCCTGATTTCCGTGCGGCCGAGCGAACCTTTCAAGTGTTAACCCAGGTGGCTGGGCGGGCGGGACGTGGGAACGAAAGTGGACGTGTGATCATCCAGACCTATGTGCCACAACATTATAGTGTGCGTTTTACCGTGCAACAGGATTTTCCCCACTTTGCGACCCAGGAATTGCGCTACCGCAAGCAACTTGGTTATCCGCCGTTTGCGCGCATGGTATGTATTCGCTGTGAAGGGCGGGATGGCGGGCAGGTGAAAGCCTATGCTGAGCGTATCGTTGCCTGCCTGTTGGCAAACATGGACGGTTTGCAAAAAGACCCGCCCCTTATCTTAGGTCCCGCGCCTGCGCCACTTGAACGTCTGAATGGTCGCGAACGCTGGCAGGTGCTGCTTAAGGGTGAAGACCGTCGGACGCTGCATTCAATCGTGAGAAAAACCGCGGAACAGTTGCGCACCCGGCATCGCGAGATTGGGATACGTCTCATCGTTGATGTTGATCCATACGACATGTTATAGGTCAAGCATGATTAGAGAAATTCTGCGTTTCCCGGACCCACGTCTCAAACAAAATGCCGGCCCTGTGGGAAACATGACCGGTGATCTCGCCCGACTGATCGACGACATGGTACAAACAATGTACGACGCTCCCGGCATCGGACTCGCGGCTGTACAACTCGGCATTCCGCAGCGCATCGTGGTACTTGATGTCAACCACGAAGAGCCGGGGAAAGAGCTCGTTAAACTTATTAATCCGGTCGTCACTGCACGTGAGGGGGAAGTGATTTGGGAAGAAGGGTGCTTGAGCGTGGTGGATTACACGGCCGAGGTCAAACGCGCGGCAAAAGTTGAGGTCAAAGCTTGGACGCCGGATGAAAAGGAAATTACGTTGCAAGCCGAAGAGCTGTTCGCTGTCGCGCTTCAGCACGAAATCGATCACCTCGACGGAAAACTTTTCATTGATCGTATCAGTCGTCTCAAGAAGGAACTTTACGCACGCCGCGTGAAAAAGTTGATCCGCGAAGGGCGGCCCCTCGAGCCGCCGCAAAAAGGAAGTCCGGGGATTTAGGAATTGGGAGTTAGGAGTTGGTAGAAAAAAAGAGGGTTCTACTTCCAACCGCCCGAACCATTAGGTTCCCTTCTCAATGTCGTCTTACCAAATCCCAAATCCCAAATCCCAACGCCTTCGCTTAGTGTTTATGGGCACGCCGGACTTCGCCGTGCCGTCACTGCAAGTGCTGATCGACAGTGACGACCCCGTTGTCGGCGTGTTCACCCGGCCCGACCAACCTTCCGGACGTGGGATGGTCATGCACACACCGCCGGTGAAAGTACTCGCGGAATCACACGGCGTTCCCGTGTTTCAACCGGCGAAACTGCGCGTACCTGGTGTCCTGGAGCAACTACAATCCTGGCAGCCGGATCTCATCGTTGTGGCTGCGTACGGCAAGATTCTTCCCAACTCGATCCTCGATCTGCCCCCACACGGTTGCATTAACGTCCACGCCTCACTCCTGCCGAAGTATCGTGGCGCGGGTCCGATTCAATGGGCGATCGCACAGGGGGAGGTTAAGACTGGCGTGACGATCATGCGCATTAGCGAACGTATGGACTCTGGAGATATCTTATTACAACGGCCGATTCCGATCGCAGCCGATGACACCGGCGGTACGTTGCACGACAAACTGGCGCGACTGGGTGCTGACGCGCTGGCTGAAACTCTACAATTGTTGAAACGCGGCGAGTTAGTTGCACGGCCGCAGGACGAAGCCGAAGCAACCTACGCTCCACTCATCAAGAAAGAGGATGGCCGTATTGATTGGAGTCGAGAAGCTATTGTGATCGAGCGACACATCCGGGCGTTTAACCCGTGGCCGTCTGCTTACACTACGGTCAGCGGTAAACTTCTAAAAATCTTTGCGGCTCAAGTCGAACCGCACGCGCGTCAATCCTCACAGACTCCCGGTACGATCATCGAAGTAACTCCCGTGAGCCTTGTTGTTGCGACTGGGGCTAAGGCATTGGCGCTGACTGAAGTGCAACTCGAAGGAAAAAAACGGCTGCCGATCGAAGATTTCCTCAGAGGGTATCCATTGTCGCCAGGCTTAATCCTTGGTGGCGAAAACCCGTAGTTGACGAGCAACCGCGAGATGTGGAAAGAGCAGGCAAGGAGGAGAACGCCATGCCAGAGAAATACACGATCAACGACGTGAAAGAGTTATCGCAGAAATATAAGAACTGGGGCAAATGGGGGCCCAACGATCAACTCGGGACATTGAATTACATCACGCCAGAGAAAGTGGTCGAAGCCGCGAAGCTGGTGAAACAAGGAAAGTCGATCTCTCTCGCGATTCCTTTTGATGACAAAGGGCCACAAACCGGATCATTCGGTCGCTTTAATCCCATTCACTTCATGTTGCAGGACGGGTGTGATGTTGTCGCCGGCGCACAGAATCATTTGCCGAACATTCGCTACTCTGACGACGCGGTGACGATGCCGTTACAATGCGCGACGCAGTGGGATGCGCTGGCGCACATCATGTATGAAGACAAAATGTACAACGGCTATTCCGCCGGCGAAGTGACCAGCACCGGCGCCAAGAAAAACGGCATCGAGAATGCAACCAACAAGATCATCACTCGTGGTGTGCTACTCGACATTCCGCGTTACAAGAAAAAGCAATGGCTTGAGCCGGGAGAGGCGATTTATCCGGCTGACCTCGACGGCGCTGCCGCGATGGGAAAAGTCAGCGTCGGCAAAGGGGACATCGTCATTATCCGTACCGGCCAGATTGCTCAAGTCCGTTCGCGTGGCAGTTGGGGAGATTACAGCGGCGGTTCCGCGCCAGGGCTCGGTGTCGCCTGTGCTTCGTGGTTATGTGAAAAACAAGTCGCTGGCTATGCAACCGATACCTGGGGGACAGAAGTTATCCCCAACGAGACGCCGGACGTATTCCAGCCGTTGCACATCATTCTTATCGTCCACGCTGGTATGTTGGTCGGCGAGATTTTTGACCTGGAAGGCATCGCCGCCGATTGCGCAAAAGACGGCGTGTACGAATTCATGTTCGTGGCTCCGCCCCTGCCGATTACTGGAGCAGTGGGGTCACCTGTGAATCCGCAAGCGATTAAGTAACGCGAGGGGGCGTGGCACCCAGTAACGTCCGGCACTCACTGTGCAGTACGGCTTCAGTTCAGGTCCCTTCTCCCTGCGGGAGAAGCCTGTCCTGCCTGCGCCAGTGCCGCAGGCACAGGTGAGCCTGTCGAAGGGGTCAGGAGATGAGGGGAAAAAGGGGCTGGTATTCCTCTTTAGCCCCCTCACCCTCGCCCGCAGAGAGAGGGAATTGCTACCCGGCAAACGGCATCAGTCGGGATCAGGGTTCGCCTCCACTGCTCTCCTCTACAGAACCACGGCGCTCGCACTCCCCACAGTGATCACTGTGCCGTCGGCTTTCTGACACCAGACTTCGAGATGTGCGCGCCGGCGACTCCCTTCGGGGGTAATTTCTTTAATAACTCCGTGTGTGGTAACTGTTTCTCCGCCCCAAAGCACGTTGACAAGATTCACGTTCATCTTTCCGCCGCAGTACCAGCCTTCACCAAAGCGCCGCGTCAGTAGTTCAGAGATGAAACAGACCGACATCATCCCTTGCACGACGACTTCGGGGAAGCCAAGTTTGATCGCTTCCTCACGGTCAGTGTGGTAATTCTTACCCGGCCCAGAGAACGCCATGCACATAGCCAGATCGACTTCTTTGCCGATCGGCGTAAGCGTTTCCAGGATAGTCCCTTGTCCGACCTCGAACCGGCGGCCCGCGGCTTTCTCGCGTTCCTTTCCGAACACCAGTCCGCCGGTGACGACTTCTTGCAGGAAGCTCTGGTGCGTGCGACTCCGCACACACCAGCGGCCGTCGGCGCCGAGCATCAGGACTTCATTGACCACATAATCACGCCCGCGTTTGTCGTAACGCTCGGTGACGACCGAATATGTCGAGATGTGTTCTCCGACCTTCATTGGCGAGAAAATCTCCCACTCTTGTCTGGCGTGCAGGTTGCCGTAGATGTACGGCAAATACCAACGCCGGTCGACGTACATCTCTGAGTGGCGAATCAACGCCGGTGCGACCGGGCCCCCGAACGGTGTTGCGCCGGTGTACCAGGGGTTATGGTCATGAATTCCGTCCGCGTACTGTTGCACTAACGTCGGCGAAATTTCGTACTGTCGTGTCCCGCAATCCATTCCCACGTACACCTGATCTTTTGCTGGTGTGGCCATTCTTCGCGTCTCCTTCGTTGCGATTGGCGGTCGTAGTCGCTCAGCAGAGCTGTAAAATACGCCGCGTCGGCGCCGGAGTACAGAGGACAACGAGAGTCTTGTAGATACCTTTGCAATTGGGAGACATTAGTCTACATCAGAGGCCCGTGGATAGTGGTCTCGCCGATAGCGTAGATGTTCCTTACTGATGTGATGACGAAAATCAGTGAACAATTGGCCTTCGTGGCCAGTAAGTGTGAAGTCGTCCGCAATGGCGATATTTCCAAAGCTAAACAATAGGGCATGATTCGGGCAGAGACACAAAATGTTTTCTGGTGTATCCGGGCCGCTGTGTGGGCGCGCCAACGGGCGAATATGCACAGCTTCAGCGTAGGGACCAGTGGGGCTTTCCAAACGTGTACGACAGATCTGACAGCGATGATGGTAAAGTGCTATGACTTGCCGTCCAGCTTCTGTCATGCAAACTGTTCGCATGATCACCGGACCCTCCTGAAAATGACTATTGTGTAGCTTTACCAAGCGATAACGCCAAATATAGAACCCCGACCGCCCACGCTCGCGCCAATAGTCATCGACGAAATACAAACCGTCGTAACGGTAACCGGCGGCGGGTGAGTAGGAAGAGTGAAGCCTCGCTCCGCGAATGACGCGGACCGGTAATCCACTCAGCCTGTTCGTTGCCAGCGCGAGATTGCCACGGGTCAACGTTTGGTGACCAACCTGCCGTTTGCTCTCTTGATCTCTGCCACCGTGGCCGGTGTATAAAATTTCCTCACCAAAATCATCCCAATCTTCATAGCCACCAGCAAGGACGACCGAGTCTGCCCCTTCTCGTCCGCGACCTGAGATGCCGGCAATGCGCGGTCTGTGCACCCCCGCACGGGAGAGTGCTTCACGAGAATCGAAACAACTACCTTCTGGATGCCCCGGAATATGTCCGAAAATCGGCTCTGCCATGGCTGATGCTCGTGCGAAAGCTCACACAGAATGATACACGAACGACGTGAAGACGAATGCGCCAATACTCACGCCCATTGATGACCCAAAAGCTGAATATCACAGGCGACGGCAATACTGGCAAGCGGAGGTTGCACGCTTAGACCGCCAACATCTAACGCTCGGAAACATCCGGTTAGCGGTATTCCTTATTGGCGTTCTGTTGTGGCGGTTCGCTACTCGTCCCGGCCTGCTTTCTGGCTGGTGGTTGCTCTTTCCCCTCGCGGCATTTCTTATGCTAGTTCTTTTTCATCAGGGCGTTCGTACCAAAGCCCGTCGCGCCAAACGGGCGGTGACATTCTACGACCACGGGCTTGCGCGGCTAGAAGATCGCTGGAGCGGAAAAGGGCGGCAAGGAGTTGAATTTTTCGATGAGAACCATCCGTATGCACAAGATCTTGATCTCTTCGGCAAAGGTTCACTCTTTGAGCTACTCTGTACGGCACGCACGCGTGGTGGTGAAGCGGCGCTTGCGGCCTGGCTCTGTGTGCCCGCAACGCGAGAAGAAATTCATGCCCGGCAAGAGGCCGTTGTCGAACTGCGCCCACGACTCGACTTGCGCGAGACCGTTGCCTTACTTGGCGAAGATGTACGGGCCAGTATCCATCCCGAGGAATTGAACACGTGGGCACAGACGCCGCCGTTTACCAACTTGACCGTAACCCGGGTCACTGCGGCCACCCTTGCCGCCCTCACTGTACTCACGTTACTTGGACAAGTCATTCTTGGCTGGGGGCCGTTGTGGTTTCTGCTAGCGCTACTAGTGAAATTTGCCTTTGAGATTCGCCTCCGCCCGTGGATGCGGCAAGCGGGAATCGGCGTAACTCATGCAGTTCGTGATCTGACGCTCATTGCACAGATGCTTGCGCACCTGGAAACTGAACAATTCCACAGCCCGCGGCTGCTCTCCCTGCGTGCCGCGTTGGAGACGAATGGTCTTCCCCCCGCCAAACAGATCACGCGATTACGACAGTGGATAGCGCTGCTTGAGTCCGCCAAGAATCAACTGTTTATTCCGATCGCCTTTTTACTGTTGTGGGAAGCCCAGATCATGTTGGCAATCGAAGCGTGGCGCGTCCGTTCTGGTCCGGCAATCACACGTTGGCTCAAGGCTCTTAGCGAGTTTGAAGCATTCTGTGCCTTGGCCGGTTACGCCTACGAACATCCGCGCGATCCGTTTCCGGAACTGACTACCGGCGGCCCTTGCTTTGAAGGGGAGGGGGTCGGACATCCGCTCCTACCAAGAACACAATGTGTGCGGAACAGTTTGAGCTTGAATAACGACCTGCGGGTCCTTTTGATGAGTGGCTCAAACATGTCGGGCAAAAGCACCTTGCTGCGTACGGTCGGCGTCAACGTTGTGCTCGCGCTGGCTGGCGCACCGGTATGTGCGCAACGGTTACGACTCTCGCCGCTGGCGGTCGGTGCGACCCTGCGTGTGCAAGACTCGTTGCAAGCCGGCAGTTCGCGCTTCTACGCCGAGATCTCACGGCTTCGCCAGCTCATGGATTTAACAAAAGGATCGGTGCCGTTACTTTTCTTACTTGATGAACTTCTTCACGGCACCAATTCGCATGACCGTCGCGTTGGTGCCGAAGCGTTAATTCGCGGGCTCATTGACCGCAACGCCATCGGGCTGGTGACGACCCACGATCTTGCGCTCGCGCATATCGTCGACGCGTTAGCGCCGCGCGCAGCAAATGTTTGCTTTGAAGATCAGCTTGTCGATGGCAAGTTGGTTTTTGACTATCGTATGCGTTCGGGCGTTGTAACCAAAAGCAATGCCTTGGCGCTGATGCGCTCTGTGGGATTGGAGGTGTAGCTTCCTATGAATCTGGGATCGCCTTCTCTCCGTCAATACGGGTTGCTCGTTGGTGCCGCTTTACTATTGTTTATGGTTCTGAGTGTGTGGTGGACTGCCCCTCCAGAGGATGAATACACGCGTACGAAGTCCCGGACGTATGACCACAGGGAGGACGCCCAAGTTGCCTCCGAAACCGTCATTCCTTCGGTAGCAGAGGAGCCCGACCGCGAATCACAGACAGTACAGAAAGAAGCCGTCGAGGAATCAGGGAAAGCTGAAGTCCAGTACCGTCGTGGGCGGCAATACTTGCGCGGCGAGGGCGTAGCGCGAAATGTAGAAGAAGCCGCAAAATGGTTTCGTCAAGCCGCCGAGCAAGGTCATGCTGAGGCGCAGTATGACCTTGCAGTGCTGTACGGTAACGGGCAAGGCGTCGCGCAAGACTACGACGAAGCGCTGCGCTGGCTTCGCAAATCAGCGGCACAGGAACATGGCGCGGCGTTGAATGAAATCGGTCGTTTTTACGAGAACGGCTGGGGAGTGACGCAGAACCTCACCGAGGCGGTCGAGTGGTACCGTAAAGCCGCAATGCGTGGCAATGCCTGGGGACAGTTTAATCTCGGCCTGCTGTACCACACTGGTAAAGGAGTGAGACAAGATTATGCCCAGGCCGCGCAGTGGTACCGCAAAGCGGCTGAGCAAAACCATACCTACGCGCAAACGAATCTGGGACAGCTCTATCAAGAGGGGAGAGGTGTAACGCAGAGTGATGTGCAGGCGGCGCAATGGTATCAGCGAGCCGCTGACGCCGGCGACGCTGTCGCCCAAGCCAATCTTGGTATCATGTATGAAAACGGACAAGGAGTGACACAAGATTTGGGACAGGCGGCAAAATGGTATCGCGTCGCCGCCGGACAAGGGAACGCAATTGCCCAATACAATTTTGGCGTCTTGCATGAAACAGGAAAAGGAATACCGCAGGACCTCGTGCAGGCGGCC
>Ga0070741_10015456_pt1 | contig 12921 bp, 15 predicted proteins | sample Coa_R1_4_FD_66440 | JGI IMG/M metagenome (GOLD analysis project Ga0070741, IMG submission 66440) | Surface soil microbial communities from Centralia Pennsylvania, which are recovering from an underground coalmine fire - Coalmine... | ecosystem: Environmental > Terrestrial > Soil > Unclassified ...
TTGCGTCGACGACATTCCGGATCGCCGTACGTTGCGGCAACTGATCGAGGCTCTTGAAAGAAAGGCCGGCGCAACTCCGCTCCAGCAGAATGGCAACGGACACGGGGGACCATCTGACAATCGGACCAGTGTGGGGCGCGGTAACGAACTTGGCGCCGCGCGCGCCGACCTGGTCCGGGAGGCGCAACGTGTTGGAAAGCTGCGGAACATGAAGGTCTCCGACGTGATTGATCGCGCAGCGAAAGGGGCGTTCCGGTTTGGCGAACTCCGGCGGATCACCGCGGATTCTCTGCCGGCGGTGACGGCGGCGACAGATGTACTTCGACAAGTGACGCAATGACCGGATGGACGAGCATCGCATCCTTTATATAAGGACCGTGCCCAGCATCCCTCAAAGTTCTGCAATGGTAATGCCGCGTGAGCAGTATTAGCGCACGGTTAACAATCGACAACACAACAAGGAGGTCCGTATGGACACAGTAAAAATCGATGACGTCCTGCGTTTGCAGGACCTTGGACTGGAACGGTTGGACGAGGACGAAGCGATATTGCGGTTCGCCCAGGGCGCCGAGGCGCGAATCGCCCGTTGGCTGGACTTTGCCAAAGGAGCGCTCTTGATGCTGATGGTCCCGGATGATCCGGAGTCCGGGTGGTTCTACATCTATGATCGCGCCAGAGAGGCATTCTACTCCCTGGGATTGCCGGTCGAGGGTCGATTCGGCGGATTCCGGGAAGACGAATTCGACGGTTTGTGCCAAGCATTTGGACTGAAGGCACTTGCACAGAATCCACAGCCGCTGAGGGTATAACGCAGCGCCGCTTTTTGGAGGAATGCAGCCAATGCCTTATACAAACGAGAGAGGCACAACGGTGGACCACCAGCGACATGCGACGGCAGAGATGGCCGGTGATTTTCATCGACTGTTCGTGAACCGCCGCGCTTACACGCTGCAATCCTTCAAGCCACATCCGGACACAGGACGCCACTATTATTTCAGGCCGAAGGGGCGGGATGGCCAATCGCTTCCAGCGTTGAGCGTGGAAACCCTCCGCCAGCACCTGGCCGGCGAATTGACCCTCGGCCTGTACTCGATAAATCCGAAGACTCAGCGCTCGAAGTGGGTCGCCATCGACGCAGACTACAAGAACGCGGTCGAAGACTTGCTGAAGCTACAGTATGAATTGACGCAGGATGGGGTAGAGCCGGCACTCGAAAAATCCAACCGCGGTGGCCATCTCTGGATCTTTTTCGAACAGCCGGCCCTCGCTCGGGATTGCCGCGTCTACATCTATCACACCGCCCTCAGGCTCGGGCTCCCGATTAAGGGCGCCGGCCTCCCTGAAGGGATCGAGATCTTTCCTCGCCAGGACGAGATCGGGCCGGACGAATTCGGGAATGCGATCCGCGCACCGCTCGGCGTGCATCGTGGCGCGAAGGAGAGCCGGGGCTGGAGATTCTGGTTCTACAACGCGGATTACACCCTCACGGACCAGTTAGCATACCTCGGGCGTCTCCGGAAGGTCACTGAAGCGGAGTTGCAGGGATTCGTCGCCGGAAAGGAGATCCCGGCCGAATTCGTTCAGCACGCAAAGCGGCCGGAAATCCCGCGGCGGTACTACACCTCGGCGCCCAGCGAGTTTCGCATTCTCGATTATGTGCAGGTGCGGCGGCAGGTTGGCCGGAATTGGATCGCGAGATGCCCATCCTGCGCAAGCGCAAATCGGGACCGGAGTGGTGACAACCTCGCCATTGCGGTGGAGGAACCAAGAAAGTACATCTGCTGGGCAGGTTGCTCGAGGGAGATGATCCGGGAAGCGCTCGGCCGGCCGATCGTGCAGAAGAGGTACGCATGACCCAGAAGAAAAGAGACAATCCGCTACTGCGGCTTACGCTCCCAGGCGCTGCGATGCAGCGCCTTCGCAAAGGCGGCATCTACTGTAGCCCAGGCGTGACGATCGAGTTCCAGCAGGCGACCAAGCGTCACGTCCTGCGCGGCCGTGAATCTGGGGGAGCAACCAAGGAATTCGGCCACTACGTTAGCTTCTGCGGAGAGGGCGGTGAGCGGCTGCCGTGGTTTGTTCGGCCGGATTCCCTTACCGCGAACGGGGACCACGCGATCGTAATCGCCCCTGCCCTCGTGAGCATTGAGGCCCTGCGGATTGAGCACACCTATGAACTGCTGATTGTGCGGCATGAACTACGGGCCGAGCGGGAGGGCGCCCGCCCGCGGATCGAGTCGAGATTGGTATTTCGTGGTTGGCAGGGCCAACTCCCGCTGGATTTGGTGGATAAGGATCGGTCCGTTGCCGGACAGATAGCTCCCGAATTCTTTACCAGGGCAGGCGAGCCGCGCCAATTGCCAGCTCAATTTGTGGAGCCTGTTCACGCGATCGTAGTTGCGGTTAACTGCCGAAACTGTGCCCACCCCCACTTGCTCGTTGCGCCGACACCACCGCCGCCGCCGCGTCGGAGCCCGCCACCGACGGTTGCGCCTGGTGCGGCGGAAACTCTCCAAGACAAAGACGCGGACTCCGGACCCAAGAAGGACGAGGCCATGGCGAGTGCGGCGGTCTGAGTTCAGCGTGCGTCGGCCTCGCCGGTTTGCGAAGGAAAGGAGGTCGAACTGTGGGATTCATATCACGCGTGGTAACGACTGGACTCGTTGCTCTCGCTGCGGGCGGCAGCTATCACCTCCTCACGGAGAGGCGCCTCGCTCCGAGTTCAACCGCTGGCGCCGGAAATCTGGGATCTTCCTCAATTGAATCCGAGCGTTTCGCGCCGGCAGAGAACCTGGAACGTATTGAGATCGGAGAACTCCGGGCGGCCGCTCAACGACTTCGGGGATCTCGGATTCCTCTGAACGTCGCCATGTACGCGTTTACGGACAGGGCAATCGCTCAACTGCTGGTCGAGGAAAGTGATGCCGGTACGGTGATCCGTGTCTATCGGGATGGAGAGCAGTACGAAGAAGAGGAACGCCAGCATTACAGAATCGGGTCCGTGACATCGATGTTTCGAGGGCATCCCAATATCCACGTCAGATTGAAGCCTGCGTCGCGTTCCGACCTGATGCATCTGAAGTGCTGGAGCGACGGGCGGGTATTGCGTGACGGCAGTGCGAACTGGTCGCCGGCAGGGTTGAAGCGCCAAGATAACGAAATCCGTTACACGACGGATGGCCATGAAGTTCAGGAATTCAACCAAAACTTTGAGCAGTTATGGAACAGACCAACGAATACTCGCGTGCAGTGACGAGGCAGGTGGAGGGAACAGGGTTCATGAGACACACCAAGAACGGAGCGTTAGTGCTGTGCCTTTTCGTCTTGTACTGCGTCTTGTTGTCGCAAGGATTGAAAGCCAGCGCGGCGAGCGCGTTCTTCGGGGCTCTCGCAGCCGTGCCGCTCACGGTGCATCTTTACCATCGCGTGTGGCCTCCGGCGGTCCCCGACGAGCACCGGCGACGACCGTACCGGCGCGTCGCATCATTCCGCACCGGCGAGGTGGAACGCGAATACGAATCGAGCGGCATTGACGGGCACACCGGCCGTGAGGAGTAGGGCAGGACCGATCACTTCGAGAGGCCATGCAGGAATACGACGTAGCTCTAAAGCTGCTGCTGCGCGGCTCAGCTCAGCTCACAATTCGCGAGTTGACGGGTGCATCGATCGAAACCTGGCTCGGTACGGAATTGCCCAGAATTCAAAACCTTCGGGTGGATCTGCTGGGCGAGACTGCCGAAGGAGGCCTGGTCCATTTGGAGCTGCAGAGTTCAAACGACTCTGCCATGGCTTTGCGAATGGCGGAGTACTCCCTCGGCATCTATCGATTGTTCGGAAGGTTTCCGCACCAGGTGCTGCTCTATGTCGGCGAGCCGACGCTTCGAATGGAAAGCGAACTACGCGGGCCGGATGTTTTCTTCCGATACGAGGCTATCGACGTTCGCGCGCTGGATGGCGAACGCCTGCTGGAAAGCTCTGCCGTTGGCGATAATGTAATTGCGATCCTGGCCCGATTGAGGGACCATGGAGACGCGGTCCGGAAGATCGTGGAGCGGATCGCCGGTTTGCCAGCCCCAGACCGAGAAGCAGCACTGGGGCAACTGCTGGTCCTCGCCGGGCTGAGGCACTTGGAAGAATCTGTGGAACAGGAGGCGCGTAAGATGCCAATTCTTAATGACATCCTGGACAACAAAGTCCTGGGGCGTGAGTTCAAGCGTGGCGTGCAAGAAGGCGAACTGACGGTGCTCCGCAGGCAAATTGAAAAGCGTTTCGGCGCGCTGCCGAGCTGGGCGGAAGAGCGCCTGGCCGGTCGGACTACGACCGAGTTGGAAGAACTCAGCATTCGCGTGCTCGACGCCCAGAACCTTGAAGAACTCCTGAAGTAGTACGGGCCGTTCGTTCTGGCCCCATCATCTCTCGCAGCAACCCGAAAGGGTTCCATTCGGTTTCCCGCCCCTGAATCACGCTGGCTCCAACCTTGTCCAAAAGTGCTCAAGGAGAAGTTCGGCTGCACTGCCATCGGCCGAAGCGGGTTAGACTCCCGCAGGGCAAGGCGGTCTCGCTGGTAGACCGGGCGGCAGCATTGGCAAGGTGAATCAGGGGCGGGATCGCAAGCCGACCCCGCGCCTAAGCGCAGCGATTACGAAGTCTCTCAACCCCCAAATAGAAGGAGTAATTAGCATGTCAGAAACCAGTACCCTTATTGGGTATCAGGGCAGAACCCTCTCTCGGGAGGAACTCGCCCTGGTTCCCACCCCATTGGCAACGGAAACGCATCGCCCGGTGCCGCATCACGCGGTGATCAACGCGCTGGTCGAAACATTAGGGTTTCGTCACATCGGCGTTGTCCACGACGAGTACGCAGTGTCCCCGGACGGAATGAAGATGTTCGGCGCCTTGGATCTCGCCACGGAAATGCACGGTTGCCGATTCTCAATCGGCGTCCGAAACAGCCATGACAAGACTATGCGGCTCGCGATGACCGTAGGATATAAGGTCTTTGTTTGCAGTAATATGGCGTTCAGTGGCGACTTCACCCCAGTGCTCGCAAAGCACTCGAAATCCCTGAACCTGCTGGATTCGATTTCCGTCGGCGTGGACCGGATGCAGCGGAATTTCGGCCCGATGCAGAAGCAGGTCGAAGCCTGGCGGGAGACCGAACTCAGCAATGTGGCCGCGAAGATGATCGTGTACGAGGCGTTCATTGAGAGCGAACTCGACGTCCCGAAGCACCTTGCGCGGAGGGTCCACGAGTTCTATTTCAATCCGCAGTACGACGAATTCAAGGCTCGAACGCTCTGGAGCCTGTCCAACGCGTTTACGTCCGCGTTCAAGGAATTGGAGCCGATTCCGCAGTTCAAGGCGACCGCGAAGCTGAGCGGCTTCCTGGAGCAACGGTACTCGCGGAAGTTCTGAGGCGCCAATTAGCGCGACAGCTTCCGAATCGAAGATACATGGAAATGCTCAATACCGAGTTCGCCGCCGCGGTTCTCGAAGGCATTGAGGGCACGCTCGAGGAACTGATCGGGCGTGTCGACCCCAGCGTTGTCCCCGACCGGCTCACCGCACTCCAGCATGAGACGGCCGCGGTCAGACGCTCACTCGAAGAGACGGTCAGCGCGCGCACTTAACGTGAACTGGCCGGCTTTGAAGGCGCGCATTGAATACACCGGAGGCGCGTTCGGACACCGGCACCGGACTGGGCTCACCGGAAGGAGGAGCGCGCTTGCGCAAGATTCATTTTGAAAGGAGATAGAACAATGAGTCGTGACTATCACGCAACAGAATTCATCGGCCGTTTGGCGGCCGACCCTGACACCAAATACGGCGAGGCGAACGGGACAGCAAGAACACGCTTTCGTGTTCTTGTAAACGAGGAGTGGAAGGATCGCAACGAACAGACACAGAAGCACGTGGAATCCTACCTCGTCGTCGCGTTCAACGGATTGGCCGAGGCGTGTGGCAACTTCCTCGGCCGCGGCCGGAGGGTATTCGTCAGGGGCAGGAACAGAACCCGCAGCTATGAGGGCCAGGGCGGTAAGAAACGCTGGGTGACCGAGGTTATCGCTGAAACGGTGCAATTCCTCGATCCGGCGGGCGCCGAAGATAAGGACGCCCGGCCAGTCCCAGGCCACCCTCAACCCGAGGAGCCAGATGAGGCGTTCTGAGGCGATCACTCCCGTCGCAGGAATAGGACCTTTCTTGTGCTCGACTTGGTGAGTCGTGGACGCCAATCACATGTAGAAGCGATACAAGGGATTCGGGTCAGAGTCGTCATCCATTTCCGTCATGGTAATTCCGACACGCTGTGCAAAGGTTATCGTTATCGGATGCCTTCCGATCCCTTCTGCGCTATTCCAGTTCATCTTCGTGAGGGACATGATCTCTCGTGCACGCGCGCGCACATCCATGGCACCGCTGCTGCAGCCAATCTGTATCGGTGAGGGAATGTGCGGGCCTGGATACTCCTTCCACCGAGGAACATAGCCCATCGTAAACAGGTAGTTCTCATCCTCGAGCGTGCAGAGGGTCGCCCGTAGCGGTTCGTGCATTCCACGCCTAAGCAGCCGAAAGCTCGTCGGGGCCATCCAGATCAGGTCAAATGCGGGAACGCAATCACGAAGGGCACCCCCAAAGCCGTCGTTCTCCTCCGGCTGGAACCGGGAGGTCTTATGTACTACCACTCGCGTAGGGCGTGACCCAGTGTGTAGCTCGTAATGCCCCATAACGCGCGCCACCAAGTCAGCGCTCTGATCCGCCGTCAAGTAAGGTTGATTCCCACGCGTTTGTTCGCGCGGTACGGACTGCCCTTTTAGGGCGAATGGCTCGAGGTCCGATGAGAATGCTTGAGCTACACTCGCGTAGACCAGATCGCCGGAGCGCCTCTTTAGGTGATGAAACGAAACACCGATAAAGCAAGTCCCTGATGACAGCCGAGCTGGTCGCCAGGGTATATTTCCTGCTTTGTAGTACAGCGCGACCCCGAGGTTCCATGCACGTGTGGCGCCGCTCTGGGTAGCTTCCGTCGGGATATAGGTTTGTCTCCGAATAATTTGAATTGGGACGGCATTGCGCATCAACATACAACGTGCTTTCAAAGCGCGATGGAAGTTTCTGAAGAGGAGTTCCTCGGCCTGAGGAAGTAGTTCCGCAGCCGCTTCCTGCTCCTCCGGTGAAGGAGCGAATAGGGACATCTGAAGATCCTCCTCCTCCTGTTGCGCTCGAGTAAGCACCTGCTGTTCAGCCGCGCTCAGGCGTGGGTTTGCAATGCGAAGGGTGGCAACTGCCTCTGGAAAACAGACGAGGACACAATCGGGATGCTGGTCTGCGAATAGCGACTCGATGGAATCGCCATACAGTTTCAAGAGTAGTTCGAAACTCCTATTGCTGTCTTGCGCCAGAGCGTGATCGAACTTGCCGGTATCTAGTATACGTACGAATCGATCTGGCAAATCGAATTGACAACGCAACGCTTTCGGTGCGCCGGGAAACGGCCGGAACCGGCGAGCATTCGATTCGTCGTCAAGTAACAGAGCTCCCATCTTGTCAATCCATAGCCGGACGGCATCAGCTTCCAGTACGGGCGCCACTAAACCGAGTTGAACGGTCTTTGGCACCGACTGACCAGAGGCTCCAAAAGGACCAGCCTTGGCCAACGTTGTTTTGGGGTCGACGCCTTCCACACCGTTACCAAACTCCAGCAAAGGCTCTCCCAGGTCTTCGACATGCAATTTCATTCAGCGTCCTCTCGAGCGAATCGGGGCAACTCAATCGAACAATAGTCAACGTCCAACAGCAGGTCCTGGACGCCCACATTCCCCAAGTTGATAGTTGCCTGACCGTCAGCCAAATACCGCGCCCAGAATGTCAGATCGTCGTCGACGTTTTTGTTGCGATCGAATTTGAACCGGCGAGTCGCTCGACTGCTTTGGAGAAAAGCGGCGATTGGGGTGATTCCATCCTTCTGGGTGAAAACGTAAGATGGCTTGAGTCGGAGCGCCCACATACCGCCAACGCTCACTACACGATAGTGCACAGCTTCGTTCTCGTGGTAGACGTGCTCGCCATTGGTCCTTTGCTTGACGACGCCACGTGAGACCTGCTTCCTTACGCGGGAATCGTAAACGATTGTTGTACCGGTTTCGTCGACACGTTTGAAATAGGCGCGCCGTCTCTTGGGCTCAACGACTAGTGGACGATTGCGTATTGCAAATTCCCAATGCTTATGCAGCAGCCAAACAAGCACATCATCGCTGAACTCTCGCGTGAACGCGTCCCACGTCTTGACTTCGTGGCGAGAAAGAAATCCGACGCGATCACTAAACCGTTCAAAGGCGCTTGGATCGGCGAAGCTGATCTGATTCCCCGAATAACGAATGAAAACGGGCAATTCGGCAGGGACTTCTTCCTCCTCGAATAGGCTTGCCTGTCCCAGCGGGCGATCACGCAACGGCAGGATGTAAACTGTACGCGGCAAAATAGCGAATGGCAGCAGATTCGTGATGTAGAGGTCCGTTGGTGAGATTCGTCGTGCAACCGAGGACCGCTCAGCGGCGTTCTGCCGTGCCTGCATAGCAATCACGAGCACCGAATCATTGCCCTCGGTAACGGAACACTCCGCTTTTCCGCCGGCTTCGATCATCAACTCGTGGACGTCTGCGAGACCTGTTCCGGCCTTGTCCATGGAACCGAGCCCGTAGAATATGTCCGCGAGGAGTTGGTTGCGAACTTCGCTTTCATATCGCACTGGCAAGAACCGCCTTTGGCCATCCAGACGCACGCGGCCCAGGACTCTCGGCATCAGGCCGCCGGGATTCGAGAAAGCTATGCGTTCGCCGCGCAGGATGTCGATACGGGCGTAGTCTTCGATCGTGTAATCACGGTGGACCAGCATATTGACGACCAGTTCGCTGAGAGCCCTGCCCGGATAGGCCGGCTGCTCTGTCGCCTTTCGTTCCCCTTTTAGACGAAGAACGGGATTGATCTCGGGGTCGTTGAGCGCCTCGAGCAGTGCTCGGTATTGGAGGATCAGATTGCCTTCAAAAACGGTCTGGCGCTTCAATTCTCTAGTCAATGCAACGCGTGCGTACGGAAAATAGCGCTGAACGTCCTTTCCGAACAGCAAATAACATCCAACCGTTGGCAAGTCTTCGTTCCCGTCGCGCCGAAGTAGGCCGAGTTCACGCATGAACGCTATATAGGTTTGCCGACTCACCTCCGGTTGTTTCAGTCGCCTACAGTATTCGACCAAAGTCGCCAAGACGAGATCATGATCTAAATCATCGATTCGAAGGCCCGCGCACGTCCTGTAGTCAAAGTGCTTTTGTTCGAGTGCGCGTTGAACTTCCGATGGCACATAGGGTTCCGAGCTGCCCTGCCAAGCATCTTCAGCCAGTTCACGATCAAGATCGCAAAGCAACTCGTCAAACCCCTCGATGGGAACGATCTTAAAGGCGGGGCCAATCGCTTTGGCCAACTGCTCGACGTGCGGGTGGACAGGTGCTTGCTTCCGCACACACCAATAAATGCCGTGGCTATAATGGCGACTGTCTTCGATTCCTTCCTCGAGAAGATGGCTCATGACGGACTTCTCCGCCCCGCGGTAACCGATAACAATCAACGGAGAGTCGTTCAGTAGAGGGCGAACCCGCCGAACTAGAGCATCGTCGAGCCTGTCCGTTTCGGCGGGCAGATTCTTGTCCCGATAGAACTCTACGGCTCCGTGCAGATAAATTACCTGGCAACGATTGTAGAGGCTGAACCCGACGATATCATCTCTTGTGCGATTGACTTCAGCAATGTACGGGATGACCGGACGCTGTTGGCGCAACGCGTCGACAATGAGCGAATCGAAATTCGTGGTTAGCACAGTCCAACAGAGTCGGCGCGCGATGATGTGTGCAAGAGCGTGATATCCGCCGCTGAGTCCATTTCGAGCCCGGATCATCTTCATGAAAAATGTCCGACGAAATTCCGGGGGTTGAAGGAGGTGTTCCACTGCGAACGGGAGGTTTTCGCCAAATCCTTCAGGATCGCCTTTGAACCACTGTTGGGATTGGAGCCAAGGCAGCCAATCTGATGGCGTCAGAATCGTGTGCTCGACATCGACGCCACGAACTCGGCGGGCATAGGCAGCCCGGGCTATCTCGCGGACGGCTTCGTCCGCTAACGGTATGCCTGACCGGTAGGAAGCGCCAGCGCCGAGGAGAAGAACTGGACGCCGCTGTGGATCGCGGAACAGGAACGCCAGTTCGCGATCGCTGGTGTCTACCATCATGCCTCCGCACACAGACCCGAAGAAGACTGGGGGCTGGTCTGCGTGAAACTACATTTTCCCTCAATATTGTTTCGTGTGCTACTAAAACCTCGAACCGTATAGAGGGTCAGGAGGCAATGCTTCCGTTCTTCGATAAGTTCCGGTTCTTGTCTATTGCAGGGTCGGGTGGGTCCACGTGCCGCAGAAACGCATTGCTGTGGAAAGGCGCAAATGCAACAGCCGAAGAGCCGTCTAACCGCCAGATGGATATCAGCTACCCCTAGAGAGCTCGACTTTGAAGCTAGTGCAGCCGCTTGAGGTTGGAGGGAACCTCCTCCGCGCAACCCGAGACGGCAGAAGGCCCGGGTTCTGAGTTCTCGGCCGAAGTCTAGGCGGCCTACGTTGATACAGGCAACGTCGAGTCGGTTTACGTGGAGGTCAACAGATGACTCTGAACGAGGCTCTCTCGGAAATCGAGACCATCAGTGGTGCTCGAGGCAAATCTAATCAGACGCTCTTGTGGAAGGAGACTACATGCGCCGATACACAGCAGGCGATTCGGCTGATCGCCAGTGCGTACGAACACCTTCGGAAGCGCGAACCTCTTTACGGCGATCGGCGCCGGCCGCGGTCACTCGGGCCACCGCCCTGCAGCGTGCCTCCCGGTTGATGGCACCGGGACCCGCTCTGACTGTGCCCCGTATGATGGTCGGGGCTCTCGAACCGTTCCAACCGCTCCATGCCTATTCGGGAGCGCTTGGCCTAGCACGGAACCTGCTCGTGGCAAAGGTCGGTAGGCCTGAGGATTGGAAGGAGTCGAAGGCGGACCCGGTTGCTTTCATGCTGCGCACAGTGGAGAGCGCTGCGGCCGGTTTCAGTCGAAAGGCCATCGACGGTGTGGCCCATACCGACATCCTCTTCGGCACGAGCCCGTATGTTTCTAGTTGGCACGAGAGGGAATGCGAGACTCCGGACCGGGTGTTTTTGGCCGTTGAGGCGACCCACATTTCCATCGTTTACCTCCGTCCCACTCTTGAACTCCTTGCGAAAGCCCATCCGCGGTTGCCAGCGACGTTCTATCGAATGTTCCTGGAGAGCGTCTGCTCGTGGATTCTCTGCTATGACGAATCCGCTTGCGAGGCATTCTACGAATGGAGAATGGAGGCGTATGAGGAGGCCCAGCAGAGCGGCGAAGAGGGATTGGAGAAGCCGCAGAGTATCGCGACCGCCAAAGGGCCATGGCTGGCAAAGAAGTTCAAGCCTCTCCCAGCGGCCAAAATCGACGCCGTCATAGAGTCGTTGAAATCCTCCACTCGGGCGCGTCGAATCCTTGACGCCGCTCGCCGGCTCCACGCCCTCTCGAAAGCCCGCCCACGGACGCGCCCGTATTGCGATATGTGGGACGAGTACTATCCCAATGGCAGTTTCTCGGTTCCGTTTACGATTTTCGCTTTTCATGAACAGGACCTGGTGTGCCAAGCCTTTCAAAGTGACGAAGAGGACTGGATGAACGGTGGAGAACAACAGAGCCCGGCGTTTGCCACTGCCTTCGATCCCAGGGATCCGGAATCGGTAGCGGCCGGATTTGAGGAATTCCGCCACTTCCTGCGAATGATCGAAGCACTGGGAGAACTGCTGGCGATTTTGCCAGGTTGCGACGTTTTGGAGGAGCAAAAATGAGGTTCGACGCCCATTTCGGCGAGGCCGAAGCGGTGCAGCTCAAGGCTGCGATTCTGCTTTACGGCGGCGCCAAGAAGATTGCATTCGCGTCCGTTCACGAACCCTATCGCGATCCGGCGGGCGGCGCGCCCTACCTGGATGCCGGCAGACCAATTACAACGGAGTTCCTGCGCGCGCTGGCTCGCGGCCTCGGTATGGGCATGGCGCCGGAGATTCTGCCCGAGTCCGTCGTGATGCGCACTCCGGAAGTGACCGCCTGGTGGGTGCCGCCCGCTGTCCGGCCGATGTTCTTCTCGCAAACGTCGGATGGCAAGACCCTCAACGGACGGTCGTATCCGCATCCGCCACTGGTCTTCGCCCTCAACGGGGAGCACGGTTTAGGAGTCCGCGCCTTGGTCGAAAATCGCAGGCCGGGGCCGCGGAGTCCGATCGCCATCGCACCATACTGGAACGTCAACGAGAGCGGAGCAATCTGTCTCGGTTCAATGGCCACACCGCGCTCATCCGGTTTTGCCAGCCTGAATGAGTGGGTGGAGAGTTTCTTTCAAAGTGAATTCACGCATGCCGGGAGCGTCAAAGTCACTAGCCACAGCGAGGGCCACCTCGGCCTCTGGCGCGATTTGGCCGGGCGCACGGCCTTCCCTCCCGAATGGCTGATCCCGGCCGGCACCCTGGAGGATTGGCTGTGCAGAAGAATTTGAGAGAACATGCGCCTGCGGTGAACTGGCGGAGCCGCCATATCATTGTGAGCATCGTTGGCTGCGGAGGCACGGGTTCCCATATCGCGACGGGAATGCCGTACTTGCATCAGGCATTACTTGCCGCCGGACATCCTTATGGATTGCGGGTGATCCTGATCGATGGCGACCGCATCACCGAAACGAACTGTGTGCGACAACCATTCAGCCGCTCGGAAGTCGGGCTGTACAAAGCAGTGGTCCTGATCAACCGGCTGAACTTGTTTTGGGGGCTCGACTGGGAGGCCG
>Ga0070741_10015457_pt1 | contig 12921 bp, 10 predicted proteins | sample Coa_R1_4_FD_66440 | JGI IMG/M metagenome (GOLD analysis project Ga0070741, IMG submission 66440) | Surface soil microbial communities from Centralia Pennsylvania, which are recovering from an underground coalmine fire - Coalmine... | ecosystem: Environmental > Terrestrial > Soil > Unclassified ...
CCGCCCATCGCGATGGACACCAGCACGCCGAGCAGCGACAGGTGGAAGAGCAGGTTCCCTGCCTCGCGCAGGTAGCCCTTCTCGGCGGACAGCCAATCCCGCTCCCCCGGTGAAGGCTGCCTTGTCATCGCGTTCAGGTCGCCGGGCCGCCGCAGCCGGAACCCGTGGCCGCTCAGCACCCGCGCGGAGACCTCGAGCGCCTGCTCCGGGCTCAGCGACACCGGGTACTCGGCCGAATGCGGCAGCTTGTTCAGCTGGCGCGGCGCCCGGGGCGGCAGCGTGCGCGCGGACCCGGCCAACCGGAACGTGCGCGGCACCACACAGCCGACCAGCGAGGTGAACAGCAGCAGGTAGATGGCGGCGAACCACGGAGCGGCGAACACGTTGAACAGGCCCAGGTGGTTCAGCAGCGGCGCGACCGACGGGTGCGCCCTGAAGTACTGCTGCACCCCGCCGGGGTCGCTGCCCTGCTGCGGCAGCATGGAGCCGGGGATGGCGCCCAGCGCCAGCAGGAACAGCAGGATCAGTGCGATCCGCATCGAGGTGAGCTGCCGCCACGCCCAGCGCAGCCAGTGGTTGCTGCCCGACGATGCTGGAGCGGGGGACGCCGCCCGCGCCGGAGCGGCGGCTTCCTGGACCGGGAAGCCGTCCTTGTCGACGTCCGAAGTGCGCACCTCAGTCATTGCGGGCGGTGACCTTGCCGAGGATCGTGGTCAGCTCCTGGTACGACACCTCGCCGAACACCGCTCCCGCGACGTGCCCGGTCTTGTCGATCACCAGCGTGCTGGGAGTGGACGAGATCGGCACCACCGAGCTGAAGTCGAGCGTGATCGTGTCGTCCGGATCGCTCACGCTCGGGTAAGTGATGTTGTGGCTGTGCAGAAAATCCAGCGCGCCAGGCGTGTTGTCCCGCACGTCCACACCGAGGAACCGCACACCGGCGGACTGGTACTGCTGGGCCACGAACGCCAGCGTGGTCGCTTCCGCGCGACACGGCGGGCACCAGGAACCCCAGAAGTTGAGCACCACCACGCTGCCCCGGTACGTGGCCAGGCCGAGCCGGGACCCGGTCAGCGTGGTGCCGGTGAAGTCCGGTGCCTTCGGCTGGTGCCCGGTGGTGTACAGCACGGCGTTGGTATTGCCGCCGATGTACGTCACGTTGCCACTGCCACTGCCGCCGAAGGCGGTGACCAGCAGCACGACCGCCAGCACACCAGCACACACGGTCGCGGCCAAGACCACCACACGGCGCTTTGGTTTTGGCACAGCCAACTCCTACAGGGGGTAGTACACCCTTATTGTGCCGCATCGATGTCGCGGACCAGACGGCGGGGCGGCACCCGGTAGGAGACGCCAAGTAGCCGGTCCCCGGAGAATGTGAAGCTGGTCACGCTACCCAGCGCACACTCCCTGCGGGACGGGTTGTGCCACAGTCGTTTGGCCTCGGCCTGCCGCCGGGTGACCCAGATCGGCAGCTGATGGCTCACGCAAACGGCCTCCCGGCCGGGCGCGGCCTTCCTGGCGACCGCCAGCATCTCGTACATCCTGGCCACGACCTCGCGGTACGGCTCGCCCCAGGACGGCTTGAACGGGTTCAGCATGGCCGCCCAGTGCTCCGGGTGGTGCAGCGAGCCGTCTCCCACGCCGAACTTCAGCCCCTCGAAGTGGTTCCACGGCTCGATCAGCCGCTCGTCGACGACGATCTCCCGGTTCAGCCGCTGTGCCACCGGCTTGGCGGTCTCCATCGCGCGCTCAAGCGGGGACGAGAAAACTGCCACCACCGCTCGTTCGGCGAAAAAATCGGCAGCGGCGTCGGCCATGGCGCGCCCGTTCGCTGACAGATGGTAATCCGGCAGTCGCCCGTAGACGACGCCCCGTGGGTTCTCCACCTCGCCGTGCCGCAGCAGGTGGACAGTTGTGGTTTCGGACATGGCGCGGTCAGCTTACCTGGCCGGCGGAGTCCACAGTTTCCCGTGGATAACCTGTTGGCAGCTTCCCCAGCTGTGGACAGCACCGCCGCGGCTTGGGCGCCACCCGGCCCGCCAGATTATTGCGGACAGTTACCCTCCCAGTTTGGACCCCGTTGGCTTATTCCGGGGGTTTGCCCGGATCGCTGGCTGCCCGGTGGGCCGGCGGCTGGCTTAACGGGCTTCGATAGCGTGGTGGTTTTCCCCTTTGTGGTAGCGGGACCCCTGTTCACGAGGGCCGGTCTTCCACGAAGGGGAAATCTTCCACGTTGATGACGGACTGCGGGTCCGCTCCTGCCCCGGTAGCCGCACGCTGAACTCCAGGCACAGGCTGCGCGCACCCGGCCTTCCCGGACGCACAGGGTGCAGCCGTTGCGGGCGGGTCAGGCGGCACCTTGCGCATACCGCCTGTGGAAAACGCGCCAGAACTCTCGCACCTGTGGACAAGTGTCCAGCTACGCGCGGAGCGCCGCGGCGGCGGTCGCGGCTGCGGCGGGGAGCGCGGACGCCACCCGCGACAGTGCTTCGTCGTCGTGCGCGGCAGACAGGAACCACGCCTCGAACGCCGAAGGCGGCAGGTACACGCCGCGGTCCAGCATCGCGTGGAAGAACGCGGCGTAAGCCGCCGCGGACTGCGAACGTGCGTCGTCGAACGAGCGCACCGGCCCGTCTACACCCCAGAACACGGAGAACAAGTTCCCCGCGACGGACAGGTGGAACGGCACGCCCGCCGCGGTCAGCGCGTCCGACACGAGTCCCGACACCGTAGCAGCGGCGGCGTCCACAGTCGCGTACACGTCCGGCGTGCACTCCCGCAGCGTCGCCAGGCCGGCCGCGGTCGCGAGCGGATTCCCGGACAGCGTCCCTGCCTGATACACCGGCCCCGACGGCGCCAGCCGCGCCATGATCGAAGCACGACCCCCAAATGCCGCCGACGGCAGCCCGCCGCCCATCACCTTGCCGAACGTCATCAGGTCGCCCGCGACGCCGTCCAGACCGTACCAGCCAGACGACGTAACCCGGAACCCGGTCAGCACCTCGTCCATGATCAGCAAGGCCCCGGCGGACGTGCACAACGACCGGAGCAGCTCGTTGAACCCCGGCAACGGCGGCACGATCCCCATGTTCGCCGGGCACGCCTCGGTGATCACGCACGCGATCTCGGACCCGTTCGCCTCGAAGACAGCACGCAAAGCGGCAACGTCGTTGTACGGCAACACGACCGTGTCCGCCGCCGCGGCACCGGTGACCCCCGGCGAATCCGGCAGCCCGAACGTCGCCACCCCGGACCCGGCCGCGGCCAGCAGCGCGTCCACGTGGCCGTGATAGCACCCGGCGAATTTCACCACCACGGACCGCCCGGTGTACCCGCGCGCCAGCCGAACCGCGGACATCGTCGCCTCGGTGCCGGAGTTCACCAGCCGCACCTGCTCAACCGGCGCCCGCGCCACGATCTCCTCGGCCAGCGACACCTCGCCCGGCGTCGCGGCGCCGAACGATGTCCCCGACGACAACGCGGCCGACACCGCCGACACCACGGCAGGAAAAGCATGCCCCAAGATCAGCGGCCCCCAGGAGCAGACCAGGTCCACGTACGAGGCGCCGTCCGCGTCGTACAGGTACGGCCCGGATCCGCGCACCATGAACCGCGGCGTGCCGCCCACCGACCCGAACGCCCGCACCGGTGAGTTCACGCCGCCCGGCGTCACGGCCAGCGCCCGCTTGAAGAGCGCGTCCGAAGACGAGATCACAGGGCCTCGCAGGCATCCACGAGGTGCTCGAGCAGGCGCAGCGCGTCCGGCAGCGAATGGTCCTCGGGCGAGCGCATCCACCGGCTTCCGGTGCTCGACGCCAGCCGCGACGGCGGCGCGAGCACGTAGCTGTCGCGAGTATGCCAGCGCAGTCCGGTCGCCACCGACTCCGGCGAGGAATCGAGCCCGCAGGACCACCACTCGTCCTCGTCCGCGCCGGCGCCGCGGGTGACGACGAAGAACAGCATCCGGTCCCCGCCGAGAGCCGCGACCGGGCCGCTCTTCACCCCGGCCTGGCTCATCCGCGCCAGCGCGGACGCGCCCGCCACGGCCGGCACGTCCAGCACGTCAAAAACCCGGCCGGTGACGAGCAAGACGTTCGCCTCCGGCCGGGTTTCCCACCAGTTCCTGATGATGTCGATGTCCACGCTCGCCTGCATCTGCCAGGCGGGCGATACCGGATGCGCGCCCGGCGCCGGGCAGCCGACCCGGTCACACGAGCACGCGCGCCCCGGCTCCATCGCACCGCGCGGGTGCGCCCCCGGACAGACCGGCCAGCCCATGGCGGCATATCGCTCCGCCGCGGCGCCAAGCGGCTGCTGCCGCTCCGCCGCGCGGGCACGGCCTCGCCGCCACGCAACATCAACCATTAGACCCCTTGTCATAACGACCTCGGTGCTTGTCCCCGTTTTGTGCGAGGCTACCGGAGGCGGGCCGCCTCGGTGGCCCAGTAGGTCAGGATGATCCCGGCGCCCGCCCGCTTGATGGCGGTGAGCGTCTCCAGCATGATCCGCTCCCGGTCCAGCCAGCCGTTGGCCGCCGCGGCCTCCACCATGGCGAACTCGCCGCTGACCTGATACGCCGCTACCGGCACGGTCACCGTGCCGGCGATCCGGCGGATGATGTCCAGGTAGGCAAGCGCGGGCTTGACCATCACCATGTCGGCGCCTTCGGCGACGTCGAGTGCGACCTCGCGCAGGGTCTCGGTGGCGTTCCTCGGGTCCTCCTGGTGGGTCCCGCGGTCGCCGAACTTCGGCGCTCCCTCGGCGGCCTCACGGAACGGGCCGTAGAAGCCGGACGCGTACTTGACCGAGTAGGCGCAGATGCCGATGTCGCTGTACCCGGCGTCATCGAGCGCGCGGCGGATGGCGCCGACCTGGCCGTCCATCATGCCGCTGGGCGCGACCATGTGCGCACCCGCCCTGGCCTGCGCGACCGCGATCGAGGCGTACCGGTCCAGCGTCTCGTCGTTGCGCACGTAGCCGTCCGAGTCGAGGATCCCGCAGTGCCCGTGGTCGGTGTACTCGCACAGGCACAGGTCGCCCATCAGCACCATGTCGTCGCCGACCTCAGCGCGCAAATCGGCGAGGGCGACCTGAGAGATCCCTGCCTCGTCGTCACCGGCGCTGCCGCGGCCGTCCTTCACCGCTGGCACGCCGAATACGATGATGCCGCCCACGCCGGCGCTCGCCGCCTCGGCGGCGGCCTTACGCAGGCTGTCCCTGGTGTGCTGGACCACGCCGGGCATCGAGCTGATCGGCCGCGGCTCGGTGAGGCCTTCCTTGATGAAGACCGGCAGCACGAAGTCGCTGGGCCGGAGCGTGGTCTCGGCGACCATCGCCCTGATGGCAGGCGTGCGGCGAAGCCGCCGGGGGCGGACCTGCGGGTAGCTCATGATCTCGTTAACGCCTCCTGCGGCCGCCGCGGCGGCGCTCACTTGGCCGGCGAAGCTGTTCGCCGGATTCGGCGGCCGCCTCCTGCAGCCCCCTGCCGTATTCGGCCATGGCGTCGACCAGGGCGGTCATCGACGGGCTCGGCGCCGTCACGTCCACCCGCAGGCCGAACTCCGCGGCCGTCTTCGCCGTCTGCGGCCCGATCACGCCGATCACCGTGACCGCGTGCGGCTTGCCGGCGATGCCGACCAGGTTCCGCACCGTCGACGAGCTGGTGAACAGCACCGCGTCGAACCCGCCGCCCTTGATCGCCTCCCGGATCGGCGCGGGTGGCGGCGCGGCGCGCACCGTCCGGTATGCGGTGACGTCCTCGCACTCCCAGCCCAGGTCGGTGAGCTTGGCCAGCAGCGTCTCGGTGGCGATGTCGGCGCGCGGCAGCAGCACCCGGTTGATCGGATCGAGCAGGTCGTCGTACGGCGGCCACTCGTTGGCCAGGCCCTCCGCGGACTGCTCCCCGGACGGCACCAGATCCGGCCGGATGCCGAAGTCAAGCAGCGACTTGGCCGTCTGCTCGCCCACGGCCGCGATCTTCACGCCAGCGAACGCGCGGGCGTCGAGGCCGTACTCCTCGAACCGCTCGCGCACCGCGCGGACCGCGTTCGCCGAGGTGAAGGCCACCCACTGGTACCGGCCCGTGACCAGGCCCTTGACCGCGCGCTCCATCTGCTGCGGGGTGCGCGGCGGCTCGACCGCGATCGTCGGCACCTCCTCGGGCACCGCGCCGTATTCCCTGAGCCGCTCGGAGACGGCCGCGGCCTGCTCCTTGGTGCGCGGCACGAGCACCCGCCAGCCGAACAGCGGCTTGGTCTCGAACCAGGAAAGCCGTTCCCTGCTGGCGACCACGTCGCCGACCACGGCGATCGCCTGACCCTGAGTGTTCGCCAGGCTGATGCCCGCCGCCTTCAGGTCCGGGCCGATGTGGCCGAGGGTCGAGCTGACGGTCTGCTGCGCGCTGGTCGTGCCGTCCCAGGTGATGGCGAGCCTGGTCGCCTCCGGCCAGCCGTTGGCGATCAGCATCTTCGCCAGGTCCGCCGGGCCCGCGTCGGCGCCGAGCACGATGAGCGTGGCCGGGCTGTACGCCACCCGGCTCGCCTCTGACGCGTGGATAATCCGCAGCTCACCGGCGTTCGGGCCGGCCAGTGCGATACCGGCGGCGCCGGGCACGGCGATGTGCGGCGGCACGCCCGCGATGATCTCGAACCGCACCCCGGCCTTCGCGCACGCCGCGGCGTCCTGCGCGGCGCCGGATAGCAGCGGGTCTCCCTGGTACAGCCGGACGACCAGCTGGCCGGCCTTGGCGGGCGCGGTGAGCTGCTTGGCGATCACCGCCGGGGTGCCGTCGGCGGGCTCGGCGAGCTGGGCGTGCGCGGAGACGAACCGCTGCGCGAGGGCGTGGTGCTCCGGTCCCGCGACGACCAGGTCGGCGGCGGCCAGCAGTTCGGCGGCCCGCACGGTCAGGAGTCCTTCGTCACCGGGCCCGGCGCCCACCAGGGCGACCCAGCCGCGCGGCTTGTCGGCCGCCCCCGGCTCGGAGTGCTGCTTACTGCTCACTGCACATCATTCCCGCTGTTCGCCGGATCCTCCGGCACCCTGATCAGTTCTTCCGCGCCCGAGCGGAGCAGGTCCGCCGCGAGATCCCGGCCGAGCTGGCGCGCATTGGCCGGCCGGCCAACCCCGTGCGCACGCAGCATCGTTGTCCCGTCCACGCTCATCACGACTGCGTGCATGTCCAGACCGCGTTCTCCCGAAACCCCGCCCGCGGTCCGCGGCCCTGGCGCCGCCGCGTACGCCGCCACCGGCGCGTGGCATCCGGCGGCCAGCGCCACGAGCAGGCTGCGTTCCGCGATCGTCGCCGCCACCGTGTGCGGATCGCTGATGACGCCGAGCAGTTCGGCAAGGTCGGAGTCTGTGGTCCGGCATTCCACGGCCAGCGCGCCCTGACCCGGCGCGGGCAGCATCTCCTCCGGCTCGAAGACCTGGGTCACCGCGTCGAGGTGGCCGATCCGCTCAAGGCCGGCGTAGGCCAGCACGACCGCGTCCACCTCGCCCTTGCCGATCTTCGCCATCCTGGTGTCCGCGTTGCCGCGGATCGGCACGCATCGCAGGTCGGCGCGCAACGCGAGCACCTGAGCGGCGCGCCGCAGCGAGCCGGTGCCGATCCGGGCGCCGGGTGACAGGTCGGCGAGCTTGGCGCCGTCGCGCGCCACCAGCGCGTCGCGCGGATCGTCCCGCCGCGGCACCGCGGCCAGCGCGATGTCCGGCGGCTGGACGGCCGGCAGGTCCTTCAGCGAGTGCACCGCGAAATCGATCTCACCGTGCAGCAGCGCGTCACGCAGCGCGCTCACGAACACGCCGGTGCCGCCTATCTGGGTGAGCGCCGCGCGGTTCACGTCGCCGAGCGTGGTGACACCGACGATCTCCACCTCGCGGCCGGTCGCCGCCGTGATCTGATCGGCGACCCGGCGGGACTGCGCGACAGCCATGGGGCTGCGGCGGCTGCCGAGCCGCAGCGTCACCGCGTTCACTGTGAGGCCTCCTGCTCCGTGGCGGCACGGGTAACCGCTTCGACCGCCCGTGGATCGAGATCGAAGAGGACCCGCAGCGCCGCGGCATACTCCTCGCCCCCCGGCGAACCCGCGAGTTCCTTCACTCGCACGGTCGGCGCGTGCAATAGCTTGTCTACCACCCGCCGCACGGTCTGGGCTATCTCATCAAGCGCGTGGCCACTCAATCCGTCCGCGCTCAGCCGGCCAGCCAGCCTGGCGAGTTCCGCGTCCACCACTTCGGCCGCCTTGGTCCGCAGCGCGACCACGGTGGGCGCCACCGTGGCGGCGTCGGTGGCCTGCTGATAGGCGGCGAGCTCCGCCTCGATGATCGCGCGGACCGCGGCGACGTCCTGCGCCTGGGCGACCGTGCCGTGCTCACTGAGCACGTCCATGCCGATCACCGTGACGCCGGGCAGGCCGGCCACCGCCGGATCCACGTCGCGCGGCATCGCCAGGTCGAGGATGACCAGCTCGCGCCCTGCGGCGATCGTGTCCGCGGTGATCACGTGGCCCGCCGCGCCGGTGCAGGAGATCACCAGGTCAGCCCCGGTGATGGCCCGCGGTAGCTCGGTGAAGTCGACGACCGTGCCGTCATACTTGGCGGCGAGGCGCTCGGCGTGCTTGCGGGTGCGGTTGGCGAGCATGATGCGCGCCGCGCCCTGCCGGGTCGCCGTCGCCGCGGCAAGGGCGCTCATCGAACCCGCGCCCACGATCAGCACCCGCTGGCCCGCCAGCAGCTGGCCCGCCAGCGGCTGGCCCGCCAGCGGCTGGCCCGCCAGCGGCTGATTGCCGGTGGTGCCGAGGCTTTGCGCGGCCAGCTCGATCCCGACGCTGACCACGCTGGCGCCGAGCTGGTTGATGGCGGTCTCGGCACGAGCGCGCTTGCCGGTGCGCAGCGCCACCCTGCCGAGATCGCCGAGGACGCGGCCGAGGGTGCCGACCTCGCCGGCCAGCTTGAGCGCGGAGCGCACCTGACCGAGGATCTGGTCCTCGCCGACGACCATGGCATCGAGCCCGCTGGCCACGGCGAGCAGATGGTTGACCGCGCGGTCCTCGTAGTGCACGTACAAGTGCGGCGTCAGCTCGGTGGCCGGCATGCCGCAGTGGCGGGCGAGTAGCTCGTAGATCGCGGTCAGTCCGGCGTGGAACCGGTCCACGTCGGCGTACACCTCGACCCGGTTACACGTCGAGATCACGAACGTCTCGGCCACCGGTTCGGCGCGCCCGAGGTCGTGGATCAGCTTGGCAAGCGCGTCCCCGCTGACCGCGGCCAGCTCCAGCGTCGCGACCGGAGCACTCTTATGGCTCAGCCCGACTACCAGCACGCTCACCTGACCACCGCCTAGGCCTGCGCTGTCTCGAGCCGGTGCCCGTTGACCTTATTACCGCTGTTACCGCTGTTGCCGCTGGTGCCGCCCACCGAACGCCGCTGCGCGTGGAAGGCGAGGATCTGCAACTCCACGGACAGCTCGACCTTCCGCACCTCGACCCCTTCCGGCACCTTCAACACCAGCGGCGCAAAGTTGAGAACGCCCGTGACTCCCGCGGAAACCAGCCGGTCGCAGACTGCTTGCGCAGACGTCGCCGGGGTCGCGATCACGCCGATCGCCACCTTATGCCGTGCGACGACGGCTTCAAGCTCATCGACGTGCTGCACGGTCAGTGTCGCGATCGTGCTGCCCACCATAGCCGGATCGGAGTCCAGCAGGGCGGCGATCCGGAAGCCGCGCGACGCGAAGCCGCCGTAATTGGCCAGCGCATGCCCGAGATTGCCGGCGCCAACGATGACGACCGGCCAGTCCTGGGTGAGCCCGAGCGTGCGGGACACCTGATAGACGAGGTAGTCGACGTCGTAACCGACGCCCCGGATGCCGTACGAGCCCAGGTGGGACAGGTCTTTGCGCAGCTTGGCGGAGTTGACACCCGCCGCCGCGGCCAGTTCCTCGCTGGCGACCGTGTTCACCCCGCGCTCCGCGAGACCGTAAAGCGCACGCAGGTATACGGGCAGCCGGGCCACGGTGGCCTCGGGTATCCCGTTGTACCCGGTTTGCTCAGTGTGCTCGGACTGGACCTGGTCCTGCTGATACTCACGCCCGGCCAGGGTGGCGGGCAGATCCTTGCCCGCGCCCGAGGGCAATCCATTACTGCGCATGGCGGCAGCGCTCCTGGGGGTAAGCGGTGCTCCTAGGGTGGGGAGCCTGCATAGCCGACCTCTCCACGGTACGCCTTTGTGCACAGTTTCACAAAGTCGCCCCTGGTTGGACACATCCCCCATTGCCCACCCTCCTGCGTGCCCCTCCCCGCCGCACCGCCGCCGCACGCCGACGCCAACCCGCACCGCGACGCCAACCCGCACCGCGACGCCAACCCGCACCGCGCCCACCGACCTCGCCCGCACGCTGGCGCCGCCCTCGCTCCCGCCGGCGCCGCCCCTCGTTCCCCGCCCGCCGCGAGCAGGCGATCAACGCGGAACATCCGGACTACGTGAGGTTTGGGGCACGAAGGCAGGCTTCAAGAACAACGCGTGCTCGCGCGGGCTACCCGGTCCGACTGCGACAGCGAAACTGTCTCCGTATCGGGACATTTAGTCTCATTCCGTACGCGCCACCAGGCGGGCCAGATTATCGTGGACAGTTACCCCCCCGATCCGGACCCTGCTGGCGAATTGCGCGCGCGTGCCGTGCCGGTCGCCGAGAGGCCGCCGGGCCTGGCCGCGCCCCCCCTGTGGCTGGAGTGCAGTGTGCGGCTACCGGGATAGGAACGCACCGGCAGTCCCGTCAGCAATGTGGAAGATTGCCCCTTCGTGGAGGATCGACCCCCGTACGCGAGGGCCGCGTTACCACAAAGGGATAAACCGCCACGTTAACCGAGGCCCATCGAGCCTGCCGCTGGCCCACCGGGCAGCCAGCGATCCGGGCACGCCCCGGAATAAGCCAGCAAAATCCGATCCGGGGGCAAGTGTCCGCAATAATTTTCGAAATGACTCACCAGACCAGCGCGAACCGTAGGAGGACGGCCATACTGGGACAAATCGGGTAGGACGGGCAGCCAAACTTCCAGCTAATTCTGGCCGGGGAGCTTGGCGGCGAGGGCGGCACGGAGGCGGGATTCACTCACGTGCCAGAAGTCGATTTGCACACCATCGACCAGCGTGACGGGGATCTTGTCCCAGTACTCGGCCATGTCCTCGGCGGAAGCGGTGATGTCCCGCTCGGTATAGCCGACCCCGGCCTCGGTGGCGACCCGTTCGATCACGGTACGCGCATCGTCGCACAGGTGGCAGCCCGGCTTTGCGAGCAAGGTGATCCGGGGCTCGGGCACGCCGTGCTCGCTAGGCCCGGCCATGCCGCGGCCCCGCGACGGGCTGCCGGGAGGCGGCCGTCTGGGTCACCTGGCTCACCCGTGACTGGCCCGGCGCGACGAGCGGGACCGGCCCCTGCCCGGGCGGGAGCTGAGGCCGGCTGGCCTGCGTCACGCTCAGCGGACCCTCGTCCGCCGACCTGGTGTCCATGAGCGGCGCCACCTTAGCGTATTTCACCCGCAACTCAATGATGTTGGTCGCGAGGACGCACACTCTGCGTTCGGCGACGAATCGCTTCATATATGACTGGTCCTCGTGGCTTTCAAATGCGGCCCTATCGCGGTAAATCTCGTAGAAGATCCGCTGCATTGGCGCGTTTGGCACCAGATGAATGACGTAGACGAGAGTGCCGGGCTCGCTAGTCCTCACTTGTTCGGCCGTTTGCTCGGCGAGACGGTCAAAATCCGTGGCTTTATCATCGAGCAACGTAAAAATCAAGATCCGGCCATAAGGTCGCGCCGCAACGGTGCCAGCGGCCGCGCCGGCGGGCTCGGGTTCCGGCTCCACCTGGATTTCGGTGCCGCCATCCAGATCCGCTGACCGGAGGGGACCCGTCGGAGCGGGCATCCCCTCGAATGCGGGACGTCCGTCGGGACCGACCCAGTCAGTCGCCGGCTGGGTGAGATACCCGGTGCTCTGGTCCTGCTGGTCGTACCCGTAGGTGTCGCCGGTCTGGTATTCGTACTGGTCAGCGCCCTGCTGTGGGGCGTAGTCCGGATAGGCGTACTGACCCTGGGCCGGGTAGCCGTACTGACTCGGGGCCTGCTGCGCCTGCGCCGCCTGGCCGTAGTGCCCGGAGCCATCCTGGGCTTGCGCGGGGTACCCGTACTGGCCGGAACCGTCCTGGGCCTGCGCTGGATATCCGTACTGGCCGGAGCCATCCTGGGTCTGCGCGGGATACTCGTACTGGCCGGAACTGTCCTCGGTTTGCGCGGGATACCCGTAGTGGGTGGAGCCCTGCTGCGCTTGTGCGGCGTATCCGTACTGGTGGGTGCCGTCTTGCGCCTCTGCGGCGTATCCGTACTGGTCGGAGCCGTGCTGGCCCCGTGCTGGATATCCGTACTGTCCGGAACCGTGCGGGCCCGCCGCCGGATATGCGTAGCCGGAGACCTGCTGAGGCTGCGAAGGATGTCCGTACTGGCTGGCGGCTTGCTGGGCCTGCGAGGGATATCCGTAACCGGTGGGCTGCTGGGCTGGATCGGGGTAGCCGACCTGGCCCTGTGCGGCGGCAGCGTAGTGGCCGCCCGCCTGGTATTGCTCCTGGCCCCGGTTCCCGTACTGGTCCTGATACGCGTACTGACCTGGGGTCTGGTACCCGTACTGGGCGGGGTCCTGGTAGCGGTCTCGGCCCTGCTGTGCGTACTGACCAGGGTTTGGGTGCTGGTCCGGTGCGGGGTAGCCGTACTGCGCCGGGCGCTGCCCCGGCCCGGGGGATCCGCCGTGCCCCGGATGGCCGTACGGGGCCGCGCCGTGGTGCTGCTCCGCCGCGGCCGACCCGTACGCTGCGGCCTGCGGATACTGAGCTTGGCCCGGGTAGGGGCCCGGTGCCGGGTACTGACCTGG
>Ga0070741_10015458_pt1 | contig 12920 bp, 10 predicted proteins | sample Coa_R1_4_FD_66440 | JGI IMG/M metagenome (GOLD analysis project Ga0070741, IMG submission 66440) | Surface soil microbial communities from Centralia Pennsylvania, which are recovering from an underground coalmine fire - Coalmine... | ecosystem: Environmental > Terrestrial > Soil > Unclassified ...
GGTCGTCGTTTGCCCGTCCGACAAACGCGAAAACCCGTTTTCCGAATTTTCGCCCGACGCCGGCCACGCCAGCCGGTGCTTTTCCTTCGAGCGTTTGTCGGTCCAAACTCCCCTCGCCCGTAATCACAACGTCCGCCTGCGCGATCCTCCCTTCGAGCCCAACCGACTTCGCGACCACATCGAAACCGGGGCGAACCTCCGCGCCGCAAAAAGTCATCAAGCCAAACCCCAGCCCCCCGGCCGCGCCCGCCCCCGGGTCATTGCGATGGTCGATGCCGAATTGCGTCGCGACCACGTCAGCCAGTCGTGTCAGCCCCTTCTCCAGGTGGTCGAGTTGTTCCGGTTTCGCCCCTTTCTGAGGACCGAACACTCGAGTCGCGCCATTTTCTCCGAGCAAAGGATTTTTTACATCAACTGCCGCAATGACTTTCGGTAATTTTAGACCCGCCGGTTTCTCAATCACCTCCAGCTCATTCAAACTTGAATGCTTTTTGCATTCAAGTTGGCCGGGGCCGGCGAGCAAGAAATGAAAGCCGAGAGCGCGCGCCATTCCGAAACCGCCGTCGTTGGTCGCGCTCCCACCCAGCCCGATGATAATCTCCCGGGCACCGTGACTGGTTGCGGCCAGAATCATTTCGCCCACGCCGAAGGTGGTGGCGAGTTCCGGATTCAATTCGTTAGGCCGTAAGCGGCGCATGCCAGCGGCCTCGCTCATCTCCATTACCGTCAGCTGATCTTTTTCTATCCATCCATAACGTGCTTCGATCTCGCGGCCGAGCGGATCATGCGCTCGGCAGCTGGTCCAAACGCCGCCCAGCGCTTGCGAAATGACCTCGGCCGTTCCCTCACCGCCGTCGGCCATGGGCACAACCTCGATTTTTGCGCCGGGCAAAGTTTGCCGAAGGCCGGCAGCAATGGCGTCGCCCACCTCGCGCGCGCTGAGCGTGCCTTTGAATTTGTCCGGCGCGATTACGATGCGCAGTGCCTCTTTTGTCATGTTTCCACTTCCCGCGGAATCACAAACCGGATCAGGCGCGCAATTTCTTCTCTAAAATTTCGCCGGCCAGCTGGGGGTTTGCTTTGCCCTTCGACAGCTTCATAACCTGGCCTTTGAGAAAATTGAGCGACGCCGCATTGCCCGCCTTAAAATCCGCAGCCGGTTTCGGATTCGCCGCGATGACTTCATCGCAGAATTTCTCGATCGCACCGGTATCGCTCAACTGCTCGATTCCTTTCTCCTTCACGATCGCGGCCGCGCCTTTTCCGCTCGAAAACATTTCCACGAAAACCTCCTTACCCTGTTTCCCGCTGATTTTTCCTGTGTCAATCAAGGTCACCAGCTCATCGAGCGCTTCGGCAGGAATCGGGCAATCGTTGATCGTCTTACCGGAACTTCCAAGCGCGCTTTGCAAGTCATTCAAAATCCAGTTCGCCACGTTCTTTGGTTTCTTGGAATTCTTCGCGGCCATTTCGAAGTAACGCGCGAGTTCGATGTCGTCGGCGAGCACGCCTGCATCATACGAAGTCACCTGATATTGTTCGACAAACCGTGCGCGCTTCTGCCTGGGCAACTCTGGAATTCGCGCGCGCGCATCCGGCACTAACGCCTCGGTTTTAACCGGCACCAGGTCCGGGTCGGGAAAATAACGGTAGTCGTGCGCGGACTCTTTCGTACGCATGAGAAATGTCTCGCCCGCAGCGTCATCCCAGCCGCGGGTTTCCTGTTGCAGTTTCCCCCCCCGCGTCAGCGCCTCGGTCTGTCGCTGGATTTCAAACGCGAGAGCGCGCCGGACTCCGCTGATCGAATTCATATTCTTGATCTCGATCTTCGCGCCAAGCTCAGCCTGGTTTTCCGGGCGAACCGAGATATTGCAGTCGCACCGCAGCTGCCCTTTCTCCATGTCCGCATCGCTCACATTTCCATAGATGAGGATTTGTTTGAGCGAAGTGAGGAAAGCGAATGCTTCCTCCGGCGAATTGATCTCCGGCTGCGTCACGATCTCCATCAATGGCGTACCCGCGCGGTTGAAATCGATCCCGGTATGCGTCTCAAAATGAAAGCTTTTGGCGACGTCTTCTTCAAGATGGATCCGGACGAGATGCACTTCCTTGTCCGAGGTCTCTATGGTTTTCTGCGCATCTTTTGGATAGGCGAGATCGTGCAACGGCACGGCGCCGTTCTCGCACAGGGGCATATCGTATTGTGAAATCTGGTAATTTTTCGGCATGTCCGGATAAAAATAATTCTTCCGGTCGAACTTTGATGTTGCCGCAATATCGCAATCGAGCATCAAACCGGTCAGCACCGTCATGCGCAGGGCTTCATGGTTCATTACCGGCAACGCCCCGGGCAAGCCGAGGCAGGTTGGACAAGTATGCGTGTTTGGCGCCGCGCCGAATTCCACCGGACAGGCACAAAACATCTTCGAGCGCGTCTTGAGCTGAACGTGGACCTCCAGGCCGATCGTACTAATGAACTTCATCGTGGCGAGACGAGTTAATCCCTAACAGACGTGTCCATCGCTGGTCATTTTTGAACTGCGTAATTCAGCGCGGCGTTCAGATCGAATTTCTTCAGCCGCGCCAACAGCTCCGGATCGTTCGCGGCGTCGATGATACGATGGTCCTGCATCAACTCCAACAGTTCGCCTTGGGCAAGCATTTGCGCTATTTCCTGGTCGTTCCGCAACGCCACGATCTTTGGATGCTCGCTCAACTCTCGCGCGCCGGGATATTCAAGAAATCGTTCCGCATTTTGAGGATTCGCCGCGACTTGCCCGACTTTCTCGATCAAATCGTAGTTCTTTTGCGGAACAACATCGAATTTCTTGACCTTGTCGCCGATCACTCCCATTTCGAGCGAGTTTTTCAGCCGGGCCAGGGAACAAGTCAGCGGCGCATCGTCCTCGCTCGGCCCGGCAAGCAGCCTTCTTCGGACATCGACCGCGTGTAGCACGCTCGTGTCGTTCGCCTGTTCGCGAACCTCCGCGTTTGCGACCGAACCAATCGAACGAATTGCGACGACCATCATCCACACCAGGAACAACCCGAAAAAGACGCCCAGCACTGCGCCCGTCGAGCCGTAGAGCAAACGGAGAACGAGCGAGTCGTGTTGATCGGTCCGCCGGAACAAGGCAGAGCCGGTTCCGCTGATCACCGCGTAAATAATGAGCGCAAATATGGCACCGGCAAAGATGGATAAGAGCGCATCGGGCAAGCGAACGAACATTCCGAGAAGGGGCGCGAGAAACTTTCCGCCAAAAAATGCCGCGAAATAAGCCGCGACCAGCGCGCCAAGTCGCGCGACCTGCCGCGGTAAGCCACGCCGCCAGCCGCGAAGCACTTCAAATAAAATCAGGATGAAAGCAAACGAAATGAACACGACCTGCCACAGGGGCGAGCCCGCAACGGATTGAATTTGTTCGTTCATTCGACGGAAGAATTGAGTGCGCGCTGACGAAGCGCATGGTCGCACAGAACAAGCGCGGCCATCGCTTCCACCATTGGAACCGCGCGCGGCAGAACGCACGGATCATGGCGTCCACGCGTCGCGAGCTTGGTTTGCTCACGTGAAGAACTCACCGTTCTCTGTTCGCGCGAGATCGTGGCGGTCGGTTTAAAAGCAACGCGGAAATAAATGTCCTCACCATTTGAAATGCCGCCCTGAATGCCGCCTGAAAAATTCGTGGTGGTTCGGACTTTTCCGCCCCGCATCTCAAAAGGATCGTTGTGCTCCGACCCTCGCATTCGGGTGGCAGCGAACCCCGATCCGATTTCAAAACCTTTTGTGGCCGGCAAGCTAAGCATCGCCTTGGCAAGGTCAGCTTCGAGCTTGTCGAAAACCGGGTCGCCGAGACCGACCGGGGTACGTCGCACGACGCACTCAATCACTCCGCCTAATGAGTCGCCTTCCGCGCGCGTCTTTTCAATCAAGGCAATCATCTTCTTCGCCGCGGCCTTGTCCGGACAGCGGACAATATTAGCATCAACCTCGGAAACTTGCACCTTTGACCGATCCACTTTGCCGGTCAGCTCGTGGATCTGCAGGACATATCCCACAAGCTCGATCTTCGGATACAGGGAGCGCAGCACCTTTCGCGCAACCGCGGCGGCCGCGACGCGGCCGATTGTCTCACGCGCGGAGGCGCGTCCGCCGCCCTGCCAGTTCCGAATTCCATATTTAGCTTCGTAAGTGTAATCCGCGTGAGAGGGTCGAAATTTTCTCGCGATCTCGGCGTAATCCTCCGGACGCGCATCCTTATTGCGAACGAGAATGCCGATTGGCGTCCCGAGCGTTTTACCTTCGAAAACCCCGGACAGAATCTCGCACCGGTCCTCTTCTTTGCGCTGGGTCGTAATTTTGCTTTGGCCGGGCCGGCGCCGGTCCAGCTCACGCTGAATCTCGCGCTCCGAAATTTCGATCTTCGGCGGGCAACCGTCGATCACGACACCAATCCCGCCGCCGTGCGACTCCCCAAACGTCGTGATTCGAAAAAGCTGGCCGAAAGTACTGCCCATGAAAGCGGGAAAGTTAAGTCCATCTCACGCGTTCACAACGCCGAATGTCTGAGCCAGCGTAGCTCCTCCAGGATGTCAGATCGCTTCGAAGGCGAATTTGAGGTCGTCCACCAGATCCCGGAGATCTTCAACGCCCACCGAGATCCGCACGAGCGAATCCGTCACTCCGAGCTCGTCACGTTTTTCTTTCGGCACCGACGCATGGGTCATCAGCGCGGGATGATTGATCAGGCTTTCCACGCCGCCCAAACTTTCCGCAAGCGAAAACAAATGCGTGTTTTCAAGAAAACGACGCGTGCCTTCGAGGTCGGTATCGAGAACGATGCTGACCATTCCGCCGAACCCGCGCATTTGCGTGCGCGCGAGATCGTGTTGCGGATGCGATTTCAAACCCGGATACATCACCTTCTTGACCTGCGGTTGCTCTTCCAGCCAGCGCGCGATCTCCAAAGCATTCGCGCAATGCCGTTCCATTCGCAGCGCAAGCGTCTTGAGACTCCGGAGAACAAGAAAACTATCGAACGCGCCCTGGATCGCGCCGACGGAGTTCTGCAAAAACCACATTCGATCGCCGAGCTCCTTGTTATCTCCGACAACGGCAACGCCGCCGATCATGTCGGAGTGCCCGTTGAGATATTTGGTTGCGGAATGCACCACAATATCGAAACCGAACTCGAGCGGGCGCTGAATCCATGGAGTCGCAAACGTGTTATCCGACACCGAGAGAATCTTGCGTTCACGCGCCACCTTCGCGATCGCCTCCAGGTCGATCACTTTCAGAAGCGGATTACTCGGCGTTTCGATCCAGACCATCCGCGTATTTTTTTTGATCGCCTTCTCGAACCGCGATGCGTCGGTCAGATCGACGTAGGTGAACTCGAGATTAGCGGATTGTTTTCGAACCTTATCGAACAACCGGAACGTGCCTCCGTAGAGATCGTCGCTGACGACAATGTGCGAGCCGCTCTCCAGCAAATCGAGGATGGTGGACATTCCGGCCAGTCCGGAAGCGAAGGCGAACCCGCGCGAACCGCTTTCGAGATCGGCAATACATTTTTCGTAAGCGAGGCGAGTCGGATTGATTGAGCGGGAATAATCGTAGCCCTTGTGTTTGCCGGGGCTCTCCTGAACGTAGGTGGAACTCGCGTAAATCGGCGTCATGATCGCACCGGTCGTGGGATCCGGTTCCTGGCCGGCGTGAATCGCCCGGGTGGCAAAGTCGTGCTGCTTCTTCATCAACGAACTGTACCCGCGCCGCGCGATTTTACGAATATTCCCGCTCGACCGGGGCCGCGGATTTCGGCATGTGCCGGCGGAGATAGGAAAGCAGATCCGTGCGCGTAATCAGCCCGAGAAACTTGTCACCCTCCATGACAATCGCCACGCGCCCCCGCTCGAAGACTCCCATCAAATCGTTAATTTTGGCCGTGGGCGGAAGGGTTTCGAGCTTGTCGGTCATCGCGTTTTGCACGGGGTCGTTAAAGTGCGTCGAGTCGCGGTGCACTTTGACGACAATGTCCGATTCATCGATCAATCCAACGGCCCGGCCATTTGGATCCACCACCGGAAGCTGCGAGACATCGCTGTCGCGCATCCGTTTGTAAGCCGTGAGCAGGCTGTCGGTCGGACCCACCGTGATCACCTCGCCCGCTTCATATCGATGCGTAATCAAATCGCTAAGGTCTTCGTGCGGCTGGCGACGGATGAAGCCCTGATCGGCCATCCAGAAATCGTCGTACATCTTCGACAGATACTTGTTGCCCGTATCCGGGACCAAACTGACGACGCGCTTCTTTTGCTTTTGCTGCCGGCAATAACGCAGCGCGCCGGCAACAAGCGTGCCGGTCGATGAGCCGCCAAAGATTCCTTCTTTTCGTAAGAGCTCACGCGCCGTCGCAAAACTCTCTTCGTCATCGATCTCGTAAGCTTCGGTAACGAGCGACATATCCGCGATGTCCGGGATGAAATCCTCCCCGATGCCTTCAACCGCCCAACTGCCCGACTCGACCATTTTTCCCGTTTTCACAAATTCAAACAGGACCGAGCCCGTCGGATCCGCGAGAACCATTTCGATTCCGCGACGCGGCTTCACTCGATTAAAAAAACGACCAAGACCGGTCAGCGTTCCGCCCGATCCCACACCCACGACGATCGCGTCCACATCATGGCGCATTTGTTCCCAAATCTCCGGGCCCGTGGTGCGCTCGTGCGCCAGGGGGTTCGCCGGATTCCCGAACTGGTTTACATAAAACGCGCCCGGCGTCTCCTTCGTCAACCGAGCCGCTACGTCCTGGTAATATTCAGGGTGACCACGCGTCACATCCGAGCGCGTCAACACTACTTGCGCGCCTAATGCCTTTACGTGCGAAATTTTTTCCTGCGACATCTTGTCGGGAATCACCAGGATCACGCGATAACCCTTTGCCGCCGCAACCAGCGCCAGACCGAGTCCGGTATTCCCGGCGGTCGCTTCAATAACGGTGCCACCCGGCTGCAACTCGCCGCTCTCTTCCGCAGCCTCGATCATTGAAAGCGCAATGCGGTCTTTGATGGAGCCCGTCGGATTCTGGTTCTCCAGCTTTAGAAAAAGTTGGCAGGGTCCAGTGTCGAGCTGAGTGATCTCGACCAGCGGCGTCTCACCGATCATCGACAAGATCGCAGGCGGCCTTTTTGTCGCGTCGGGTGCTGTCGGAACTTCGAGCATTCTAGAATAATGTCAGGCTTTCGCCCGGATAGTCGATCACGACTTTATAATTGCGGAGAAAATTATAACCGACGATCCCATCGAGTTTCGCGCCCACCGCCGCGCTCAGCATCGTGAAGAAATCGGCGACGACAACGTCCACGCCATCGATCCTGACTCCGCCAAGCTGAAACGACTCCAACGATCCGGAATGAAAGGCGACGGCTGCGCCACCGGTGGTACCGGCCCCTGCCGGCGAAGTGGTAACGCCGAGCTCTTTTGCAAGCTCAGGAGTAATCGCCGTTGTCGATGTGCCAGTGTCGATCGCAAATTGAAATGGACCCCGGCCGTTCGCGTGAACATCGACCAGAATGAGTGGCTTGGCCGGATGCGCGAGACGAATCGGGACACCAGTCTTCGCGTTGCGCGCGAAACTCTCGATCCGCTTTGGATCGTCAAGTCGCAGGATTGACGCGCGATAATCGATCGTCACCCGAAAATGTTTGAGAAAATTGTACCCAAGATCACCGTCGATGTTCGCGCCAATCGTCCGCGCGATCTGCGAAAGGTCGACGATGCCGACGTCCAGATCTTGCAGTTTTATTCCGCCAACCGAAATCGATTCGACCTTTGCGAGAGAGACAGAAACTTTTCCCCCTGCGCTTTGTCCTTCCCTGGAGCTGATGATTTTAAGTCCAAGCCGCTTTGCCAAATCCTCCGAGAGCAGGGAGGTGCCGGCCCCCGTATCAAGGATGAAATCGAACGGACCGCGATCGTTTACTTGAACTGGCAACAGAATGAGCGGTTGCGCACCGCCCGCGAGACGAAATCTGATCTCCGACTTGCTCGGCGAAAGAATTCCGGTCGTCATTCGGGCAGCTTCGGTTCGCCCTTGTGTGACCATTCGTTTCTGCTGTCTTCGATAAATTGTTGAAGCACGTCGAAGCGCACTTCGCCGTAATTCAGTGCATAACGAAGATCGCCTTCTTTATAGATCCATGTCGTCGGGATCCATGACAAGGGCATGCCGGCGAACTCCTTGATCTTGTTGTCGCCGCGCCGCGGCCCGGGATCGGCCACAATCACTACATTCGGCTGATCGGCGATTTGAAATCGTTGCAACATCGATTTGCCGTCCGCGCCATCGTTCCAAACCGAGACGAAATAGAACTTCACCTGTGGATTGTTTTTCACCATTTTGAGCCACCCCCCGCTCTTTAACTCGGCCTGACAGTTCGAACACCAGGGAGCCCAGAGATGAACCACGGTAATCTCCGGTGCCTTGATCGCGTCGCGCACGGTTTGCTCGGCGGACGGTTTCACGAGCTTTGTGTCGAGTTCGTCCTGGGCTTGGGCACAGACCACCGAACTGATCGCAGCGGCGGCTACAAGTATCCGCAGAATGGGCATCGTATTCTAAATATGAAGAGAAACAGGGGCGGCTCAATCTTAAGCTAAAACGCGACCTCCCTGCGGACTTGTAATGGAGCCCGGAGAGCTCGATCCACCAGTTGACCAGGCGCGCGAAAACGCCTAGTGTGGCGTCCCGTTTCTGCGGTTAGCGCCGCGAACGTTTTTCGGCGGTCCCAGGACCGCGCCACAGGCAAGGAGCCTCTATTTAGTTATGGTACAAATGCAGGATGTTATGTCGAAGCCGATGCCGGATTTCCGGGAAGGCTCGATCGTCAAAGGACGCATTTTGGAAGTGCGACCGCGCGAAGTGCTGGTCGATATCGGTTACAAATCCGAGGGCGTCATCTCATTAGCCGAGTTCGAGGACGTGGAGAATCTGGAGGTCGGCGATGAAGTGGACGTTTTGCTCGAGCGGCTTGAGAACGACGAAGGCATGGTCGTGCTTTCAAAGGAGAAGGCCGCCTATCGCCAGAACTGGAACAAGATCGCGAGCGTTTTCCAGGAAGACGGTTTGATCAAAGGAAAAGTGAAATCCGTCGTCAAAGGCGGATTGATGGTGAACATCGGTGTCGAAGCGTTTTTGCCTGCGTCGCAGATCGACATTGTGCCGCCCAAGGATTTACAGCAGTTCGTCGGCAACACCTACGATTTCAAGATTGTTAAGATCAATGACGATCGTCGCAACGTGGTTCTCAGCCGGCGCGAACTGATCGAGCAGGAACGCAGCGAGAAGCGCCAGAAATTCATGGACAGCGTGAACGTGGGCGACCGCGTGAACGGGACGGTGAAAAACCTCACCGATTTCGGCGCATTCATCGATCTCGATGGAATGGATGGTCTCCTCCACATCACCGACATGAGCTGGGGCCGTCTTGGACATCCGAGTGAGCTGGTCAAAGTCGGTCAACAGCTCGAAGTCCAGGTCCTGGATATTAACAAAGAGAAGGAACGCGTGTCCCTGGGCCTGAAACAACTTCAGAAGAATCCGTGGGACCAGATCGAAGAGCGGTTCCCGGCCGGACAAAAGGTCAAAGGCAAGATCACGAACCTCGTTCCTTACGGGGCATTCGTTGAGCTCGAAGAAGGCGTGGAAGGTCTCATTCACGTCTCGGAGCTTTCCTGGACGAAACGAATCATGCGTCCGTCGGACATTTTGAGCGTCGGTCAGGAAGTCGAAGCCGTCGTCCTCGGCGTGAACAAGGATGAGCAGAAGATTTCCCTCGGCTTGCGTCAACTCGAACCGAATCCATGGGACGAGATCGAGAAGAAATTTACCATCGGCAGCCGCGTGAAAGGAACAATCCGCAACATGACGGCCTACGGGGCTTTTGTGGAGCTCGAGGAAGGCATCGACGGAATGATCCACGTTTCCGATTTGAGCTGGACGCGGAAAATCAATCACCCGAGCGAGGTCTTCAAGAAGGGCGACGAAGTCGAAGCCGAAGTCATTGATATCGATAAAACCAATCAGCGGATCAGTCTTGGCATCAAACAGCTGAGCGAAGATCCATGGAAGAACATCGATCAGAAATACAAGATCGGCGATTTGGTGAAAGGTAACGTGACCAAACTCGCGAGCTTCGGCGCGTTCGTGCAATTGCAGGACGACATCGACGGGCTCGTGCACATCTCGCAGCTGAGCGAGGACCACGTCGCGAAAGTCAAAGACGTGCTCAAGGTCGGCCAGGAAGTCGAAGCGCGCGTCATCAAAGTCGACAAAGTCGAACGCCGTATCGGTCTTTCGATCAAAGCCGCGAACTACTCTGAGGAACAGCTTCGCAAGGAAGCGGAGACGTTCGATACGCTGCGTCCCGGCGAAGACATGGTCGGGTTGGAGAAAGCTTTCGCCGCCGCCGAGCAGGAAGAATATCGCCCCGGCGAAGCGAAAAAAGAATCCAAGGCCGCCGAATCAAAACCGGCGAAAGAGCCAAAGGCCGAAAAAGCAGCCAAGCCGAAGAAAGAATCGAAGAAGAAATAGCGGTCCGGATCTCGAGAACGGATTCGGTTTATTTCATTCCCTCGAGCGCGTCGGCGACCGTGCTTTGCAAAGGACGCGGACCGTTTCCATTCAGCGCCAGATCGACGTCTTCGAGGCGACGGATGAGATCGAGAACATCGCGGCGCGCGACCGGCCCACCCGCCGCCGCGCAAAAGTGCGTGCGGCAACCGAACGGTCGATCGGCGTAAATTAAACAATTACCGGTTTCCCGTTGAAGCATTGGGCACGAGCCATCCGCAACTTCCGGCAGCGATTTCCGGCCGGTAGCGCGAAATGCCCTGGCCGCGAGGATCGCCTCGCCTTTTGTCAGATAGGGAGTGCGCCCGGTCAGTTTGAAATGACAACATTCCGTGAGGCGCGTGCAGTTTCGCTCGAGCGGTCTCTGCCCAAGATCGACATAAACTTGTCGTACCTGCGCGATCGCAGCCTGCAATTTGCCGGCAAGAGAATCTCGAGCGCTCATTTGGCCTTGGGTTCCACTCCAGCCATCGCGTGTCCCGCAATCCATCCCGTGGTCCAGGCGGCTTGAAAATTGAAACCGCCGGTGATGCCGTCGATGTCCAGCAGCTCCCCCGCAAAATAAAGATTTGGCGTGATCCGGCTCTCCATCGTTTTGAAGTTGATCTCGCGCAATCGCACCCCGCCGCAAGTAACAAACTCATCCTTGTTCAGCGATTTCCCATCGACCTCGAGCTCGGTCGCGCGCAATTGTCGAACGAGCTCGTTCATTCCCACGCGCGTTAACGAAGTCCAGATCGTTTCCGGAGCGACGCCGGCGTTCGAGACCAGGTTCTCCCAAAGTCGCGACGGAATTTTGCCGACGGATGAATTGTTCACTCGCCGCGTTGGTTCCATTTTCCGGCGCGTTTGAAATTCCGCCCGCAGCTCGTCTTCATTCATTTCGGGCACCCAATTCACGCGAAGCGCGAACCGATAGTCTTTCTCATGCAAAATCCGCGCGCCCCACGCCGAAAGGCGCAACACGGCCGGGCCGCTGACTCCGTTGTGCGTAATGAGCAACGGTCCGCGCTCGCGCAGTTTTTCCACGGAAAGCTCGACCTCGCCGACGGAAATTCCCGGCAATGATCGCAGCCACGGTGTTGGAACATGGAGCGAAAAAAGTGATGGCACCGGCGGTTCAACCGTGTGACCAAGTGAGCGGACCAATTCGACCACGCCGCCAATGCTACGACAGCCCCCAGTCGCGAGAAGTAATCGGTCACAGGTCGACACCGCGCCATCGTTGAATTTCAGTTCGAAGCCGGCTTCGCTTCGAACACGCGCGTGCTCGATACTCTTGCGCGTGAAAAGCCGAACGTCGGCATTTTTTGCTTCGTTGATCAAGCAATCGATGATCGTTTCCGATGAATCGGTTACCGGAAACATTCGCCCGTCTTCTTCCCGCTTGAGCTTGACGCCGCGCGCTTCGAACCAGGCGACCGTGTCCTCCGCGGAAAATCGATGAAATGGTGAGATGAGTTCTCGCTCGCCCCGCGGATAGCGCGTCGTGAAATCGCGTGGATCGAACAACGCGTGCGTCACATTGCAACGACCGCCGCCGGAAATGCGCACCTTTGAAAGAAATTGCGAGCTGCGCTCGAAGATCGAGACTTTGCAGCTTCGGTCGGCCTGTGCCGCCGCGATCGCAGCAAAGAAACCGGCGGCGCCACCACCGACAATCGCAATTTCAGGCACTCGTTAACTTAGCGAGTTCAGAAAGCAGGAAAAGAGGAAGGCAGACCGCCGAATACAGAACTGTCCCTCCTGTGCCGGGTACAGCAAAACGCGCCTTTTCGGCCGCGCGTGGCGGACCGGAAAAGGCGCGAATGTTAATTGCCGCGCCACGCCTTATCAGGCGAAGGCGGGTCGAACCTAGATCTTAATCCTCGTCGAGGACCACGCGGTCGACGAGCATGTTGTCACCCTCGCCAATGTAGTGAACGTGCACCGGCACGCCAACGCGAATGCGCGTGCGCACAGTAGCCTCGTCCAGTTCCTTACCGCTTCGGGTCACATAAACGACCTTTTTGCCAAAGCGATAGGTTCTCGGGCCGGAACTTTCTTTCAGCACAATGCTGGATCCCGGCGTAAACGTCGTGATCGTACCGCTGCCCTCAGTCGTGGTCGTAGTAGTGGTGGTCTCAGAAACCTGTGCCCACGCGAACGGTGCCGCGACTGCCAATGCCATACTGAGTATTAGCTTCTTCATAAGGTCTTAGACGCGGGGCGCGGGGTTCATATTCGCAAGGAATTGCGCGTTTCTCGGTCAATTGCAGAGAAAGTCGGGCGAGGTCTGGCGCGAGTAAA
>Ga0070741_10015459_pt1 | contig 12919 bp, 13 predicted proteins | sample Coa_R1_4_FD_66440 | JGI IMG/M metagenome (GOLD analysis project Ga0070741, IMG submission 66440) | Surface soil microbial communities from Centralia Pennsylvania, which are recovering from an underground coalmine fire - Coalmine... | ecosystem: Environmental > Terrestrial > Soil > Unclassified ...
GGCACCTTCTTGATGTCGCGGCGGCCGACCTCGGCGAAGCTCTCGGCGCGCGCGAGGATGCGCTCCATCTCGTCGCGGGTCAGGTCCTCCACCCCGAGCAGGTGCTTCATCGCTCCTCCCCTCGTGAAACGGGCTCCTCCTCGGCTTCGCCTGCGGAGGACCCTCGCATCTCCGCGCCGGCCGGCGTGATCGCCACCTCGTCCGTACCGTCGGTCTCCTCGAGCCGGACGTTGACCCGCTCCCCGGGGGCCGTCGGCAGGTTCTTGCCGACGTAGTCGGGGCGGATCGGGAGCTCGCGGTGCCCGCGGTCCACCAGGGCGGCGAGTTGGACGCGGGCCGGCCGGCCGTAGTCGAAGAGCGCGTCGATCGCGGCCCGCACGGTGCGGCCGGTGTACAGCACGTCGTCCACCAACACGACCGTGCGCCCGGCGAGATCGAAGTCGAGATGCGTGTCGTGGACGACGGGAGCGTCGCGGGGCTCGCGGCGCTCGATGTCGTCGCGGTAGAAGGAGATGTCGAGGTCGCCGAGCGGGACCTCCGCCCCCGAGAGCTCGCCGACGAGGGCGTGCAGCCGGCGGCAGATCACGGCGCCGCGCGTGTGGATTCCGACCAGCGCCAGCCGGTCCGACTCCTGATTCTTCTCGACGATCTCGTGGGCGATCCGGACAAGCGTCCGCCGCAGATCGTCGTGATCGAGCACGACCTTCTCGTCGCTCATGCTGCTGCTCCTTCCCGGCCTCACGGGACCGTGGTTAAAGGGGCTTGCGCGCGCAGCGTAGCAGCGGCATGCGACGATGCCCGGCGATGAATCCGCAAGTTGCGGAGGCGATCGAGCGGCATCGCGCCGCCGGCCGCGAGTTCGAGGCGGGCGGCGTACGCAGCTTCGTGCGCGAGCAGGGCGAGGGGGATCCGGTGGTGCTCATGCACGGCATCCCGGTGAGCTCGTTCCTCTACCGCAAGGTGCTGCCGCCGCTCGCCGAGCGCGGGCTTCAGGGGGTCGCCTTCGATCTCCCCGGCCTCGGTCTGGCCGAGAAGCCGGAGGGATTCGACTACAGCTGGTCGGGTCTGGGGCGCTGGACCGGCGAGGCGATCGACGGGCTGGGCATCGAGGCCTGTCATCTCGTCCTCCATGACATCGGCGGCCCGATCGGCCTGGAGTGGGCGCTGCGCAACCGCGCGCGCGTCCTCTCCCTCACCGTGCTCGACACCCTGATCGACGTCGCCCACTTCCACCGGGTCTGGAGCATGGACCTGGCCGCCCCGCCCGTGCTCGGACCGCTCTGGGTCGCCTCGATCCGGCCACCCGTCGCCCGCTGGCTCTTCTACCTGCAAGGGATCGCCGACCGGTCGGCCACCCCGGCCCACGAGGTCGATGCGCACCTCGCTCTGCTCCACCGAGCCGGCGGCGGCCGGTCGTTCCGCAGGATCGTGCGCGGCTTCGAGCTCACCGAGGAGAAGGAGCGCTTCTACACGGAGGGCCTGGCGGGTGCGGGCTGGCCGGCGACGATCCTCTGGGCCGATCGCGACCCGGCGCTCGGTGACGATCGCCGCCGCGCCTTCGAGGAGACCCTCGGGATCAAGGCAACGGTGGTCCCGGCCAAGCACTTCCTGCAGGAGGACCGCCCGGAGGACGTCGCGGCGGCGATCGCAGCCGTCGCGGGCGGCCGTTAGTCGGCGCTCGGGGCCGGCTCGGCGCGCGGCTCGGGCCGCTGCCTGGCACCCGCCTGGACCAGATATGGCCCGCCCCGCTCGGGGAAGGGGATCTCGATCAGGTCGAAGTCGCGCGGCGCGACTGTGTCGGGGAAGACCTCGCGCGCCTCGCCGAGCACCGCCGAGACGTTGTACCGGGAGGAGACGTGGACGATGGCGAGCATCCCGACCTCGGCCTCGCTGGCGAGCTGCGCTGCGTCGCGGGCGGTCGAGTGGCCCGTCTCGGCCGCCCGGCTCGACTCCTCGATCGCGAAGGTGCCGTCGTGGACCAGGAGCTGGGCGGCGTGGGCCGCGATCCGGGTCATCTCGCAGGGCTGGGTGTCGCCGGTGACCACCAGCTTGCGGCCCTGACGAGGCTCCCCCATCACCTGGTCCGGCCGGACCTCGGAGCCGTTCAGCGAGATCGTCTCGCCTCGCTGCAGCCGTCCGAAGTCGCGTGCGTCAGTGATGCCGAGGCTGCGGGCCGCCTCCGGGTCGAAGCGGCCGGGCCGCTCGGGCTCCACGTACGCGTAGCCGAGCGCCTTCATCCGGTGCTCGACCCCGAAGGCGCGCATCTCGAAGCCCTCATGCTCGATCCCCTCGCCCGGCTCGAGCTCGACCAGCTCCACTTCGTAGCGGAGCTTGCCGAAGATGCGCCGCAGGGCGTCGAACAGCGCGGTCAGCCCGGCCGGGCCGACGATCCGAAGCGGCGCCCGGCGCTCGAGCAGGTCGTAGGTCTTGAGCAGGCCCGGGAGCCCCAGGTAGTGGTCCGCGTGGAAGTGGGTGACGTAGATGTCGTCGACCTGGACCAGGCCGGTCGAGTTGATCATCTGGCGCTGCGCCCCCTCGCCCGCGTCCACCAGCACGCGGGAGCCGCCCGCCCGGATCAGCACGCAGGCGGTCGCCCGCCGCGCGGAGGGGACGGAGCCACCGGTGCCGAGGAAGACGACGTTCAGGTCCATGACGGCAGCGTAGAAAGGCGCGCCGCGCCCGGGCGGGCGCCCCCGCCCGCTAGGCGACCAGCTTCAGGTCTGTATGACCTGACAGCTCGGCGCAGACGACGCCGGAAAGGCTCTCGGGCGTCCACCGATCGATCTCATACTCCGTCGCGTGGCGAACACCTGACCGCTGGTTGTTGCGGGTCGATAGGGCCGTGACCGGCCAGAACATACGTTCGATACACCGGCAGGTGCGCCGGCGGGCTATCGTGACCGGGCCAGCGCCCGTAGCTCAGCTGGATAGAGCGTCGCCCTCCGGAGGCGAAGGCCGCAGGTTCGAATCCTGCCGGGCGCGCTTTCTGCGCCGGAACTCGGGTTGCCCGCGCTCGCGGCGGTGAGGGTGCTGGGAACACGCCCTCTAGCTGCAGACCCAGCCGCCAGACCCATAGCTCATGTCCTGGCGCGAAGTGATGCTGCTGTAGCCCGACCGGTCAATGACCTGCCTGAAATCGCACGTGTAGTAGCTCGACCCGTCGTACTCGTCGTTCCAGCCGTAGCAGACCCATTCGTACGTCGTCTTCGAGTCGCACGCTGCGTTTCCGGCGCCATCGACGTAGATGCCGTAGTCGTAGCAGTAGATGTCAGGCAGGCAGTAGTTGTAAGCCGCCTGGTTCACCGCGCTCTTCACCTCCGACTCGCTCAACGGAAGCGGGGCCGGGGGCGCCGGCGCGGGTGCGGTCACCGGCGCGGAATGGTGCTTCTTGCACTTCTTCTTTTTCTTGCACTTCTTGGCGATGTGAGCCTTGGGCGAGTGAATGCCAGGCGCTGCGGTCGCAGACGCGACGAACACCATCCCCAGCGCAGCCACGCAGGCAGCAAGAACTACTCGTCTCATCGAGACCTCCCGTGGAACCGAATTTCGTGCGGCGCCCCTAAATCACCGCGGAACGGTGCGGACCGTACGAGCCAGCCTCAGTCCTCACATCCGTATTCAGGGCGGATCTCGCATGAGGCGAATCCGTGCACTTTGACCGTAGGGGTCCCGGCCTTGTTTCGCTTGCCGCGCAGGGCGACGGTCGAGCTCAGACGATGCACGTGTTGGCCACGTGCAGCGTCACCTCGGTGAAGCGGTGGCGGCGGATAGCGACGCGCTTCGTCTCGCCCTGCAGGCACTGCTGGATCACCGCGGGGCTGGCCTGCGCCCGCGCGTACGGACAGACCTGCCCCTGCGGACAGGGCTGGGGCGAGGGGCTCGGCGGGACGGAGCTGACGTCGTAGGTGCCCGGCCTCAGGCGGAGCCGGAAGTGGCCGTCGCCGATCGTCTTGCTCGCCACCTGAGTGCCGTCCGTCCGGCGGACCTCGATCGTGACCGACCCCTGGTAGACGGGCTCCGGCGGACGGGGCTCGGCGCAGGGGCCGTAGCAGGTGCTGTCACGCACAACCCCGTCGACCCCCGACCGCTTGCGGCGGTGGTGCTTGCCCGCCTGAGCCGGGGCGACGAGCATGCCGACCGCGACGAGCACCGCAAGCGCTGTCACCGCCCTTCGCACGGATACCGTCCTACCCGGCCGCGGACGCCCCGAACCGGGCGTCAGCCGCCGGCGACGGCCGGGAGGATCGTCACCTCGTCACCGTCGCTGACGGCGGTGTCCAGGCCGTCCTGGAACCGGATGTCCTCGCCGGAGACGTAGACGTTCACGAACCGCCGCAGATCTCCGTCCTGCGTGATCCGCTCGCGCAGGCCGTCGTGCTGGTCGAAGACCGCATCGAGGGCCTCGCCGACGGTCGACCCCTCGACCTCGATCTCGCCGTCCCCGCCGGTGGCGGCCCGCAGCTGGGCCGGGATCTTGACCGTCACGCTCATTGGGCGAGGATCTTAATTACGCCGAGACCTCGGCGCCCTCGAACTCGGACTCGAAGGCGTCCAAGGTCGGATCGATCTCGTGCATGCGGAAGGTTTCGCGGACCGCGTCGAGCGTCTTCAGGCCCTCGCCGGTGATGTAGGCGACCACGCGCTCGTCGGGGTCGATCGCGCCGGCCTCGGCCAGCTTGGTGAGCACGCCGATCGTCACGCCGCCGGCGGTCTCGGTGAAGACGCCGGTGGTCTCCGCCAGCAGCCTGATCCCCGCACGGATCTCATCGTCGGTCACCGACTCGATCGCGCCGTCGGTGCTCCGCGCCAGATCGAGCGCGTAGGGGCCGTCCGCCGGATCGCCGATCGCGAGGCTCTTCGCGATCGTGTCCGGGCGCTGCGGCTTGCAGACCTCCCAGCCCTCCGCGAAGGCGGTGGCGACCGGCGAGCAGCCCTCGGCCTGCGCGCCGCAGAAGACCGGCAGCCCCCCCTCGACCAGGCCGAGCTCGAGCCAGTCGCTGATCCCCTTCGCGAGCTTCGTGAACATTGAGCCCGAGGCGATCGGCGCGACGATCCGGTCGGGGAGCGACCAGCCGAGCTGCTCGATCGTCTCGTAGGCGAGGGTCTTCGAGCCCTCGGAGTAGTACGGGCGGAGGTTGACGTTGACGAACGCCCACGGATACGTCTGGCTGAGCTCCGTACAGAGCCGGTTGACGTCGTCGTAGGTGCCCCGCACGCCGACCAGGTTGGTGCCGTAGACGCCGGTGGCGAGCAGCTTCTGCTCCTCGAGGTCCGCCGGCACGAAGACGTACGAGGCGAGCCCCGCTGCGGCCGCATGGGCGGCGACCGCGTTTGCCAGGTTGCCGGTCGAGGCACAGGCGACGGTGTCGAAGCCGAGCTCCTTGGCCTTCGCCACCGCCACGGCCACCACGCGGTCTTTGAAGGAGTGCGTCGGGTTGGCGGCGTCGTTCTTGATCCAGAGCTCGCCCAGCCCGAGCCGCTCGGCGAGGCGGTCGGCCCTGATCAGGGGCGTGAGGCCGGGCTCGAGCGGATCGCCGGGGCGCCCCGCGAAGGGCAGGAAGTCGGAGTAGCGCCAGATTCCCCGAGAGCCCGCCTGGATCTTGCGGCGCGCCTCTGCGGGGTCGAGGCCGGAGAGCTCATACGAGACCTCGAGCGGCCCGAAGCACTGATCGCAGACGAATCGCGCGTCGAGCGGATAGGCCTCGCCGCATTCCTTGCACTTGAGGGATTCGACTGCCATCGGGCTCCTCTACGAAAAAACCTCCGCCTGGGCTTCTGTGGGAGGAGGTTCCGGTGAGGAGCTCTTCCCACATCTTCCAGGCGCTTGATCAGCGATTCCGCGACACCTGCTGGAGTTGGCACCTTCCTCGGCGAACCGAGGGGGTTGCCGGGGCTTCGTCGGGCCAGTCCCTCCACCCCTCTTGATGTGGTGAGTATGTGACGAGTGAATATAGCAACGCCGATTGAGCGTGAAATCCAGGCACGAACGGGCGCAGGCGTGCGCCCTTGGAAGGGCCGTCGCGTAAAGTGGCAAAGGCCATGGAATTTGAAGCGACGACGCGAGGGTGCTCCGACGGAGCAACCCGGCTAGTGGAGAGTCCGGAAGATGCCGAACCTCCCTCGCCCCAGACTGCGCAGGACCCGCGCCGGCGAGCTCGTCGCGCCCGCTCCGCCTGAGCCGCAGGCCCCGAAGGTCGAGGAGATCGCGGCTGAGGGCCTCCGCTGGGTCAAGATCGACCGTCCCGGCGCCCTCGAGCAGGCCTGGCTCGAGGAGAACTTCGACTTCCACGCCCTCGATCTCGAGGACGTCGTCTCGCGCAACCAGCGGCCGAAGATCGACGTCTACGACGACTACCTCTTCATCGTCCTGCACTTCCCGATCTTCGACCCGTCCGCGGGCCGGCTCGGGGCGGGCGAGCTCGACCTGTTCGTCGGCCCCGGCTTCCTGATCGCGATCCCGAACCAGCCTCTCCAGCCGGTCGAGTACCTGTTCGAGCGCTGCCGACAGAAGGAGGAGCTGCGCGACCAGCTCTTCTCCCGCGGCTCGGGCTATCTGCTCTACCGGATCGTCGACGACGGCTTCGACTACTGCTTCCCGATGCTCCGCAAGATCGGGAACAAGCTCGACGTGCTCGAGGAGGAGATCTTCGAGGGCCACGCCTCACAGGAGATCGTGCGCGACATCTCCAACGTCAAGCAGGAGATCATCAACTTCCGCAAGGTGATTCGCCCGCAGCGGCCGGTCCTGCGCGACCTCGAGCGCGTCAAGGAGCGCTACCTCTCGCCCGACATGGACCTGGAGATCTACTTCGACGACATCGTCGATGCCCACGAGCGGATCTGGGACATGCTCGAGAACTACAAGGAGGTGGCGGAGGCGCTCGAGGAGACCAACGAATCGGTGATCTCGCACCGCCTCAACGACATCCTCCGCGTGCTCACCTCGATCAGCGTCATCGTGCTGCCGCTGACGCTGCTCGCCAGCATCTGGGGCATGAACGTCCGCGTGCCGGGGGAGGGCAGCATCGCCGCATTCTGGGAGATCGCGGGCGTGATGCTGGTCCTGCTGATCGGACTGGTCTTCTTCTTCCGGAAGCGAGGCTGGTTGTAGCGGCCGCGCTTGCGGCCCCCGCTATGTGGCGAAGCCGTCCCGCGCCTACTTCTTGACGAGCTTGACCTTCTCCGCCTGCGTGTTTGCGTCGCCGCCGGTCGGGACGTAGGTCACCCTGATCCTCACCCGGGCCTTGCCCTTGGTAGCGAGCTTGTGACGCAGCGCGCGGCCGCTCCTGCCCTTGCCAGGCCTGATCTTGAGCTTCACGGATCCGCCCGCGGTCGCCAGGCTGCGCCGGGCCGACCCCGTCACCGCAATCGCGGCGAGGCCCTTGCCCTGCAAGCTGGCTTGTCCGGGTCCGGGGACGTTCAGCGCCAAGGTCGCAGTTCCGTTCGGCTTGCGCTTCAGCTCGCCGAAGGTGAAGAAGTTCGAGTCCACTGCCACGCCAGCCTCGTTGACCGAGCCCGGGATGAGCGAGTGATTGACAGCGCTGCCGTCGAGGTTCGCCCGGCCCACGCCCGCGGTGCTCTGGTTCGACCAGAAGAGGAACTTCGAGTCGGCCGCTAGAGCCGCATCCGACACCCCGGTGATGAAGTCCTGGCTGACGTTGCTCCCGTCCAGGTTCGCGGCCAGGATCCGGGTGTTTTCCCCGGCCGTGTAGTAGAAGCGGCTGGGTGTCGCGAGCGGGTTGCAGGGCTCATGGAGCCCGCTGCCCTGCACAGCGTTCGGGATGAAGCTCTGAGTCACCCCCGTGCCGTCCAGGTTGGCGCGGCCGATTGAGTTGACCCCGCTGTTGTCGTTCGCCCAGTAGACGTACCTGGAGTCAACCGCCACGCCGCACAGGCTGTTCAACGTCGGGATGAAGTCCCGCTTGATTCCCGTGCCGTCGAGATTCGCGCGCCCGATGTCGTTGACCGTCTCGTCCCAGTAGATGTGCCCCGAGTCGACCGCAACCGAACACGGCCGGTTGAACCCGGTGATCCCGGTGATGAAGTCCTGGCGGACATCGGTGCCGTCGAGCCTCGCGCGTCCGATTGTGTCGGTCGCCTGGTTGCCCCAGTAGATGTATCCGCCGCCGACTGCCAGCCCGCAGGGCCCGTGAGCGCCCTTGATGAAGCCCTGGTCAACCTGGCCGCCATCGACCGTCGCCCGCCCGATGGTCGTCCCTGTACCCCCGTCCCAGTTGGCCCAGTAGACATATGCGTGCGCCCGGGGCGCAAGCGCGAGAGCGAAGGCACCGGCCGCGCACGCGGCAAGCAGGGTGCGGAAGGGCCTGGTCACGAAAGCGCCATTCATGATTCGCGTCCTCGCCCTCCCCGAGGCGGGTGCAGATTACCCCGGTCCGGTCAGCCGCACAAGGCCGTCTGGACGAAGCTTCGTACGATGCCGCCTGTGGCCACCCAGCGGATCTGGGCGCCCTGGCGCCTCGAGTACGTGAAGGACGCATCCAAGGACATCGAGTCGGAGTGCATCTTCTGCGCCAAGCCCGGCGAGGGTGAGGAGCACGACGAGGAGAACCTGATCGTCTCCCGCGGCGAGCGCTGCTTCGTGATCCTCAACAAGTTCCCGTATACGAACGGGCATCTGATGGTGGCCCCGTACGAGCACGTCTCGACGCTTCAGGACCTGGACGCCGAGACGATCGCCGAGATGATGGAGCTCGCCCGGACCGGCATCCGCGCGTTGGAGACGAGCTACGCCCCGCAGGGGTACAACGTCGGCTTCAACCAGGGACGCGTGGCGGGCGCCGGCGTCGAGCATCACATCCACATGCACGTCGTCCCGCGCTGGGGTGGAGACACGAACTTCATGCCCGTCCTCGGAGACACGCGCGTGATGAACCAGACGCTCGAGGACAGCTACCGAACGGTCCGGGCGGCTTTCGACTGACGATGGCGATCACCGCTCCCCCGGCCTCGATCTTCAAGGCCTACGACATCCGCGGCCTCTACGGCGAGGAGATGGACGCCGAGACGGCGCACCTGATCGGGCGCGGCTTCGCCCGGGTCCTCGCCCGGCTCCGCGACAAGCAGCCCTCGGAGCTGCGGGTCGGCCTCGGCCGCGACATGCGGCTCAGCGCACCGGAGATGGCGGACGGGGTTCGCGGCGGCCTGGTCGACGAGGGCGTCACCGTGGTCGACGCGGGCCGGATCGCGACCGAGATGAGCTACTTCCTGGTCGGCTCGCGCGAGCTGGACGGAGGCGCCATGGTTACCGCCTCCCACAATCCCAAGCCATACACGGGCGTGAAGCTGATGCGCGAGGGCGCCCTGGCGCTCTCGGGGGACGCCGGCATCCAGGAGGTGCGCGCCGAGATCGAGGCGGGGCTGCCGGACCCGCCGGGCGGCGGCACCGTGGAGGAGGTCGACGTCTATCCGGACTTCCACAGCCACATGCTCGGCCTGATCGAGCCGGGCACGATCGGGCCGCTCAAGATCCTCGCCGATGGCGGCAATGGGATGGCCGGCCCCATGGTCGGGCCCCTGCTCGATCGGCTCGACCTCGAGGTGACCACCACCTACTGGGAGCCGGACGGGAACTTCCCCGACCGCGAGCCCAATCCCCTGCTCGAGGAGAACCGCCGCTTCATCGTCGAGCACGTCCGCGGCGAGACCGTCGACCTCGCGATCGCCTGGGATGGGGACGCAGACCGCTGCTTCTTCATCGACGGCGAGGGCAGCTTCTGCGACGGCGATTTCGTCTGCGCACTGCTCGCTCGCGCTGCCCTCGCCAAGAACCCGGGGGCGACGATCCTCTACGACCCGCGCTCGAGCCGCGCCGTGCCCGACACCGTCGCTGCAGCCGGCGGGAAGTCCGACCTGAGCCGCGTGGGCCACGCCTTCTTCAAGATCCGGATGCGGGAAACCGGCGCCGTCTTCGGCGGCGAGGTCTCGGGCCACTACTACTTCCGCGACTTCTACTGCGCCGACTCCGGGACGATCCCCGCGCTGCTCATCCTCGAGCTCGTCTCGCGCGAGGGTCGCCCACTGTCGGAGCTGATGGCGGAGTTCCGCTCGAGGTACTTCATCTCGGGCGAGATCAACTCCGAGGTCGCCGACCAGCAGGCGAAGATGAGCGAGATCGCCGAGCGCTACTCCGACGGGCAGGTCACGCACCTCGACGGCGTCTCGGTGGACTACCCGGACTGGCACTTCAACGTGCGGCCGTCCAACACCGAGCCGCTCCTGCGGCTCAACCTCGAGTCGCTGGTCTCACCGGAGGACATGGAGGCGAAGCGCGACGAGGTGCTGGGACTGATTCGCGCGTGAACGACACTCCCCCCGAGGTCTGGGACCGGATCATCGGAGCCGGGATCAAGGTGATGCGGATCCCGACCCCTTTTCAGGTCGGTCGGGTGAACACCTACCTGCTCGAGGACGAGCCGCTCACCCTCGTGGACTCGGGCCCCAACTCCGGTAAGGCGCTGGACGAGCTGGAGCGGCAGCTAGGGGCGCTCGGGCATGCGATCGAGGACCTCGAGCTCCTGATCGTCACGCACCAGCACATCGACCACCTCGGGCTCGTCGACATCGTCGCCAAGCGCTCGGGCGCGGAGGTGGCGGCCCTCGACCTGCTCGCGCCGTTCATCGAGAACTTCGGCGCGGACGCCGAGCGCGACGACGAGGAGGCCGCCGCGCTGATGCGGCGCCACGGCATCTCCGAGGAGGTGGTGACGGCGCTTCGCCAGGTGACCGGCAGCTTCCGCGCCTGGGGCTCGAAGGCGAAGGTGACCCGCCCGCTCCGCGACGGCCAGCTGCTGGAGCTGCGCGACCGCCGGCTCGAGGTTCAGCACCGTCCCGGCCACAGCCCCTCGGACACGCTCTTCTGGGATGCGGACAGGCGGATCCTGATCGCCGCCGACCATCTGATCAAGCACATCTCCTCCAACCCCCTGATCTCGCGGCCGCTGGACGGGTCGGCAGAGCGAACACAGGCGCTGGTCACCTATCTCGAATCGCTCAAGCGCACGCGGGAGCTGCCCGCCGAGATCGTCCTCTCGGGGCACGGCGAGCCGATCACCGGCCACGCCGAGCTGATCGACCAGCGCTTCGCGCTTCATCAGCGCAGGGCGGAGAAGATCTACGGCCTGATCGCGGAGCAAGCCCGCACCGGCCACGAGCTCGCCCAGGCCCTCTGGGGCGACGTCGCGGTGACCCAGGCGTTCCTGACCCTCTCCGAGGTGATCGGCCACGTCGACCTGCTGGTGAACGCGGGCTTCGTCGAGGAGGTCGCCGACGGCGGGGTGGTCCGCTACCGCGCGACCTCCGACGCCGGCCCGAACGAGCTCGGGGACCTGATTCCGGGCGGTAACCCGGCTCTGGCCAGGGGTTAGAAAGAAGAGACCGTGTCGCCGACGATTGCCCCTGCCAGGACGCCCAGCCCCGCGACACCGGCTGTGCCGCTCGAGCCGAACGCCGAGAAGAAGCGGATGCTGATCATCGTCAACCCGTACGCGACGACGGTCTCGGATCGGCTCAAGAACCTGGTCGTCTACGCGCTCCAGGCTCGCTACGACGTCGAGGCGGTCGACACCGAGGCGGCGGAGCACGCGATCGAGATCGGCCGCGAGGCGCGGACCGGCGGTTACGACCTCGTGGTCGCCTTCGGCGGTGACGGCACCCTCAACGAGGTCGCAAACGGCCTGGCAGGGACCGACGTGCCGGTCTCCGTCCTTCCCGGCGGCTCGACCAACGTCGTCTGCCGGACCCTCGGTATCCCGAACGACGTAGTCGATGCGACCGAGCACCTGATCGGCCTCGCGGACGACTTCCGGCCGCGCAAGATCGACCTCGGCCGGTGCAACGGCCGCCACTTCGTCTTCGCCTGCGGGGTCGGCCTCGACGCCACCGTCGTCAAGCGCGTGGACGCACATCCGCTGCTCAAGGCGCGCGCGCGGCAGTGGTACTACACCTGGGCCGCAATCTCCGCCTTCTACCGCCAGTACCTGCGCGATCCGGTCAGGTTGGAGCTCGAGGTGGACGGCGAACGGGAGGAGGGCGTCACGGCGATCGCCCAGAACTCCGATCCCTTCACGTACTTCGCGAACCAGCAGATCCGGATCTGCGAGGACATCGACTTCGACGACGGGACGATCTCTATGGCGCTGCTCCGGCGGGCGAAGCAGCGCGACATGCTGCCGATCGCGGCGCGCGTCCTGAGCCAGCGCCTCCGGGCGCCACGTCACCGCCAGATCGAGGAGTTCGACGACGTCACGAGCGCGAAGGTCCGCTCGATCTCGACCGACGCGGACGGCCTGCTGCGTCCGTTCCCGGTCCAGGTGGACGGCGATTACATCGGCGAGCACACCGAGCTCAGCTTCTCGGTCGAGCCCGGCGCGCTGACGGTCGTCGCCTAAGCGGCCACCAGGCCACTCCACCATGAGCGAGGGGCGACGCCCCGAGCGGTTGTGTGGGGTGGCCGCTTGTGGCCGCGATCTGATGGCGAAGCCGTGAAGCGTGCCTACTTGTGCTTGGCGGTGAAGTCGACCTTCACCTTGCCCGCCGAGCAGAGGTCCTGCTGCGGGAAGTGGTAGATCGCGTACCCGTCGATCTCGTCGGAGCTGACGAAGGTGCCGTGGATCCTGTCGAACTTGTTGCCGATGAAGGTGTGGGTGAAAGTGAACGTACGGCTCCCGCTGAGCTTCTTGGAGACGGGGCCGTCGAGGGTAAAGACGGGCGTCGACAGGCAGAGGCCGCGGGCCACCGTCGGCTCGGTCGTCAGCGTCACCCTCCCCTTCTTGACCGTGAACTGAAGGGTGCGATAGCCCGACGAGACCGAGGCCTGCATGGTCTTGCCCCTGTACGTCCCGGTCTTGATCGGCGTCCCGGCCCCCGCGACGCCCGGCCACGGCGCCAGCACGAGGACGGC
>Ga0070741_10015460_pt1 | contig 12919 bp, 5 predicted proteins | sample Coa_R1_4_FD_66440 | JGI IMG/M metagenome (GOLD analysis project Ga0070741, IMG submission 66440) | Surface soil microbial communities from Centralia Pennsylvania, which are recovering from an underground coalmine fire - Coalmine... | ecosystem: Environmental > Terrestrial > Soil > Unclassified ...
CGCTTGAACACCGCCGCCGCCCGCGGGAAATCCTTTTTCGGCACCGAGCGCAGCAGCGAGGCGACGCGAATTTCATTATCCACGATGATGCCGGCGGAGCTGCCGCCGATCGCGTCTACCCGCGGCAGATGCGCGGCGGCGCGGTGCAGCGCGGCGGAAATGTGATGGTAGTGATATTCCGGATTCGGCTGGTTCTTCGGATCCCACGGCATTTCCTCGGTGAAAACCGCTTCGCCATTAATCACAGCCGAGACCTTGTAGTCGCTCGCGCCCAGATCGAAGCCGATGCGGCAGCCCTGTAAATGCCCGCCGGCGGAGATTTGCATTTCCCTGGACTGCGGGACCTTGCCCGGCGATGTCACAACGACCTGAAACTTTTTTTGATAAGCCGCGCCCATCAGTTTGCAGTCGAATTTTCGCGCGCCGCGCGGCGAATAGGTCTGGCGGATGAATTCGCCGACAGCCTTCGGTCCGCCGATGAAAAGTTTCCAGCCGCCGACGGCCCAGAGGAGGAATTTTACATTGCGCTCGACGTAACGCAGCGTTTCCGGGTCGGCATCGGGGCGGACGATGGTCTCAAAACGCGAGACGAGGCCGCGTTCGCGTTCCAGGCCGATGACCAGCGGCACAGCCCGGCCGGAGGCCTTGACGGCGGCGGCGTATTGCCGGTTGAAGATCGCGGCGGGCAAGAAATCCGGATCGAGCGGCGGGGAGCATTTTAAATTCATATCAAGCGGAAGCACCGGCGGATTCGCGGCGTTTGCCTTCAAAATGTTCCTCGATCTCCTCCAATGTCTTGCCCTTGGTTTCGGGCAGGAAGAACGCCGCGGTGATGAAATAAATTACAGTGCAGCCGGCGAAAGCAAAAAACATCGAGGCATAGCCGTGTTTGCCCACCGTGGGCAGGAAGATGGCGGCGATCGTCGTCGAGACCGCCTGATTGATCAGCAGGGCAATGCTCATGCCGTTGGAGCGGATGCGGGTGGGCATTAATTCAGACAGCGCCAGCCACACGCACACGCCGGGGCCGACGGCGAAGAATGCCATGAAAAGATAAAGGGTGACCGCCACCAGCCAGCCGTTCGCCTCGCTCGGCACCGGCGTGATCAGGGCGTTTTCGATTTTGAGCGGCGCGGTCTGGGCGGCAGTGAGATCGGCGGAGGGATTCTGGAAAAACGCCTCCACCTTGCTGCCGGGGAGGTCGCGCCTGATCTGGAGCGGCTGGGCGCCGGCATCCGCCGAGCGCACCACGCGGGTGGCCGACCGGAAATCACCATAGGAATAAATGATCACGAGCGAGACCGGCTGGCTGCTGATGGCCTGGCCATCGCCGCCGCTGGCCAGCAACGTATCGGCCGCGTGCTGGTCGAAGGGCAGGGTCAGCATCTGATCGGCGCCCACCATGGCCTGCACCGCGTTCCGCACGTCCACCTGCCGCTGTTCCGTCCGATGGAAAAGCCCGCCGGTGCAGAGGAGTGACACGATGATGCCCGCGCTACCGAGACTGAGCAAAAATTTCCGTCCCTTGCGGTCCACCAGCATGACTGCGACCATGGTCATGAAAAAATTCACCACGCTGAAGACCAGGCTTCCGACGTGCGCCTGGACGTCGGAAAGTCCGCCCTGCAGGAGAATGGTCGTGTTGTAACCAATGATGGAGTTGACGCCGGTGAGCTGGTTGCAGGCAAGGATGACGCAGGCGAGGATGAACGGCACCACGTATTTCCGGCGCAGGAGGGATTCCCTGATTTTAGCGCCGGTGGAGGTTTGGGCCTTTTCCGCCGCGGCCGTTTCCTCCATTTCCTTCATTTCGGTGCGCGCCTGCTCTTCCGTGCGGGAGCGCAGCAATGCGGCCTGGGCCGCTTCCTTCCGGCCGCGGCGGAAGAGCCAGCGCGGCGATTCCGCCACGACGAAACTGCCGATCAGGAAGAGAACGCCCGGTGGGAGTGAGACCCAGAAGGTATTGCGCCAAGCATGGTCTTTGAACGTGAAAATCTGAGCGGCATCGCCGAGCTTGGTGATCTGGCCGAGGCGATAGCTGAAATACATCGTAATGCCGCCGGCCACGACGAAGCCGAACGTCAGCATCCATTGGAAAATTCCCGTGCCTTTGCCCCGGCTGGAGGCGCTCAGACATTCCGCCAGATACAAAGGCACGACCACGCCGATCAGGCCGGCGCTGGTGCCCTGCAGCAGGCGGCCAAGCACGAGGGTTCCATAGGCGTGCGATAGGGCGATCATCGGAATGCTGACCACAAACATCGCGCCACTCGCAGCCATCAGCCATTTGCGGCCCATCCAGTCCGCCAGCAGGCCGGCAAAGAGGGTTGAAATCACGCTGCCCAAAAGAACCGCGGCGACAATGAACGAGAGCTGACCGGCGTTGAAGCCAGACGTGTCCTGTAGATACGGCAGCGCGCCGGCAATAATGCCGACATCGATACCGTAGAGAAGGCCGCCAAGACCGGCGACGACGAGAAGCAAACGGTTGTAACCGGTCTGAGGCGCGGGGGAAGTCGCGCCGCTGCTACTGGGAGGATTCATTGGAGGCCTGGATTTGCGGAGTTTGGGGAAAAGCAAATGGCTAGGGGCCGGCCGCCGCCATGACCAGCCGTTTGAGCGGAGCAAGGACGGCTAGCTCGGTCGCGGAACCGTTTGGCTCGGCGGCGCGGTCGATCACCGCCAGCCGGGCGGTGCGCCATGCGTCCGCTTGCTTCTGGCCGGAGCGCAACGCCGTCAGCGCTTCCAGGCCGGCTCGGCTCGAGTCCTCCAAAGCCTGGGCGAGCGGTGCAGCCTCCCGCAGGCGCGGCGCCTGGACGGGCAGGACGATGGCGGCAAGGTGCCCGGCGGCGGCCCAGCTTTCCAGCTTGCGCTGGATGGCGTCGGCCAGGCCCGGATCGCGGGAGGGGGAGGCCAGTAGCTGGTCGACCGCGGCAGCGAACGTGCGCGCCTCATCGCTCTCCGGTCGGGCACAGTCCGCCAGCCCGGTGAGGGGAGTGCCCTGGACAGAATTCGGCTGCAATTTGCCACGATTATAATTTTTCACCGGTTCGATCAGGCTGACGAAAATTTTGAGTGCCTCCCGGCCGGCGTGATCGACATTATCTCCCGCCAGCCGTCGCAGCATGGAGCCGCGGTTGCGCTCATGCAGCAGTCCCGCCTCGTCAAGACGGGCGCTGACCAGCGCCAGCCGGCGGTACATGTCAGCCATGTCCGTCACCGTCGCAGGCGACCAGAGGCGCTCGGCGATGGCCGCGGTGCGCGGCCAGATGCGCGAGTCGATGGTTTCCGGGGTGACCCACTCCGACCACATCGTGGCTTCTCCGCCGAGGATGCGTTTCTGTTCGTCGGCGGAGAGGTGCGTGCCTGCCGGGATCGGATCGTTGCGGTAGTGCTCCGCCGCCGGGTGCATTTGATCGATGTAATAACCATTCGACAGAATTCCGCAGTAGCCCTGCTCTGCGGCAGTCGCGAGCGAATCGACCCCGCGCCAGGATTGAATGACGCTGTCCTTGGGCAGGCCGGGCTGGAAAATTTCATCCCAGCCGATCATGCGTTTGCCGTGCCTGGCCAGGATGGCGGAGAGCCGCTGGTTGAAATAGGTCTGCAGGCCGGCATTGTCGCCGAGCTTGTGCTCGCGGATGAACGCCTGGATGCGGGGGTTTGCGCTCCATTGCACGCCGTTGTTCTCGTCGCCGCCGATATGAATGTAAGCGTCGGGAAAGAGCTCGGCCATCTCGCCGAGGAAATCGTCGAGCAGCGCATAGGTTTTTTCATTGGTCGGATCCAGCACCGGATCAAAGACGCCCCAGTGGCGTTCGATTTCGTACGGCCCGGGCTGGCTCGCCAGCTCGGGATGGGAAACCACCCAGCTGGTGGCGTGGCCGGGCAGGTCGAATTCCGGCACGACACGGATGCCGCGCGCGGCCGCGCAGGCGATAATCTCGCGCATCTGCTCCTGAGTGAAATATTTTCCGTCCGAGCCTTTGGCCACCAGCTCCGGATGAGTTTTGCTTTCGATCCGGAAGCCCTGGTCATCGGTCAGGTGCAGGTGCAGGACGTTGAGCTTGACCAGCGCCATTCCGTCGAGATTGCGCTCGATCACCTCAATCGGCTGCCAGTGGCGGGCCACGTCGATGAGGAGCCCGCGCCAGGGAAAACGCGGCTGATCGTGAACACTCACCGCCGGGACAAAGTAGCCGTTGGCATCGGCTTGGAGCAGCTGCAAAAGCGTTTCCAAGCCACGGAGGGCGCCGATGACGGTGGGTGCGCGCAAAACCGCCCGGCTGGAATCGATCTCGAGCGTATAAGACTCATCCTGATCCACCGCCGGTACCGCCGGGCCGGGTCCGCCGCAGTCGATCACCAGGGTCGCAGTCTTGGCCTCGGCGACCGGCGCGCCGGCCAGAACCAGGCCGGTGCGCGCCTCCCAGCGACGGAGCGCCCGCGCCAGGCCGTCGCGTAGCCGGACATCGTCATGGCCGGTGATCGCCACCGAAAATTTCCCGTTAAGCGCGAGGCGCCCTGCGGTGAAACGCAGCTCCGCCGGCGCCGGCATCACGTCGGCCGAGGCGGCGTCCGCCCGCCCGGGGACGCAAACCGCCAGCGCCAGCAGCGCGGTAAACCAGGCCGCGGTCAGGCGTTCACAGCTGGACATGACGGAGAAACGCCTCCGGCGAGAAGCGCCGGAAGGCCTCGATGGCCTCGTACTCGGCCAGCCCAAGCGCATTGTAGGCTTCAGCCAGACGGTGGCTGCGGTCCTCGGTGCGCTGCCAAAATTCACGGCGATCATCGCCGAGGAAGAGTGCCTGGTCCTTTTGGGTTTCATGGCGGAAAATGGCCCGGCGCCGGCGCAACACTTCCTGCGGGCTGAGCGGCACCGCCATGTCGATCTCATCGGTCTCCCATTCCGCCCAGGCGCCGCGATAAAGCCAGAGCTCCATTTCCTTGAGCCAGGGCTCGCCGGACACGCCGGCCATCGCCTCCGCCAGCGCCCGCAGGCAAAGCCGGTGGGTGCCGTGCGGATCATCGAGATCACCCGCGGCAAAAACCAGATGGGGACGCAATTCGGCCAGCAAGCGGCGCATGGTGCCGATGTCCGCCTCGGTCAGGTCGCCGTGACGGCTGGGCGTGGGACCGGTGTGATAAAAGGGCAGATCAAGAAAATGCAGGCGGTCGGCGGGCACGCCGCAAATCCGGGCCGCCGCGATCGCTTCATGGCGTCGCACCAAGCCCTTCCAGCGCACCAATTCCGGCGAGGCGGGCAGGGCGCCGGTGGCGGTGAAGGTATGGCAGAGGGCCCGCACCGTTTCTGCCGGCTGGCTTCCGCTCAGGCCGCTGTCTGCGGCGAAAAGCAGCGTCCGCCACAACGCCTCGTCGGAGACCGCATTTGAACCCGAGACCTGATAGGCCACGTGCAATTCATGGCCGTGCTCGACCAGCCGGCAAAGCGTGCCGCCCATGGAAATGACGTCGTCGTCGGGATGGGGCGAGAGCACAAGTATCCGTTTTGGGAATACGCCGGCGGAAGAGGCGCGCAAAGGACGCGGCGGAGCGTCACCGGGGCGCTGGCGCCGCGGATCGCGTCCGCCCGGCCAGCCGGTGATGGTGTGCTGCATCTGGTAAAAGCCGACCAGATTGGCCTCGTAGGCGGAGCCATGCACGCGAAGGAGATCCTGCAGGCCGGACTCGTTATAGTCGTCGTCGGTCAGCTTGAGCACGGCTTTCCGCCGCTGTTGCGAGAGCCAGATGATGGCCCGGCGCGTCATCCGCTCGTCCCAGGCCAGCCCTTGGTCCTCGAGCGGGCCGATCAGCCAGGGCGTGCGGTAGCGGGTGAGCAGGCTGGCCGCAACCTGGTCGAGAACGAATTGGACATGATCGTGCTCTTGCAGGAACGACGCCGCCACCTGAGGGTTGGGGTCGCCTTCGATCGACGCGCGCACCACTCCGGCCTTGTGCTGGCCCCAGGCCATGAGCACGACGCGCCTCGCCTCCAGGATCGTGCGCACGCCCATGCTTAGTGCATAGCGGGGGGTGTGCTCCTCACCGCCAAAATCGTTGCTGGCGTCGCGCCGGGTGACCGGATCGAGGGTGACCAGCCGGGTGCGCGAGCGTCGCGAGCTGCCGGGTTCGTTGAATCCGATGTGACCGGTGCGGCCGATGCCAAGAAGCTGAAAGTCGATGCCGCCGGCGGCGCGGATTTTATCCTCATAGGCCTGGCAGTGCGCATCCACGCCGGCGGAAGGGACGGCGCCGTCCGGCAGATGAATGTTTTCCGGGCGGATGTCGATATGGTTGAAAAGATGCATCCGCATGAAGCGGTGGTAGCTTTGCGGATGCTCCGGCGGCAAAGGATAATATTCGTCGAGATTAAAGGTGACGACATCGGCAAAGCTCAGGCCCTCTTCGCGGTGCAGGCGCACCAGTTCGGCATAGACGCTCAGCGGGGTCGACCCGGTCGGCAGGCCGAGCACGGTCGGGCGCCCCTCGCGCCGCCGGGCCCGGATGAGCTCGGCGATCTCGTGCGCCACGGCGAGCGAGGCTTCGCCGCTGCTGTTGAAGACCGCGACGGGGACGCGTTCAAACCGGCTGGGCGGCAGCGTACGTTTCGCAATCAAAACCGGCGAGACGCGGTGAGAGGGAGTGGCCGTCATGGTAAAGCAGGGGAGAGAAAACATCCCATCATAAGTCCTGCCGAACGAATAATAAATGTCAGAAATGACGATGTTTTTAACAAAACTGATAGTAAATTGAGGCAAAACGCCCGCCCGGGTTACAAACCGGAAAAATCAGCCCGGGGGCGATCTCGCCTGCCGACCGGCAAACCGCCTGGCCCTCGGCCTTGTCCGGCGAGGTTTAGCGCCGCCAGCTTGACGCTTGGCCTTCGCCATGCGGAATCGTTTCCGTGACGTTCTCTTCTCCAGTCCGATCGACCCAACCGGCTCGGGCGGACCTCGCGCTTGGACCGGCGTTTTTGTTTCTGGCGGCCACTCTGCTCGTTTATCTGCCCGCCCTGCACGGAGGATTTGTCTGGGACGATGACGCGCATGTCACCAAGCCTGCGCTTCGTTCGCTTCACGGTCTGGTGCGGATCTGGACCGAACCGGGAGCGACCCAGCAATATTATCCGGTTCTGCACAGCGCCTTTTGGATCGAACATCGGCTGTGGGGCGATGCGGTCTTGGGCTATCATCTCTTCAACGTGTTGCTGCACGCCGCGGCCGCCTGGCTGCTGGTTTTGATTTTAAGAAAACTGGAATTGGCCGGCGCCGTACTGGCCGGCCTGCTCTTCGCCGTGCATCCGGTCTGCGTCGAGTCAGTCGCATGGATTGCGGAACAGAAAAACACCCTTTCGGCGGTTTTTTATCTCGGGTCGGCGCTCTGCTACCTTAATTTTGATCAAGGCCGCCGGAGCCGCTGGTATTTTTTCGCCCTCGGTTTTTTCGTCCTCGCGCTCTTGACCAAGAGTGTGACGGCCACGCTGCCGGCGGCATTGCTTCTTGTTTTCTGGTGGCGGCGGAGTCGGATCGAGGGGAGGCGGGACGTGCTGCCGCTGCTGCCCTGGTTTGCGGTCGGCATCGCCAGCGGGTTGTTCACCGCCTGGATGGAGCGGAAGTACATCGGTGCGGAGGGCGCGGATTTTTCTTTCACCATTTTGCAAAGGCTGCTGCTGGCTGCGCGCTCGGTGGCGTTTTATTTTTCCAAGCTGGTCTGGCCGGCGGGCCTGACATTCATTTATCCGCGTTGGTCGGTGAATCCCGGCGCCGTCTGGCAGTATCTTTTCGATCTCGGCCTTTTGCTCATGGCCGCCGCGCTGATTTACCTCGCCCGGAGGCGGCGCGGGCCGCTGGCCGCTTTTCTTTTTTTCATCGGCACGCTTTTTCCCGTGCTCGGTTTCGTGAATGTTTATCCATTTGTTTTTTCCTTCGTCGCCGACCATTTCCAGTACCTTGCCAGCCTCGGGCTGATCGTTCCCTCCGCCTGGGCGCTCGACGCCCTGGTCGGGCGGGTGCCGGCAGGTCGGGTGGCGCGGACTGCCCTGTGGGTGGCGCTGCCGGCGGCGCTGGCGGTCCTGTCTTGGCGCCAATGTCATTTTTATCGTGATGCCGACACGTTGAACCGCTCGACGCTGGCGCAAAATCCCTCCGCCTGGCTGGCGCATTACAACCTCGCCGTATCGCTGGAAAACAGCGGCCGCACGGCGGAGGCGATTGCGGAGTACGACGCGACCGTGAAACTGAAGCCGGATCACTGGGCCGCGCACGGCAACCTAGCCAGCGCCTGGCTCAAGAGCGGTCGCCCGGACAAGGCGATTGCTGAATACGAAGCCGCCTTGCGGATCAATCCCGCCTTTGCCGAGGCGCATAACAACCTCGCCGTCGTGCTGGGGCATATGCCGGACCGCCTGGAGGAGGCCATTTCGCACGCGCGGGCGGCGATTCGCCTCCGTCCGGACTATGACAGCGCACACAACGAGCTTGGCATCCTGCTGCTGCAGAAGCCGGGCGGTTGGAACGCCGCCTTGATGGAATTTCAAACCGCTCTTCATCTTGCGCCCGACAACGCTGAATATCATTACAACCTGGCGAACGCGCTGGCCGCCGCGCCCGGCCGGTTGCCGGACGCAATCGGCGAATACCAGGCGGCGCTCCGTCTCCGACCGGATTTTGTCGAGGCCCACGGGAACCTGGCCGAAGCCTGGAGCCGCCTTCCCGGCCACCTTGCCGACGCGATTTCCGAATATCGCTCGGCGCTGCGGCTCGCGCCGGCCAGCGCGCCGCTTCATTCCAATCTGGCCAACGCTCTCGCCAAAATTCCATCGCGCGTCGCGGAGGCGGCGGCGGAGTACGTCGCCGCCCTGCGGATTGATCCCGGGGATGCACAGACGCACACGGCGTACGGCGTTTTGCTCTCGGACCAGCCCGGTCGCCTGATAGACGCCACGGCTGAGTTTGAGACGGCGGTGCGGCTCAAGCCGGAGTTTGCCCAGGCGCATTATTGCCTCGGCGTGGTCCTGCTCCGGGCCAGCCGGCGCGCGGAGGCATCGGATCAATTCAAGCAAACCCTGCAGCTCCAGCCCGGCTTCGAACCGGCGCAAAAAATGTTGGAACGCCTGCAATCGCCGTGACCACCAAAACGAAGAATTCCCTGCCATTTCAGCGATCGGAGCACGCCACTCCGCGCATCTGGCTTTATCGATTGGGCTTGGCCGTGATAATTCCGATCGTCTTTCTCTTCGCGCTCGAATTCGGATTGCGCTGGGCAGGATTCGGTCGACCTGCGACTTTTCTGATTTCCGACGACAAGCCGGGATACTTCCGCACTAATCCGGATTTTGCCAATCTGTTCTTTCCGGCAAACTTCGATCTGCGGCCGCTGAATTTCCGTCTCTCCCGTCATAAAGCGCCAAATTCCGTCCGAATCGTCGTCCTGGGCGAGTCGGCGGCTCAAGGCGTTCCCGTGCCCAGCTTCGGTTTCGCTGCCCAGCTTCGAGCGCAGCTCCGCACTCGTTATCCCGGAAAAGAAATCGAGGTCATCAATACAGGAATCGTGGCGATCAATTCCCACGTGGTCTACCAGATCGTTCGGGAACTCGTGGGGTTTGAGCCCGACCTTTTCGTCATTTACATGGGCAACAATGAAGTGGTGGGGCCATACGCGCCGGGCTGCGCCTATCTCTCGCAAATGCCTCCGTTATGGGCAATCCGAGCGAGCGTTTTTGTCCGATCGACCCGCATCGGCCAACTCGTCAGCCTTGGCCTCAACCGGCTGTTCCATGGTCATCGACGCACAGCCGAATGGGGTGGAATGTCCATGTTTGTCGACAACGCCGTGGCGGGAGACGATCCCAGGCTAGAGGCGGTCTATCACAATTTTGCGGCCAACCTCCGCGACATCATCAAAGCCGCGACCGGAGCGGGAGCGAAGACAATCCTTTGTACAGTCGTTGCCAATCTCAAGGATTGCCCGCCCTTTCTCTCTCGGCATCGGCCGGGACTTTCGCCGGCCGACCTTTCGACCTGGCAGAAAGCATTCGACGAGGGAAGGCTCGCCTGGCTTCTCGGCGACGCCGGTCAGGCGCGGGCGCAACTGGAAGCAGCCTGGCGGATCGATCCGCAGTATGCCGACATTGATTTCATGCTTGGTTCGCTCGATTTGCAGGCTGGCAATATGGCTTCCGCCCGCCCGCATTTTATCGCGGCTTTGCATTGGGACGCACTCCGATTTCGTCCGGATCCGCGAATCAATGAAATCATCCGCGATGTGGCTCGAGACGGCGGGAGCAACGTCAGCCTGCTCGATGCCGCCATGGAGTTGGGCGCGGATCCCTCATCGGTCGTCCCTTTGAGTGGTCGGGAATTGTTTTTTGAGCACGTGCATTTCGATTGGGAGGGTAATTATCGCCTGGCTCGATTGATGGCGGAAAGTTCCGCCACCGCGCTGTTCGGCGCCAAGGCCGGCGTCAACGGCTGGCTCGATTCCTCCGCCTGCGCGGACGCGCTCGCCTATACGCCGCACGAGCGGCTGCCGATGCTCCTGCGCATCGAAGAATTGGTCCGCAAAGCTCCTTTCGTCTATCAGCTCACCTATGGCGAGGACCAGGCCCGGATGGCTCGAGACATAACTGTGGCGGAACAGGCTGCCAAAACGCCTGCAGTCCTCATTCCGGCGGCAAAGGTTGCGACAGCCGCGCTGGATCGCGATCCGGACAATCCGGCGCTGGCCGGCATTCTCGAAGGAATCGATCTCGACCGCGGCGATTTGGCCGGCGCGTTGGCGCTGGCGCGCCACGCCGGGGAATTGTTGCCTCGTGATTTTGCCCTCGATGCCGATGAAGCCATGATTCTGGCGCGAATGGGTCAGTACGCGGACGCAGAGAAAATTCTCCTGCGAACCGTCGGGTCCGGCGCCGACTGGGAGGTGGCGGCGCCGGTCCTGGCGGATTTCTGGACCAGGACAAAACGGTTCGACGAAGGCCGGCATTTTTTCGACCACGCGGTCGCTGCACGACCGGGGGACTGGAGGCTCCGGGTTGTCCGGGCCGGCCTTTGGCGCGCCGCGGGCGATATTGCTGGCGCCGAGCGGGAATACCGGTCGATCCTGACGGAGGATCCCGCGAACGAGGATGCGCTGGAGGCGCTGGTCGGCCTGCTGATGGATGCCAGTCGGCCGGAAGATGCGGCCAAAGTCACGCTCGCCGCCGCCGACCATCAACCGGGCAACGAGACCAATGATTTGCGCGCGGCAAAAATTTTCGAGGCGCGCGGCGACGAGGCCGCTTCAATTCGTCTTCTCGAGGCCGCGGAACAGAGCGGACCGGTGAATGCGACCATCGAGCTCACGCTTGCCTTGAAACTCTACCGACTCAAACGCTGGCCCGAAATGATGATCCGGCTGGCCGAGGCCCGGCGGCTTTCCACTTACGAGGGCAATCCAGCGGTAACCAAATCGATAGACCGCTTGATCGGACGGATGTTGGCGGAAGCTAAGGATTCGCCGTAGATCCGCTGATCGGCTTTTCAGAGCCCGATTCAACTGGCAGATATTTCTCCAAAAACGCTTCCATTCGCTGGTAGAATTCCAGCTTGTCGTCCCCCATGTCGCGTCGTTTCGACATGAATTCATAGTTTTTATGGAAACGATCCAAGGCGGACCGTAGTCGCGTCCATTGTTCGTCATCAGCTTCGTCGTAGAAATGGAATGTCGGACTTCGTATCTGCTTAACGAAATTGACGGGTGATTCGTGTTTCATTTCGACTGAGTTCTGAGAGAGCCAGGCGTCGGTAAAGGCATCGATAGGCCCATTAATTCCGCCGAAGATATATAGACGAGGAAATTGAAGCTTCAAGTCGACCGGCCCATTTCGGTTAACGGCACAACGGTAAAGTTGAGGGTTAAATGCCGCACCAGCTATTGCTGAATATCCTCCAAAGCCGGTGCCATAAATGCCTATCTGGTCGCGATCGGCTATACCTGTCGAAACTGCCCATTCGGCGGCATCGGTGATATCATCCTGAATTCGACGGCCCCATTCGCCGCGGCCAGCATGGATAAATTTCCGTCCATACTGACCCGAACCGCGAAAGTTAGGCTGAAGGACACTATAACCCCGATTGACCAGGAACTGCACTTCGGGATCGTAATCGTTCGTGGCGCGAATGCCGAAGGGACCATCGTGTACCAAGATGATCAAAGGAGGTCGATGGACCGAGGTGGGGGTAGGCTTCGTGAGATAGCCATGAAGAACCAGGCCATCACGAGACGGATAGGTGATCGACTGCACTGGCGAAAATCCAAGTATACTGTGGCGATAGATTACTTTGAGCTCGTGCGTATGCTGATCAAGGACGTACCATCCGGTAGGCTGGTGATCCGAATACGCCGCAATGACGAGTATCATTTCATCAGCTGATGTGCTCTCGACTTTGTTAAAGGTGGCCGGCAACGCATCGTCGATCAAGGTTTGGAGATATTCCCGATGAGGATCGAGCCAATGGTAGTGCAGTTTGTCGGTTTCGTAGATTACACCATAAAGCCTTTTCCGAGCGTAAGAGTAAACACAGTCGATCAATTCGCCCTCTTCAGGATGGAAAAGTACCGGGCCGATTTTTCCCGTATCCGGATTAAAGGTGCGAAGGACCAAGGTGTCATATCCTTCTCGGGAAAAAATGTAGCTTGTATGTCTTTCCGTTTCATATCCCTCATACCGCCAGTTATCCGTATCGGAATAGAGTGCCTCGTCCTCCGGCAACTGATCGACGATCAACCAACCTTTTTCCTGTGCGGTCTTTACCTCGGTGACGACGTGACCATGAACCACCCGCGTGCGGCAGATCATGCTATTAGCGGGATCGAAAAACACGCTGCAAAAATCACCTTGCTGGAGGGCGGTGACAAAAGAACGTTTTCCGCTATGGAC
>Ga0070741_10015461_pt1 | contig 12918 bp, 11 predicted proteins | sample Coa_R1_4_FD_66440 | JGI IMG/M metagenome (GOLD analysis project Ga0070741, IMG submission 66440) | Surface soil microbial communities from Centralia Pennsylvania, which are recovering from an underground coalmine fire - Coalmine... | ecosystem: Environmental > Terrestrial > Soil > Unclassified ...
ACGCGGTAGTGCGGACGCGTGAACGAGAACACGGGCATCCCGCTCTCGCGCGCCTGCGTCATCGCGCCGGCCGCGCGGGTCGGGGTCAGCGCGTAGATGACGACCGCGTCGACCCCCGCCTCGACGCCGGCGGCGATCGCCCGTCCCGTCGTCGCGTCGCAGTCCGGGTCGCGGAAGTCCGCGTACATGACGCGCAGCTCCACGTCGTTCTGCGCGAGCCGGTGCTGCAGGCCGTGGCCGATCGCATCGATGCCGATGTTCTCGCCGTAGGCCAGCGGGTTGACGTACAAGGTCCGCAAGGTGCCCGCCCCCTCTCTCTATCCGATCTCCGACTTCGCGGCCGGGGCCTCCGCCGGCCGCTCCAGGAGCCGCGCCGGAAGCCGCGGCGGCCTCAGCTCGCGGCCGCCCGTCAGCCCGCGGGGCCGCAGGATGAGGATCGCGAGCAGCCCGATCGCGAGGCCGAAGTCGCTCAGGCCCGGCCGCGCCGGCACGTGCACGCCCGCGACCGTGAACCCCTCCTCGATCTGCCGGAACGACTGGAGCAGCACGGTCACGGCGATCACGCCGGCGACGGCGCCGGAGATGCTCTCGGCGCCGCCGACGACGAGCATCGCGACCATCGTGAAGGTGACCGAGAGGTAGAAGTTGAGCGGGCTGATGTTCGCGAAGTGGAGCGCGAACAGCCCGCCGGCGACGCCCGCGAGGAACGCGCTCAGCACGAGCGCGACGGCGCGCTCGCGGCGGATCCTGATGCCGCTCGCCGCGGCCGCGACCGGGTCCTCGCGCGAGGCGGCGAGTCGGAGGCCGCTCGCCGACCGCTTGTAGAGCCACGCGACGACGATCGCCCCGGCGGTCCACGGGAACAGCTTCCACGTGCCCGGCTGCGACGCGTCGACGATGAACCCGGGCGTGCCGCGCGTGATGCGCTCCCAGTTCTCGGCGACGTCGTGGACGACCACGAGCAGGGCGACGGTTGCGAGCGACGCCGCGAGGCCGCTCAGCCGCACGAGCGGCGTCGCGATCACCGCGGCGAACAGCGCCGCCAGCGCGCCGCCGAGGAGCACCGCCTCGACCTGCCCGAAGTGCCGGTTGCCGATCCAGGCGGGGAGGTCGGGGAGCTCGATCCGCTTGTACTCCGGCGAGGTCGCGACGAGCGCCGCGGTGTAGGCCCCGATCGCCATGAACCCCGCGTGGCCGAACGAGTAGACGCCCGAGTTGCCGGTGAAGACCATCAGCCCGACGACGACGACGAGCGTGATCAGGGCGCTGTCGGTGGCGCTTCGCACCGTGACCGGCCCCTGGGAACCGAGCAGCGTCGCGAGCGCGACGAGCGCGATCAGGAGCAGCGGCGTCGTCGCCGAGCGGGGCGCGCTCATACCCTCGTCACCGTCCCGCGCGCCCGCAGGATCCCCTCCGGCCGGACGGTCAGCACGAGCATCACGAGCCCGAACAGGAGCGCGTCGCGGAAGGGCGCGACTCCGTGCGGAAGCGTGTTCGTGAGCACGGTGGAGCCGGCCCCGAGGACGTAGCCGCCGAGGACGGCGCCGGGCAGGCTGCCCATCCCTCCGATCACCGCCGCCGTGAACCCGAAGAGCACGGGCGTAAGGCCCATCGTCGGGAAGAGCGTCCCGGTCTCGCCGACGATCAGCAGCGCGGCGGCGCCGGCGAGCAGCCCGCTCAGCGCGAACGACACGGCGACGACGCGGTTCGCGTCGACGGCGCAGAGGCGCGCGGCGTCGAAGTCCTCGGCGGCGGCCCGCATCTGCGTCCCCATCGGCGTCGCGCGCAGGAAGAACGCCAGCGCGACCAGGAGCCCCGCCGTCACGGCGATCGTGAACACCGTCAGCCAGCTCACGAAGACGTCGCCGACGGTGAACGACCGCCGCAGGAGCGGATGGATGTCGGCCGACTTCGGCAGGCTCGTGAAGACGAGCCGCGCGCCGCTCTGCAGGAGGTACGAGACCGCGAACGACGTGATCAGCAAGGTTGCCGGGGACGCGCCGCGGACGGGCCGGAAGGCGACGCGCTCGGTGATCAGCGCGATCGCGACCGACGCGCCGATCGCGGCGAGGACGATCAGCGGCCAGGCGAGGGTCCGCGTCAGGTAGATCGCGAAGGCGCCGACCATGATCAGCTCGCCGTGCGCGAAGTTGACGAGCCGCATGATCCCGAAGATGAGCGCGATCCCGAGCGCGAAGATCGCGTAGAAGCTCCCGAGCGCGGCCCCGTCCACGATGTGCTGGATCGCCTCGCTCACGTCAGACCACCGCGCCGAGGTAGGCGTCGGCGAGCGCGGAGTCGTCGTCGCTCGTCAGCGTCGCGGCGATCGCGCCTTGGCGGAACGCGAGGCAGCGGTCCGCGAAGTCGACCGTCTGGCGGGCGTTCTGCTCGACGAGCAGGATCGTTCGACCCTCGTCCCGCAGCTCCTCGAGCGTGTCGAAGACGCGCTCGACCATCTGCGGCGCGAGGCCGAGCGACGGCTCGTCGAGCACGAGTAGGCGCGGCGCCGCCATCAGCGCCCGCGCGATCGCGAGCTGCTGCTGCTCGCCGCCCGAGAGGTTCCCGGCGGTCGTGCCGGCGTAGCGGCGGAGCACGGGGAAGCGGTCGAGCTCGCGCTCGAGCGCCGCCGCGACCTCGCCGGAGTCGCGCGCGGTCGCGCCGACGCGCAGGTTCTCGACGACGGTGAGGCTCGAGAAGATGCGCCGGCCCTCGGGGACGAGCGAGATCCCGGCGCCGGCGATCCGCTCCGGCGCCCAGCCGCTCACGCGCCTGCCCGCGAACACGACCTCGCCCGCCGCAGCCTGGACGAGGCCGGTGATCGCGCCGACCGTCGAGGACTTGCCCGCGCCGTTCGCGCCGACGATCCCGACGACCTCGCCCTCGTCGATCGTGAAGGAGACGCCGCGGACGGCCGTGATGTGGCCGTAGCGGACGTGCAGGTCCCGCACCTCGAGCAGGGGCGTCATCGAGCGGCACCCCGTGCGCGCGAGCCCTCGCGCGCGATGCCGAGGTACGCCTCGAGCACCGCGGGGTCGGCCCGCACCTCCGCCGGCGTGCCGACCTTGATCGTCTTGCCGTAGTCGATCACCTGCACGACGTCGCAGAGGCGCATGATCAGGCGCATGTCGTGCTCGATCACGAGCAGCCCGCAGCCGAGGTCCCTCCGGATCGACGCAAGCCGCTCGAGCAGCTCGTCGCTCTCGACCTCGTTCAGCCCCGCCGCCGGCTCGTCGAGGAGGACGAGCCGCGGCGAGCCGGCGAGCGCGCGGGCGAGGCCGAGGCGCCGCTGCGACCCGTACGGGAGCTCCTCGGCGAGCTGCTCGGCCGAGCGCTCGAGCCCGACGAGCCCGAGCAGGTCGTCCGCGCGGGCGCGCGCCGCTCGCCGCCGCGCGCCCGTCCCGAGCGCCGCCGCCTCGACGTTCTCCCTGACCGTCAGCCGCGCGAAGGCGCGGACGCCCTGGAAGGTGCGGGCGATCCCCGCGTCCGCGAATCGCGGCGGGCGCCAGTCGGTCGCGTCGACGCCGTCGAGCGAGACGCGGCCGGCAGTCGGCCGCTGGAATCCCGTGATCGCGTTCAGCAGCGTCGTCTTGCCGGCGCCGTTCGGGCCGATCACGCCGAGGATCGTCCCCTGCTGCAGGTCGAGGTCCACCCCGTCGACTGCCCGCACGCCGACGAAGTGGACCTCGAGCCCCTCTGTCTTCAGGCGAGCCCTCGGCGTAGGCTCGTCCGCGCTCAGCACGGAGCCGGCGGCACCTTCTTCGGCTTCGTGGTGGACAGGTAGTGCGGCTTCCCGTTCTGGATCTGGATGAACGCCATCGGCCGGCCGACCGGGATGTGGCACTTGGCCGAGTAGCTCGTCGGCCCGACGAGCAGCGGGACGTTGCGGAACGACTCGAGCGCCTTCGCGAGCGTCGGCCCGTCGGTCGAGCCGTGCGCCTTCTCGACGCCCTTCGCGATCGTCTCGACGATCAGGTAGCCAAACAGCGCGTAGATCGTCCCGCCGGGCGCCTTGACGCTCTTCACGAACTGGTTGACCTTCGGGTTCGGGTCGTCGAGCGCCGACGACACCATCCCGTCGTAGTAGAAGTCGCTCAGGTTCGGCACCGACTTCAGCCAGAAGGTGCCGTCGAACGCGCCGCCGCCGATGATCGGCAGGTCGACGCCGCCGGTGCGGATCTGGCGGACGGCGCTCGCGCCGCCCGGCGGGTACGAGCAGAGGACGACGACGTCGGCGTTCGACTTACGCACGTCGCCTACCTGGCTCGCGATCGACGGGTCGTCGTTCTTGAAGTCGGCCTGGCCGACGATCTTCACGCTCGCCGGGATCGACTTCCGGTAGTAGTCGCAGACGTCCTTCGAGTACGCGATGCTCGTGTCGCGGAGGAGGTAGGCGCGCTTCCAGCCCTTCTTGACCGTGAACTCCGCGAGCGCCGCCGACTCGGTCGGGGTGCCGGTGTAGACGTTGAAGTGGTAGGGGCCGAGGCCCTCCCGCCCGTACTCGGGAGCGCCGGCGCCTCCGATCGAGATCTTCTTCGCCTTGCGCGCTGCGAGCGCGGCGGCCGCGCCGAAGTCGAAGTCGGCGGTCGTGATCACGACGTCGGCCCCGTCGTCCAGCACCCGCTGCGCGGCGGCGCCGACCTGCGAGGGATCGGTCTTGTTGTCGGCGATGATCAGCTTGAACTTGCGGCCGTCGACGCCCCCGGCGGCGTTGATCTTGTTCATCTCCCAGCGGACGCCGGCGAGGACGCTGTTGTCGTACAGCTCGAACCCGCCCGACTGGGCGACGGCGGCGCCGAGCACGATGGGCGGCTTTCCCTGGGTCGGCTTCGCGCCGGCCGCCGAGGTCACGACGAGGACGACGGCGGCGAGCGCCGCGACCGCGAGCGACGCGGCAGTCAGCCTGTGGATCGGCTTTCGCATCTCGGTGTCACGCCTCCTGAGGTTGTCGGGATCGGCGGCGGCTCGACGCCGCCTCGCAAGGATGGCTGCGGACCCAATCAGGGTCCGGTTCGCAAGTCAAGACTCAGACCGCGATTGATGCGGAAAATCGTCGCAAGACCGCCGATCTATGCCGGGATCCGGATCAGCCCGCGCTCGAGATTCTCTGAGAGCACCTCGGCGCCGCCGTCCCTCAGCGCGACCATGTCCTCGACGACGAAGAGGCCGGCGAGGCGCCCGTCCTCCACCGGCGCGAGCATCGGCTCGAGGCAGATCGTCATCCCGGCGCGGAGCGTGACGTCCTCCGCCGGGTCGTCGTGGCGGCGGATGAACGGACGCTCCCAGATCTCCAGGCCGATGCCGTGCCCGAAGAGCGACCCGGCGCCGTCCGCGACACCGGCCTCCTCGTAGGCGCGCAGGCCGGCCTCGAACAGCTCCGACGCCCTCAGGCCAGGCCGCGCCGCCGCACGCATCGCGGCGGCCGCGGCACCGGCGGCCTCCATGTACCGCTCCTGCGCCGGCGTCACCTCGCCGACGGCGGCGATGCGGATGATGTCCGACATGTAGCCCCGGCTCGGGCCGCCGCCGTCGAGGAACATCAGGTCTCCCTCGCGCAGCGGCCGGTTGCTGGCCGTCGCGTCCGCGAGCGCGTAGCGCTCCGGCCCAGCGACGGCGTTCAGGAAGAGCGGCTTGGTCGCGGGCGTGCAGCCGCGCTCGTACATCGCCGCGCCGATCCGCGCCATCACCTCGGCCTCGGTCATGCCGGCGCGCGCGCCGCGCAAGCCCTCGGCGTAGCCGGCAGCCGCCGCCTGCGCCGCGGTGCGCAGCCGCTCGAGCTCGCGCTCGCTCTTCAGCATGCGCACGGCGGAGAGCAGTCGCGCGGCGTCCTCGACCGACGGCCCGCAGCGCTCGGCGAGCTCGGCCGCGAGCGTCCACGGCATCCGCAGCGCCGAGCCGATCCCCGTCTCGAGCGCCACCCTCGCGTCCGCGCCCGCGAGCCGCTGCACGTGCGCGGCGACCTTGGCCGGCAGCTCCCGCGGGTCCGCGTACGAGTCGACGTCCGGGACCCACGCGGTCCCGCGCGTGCAGCCGGCGTCGAAGGACGAGTTGACGAGGACGGCCCGCGCGGGCTCGAGCGGCAGGACGAGCGCCGCCGGCAGCCACGCTGCCGCGATCCAGATCAGCGAGTCGTAGCCGGTGAGGTAGCGGATCGACTCCTCCTGCGCCAGCACGAGAACGTCCGCGCCGGCGAGTTCCATCAGCGCGCGCGTGCGCGCGAGACGCGTCCGGTACTCGTCGAGCGGGAAGTCGGGATAGCCCGGCTCGGCGCCGCCGAGGTCGACTCCGTTGCCGTCGACGGCCTCGACCGCGGCGAGCGCGTCGTCCAGGTTCATTCGGTTCCCCTCCGGCAGCGAGTACGCCGCCTTGGATCGGAAGCAGGTGCTTGCAAGCCTAGGAAACGACGACTATCGTCGCAACCGGCCCCTGTGGGGACGTGAATCGAATCCGAAGGAGGTGGGACGAATGGCGAAAAGCAGAGGTCGCGCTGTGTCGGTCGCGCTCGTCCTTGCGGCTGCCGTCGCCGTCGCGGTGTCCGCGGGGAGCGCCGGCGCGGGCGACCGTGCGTCGATCAACGGCCTCGTGTACGGGATCCCGTCGCCGCTCGCGACGGAGCCGGGCGAGCACAACATCAACAGCGGCGTCAGCTGCTGGGCAAAGGGGCACGGCGGGCGGGTGATCGTGCTCGACTCGAACCTGGACGTCAACAAGCAGATCTCGGACTTCGACAATCTCCTGGCGCAGGGCGCACAGGTGCTCCCGTTCCTCGCCCTCGACCAGAAGGCCTTCCGCGGCCCGTTCGCCCGCGCGCAGAAGAAGGGCGTGAAGGTGATCGAGCTCTACAACCCGCAGACGGTCTCGGCGGGCTCGGTCTACGAGGCGAGCCGGCAGGCGGGCGCGGACGCCGTGAAGCTGGTCGCGCGCGCGTTCCCGAACGGCGCGAAGGCGGTGGTCATCGGCGGCCCGCCGATCCCGGTGATCAACGAGCGGGTCGCCGGCTACACGGCGAACGCCGGGAAGTACAAGATCCAGATCCTCGAGCAGGTCGACAACCTGAAGGACAATGTCAACGACGCCCGCAGGCTCGCCGACGACCTCCTGACGAAGCACCCGGACGCCCAAGTCGTCTTCGGGTTCAACGACAACGCTGCGATCGGCGCCGGCCTGGCGGCCAAGTCACGCGGCAAGAAGCTCCTCATCTTCGGCATCAACGGGACCGAGGAGGGGATCAAGGCCGTGCGCAGCGGGCTGATCACGGCCACGTACGAGGCCGACCAGTTCAAGATCGGCTACCTCGGCGCGAGGCTCGGCGCGCAGCTCTACGCGGGCCAGAAGGTGCCGCGCCTGGTCGCGGTCGACATGAAGCGCTGGGACAGCGCGGCGGTGAAGAAGTGGGTTCCGTTCAGCAAGCGCTGCGCGGCACTCACGCATGGGTGAGCCGGAGCTGACGACGCCGGCGGCGCGGGAACGCGCCGCCGGCACTGCTCGCGTCGAGGGCTTCTCGTGGGGCGCGCTGCTCGCGCGCGCGCCGACCTGGACGGGCGTCGGGCTGGTGCTCGCGTTCATGGTCATCGGCCTGATCGCCACCGAGAGCCTCTTCCTGACCCGCGAGAACCTGACGAACGTCTTCAAGGGCGCGTCGATCAACCTGCTGCTGGCGGTCGGGACGACCTACCTGCTGACGACCGGGATGGTCGACCTCTCGATCGGGTCGATGCTCGCGCTGCTGAGCATGATCCTCGCCGGCCAGATCACGCACGGCGTGCCCGTCGTGCTCGCCGTGCTCGCGACGATCGCCGCCGGCGCCCTCCTCGGCGGCGGCATCAACGGCGTGCTCGTCACGAAGGCGAAGCTCTCGTTCTTCGTCGTCACGCTCGGGACGCTCGCGCTCTTCCGGTCGGCGGCGCAGATCCCGACGAACGGGCTGACGATCGACCTCTTCGACCGGAAGGGGGTGGGCCTCGTCGAGACGATGGGCGACGGCGAGGTCCTCGGGATCTCGGTGCCGGTGATCATCTCCCTCGGCCTGCTCCTCGCCTCGATCCTGGTCATGCGCTACACGACGTTCGGCCGCGCGGTCTTCGCCGTCGGCGGGAACGAAGCCGCGGCCCGGCTCGCCGGCATCCCGGTCGACGTGGCCAAGATCGGGGTCTACGCGATCAACGGCGCGCTCGTCGGCGTCGCGGCGGTGATGTTCGTCGGGCGTATCCAGTCCGCGTCGCCGCTGATCGGCGCCGGCATCGAGCTCGACGTGATTGCGGCGGTCCTGCTCGGCGGCACCTCGTTCATCGGCGGCTCGTCGTCGATGGTCGGGACGCTGATCGGCGTGATGTTCATCGCCGTGCTCCAGAACGGCCTCAACCTGCTCGGGGTGCAGGCGCTCTGGCAAGGCGTCGTGACGGGGTCGGTGCTGATCCTCGCGGTCTGGGTCGACCGGATTCGCCGCCCGAGCTGAGGGAACCCGATGCCGCTCCTCGAGCTCGACGGCATCTCCAAGCGCTTCGGCGGCGTCCAGGCGCTCGACCGCGCGTCGCTCGCGGTCGACGCGGGCGAGGTCCGGGGGCTGGTCGGGGAGAACGGCTCCGGCAAGACGACCCTCCTGCGGATCCTCGCTGGCGAGGTGCCGCCGGACGCGGGCGAGGTGCGCGTGCGCGGAGAGGTGCTGCCGACGCTCGACGCGACCGCCCGGCTCGCCGCCGGGGTCGGCGTCGTCTTCCAGGAGGCGCACGTGTGCCCCGAGCTCAGCATCGCCGAGAACATGATGCTCGGACGGCTGCCGACGTCGCGGGGCCGCATCTCCTGGAGCCGCGTCACGCGCGCAGCGCAGCGGACGCTCGACGACGCCAGGCTGCCGCTCGACGCGCGGCGCCGCGTCCGCAGCATCTCGCAGGACGAGCAGCACCTGACCGAGGTGGCGCGCGTGCTCGCACGCGACTGCCACGTGATCGCGTTCGACGAGACGACGGCGTCGCTGACGCAGGACTACGTCGAGCTGGTCTTCGAGATCATCCGCCGCCGGCGCGAGGACGGCGCGGCGATCATCTTCATCAGCCATCGCCTCCACGAGGTGCTGGAGATCTGCGACTCGATCACCGTGCTGCGCGACGGCGAGGTGCGCGGCGTCCTCGAGGCGTCGACGGCGACCGAGGACTCGCTGATCCGGCTGATGGTCGGCCGTGACCTCGAGGGGCAGTTCTTCCGTGCAGCGGCGGAGCTGGGCGACGTCCGCCTGAGCGTCCGCGGGGTCGCGACCGAGCCGCTCTCCGCGGAGGTCTCGTTCGACGTCTGCGCGGGCGAGGTCGTCGGGATCGGCGGCCTGGTCGGCAGCGGGCGGAGCGAGCTGCTCGAGGCGCTCTTCGGGCTCCGCGCGCGGACGGGCAGGGTCGAGGTGTCGGGGCGGCCCGTGCCTGCGCAGAGCCCGCGCGCAGCGATCGCTGCGGGGATCGGCTTCGTGCCCGAAGACCGCCGGAGCCAGGGCCTCGCCGTCTCGCAGACGGTGCGGATGAACGCGACGATGGTCTACTACGGCAAGCGGCCGCTCGCCTCGGCGACCTCGCGCGCGGGCGAGGACGAGGTGCTCGACGAGCTGACGAGCCGGCTCCGGCTGAAGGCGGCGGGGCCCGGCTCGCCGGTGCGGACGCTCTCCGGCGGCAACCAGCAGAAGGTCGTCCTCGGGCGCTGGCTCGCGGGCGACCCGCACGTCCTCCTCCTCGACGAGCCGACGCGCGGCATCGACGTCGGCACGAAGCGCGAGATCTACGCGCTGCTCGACGTGCTCGCGCGGCAGGGGACGGCGATCGTGCTCGTCTCCTCGGAGCTGCCGGAGCTGATCGGCCTCTGCGACCGCGTGCTCGTGCTCCGCGAGGGGCGCCTCGTCGCGCAGTTCGCCCGCGGCGCGTCGGAGGAGGAGCTCGCGGCGGCGATGGCCGGCGGTGCCGCGGGGGGAGCAGTGCCGTCCCCTGCGCTCAGACCTCCCACTCGTAGCTGAACTTCGAGACGCGCAGGATGATCGAGGTCTCGACGCTCGTGACGCCGGCGAGCGAGCCGAGCCCGCGCGAGACGAACTGCAGCAGGTGCTCCGAGTCCTTGAAGAACGCCTCGAGGATCAGGTCGTAGCGGCCGGTCGAGAGACCGAGGTAGCGGACCTCGGGCCACGTCGCGACCTCCGCAGCGACCGCGTCCAGCTCGCCGAGCTGGACCGAGACGCCGATGATCGCCGACGTCGTCGTCCCCGCGGCGCGGGGCGTCGGGACGGCCACGATGTTGACGAGATCCTCGTCGAGGAGGCGCGCGATCCGCTTCCGGATCGTCGTCTCGGTCAGCCCGAGCTTCCGGCCGATCTCGGTGTTCGAGGTGCGGCCGTTCCGCTGGAGGATGCGGATGATGTCGCGGTCGACGGCGTCGAGCGGCTGGTCGTTGCCGGCCACCGACGGAGGATACTCCAGGCGCTGCCTGCGGAAGGACGTACTCTGATGGCCTCATGGAGACGAGATTCGGCTCAAAGCGGCGGCTCTCGCTTGACATCCGTTTTGCTGCGGTGATTCGATGACACGCGTGCAGGCGGGAGGAATCCAGGTGGTCGCCGCGCCGGCGATCGCTCAGCTGACCTCCGAGCTCGAGGCGAAGGGGGTCGAGTACTTCTTCGGCGTCTACGTCGACATCCACGGCGTCCCCAAGTCGAAGTGCGTGCCCGTCCGCCACCTCCCGGACGCCGCGCTCGGCTCGGAGCTGTACACGGTCGGCGCGCTCGAGGGGATGGGCGAGCTCGGGCCGAACGAGGACGAGTGCGCAGCGGTGCCCGACCTGGCCGCCGTCACCGTCCTGCCGTGGGACCGCCGCTACGCCCTCGCGCCGGCGGACCTCTACCTCCGCGGCCAGCCTTACTCGCACGACTCGCGCCGCGTGCTCCGGCGCCAGGTCGAGCAGGCGATGGCGCTCGGCTACCGCCCGATGATGGGCTTCGAGCCGGAGGTGTACGTCCTCCGCGACACCGAGGCCGGACCGGTGCCGTTCGTCGCGGAGGACACGCACAACGCTCCGACCCGCGGCTACGACCTCGAGACGACGATGCTCGCGGACGCGTTCCTCGACCCGATGGTGCGCTACATCGACGAGCTCGGGTGGGACGTCTTCTCGTTCGACCACGAGGGCGGTGACGGGCAGTACGAGTTCGACTTCGGCTATACGGACGCGCTGTCCGCGGCGGACCGGATGCTGGTCTTCCGGCTGCTGGCGAAGCACGTCGCGCGCTCGATCGGGTGCTTCGCGACCTTCATGCCGAAGCCGTTCGTCGACTCCTTCGCCTCGGGCGCGCACCTCAACCTGAGCCTGCTCGGCGCCGACGGCGAGAACGCGTTCGCCGCCGCGCCAGCGGACGGCGCCGGAGGCGGCGACGGGTACAGCCGGCTCGCGTACCAGTTCACGGCCGGCGTCCTGCGCCACGCCGACGCCGTCACCGCCGTCGCGTGCCCGACGGTCAACTCGTACAAGCGCCTCCTGCCGCACGGCTTCATGCGCGAGATCACGTGGGCGCCGGTCTACGCGGCGTACGGGCAGAACAACCGGACGCTGATGTGCCGGCTGCCGGCCAACCGGAAGGTGCTGGAGCTGCGCACGGCCGACAGCGCCGCGAACGTCTACCTCGCGACGGCGCTGACGCTGGCGGCCGGCCTCGAAGGGATCCGGGAGCGGCTCGAGCCCGGCGACCCCGTGAACGAGGACACGTACAAGCTGGTGGAGGACCCGGAGCGGCGCGACTCGCTGCGCCGCCTGCCGCGCACGCTCGGCGAGGCGATCGACGGGTTCGAGCGCGACCCGCTCGCTCGCGAGGTCTTCGGCGACGAGCTCCACGCGACCTACACGCGCTACAAGCGCGCCGAGTGGGAGACGTACAACACGATCGTCACCGAGTGGGAGCGCGAGCAGTACCTCCGCCTCTGGTGAGGCGGACGCGGTGAGCGCGCCGCAGCCCGGCGCCCTCGCCGCGGGCGCCGAGGAGCGGGCCCGGGCGAACGGGGAGGCGGCCCGCCGGATCTGCGAGTCCGAGCCGGTGCTCGTCGACCTCCGGCCCGCGATCGAGGTCGTGCCGGGGATGACGCCGACCACGATCCTGACGTCCGGCCCGCCGCTGCCGGCCTCCGCCTACACCGGCGGCCAGCGGCGCGCGATCCTCTACGGCGCGGTCTTCGAGGGGCTGGCCCGCGATCTCGACGACGCCGAGGAGCGGCTGCGCAGCGGCGAGATCGTCGTCTCCAACTGCCACGCCCACGGCTGCGTCGGCTCGGTCGCCGGCATCTACACCGCCTCGATGCCGGTGTTCGTCGTCGAGAACCGGGCGTTCGGGAACCGGAGCTTCTGCAACCTCTACGAGGGTGAGTCTCGCCGCCGGCTGAACTACGGCTCGTACGACGAGGGCGTCCGCGAGGGCCTGCTGTTCCTCGAGGGCGTCCTCGCCCCGGTGCTGGCCGCCGCCGTGCGGCGCGCCGGCGGGCTCCCGCTCAACCCGATCATCCGCCGCGCGATCCACATGGGCGACGAGCTGCACAGCCGCAACACGGCCGCGACCACGCTCTTCGTGAAGGCGCTCCAGGGGCATCTGCTCGAGCTCGGGATCGAAGGTGAGCTCGACCTCGCCGACCTGCGCGCGGCGCTCGCGTTCCTCGACGCGAGCGACTATTTCTTCCTCCGGCTGTCGATGGCCGCGGCGAAGGCCGCGGCCGACGCCGCGCACGGCGTCGCCGGCTCGAGCGTCGTTACCGCGATGACGCTCTCCTGCCGCGGCTTCGCGCTCCGCGTGAGCGGGATCCCGGACGAGTGGTTCGAGGGTCCGCACGCCGTCGTCGAGGCGCAGCTGTTCGACGGCCACACGCCCGACGACATCGAGTGGATCGGCGGCGAGAGCCACATCACCGAGACCGTCGG
>Ga0070741_10015462_pt1 | contig 12918 bp, 14 predicted proteins | sample Coa_R1_4_FD_66440 | JGI IMG/M metagenome (GOLD analysis project Ga0070741, IMG submission 66440) | Surface soil microbial communities from Centralia Pennsylvania, which are recovering from an underground coalmine fire - Coalmine... | ecosystem: Environmental > Terrestrial > Soil > Unclassified ...
CTGCGGCCTTGTAATTGTAGCAAAAACCATGACAGCGCGCCAAATCGAACCAAATTTCCGGTTTGTGCGGCGCCATCTTGGCGGCGCTTTCCAATATTTCAATGCCGCGCTGGTAATCGCGGCGTTTCCATGCCATAGCCGCAGCTTGCAGGGTTTGCGAGAGCGGGTCAGTGTGCGTGGGAAATGTCGCCATGTTCTTTCACAATGAAAATAAAGCTGCCAAACCAGGCAAGCAATAATCTTCCAAGTATGTCCTTGATTGTTGTTCTCCGCAAGAAATGGCAACAACGGAGAGCGTTGTTTGCAAAATAAAAAGCCCCTTCCGCATTTAGCAGAAGGGGCGTGAATTCTAAATCAAATTAGAACTGATAAATGACTTGCAATGCCAATGTAAAGGCATTTTGTTTTGTGCCGCCGTCGGATTCGCTATAGAAATAGCCATCATCATCGTAGTTGTATGGTGATGTGCCGCCAAATGGCTTACCATGGTCAGCATGGTCCCAACGGGCTTCCACGCGAGTGATAACATTGGCCCACAGGTTGTATTGCACGTCGGCCGTCAGACTCCACAGGTTGTTTTCCTGGTCATCTGACCAGTCATACCAATTTTTCCAATAATCGCCACGGACGTTGATGCTGGTCTTATCATTGATTTGATAGCTGGCATACAACGCAAATGTATAGGTCCAATAATTATAATCGCCGGAACCGTAATCGGTATTACCCATGTTGAGATAATCCAATGCAAAGCCAGCTTTTAGTCCTTTGACCGGCGTCGCAATGGTGCCGCCCAAATACCAACTGGTTTGTGTTCCACCATAATATCCCCAAGTCGGCAAATAGCCGTTGAGAACGCCAGCGGTCAATGTTGAGCCGGATGCCCAACCCCAGCTGTCCGGAGCCGTCAACGTGACCGCTCCGAAGTAGGTTTTCATAGATTCCGCGTGAGCCTGAGACTCGTCGTCATACGATACGAAGGGGCGCGAGTTAATCATCGGCGATGGCGTGTTGGCGATGCCCGCTGTAAATGAGAGCATGTCATTGACTTTGAAGGTGCCTTCGAGGCCGGTCAATTCCGTTGGCTCAATCGTGTAGCCGTAAGAGCGTGTGTAGAACGGATTGCTTGGCGAACTGGTGGATTCATAGCCGAGCGGGCTATCAAACACACCGAGTTTCCAATCAATGCCGGTGTTCGCGATGGGTGTTCTCAAGGCGACGTAGGCTTGGCGGATGGCGAAATCTGAAGCGCCAGCACCAGAACTATACCAATATCCTCCGGGAAAGTTAGCACTGCCGCTTCCGGAATAAACAGTGGGATTGAGGTATGGATTGCTCACAGTTGCCAATGCATTGGCATCAGGGCCAAACCACAGTTCAACGTGATAGCCAGCAGCCCATGGGCTTTCGTCCAGCGGCTTATCAATCGCCAAGTCAACGACATTCAAATTGAAGCCGTCGGCCTTGTTTGCATTTTGGAATGACACGGGAGCAACATAGCCGTTGCCGGTGCCGGGATTCCATTGGATTGACGTATCAACGTAACCGCTAATCGTCGTGTTTGAGAGCGCGGTTTGCACCTGGCTCATTTTTTCGTCTGCACGAGCCGCCGAAGCGAGACTGACCGCTCCGACCGCTGCCAGACCCAATGTCCATTTATTAAACTTCATCTGGTTCCTCCGATGTTGTTTGTTATTTGTTGGTTAATGTTTCTCTGCCAGCGCGCCTGTGCGCTGCGAGGCAAATACACTTTGCCCCGGCACCATCGCGGTGCAATTGCCGATAAAAATAGGAAAAATCCAACCATTTGACAACAACTTTTTTTAACCACAAAAAGACCGGTTTTGCAGACGAACCAAGGCCGCCCCCTTTTATCGTCTGCGGGTGCAATAACACTTGCAATTTTTCTGCAATTCTTCTAAAAGACAGAACGGAAGGAAACATGCCTACATTCACTTACACCGCGCGCGATACCTTGACCGGTCGGGAAATTAAAAACGTCGTGGACGCTGCGACGGAACAAGCCGCCATCTCCGCGCTTCTGAATCGCAATTTGCTCGTGCTTTCCATTCAGGAACGCATCGGCAAAACTGGAAAAACCAAAGGCGGCAGAGTGCGCCTCACGGACCTGGTCGTCTTCACCCGCCAATTAGCCACAATGGTGGATGCGGGTATTTCCATCGTCCAATCGCTGCAAGCGCTCGCCGACCAATCGCCGAACAAAATAATGAAAGACGTCATCAAAGACGTCACCACGCGCGTCGAAGCGGGCGAAAGTTTTTCCGAAGCGCTGGCCAAGCATCCCAAAGCCTTCAACCGTCTTTACGTTTCCATGGTCGGCGCCGGCGAAAGAGGCGGCCTCCTCGCTGAAATTCTCGCGCGTCTGGCGACCTATTTGGAAAACATGGAAAAAATCCGCAAGAAAGTGAAATCGGCCATGATGTATCCGACCGCCGTCATCGTCGTCGCCATCGGCATCACAATTTTCCTGCTCGTTAAAGTCGTTCCCGTTTTCAAACAAGTTTATGCCGACTTCGGCGCCAAGCTTCCCGGGCCCACACAATTTTTAATTAACATCAGCGAATTTCTTCAACACTGGCTCCTGCTCATTTTGCCGGTCCTCGGCGGCGCTGTTTGGGGCTGGTTTTATTTCATCAAAACCAAGCAAGGTCGCGATTTTTGGGACCGCCGCCGCATCAGCCTTCCGGTTTTCGGTTCTATCGCGCACAAAATTTGCCTCGTGCGCTTCACACGCACTCTCGCATCGCTCGTGCGCAGCGGCGTGCCGATTTTGGAAGTGCTGCAAATCGTTTCGCAAACCGTGGACAACACCGTCATTGAACGCGCCATCAAGGCAGCTTCCGCCGACATCGAGCGTGGCGAAGGCATTTCTGCCGCCCTGGCCAAGCATCCCGTTTTCCCCAGCATGGTCATCCGCATGATGAGCGCCGGTGAACAAACCGGTAACATTGACAACATGCTCGAACGCGTTTCCGACTTCCTTGACGAAGAAATCGAGACCACGCTCTCCGGCTTGATGTCGCTGCTCGAACCGATGCTCATCGTTTTCCTCGGCGTCGTCGTCGGCGGCATGGTGATTTGTATGTATCTGCCGATTTTCAACCTCGGCAACATCGTCAGCGGCAGCGGACATTAAACCTTTGCGAGCAAATCGCCGGATGAGAAATCGTCCGGCGATTTTTTATGCCGAAATCATTTTGGCCGGTTGCGGTTGAAAAATTTTTATCTTCGGCCAGCGCTCGCGAATATTTTCCTCAAACCAATTTCGTGAAATTTCATCGCCGTGACCAAGCACCACGGCGCGCGGCGAAACCTGCCCCACAAACTCCAGCAACTCCTCGCGATTCGCGTGCGCCGTCAAATCGAAATCTTCCACGTTGCAATTGCGCGTGATGCGTCCGGCGCCCGGACTGAAAACAAATGTCTCACCGCGCTTCGCCGCCTTCAATCTGCCCGCCGGCGTGTCCACGTCCGCGTAACCGACGAAGAAAATGCTTTGCCGCTCGTCGCCCGCCATGCGCACCGCCAAATCATGCGCCGCCGTGTTTTCACTCATCATGCCCGCCGTGATGACAAAAATCTTTCCGCCGCTCAATTTCATGCTCTCGGCCTGTCCTTTTTCCAAAACGCGAAGTTCCAGCGCCTCATGCAATTGCAAATCCGTATGATTGCGATTGGTGCGATGCGATTCCAAATCGTAAATCTCCGTGAACACGCGGCCGAGTCCGCCGATGTAAATCGGCTGACGCTTCAATTGCTCCTCCCGCATCAGCAACGCCAGCGTGGCCAGAATTTCCTGCGTGCGACCGAGGGCAAATGATGGAATCAGCACGCTGCCCTTTTTCTCACGCTGCGCTTCGCGAATTGCTGCGACCAATCGTTCCAATTCTTTTTCACGCGTAAAACCCTTCGGCGTTTCGCGATTGCCGCGCGTCGTTTCCATGATGAGGACGTCTGCTTTCACATTTTCGAAGCGCGCCTTTTTCAAAATCGTCTGGTCGTGGAAACAAACATCGCCGGTGTAAAATAATTTTTCTTTTTTGCCGCGAATCAAAATTCCCGCCGAACCGAGCGTGTGCCCGGCGTCAAAAAATTCCAGCGTCGGCGAAGAATTATTTCCCGCGCGCGATTTGTTAAATGCCGCCCATTCGATTTCGCGGTTGTATTTGAAGCCCTGAAAAACCGGCGCGATGTCGTCCACTTCATCGTGTGAGTAAAGCGGATATTCGCGGATGCCGAGTTCATCGCGCTGGCGCGTCATCACGTTCACGGAATTGTGCAGCACGCGTTCCACGAGAAAATAACTCAACTCCGTCATCAGCACGTGCGCTTTGGGAAATTGCCGGCATGCCACCGGCAGCGAGCCGACGTGGTCGTGATGACAATGCGAAATCGCAATGGCATCCACATCCGTCGTTCCCGCTTTTCCGTAAATCGGCAATCCGCGGCGGCCTTCCCATTTTGGATGCATCCCCGCATCAAGCAAAATTTTATGCTCGTCCATTTCCACGAGCCACGCGCTCGCGCCAATGTCCGTGTCGGGATTCAGGTTTGTGACGTTCACTCGAAGAAATGTAGCAACGGACGTAAGTCCGCTCCAATTCAATCGAAAAAATAAAAAATGAGCCGACTCGGCTGTTGCTAAATCATTTCTGCGGATAACGCCAAACCAAATCGCCTCTCGTGTAATCTGCACCGCTACTGTTGCCCTTTAATGCGGCCACAACTCCGCCATCGTCGCGCTCGTTCCAGCCGACCGAATACAAAATAAACTGCCCATCATTTGTTCGACGATAATTCAGCGGCTTGCCGCCAATGACATCGTTCGGAATTTTTTCCATAAATTGCGGCGACAATGCGTCAAGCGAATTTGGATAATCGCCATTTGCCAGACGATAACGCTCCAGCGCGATTGCCACGCGCGCCAAATCCGCCGACGTTTGCGCGAAAGCAAATCTCCGCGCCTCGGCGCTCCATGCGGGTAAGAACATCATTTCCAAAACATTTTCCGGCGTGACGGTTTTTTTCTCAGAGGCAAATGCTTTGTCCGCCACTTTCACTTTTTCCGGCGAAAATACATGCGCATTTTCGTCGGCGAGGGGCAAAAGCCACTGCGTTTCAAATCGCGCCACCCGCAATTCATTTTGTCGCAGCCAGCCCGACGGTCCAATACCCAAGAGAAAAGTTTGCAAATTAAAATAAGAATTATCTTCGCTCGAAAAACTCGCCATCGTCCTCAACGTGGAAAATCTCGGCAGCCAATTAAAACGCGGACGACGCATGCCGATATTTTCATTTTCGGGATGACGGAGAAAATCAATGTCTGCAATTCCAAGGGCGCGTTCGCCGCGCGTTGCCAATTTGTAATCGGCCAGAAAATCTTCTTTGGAAAGCGCCGCATCCAAATCGGCCAGTTGCGCGTCCGACCATTTGTTCTGTGCCAATCCTTCGTAAATCGGCTGCATCGTGATTTGAAAAATGGCGATGCGAACCAATTGCGAAATTAAAAACGGCTCACTACGCTCCGCATCCGCCAGTCGCAAAGATAATTTCACATCGTCCAACGCCTTTTGACTGTCGCCATTTTGCAATTCTGCCAGCGCGCGCAGGTCGAGCACCTGGCAGCCGCGCTTCAACGTTGCCAAATGCGGCAACAAAATGGCAAATGGCGGAGACATGTCATAGCTCAATGGGAATCTGGATTCCGGTCGCGCGCTGGCTTCGCGCAATTGTTCAATGATCGAATCATTTTTGCTCAAGGCGAGCAAAATATCTTGGGCCGGGGTTTGCGGTTGCGGCGACGAAGGAAAATTGGTTGCGACTGTTCGGTAAAAATTTTGCCACGGCTTCAAATCTGTTAGTGTCGCCCGCTGCCATGAGCCGTTAGTTGGCGCATATTCTGCATTGGCATCACCATAAATACTCAAAAGATTCCACGGTTCTTTTTCCGTGACCGGCGAAAATTTTCCATACCATTTTTGCGCTGCATTGGTGTTCGCCGCGTTTATCAATTCAAACCAAATCGGCGCCATAGCAAAATTTTGGTCGTCCGGCACCGGCGGCGGAATAAAATCTTTGAAATCCAGTTTTTCACCTCTGGCCGCCTGTTCCCTTTTGTATTTGTTCCAATCATGCCAGCCGCGCCAATCTTCTTCCGCATAAAACAACGCAATCAATGTGATAAAACACGCTGCGCCAAAAACAAAGCGGCGAAAATTTTTCCAACAGCAAATCCAGCGAATGAAAAGAGCAATTAAAATTCCAACTGTGGAAAAGATTAAAGCACTGATGAAGGCGACCGCCGCTGATTCAATTGCCCGTGATTTCAACCTCGACACTTCGCTCAGCAAAAACACGACAAAAAATACCGCGACAAAAAGCGCAACAAACCAAAGCAATAAGCCGCGCCAACCCTTCCATGATTTTTTCCAAATGCTCTTCGGTTCTTCGCTCATAAAATTTATGCCGCTATAATTTCATTTCGCTTTTCACTTCGCGGCAGCGGAAATAATTTTTGCCGGTCAACCGGCTGCAAATCATTCGCGCCAATCAATTGCGCGAACATGATTTTTTGCTGTTTCAATTCCGCCATCATTTCCGTCGATGGCGCGGAATTTTTTTTTGCGACCGCCGGCGTTTCATCGCGCATGGAAAAATTCAGGACAAAAATAAAAATCCAAACCGCCGCCAATCCGGCCCACGCTTTTGGATGCGGCCAAAAAACAGTCGAAAGTCGAGCGACGAGCGACGAAAACCAAAACGATTCTTGCCCTCGGCTCTCGACCTTCGACGCTCGGCTCATCGCTTCAGCGATGATTTCCCCACGCCATTCGGCAGGAATTTGCCGCAGCGATTGCTGTCGCAATTTTTGTTCAAAGCTGTCCGGTTTCATTTTTATTTGCCGCGAAAGAACGCAGAGTTCACAAAATAAAATTCAATTCCTTTGCGCTTCTTTGAGTTCTTTTGTGCCCATTAAATTGCGGCTATTTTATTTCTTCGTAAATATGACGCAGCCGCTCGCGCAATTTGTCTAGGCCATAGCGATACCGGCTGGCCGCGGTGTTTGGTGAAATGCCCAACGCCTCCGCGATTTGCTCAAAGGTCAAATCCTCCCAAAGTTTCAGATGCAAAACTGCGCGTTGTTCTTCCGGCAATTGCGCCAGCGCTTCGGACAATTCATCGCGAAAGAATTTTTCATCCAGATTTTCCGACGATGCAAAAGTGGAAACGATTTCTGCCGCAAAATTTTCCTTTGTCCGTTCGCGCGTGCCGCGACGGCGAATCAAATCAATTGCGGAATTATGTGCCAGCCGGATGAGAAAAGCGCGTTCATCGCGGACGCCGGAAAGCAATTTCGGTTCGCGCGCGAGTTTGATGAAAATTTCCTGCAGCAAATCGCGCGTATCGGATTCATCGCGGGTGAAATTCAGGAGAAAGGCAAAAAGCGACTGCGCGTGCGCGTCGTAAAGCCTTTCAATTTCGGCGGGCATTCCTGTTAATGACGCGCCGGAATTGAAAATTTGTCTAGCCAATTTGTGTTGCCGGAAATTTTGCAGGCGCAAGCAAATGCGCGGGGCTAAAAATGCCAGCCGTCACTTCATCAAAAATTTTTCCACAATCGTCCCAGAATTGGCGCGGTCTCATTCCAATTGCACGTAAAATTTCCCTGTGGTCAAGCATCACAGCCACGCATGTCGCGCGAAAAAGAATCCGCCAGATGACAAGCGCAAAAATCTTTTTTGTGAACGAGATTTTTTCAAACGCGTGCCTCAAATACTCGATATGAAATGCCAAATGACCGTCTTCATCCCGTGCAATTTGCGCAAACACAGCTCGCAAAACCGCATCGTTCGTGCCATCGTGCAACGCGCGGAAATATCGCTTGGCTATCATTTCCGGAAGCAGCAGCACCATCAATTCCTGATGCAAGCCGAACAATTGTCGCATGAAAATGAAACAATGGTCGCTCCAATGGCTTGCGAGCAGCGGCGCATTTAATTCGCGTAAAATATTTGCCATCAGCCGTGCGTGCTCCTGCTCTTCGCCGATAAACAAATCAATCGCAACGGCGTAAGTCGCGTCGCCGGTTTTTCGCGCGTTACTTTTTAATTTTCGCCCTTCGCCGCTTTCGCCTAATTGAAATTTTTGCAGCGAACGAATCAGCGGCTTGCGCAAATGCGGCTCGACATTGATTCCTTTTTCCCATGGAACCGGCGAACGGTTCGCGCGGTTTTGTTCAAAGTAGTTCAGCCAGTTTTGCATAATTTTCCTTGATTGATGATTGAGCGAATAAATTTAATTTTTCTTGCACTGCGTTGATGATTGAATCCGGCGTCGAAGTGCCAGCAGTAATTCCGATTGTGTCGTTGGCAAAAACCCATTCCTTGCGCAAATCGTTTGCCATTTGCACATGATGAACGCGCGAACAAAATTGCGAACAGGTTTTAACCAACTCCTGCGTGTTGTTGCTGTTCGCGCCGCCGACAACGATGACAACACTGCATGTTTGAGCGAGTTCAATCGCCGCGCGTTGACGCTGCTTCGTCGGTTGGCAAACCGTGTCAATGAAACAAACTTCGGAATTGGGAAATCGTTCGCGAATGAGTTGAACTAGCGTGCAAACCTTTTCAATCGGTTGCGTCGTTTGCGAAATGATTCCGAATTTTTCCCGTTCGCGTAGATTCGATACGTCACTTTCAGAAAGCACGACATCAAATTCAGACAAATCTTCCGTCATGCCCCGAACTTCCACGTGGTCAGCCTTACCAATGATGATTGGATGAAATTCTTCGCGCACAAGTTTCGCCAAATTGCGATGTGCCACGTGAACTAGCGGGCACGTCGCTTCCAAAACTTTCAATCCGCGATTTTTCACTTCGTCCAATTTCTTTTCCGAGGCGCCGTGCGCCGTAATCATCACGTTTTGCGTTGGAACCGCCGCCGGATTTTGTTCGATGCGAATTCCCTTCGTCCGCAATTCGGCCAACACGGTTTCGTTATGAACCAAATCGCCCAAAATCGTGAGCGGCTCGCGCTTTGCCGTCTCCTCGGCCAATTCGATGGCTTCTTTCACGCCAAAGCACATTCCCAAATGTTCCGCGCGAATAATTTTCATATTAACTTTGTGTCACAAAGTAATTGACGACGGTTATTCATTTTCGTTCAAAAAAATTATTTGGATTTGGTTTGCTTGACGATTTTCTCCAGCAGGTCAATGTATTCAGCAAACGCTTTGCGTCCGGTTGTCGTCAGCGAACACGTCGTTAGCGGGCGCTTTTCTTTGAAAGATTTTGCGACGGAAACGTAGCCTTCCTGCTGCAATGCTTTAATGTGCGTCGTCAAATTGCCGTCGGTCATGCCCAACGCGTCGCGCAATTCGGTGAACGACAATTCCGCCGACGCGGCGAGCATGGACATTATCGCCAGCCGGCCTTTTTCGTGAATCACGCGGTCGAGCTGTAAAAAAGTTTCCGGATTCACGCCGCATTCTTTCCCTTTTCCGTCAAATACAAATACGCACCGCACGCTAAATGCAACACGCCAAAGAATAATCCCATGACGCCGTTCGGATTTGGGTCGGAATTTTTCCAAATAATGCCGTAAGCCAACAAAAGTCCGCATGAACAAACGATAAAAAGCAATCCAAACCATCGGACAATTCGCGGCATGAAAAACCCCGCAGAATACAATGCACAGCCGTAAAATAAAATCCAAACGAACGAAATCAGCGGCGCGAGATCGTTTCTGAAGGTCGCGAGCAGCATACTGGCGCAGAATCCGGCGGCCAGCGGCGGCAATAGCGCTTCTGTCACGCGTCGTGTCGGTGATGACCAAAACGGTTCTTTGTCTTTGAGCGCTTGCTGCCGCGCCAAAAGAAATGCGCCAGTAATCGCAATAATTGCCGCGCACAACCAAAGCACGCAGAATTGTCGCGTGGAATTGATTTGTAGAAACCCGCCGGCTCCCCCCGTTGCGATGCCGATAACGCCGGCATAAATCATAATTGGTGCAAGCGCGCGGCGATAAAGCGCAGAGCGCTCCATCAATGTGCGGATGGTTTGTAGATTTTCTTCGGCCCAATTTGAATTCATGCAAATACTTTGCATCGCAAAGTCGAGTCGCGCAAGTCAAAAAACTTTGGGAATAGATTGTGAGTAGAAATTTCTTTGTGTCTTGGTGTCTTGATGGTTAATTCTGGGCGTGCCGATTCCGAGAAAAATCTCCGCGCGCCAAAAAATTTTGGCGCAATGGCGCGGCGTTGACGTCGAGCCGGAAGAAAAGGCGCGGGCGGTTCGCGCGCGCAACGCGGACAAAATCGTTTCTAACGTTTTGGGCAATTTGAAAATGGATTCGCGGCGCGGTGAGATTGAAATCGTCAAAGTTTGGAATTCGCTGCTTGACCCGGCAATCGTCGCGCACGCGCAGCCGGCGAATTTGCACAAAGGCACGCTGTTCGTGAACGTGGACAGCAATGTTTGGCTTTCAGAAATTGTTCGTTATCGGCGCAAAGAAATTCTGGACCGCTTGCAGCACAGCTTCGGAAAAAATTTAATCCAAAGAATTTCTTTTCGCGTTGGTTAAGCCATCAACTCCGTTTGTTTGGGCGTGAGCAACCAGCACAATTTCGCGCAACGGCCATATTTTAACCTTTCCGCTTTCAATTTGCACAAGCCCGCCTTTTTAAAATCCATTTCCATTTCGCCGTCGGAAATGAGTTGTGAAATAAAGTTGCTCAAATACGGTTCGTGGCCGACGAGCACTGGATTTTCCGGTTTTAGTTTATTGATTTCTGCAACTAAACTTTCCGGGTCGCCTTCCGGTGTTAAATCGCCGGAAAATTTCAGAATTTTTTTCAAATCCAATTGTTCGGCGACAATTTCCGCAGTTTTTTTTGCGCGCTCAAATGGACTCGACAAAATCAAATCAAATTCCAAATCCAGTTTTTTCATCGCCTTGGAAATTTTTTCCAATTGTTTTTCACCGTCACGCGTGAGCGGGCGCTTGGAATCGTCGCCGTTCCAATCTTCGCGTTCCAGTGCGATGCCGTGCCGTAAAATGTAAATATTCATGCGCGCAAAATACATTGCCTCAAATGAAAACGCAAAAGACCGCAAAATGTAACAATTTTCATTTTGGTTTTGGCGGCGGCGATTCGTAATTTATTTGCCTGTGAACTCCATCCGCCGCGCGGTCATTGACGTCGGCACCAACTCCATCAAATTGTTGGTGGCGGATGTGCACGGCCGCGATGTAGCGCCCATTCACGAAGAGAGCAAACAAACGCGGTTGGGGAAAAATTTTTACGACACGCACCATTTGCAACCCGAAGCCGTGGCGAAAACGGCGGAAGCCGTCTGGGAATTTGCGGAAATCGCCCGCGAACGCGAAGCGGAAAGCATTCGCGTTATCGCCACGAGCGCGGCACGTGATGCCGTGAACAAAGACGATTTGATTTCCACCATTGAGCGCGCGGCAAATCTTAAAGTGGAAATTATTTCCGGCGAACAGGAAGCCGAATGGGCATTTCAAGGCGTCACAGTGAATTCCGATTTAGGCAAATCGCCACTGCTGTTGCTGGATGTCGGCGGCGGAAGCACGGAATTTATTTTGGGTCTCGGCAACGAAAAGCATTTCGCCGAAAGTTTTCAAATCGGCACGGTGCGACTCATGGAAAAAATTCCGCACAGCGACCCGCCGACAGCGGAAGAATTTTCAAAATGCCGCGACTGGCTCAAAAATTTTCTTCAAACCGAAGTGCGTCCGAAATTACAACCGGCGTTGGAGCGCGAAAAAAAATCCGGCGTAGTGCAATTGGCTGGAACCGGTGGAACGGCAACGTTGCTCGCCAAAATGGAATTAAAATTGGAGCGCTACGACCGTGGAAAAATTGAAGCAATTCACTTGCAGTTGAAACAAATCCAGTCGCATCGAAAAAAATTGTGGAAATTGCCGCTGACGCAACGTAAAGAAATCCCCGGCCTGCCGAAATCGCGCGCTGATGTCATTCTCACCGGCATTTTGATTTACGAATCAATTATGGAAGAATTCGGCTTCAATGAATTGCGCGTAAGCACGCGCGGATTACGTTTCGCGGCATTGATGGATTAAACCGCGCTTTCGCCGCGTTCATCCGTGCGGATACGAATGGCTTCGTCAATGGGCGAGACAAAAATTTTTCCGTCGCCAATTTTTCCCGTCTTGGCGGCCTTGATAATGGCTTCGACGGCGGCCTTGACTTGCGAGTCGGCGAGGACCGCCTCAATTTTTATTTTCGGCAAAAAATCCACGGTGTATTCGCTGCCGCGATAAATTTCGGTGTGACCCTTCTGGCGGCCAAAGCCTTTGACTTCGGTCACGGTCATGCCGGCAATTCCAAGTTCGTTCAGCGCGTCTTTAACTTCCGTAAGTTTGAACGGCTTGATGATGGCTTCGATTTTTTTCATAGGCTAAAATCCATTGTAGACCCATTTTGAATTTTGCAAATCTTGAATTGTGAACAAAACTTGTTCGATTTTGTTCGCGCGCGCCGCTAACTTCTCCGCCGCATGTCTGCCGAACCTCAACTCACGCCGATGATGGCGCAGTATCGCCGCATCAAAGGCGAATTGCCCAAAGACGCGCTACTGCTTTTCCGTCTCGGCGATTTTTATGAAATGTTTTTTGAGGACGCGCAATCCGGCGCGCAAATTCTCAATCTCGCGCTCACCGCTCGAAATGGCGTGCCGATGTGCGGTCTGCCATTTCACGCCGCGAACGGTTATATCGGGAAAATTCTTCGCGCCGGACGCAAAGTTGCCATTTGTGAGCAACTAGAAGATGCGCGTCCGGGAAAATTGGTCAAACGCGAAGTCACACAAATCCTTTCGCCGGGAACGCATTTCGACGAACGAATGCTCACCG
>Ga0070741_10015463_pt1 | contig 12917 bp, 8 predicted proteins | sample Coa_R1_4_FD_66440 | JGI IMG/M metagenome (GOLD analysis project Ga0070741, IMG submission 66440) | Surface soil microbial communities from Centralia Pennsylvania, which are recovering from an underground coalmine fire - Coalmine... | ecosystem: Environmental > Terrestrial > Soil > Unclassified ...
CGTAGGTCGGCGCCACGCTCTCGGCCGCGAACCATTCGCGCAGCACCTCGAGCACGCGGCGCTGTCGGTCCGTCAACGGCTGCACGGCACCCCTCCACGCAGGCCACAATGATACGATCATTAGATCTTCATTGCAACCAGTGGGTTTACATTATTGCTCATTACAATCAAAGGGGGCAGCAACTACGCGTGGTATAGTGCGAGCCTATGGCGGTTGCGTGGCCCGAGCGCGCCGAGGCGCCCCGGGCGCCGCGCGTCGCGATGCTCAGCGTGCACGGCTGCCCGCTCGACCAGCTCGGCTCGCGCGAGGTCGGCGGGATGCAGCTCTACGTCCGCGAGCTGAGCCGCGAGCTCGGCCGCGCCGGCGTCCACGTCGACGTCTTCACGCGCAAGACGCAGCCGAGCCTGCCGCGCGTCGTGCCGTTCGGCCCCCGTGCGCGCGTCATCCACCTCGACGCCGGTCCAAGCCACCGCATCGACAAGAACGCGGTCGTCGAGCACCTGCCGGCGTTCATCCACAACCTCGAACGGTTCGTCGAGCGCGAGCGCATCCAGCACGCGGTCGTGCACAGCCACTACTGGCTCTCGGGCTGGGTCGGAGCGCGGCTCGCCGAGCTGTGGCGCGTGCCGCACGTGACGATGTTCCACACACTCGGCCGTGTGAAGAACCGCGCGAACACGCACGCCGGCGGGCGGCGCGGTGTGCTCGAGAGCTCCATGCGTAACGAGATCGAGCACCGGATCGTCAAGAGCGCCGACGCGATCGTCGCGTCGACCGTCCAGGAGCTGCACGCGCTGGTCGAGGGCTACGGCGCCCGCCCATCGCAGATCACCGTCATCCCACCCGGCGTCGACCTGCGCGTGTTCGAACCGGTCGCGCGGGCGGTCGCACGCGTTACACTCGGCCTCTCGGGCGAGGTGCTGCTCTTCGTCGGGCGGCTCGACCCGGTCAAGGGGCTCGACATGCTGCTCGAGGCGCTGCGGCTGCTATCCGGCCGGCCGACGCTCAAGCTGCTGGTCGCCGGCGGCAGCGCCCCCCACCCGCAAGCGGGTACCCGCCGCGTCGACCACGACGAGACGTACCTGCGCCACCTGGCCGCCGAGCTGGGCGTGGCCGACCGGGTGGCGTGGCTCGGACCGGTCGAGCAGGAGCGGCTGCCGCTCTACTACTCGGCCGCCGACGTGTGCGTCGTGCCGTCGCGCTACGAGAGCTTCGGACTGGTCGCGCTCGAGGCGCTCGCCTGCGGCGCAGCGCTCGTAGCCGCGCCGGTCGGCGGACTGCCGCAGATCGTGCGCGACGGCGAGAACGGCCTGCTCGTCCCGGAACGGACGCCGGCGCTCTTCGCCGACCGGATCGCGCGCGTGCTCGACGACGCCGCCCTGGCAGCCCGCCTCCGTGCCAACGCGCGCGCCCCCGTGCTCGACTACTCGTGGGCCGCCAACGCCGCTCGGACACTCGCGCTCTACGAGCGGCTCGGCGCCGCCTCGCCGGCGCTCGCCGTGTCATGCTAGCGCCGTCGCTTCGTTCAGGATGAGGCACGTCATGGCTGGAGCACCACGCCTGACCCACGTCGACGACGCCGGCCGCCCGCGCATGGTCGACGTCGGCGGGAAGGCCGTTACCGAGCGGGTCGCGACCGCGGCCGGCGAGATCCGCATGCAGCCGGCCACGCTCGCCGCGATCGCTGGCGGCGCCATCGAGAAGGGCGACGTGCTGAGCGTCGCGCAGGTCGCCGCGATCATGGCGGCCAAGCGCACGTGGGAGCTCATTCCCATGTGCCACCCGCTCCTGCTGACCGGCGTCGCGCCCGCGTTCAAGGTCGACGCGGAGCGCTCGACGATCGAGCTGACGGTCACCGTGAAGACCAGCGGCAAGACCGGCGTCGAGATGGAGGCGCTGACCGCCGTCGCGGCCGGGCTGCTCACGATCTACGACATGTGCAAGGCGATCGACCGGGGCATGGAGATCGGCCAGGTGCGGCTGCTCCACAAGGAAGGCGGCAAGTCCGGCACCTGGCGCCGGTCGTCTGAAGGTTAGGCCAGCGGCCGGGCGGTGGGCTCGGCTCGAGACGCCGCTCGCGCTCGCGCTGCTCCTTCTGGTCGGGCTCGCCGTCTACTGGCAGCTCGTCCTGCGCGGCTTCGTGCTCCTCTCCTTCGACGCCTTCGTCTACTTCTACCCGCTCATAGCCTACCGGGACGCCCGGCTGCTGGCCGGCCAGTTGCCGCTCTGGGCGCCCGACTACTTCCTCGGCGTGCCTTTCCTCGCCAACCCGCAGACCGGCGTCCTCTACCCGCCGAACTGGCTCACGCTGTGGCTCCCGCCGCCGCGCGCCTACGCGTGGCAGCTCGTCGGCCACACGCTCTTCGGCGCCGCCGGCGCGTTCTGTTGCGCCCGCCGGGTCCTGCGGGTCGACGCGCTCGGCGGTTTCGCCGCCGCGCTCATCGCCGCCTACGGCGGCTTCGCCCAGTCGATGGTCGGGCACGTCAACCAGCTCCAGGCGGCGGCCTGGCTGCCCTGGGCGCTCCTGCTGGCCGAGACCGCCTGGTGCGCGCGCTCCCGCCGCGCCGCCGTTGGCCTGGGCGTGGCGTTGGCCCTCCAGCTCCTGGCCGGCCACGCCCAGCAGTCGTACATGACCGCCGCGTTCCTCGGGGCGTGGCTGCTGGGCCGCTCCCTCTCCGGGTGGGAGGGGATGTGGGTGAGGGCCCATCGCGGGCAGGCTCAGTCGGCATCGCCGAAACCGACCGGTGCAGTCCCGCCTCACGCCGGCCCCCCTCCACCGGCGGAGGGGGCCGTCCGGGCCGTCTTCGTCCTCGGGGTCGGCGGCGTCCTCGCCGCCCTGCTCGCCGCGCCGCAGCTCCTGCCGATGCAAGAGCTGACCGCGCGCGGCATCAGGGCGGGTGGGATGACGTTCCGCGAGGCGGCCGCGTTCTCGCTGCCGCCGTGGGCGCTGCCGTCGAGCCTGCTGCCGGTCTTCTCCTCCGCCGGCCAGCCGAGCAGCGAATGGCTCGGCTACGTCGGCGTCGCCGGGCTGGTCCTGGCCGGCCTCGGGGTCGTGGGCGGCCACCGGCGAGCCGAGGCGCTGCTGCTCGCGGCTATCGCGGCCGGCGCGCTGCTGCTCGCGCTCGGCCAGATCGGCCCGCTCTACCCGATCGCCTACCGGCTGGTGCCTGGCGTCGGGCTCTTCCGCGTCCCGGCCCGCTGGCTCTTCGTCTGGTCCTTCGCGCTGGCGCTGCTCGCCGCGATCGGCGCCGACTTCCTGCGCCGCGCGGCCTGCGACCGCACCCACCTCGACGCCGACGGTCGGGTCGACCCGCGCCCCCTGGCTCGGCTCGCCCTGCTGCTGGGCGTGCCGACCGCCCTCGCGGCCGCCTACTGGCTGGCCGGCCGCGGGCCGGCACTCCAGCTCCCCGATCTGCCGATCCTGCTGCTCTGGCTCGCGCTGGCGCTGATCGGGCTGGCGCTCGCCGCGCTCGCGCTAGGCGGCTGGCGCTTCGCCCCGCCGGCGCTGGTCGGCGTGCTGGCCGTCGAGCTCGTCGCGGCGAGCTGGCCGCTCGACGTCAACCGCGTCGGGCCGCCGGACGCCTACGAGGCGTTCCGCCCGATCGAGGCACACCTGCTCGAGCGGATCGCGAACACGCCCGGCGGCCCGTACCGGACGCTGGCGATCACCGACAGCAGCTTCGACCCCGGCGACCTGCCGCTGCTCCGCAGCGAGGTGGCCGGCGTGATCGAGCCCGACCGCGTCGCCGACTGGGTCGCGGTCGTCAAACACAAGGACACGCTGACGCCGAACCTGCCCGTGCGCTTCGGCATCCCCTCGATCGATGGGTACGACGGCGGCCTCCTCCCCCTGCGGGGCTACCTGGCGCTCAAGGAGCTTTTCCCCCTCACCGCCGCGAACCTGACCGACGGCCGGCTCGGCATCCAACTCGACCGCCTGCCGCCGCCCGAGCTGCTGAGCTGGCTGAACGTGCGCTGGGTCGTCATGGACCGCCACCGCGACGTGTGGGTCGACGGCGTCTACTACGACCGCGCGGTCGAGACGCGCGTTGCGACCGGCGAGGCTATCACCCTCGAAGGGATGCCGGCCACGACCCGCGCCAGCGCCGTCGGCATGTGGCTGGCGCCGCTCGCCCCGGTCGCACCGGGCGCGCCGGTCGGCGAGCTCGAGGTGGTCGGGCGCGACGGCGCCAGCCGCACGGTCGCGCTGACGGCCGGACCGGCCGGCGCCGGTCCGGGTGCCCCCCTGCTCGTCCGTGTCGGGCTGGGCGGCACGATCGACGCAGCGCGGGCCGTGCTGCGCGCGCCCACGGCCGGCCCCGGCCTGCGGCTCGACGGCCTGACGCTGATCGACGAGGCGAGCGGCGTCGACTGGCCGGTCCCGGCCGCGCCCGGCCTGCGCTTCTCGGCGCTGGGCGACGTCAAAGTGTACGAGAACGCGCGGGCCCTGCCGCGCGCCTTCGTCGTCCACGGCGTCCAGCCGGTCGCGGACGACGAGGAGGCGCGCTCGCTCATCGCCGCGGGCACGCTCGACCCGACGGCGGCGGTAGCGATGGTCGGCGTCACAGCCGACGACGTCGGCGGGCGTGCGCCGGGGCCGGCGGCCGCCGAAGAGTCGGTCGAGGTCGTCTCCTACGCGCCCGAGCGGGTCGAGTTGCGCGCGCGGTTGGCGGCGGCGGGTGCGCTCGTGCTGACCGACTCCGATTACCCGGGCTGGGGTGCGACCGTGGACGGCGCACCGGCACCGATCCGCCGGGCCGACGTCGGCGTGCGCGCCCTCCTGCTCGACGCGGGCGAGCACCGGGTCGTCTTCACCTACCGATCGCCGCTGCTCCTCGACGGGGTGGGGCTCGCCGCGCTCGGCGCGCTCCTGGCTCTCGCGCTGCTGCTCTGGCCGTCCCGGCGCTAGACGTCCGACACCGGCCCATCCGGGCTCGTTTCGGCGCGCGGGCGCCGCGCCGGTAGGACCTTTGGGGGAGGCGCGGGCCGCTCGCGGTCTGTCTGGCCCGCTCGGCCGGCGTTAGAATCGGGCGAAGCAGCCGAGGGGACGCCATCTGACCACCCACCGACCGGCCGACACGAGGCGGGCGCTCTTCCGGCTGCTCCGCTTCGGGTTCGCGGCCGTCGTCGGCCTCGCGATCTTCTCCGCGCTCGGCGGCGTGACGGGCGCCGAAACGAACTGCACGCCGACGTACGTCCCCGGCTCCGGCCAGAGCACGTACCCGCCCGGCTGCAACGGCCAGGCGAGCGCGACGGCGACGTTCACCAACACGCCGGTCCCAGGGGCGAGCGCGACGCCCACCTCCACCGCGACCACCACCGGCCAGGCGCAGACCGCCGCGACCGCCACGCCGACCTCCGGTCCGGCGCAGCCGAACGCGCAGGTCATCCTGGGCGGGCGCGGCCGGGTCGTCAACGTGACGCAGACCGGCTTCACCGTGCTCTGGTGGACCGACACGGAGATGACCGGCCAGGTCAACTTCGGCGGCAGCTCCAACCTCGGCGCCCAGGCGTACGATACGCGCGGTCAGGCGTTCTCCGGCGCGACCCACTACGTCGACGTCACAGGCCTCCAACCGGCGACCAACTACTTCTTCGACGTCGTCTCCGGCGGCACGGCCGACAACAACGCCGGCCAGCACTACCAGATGAAGACCGCGCCGGTCGCCTCCGGCACGCCGCCCCCCAACACCGTCCAGGGCGCCGTGCTCAACCCGGGCGGCGGCAGCCAGGCCGGCGGCGCGCTCGTCTGGGCCGACGTCAAGGACAACAACGGCCAGGGATCGAGCGGCACCAGCATGCTGGTCGGCGCGCTCGCCGGCGGCGACGGCCGCTTCCAGATCAACTTGAGCCCGCGGGTCGCCGACCAGAGCGCCTACTTCCAGTACTCCAACTCCGGCGACCAGGTCGAGCTCACCGCCCACGCGCCGGCCGGCGAAGGCTCCATCACCTTCGACACCGCCCAGACCTACAACGGCGGCACGTCGCCGCAGGACCAACGGATCGTCCTGCAGCCGCCGACGGCGACGCCGACCGCGACCGCGACGCCAGCCCCCGGCACCACCGTCGCCCCGTCGCCGACGCCCACCGTGCCGCCACCGGCGGCCGCCGGCCCACCGCCCACCCCCACGCCGGGGCCGCCGCCACCCGCCGCCACGCCACCGCCGGCCGTCGTGTTCCCGACCGCCACGCCGGCCCCGGCCGTCCAGCTCCCGGTGCAGCTTCCGCCGCTGCGCGACATGCTGTTCGCCCAGCTCGGCGTCAGCACGCCGACGGCGGTCGCGCTCGCCCAGGCCCCGGCCTACCCGGCGGCGCCTCCCGCGGTGCCCGCGCAGCAAGCCGCACCGGCGCAGCAGCCGCCACTGGCCGTCCCCACGCCGACGCTGGCCGTTCAGATCGCCCAACCGCCTGGTCAGCCGATCCAGCCACCCGGCTATTCGCCGACGACGGGCGGCCCGCCCGGCGTCGCCCCGGCGCCGGCAGCACAGCCGCCCGCCGCGCCGGCCGTGGGGACGCCGTTCCGGCGGCCGGCCGGCCCGTCCGGCGTCGCACCGGTCGGTGCGACGCCCGTCGCGCCGTCGGCGCCGACGCCCACGCCGGCCGGCGCGCTGGCCAGTCTGTCGACGCTGCCGGCGCCGGTGAGCGTGCTCTTCTACGGCGGGCTGCTGCTCGTCGTCCTCGGCGTCGGGATCGGGGTCTACAGCCTGCTGTCTGGGCCGAGCTGGCGCCCGCGGTAGCCGCGCTTGTGTACTTCGGCGAACCGCTGACAGGTCGGGCACCAGTAAAGCAACAGACGCGCCCGGGCGCTGTTGATCAGCTTCATCGGCGCACCGCAGTGCGAACAGGTCATCGTGGCTTCCCCCACGCGGTGTCCCTCGTCGCCCGAGCGCACCGCCACGCCAGGGCACGGTACCCGACCGGCCGTGAGAGCCGGCGGTTCCTTGGCGCCGCGGATGTTAAAACAGCGTGAGGCCCGGCCGCCGCCGTTCGTGGGAGGGATTCCCCTAAACGTCGTCCCGCCGCGTGATCAGCGGCAAACGCCGGCGGCGCGGCGCATCGCCCGGTCCGCCGCCGGGCGCGGCGTGGGCAGCCGCGAACTTGTCGAGCGCCTCGGACCAATCGAGCGGCGTACCCGTCTCCTTCACCTGCTCGGCGCGGAAGTCGGCCAGACGGGCGAAGATGTCCGCCGAGCGGTCGCCGGGGAAGCGGCGCACCAGGCCGAGCTGGCGGATGCGGCGCACGATCGGCCGGTACACCTGGCCGTACCAGTGGCGCGCCGCCTCGCGCCGGTCGGCCAGCCCGCTGGCCGCGGCGTACTCGCCGATGACCGCGCGGAGCCGCTCGTACGAAGCGGGGTGGTTCGCCTCGACCCTCGTGAGCCCCGTCTCGCGCTCGAACGCGCGCCGCTCGGCGAAGGCGCGCTGCGCCTCGGGGTCGCCCAGCGGCACGAACTCGGTGACGTCGGCGTCGATCTCGACCTGGCCGAGCTCGCGCGCCGCGGCCACGCGGTGGTTGCCGTCGAGGACGTAGTAGCCGAAGCCGAGCCGGTACAGCTCGACCGGCGGCAGCGATTTCCCCTCCTGCATGGCGGTGAGCACGCGCTGGTAGCGCTGCTCGTCCTCGCGCACGCGGCGCAGCGGCCGGAAGTTGTCGCCCAGCTCGGCAGCCCGGCCGACCGAGCCGACGATGCGGGAGACCTCGACCGTGCGGAGGCCGACGTGCCGCTGCGCCAGCGGGCCCGCGCGCGCCGCGTCCTCGTCGAAGGAGCGGAGCGCCGTCCCGGCGCCCGCCTCGAGCTGCGGGCGCACCAGCATCACCGGGCAGTGCGCCGTCCGCACGACCTCGTCGGCAACCGAGCCGAGGAACGCGCGCGGCAGCCCGGCTCGGACGTTCGAGCCGAGCACGATCAGGTCGGCGCCCTGCTCGCGCGCCGCGTCGACGATCGTCTCGGCCGGCAGGCCGATCCGGACGAGCGTCGAGGCGCGCAGCCCGTCGGCGTGCATGCGCGCGGCGACCGTGTCGAGGTAGGTGCGCGCCCGCGCCTCCTCCGGCGAGACGGCGCCGTCCGCCGCGATCGCCTCCCGCGGCAGCACGTGCAGCAGGATCAGCTCGGCGTCGAAGGCGCGCGCCTGCGCCTCGGCGACGGGCAGCTTCGCCTCGCCGAGCGGCGAGAGGTCGAGCGGCACGAGGATGCGTCGAACGGTGGACACGGCTAATCGTGCTCGGGCCGAGTGGGGCGGGTCAAGGGGTTATTCCAACCGAAAAGGAGAGGAATGGGCTACCGCGCGCGCGGAAAAGCCATTGAACCCACCGCCTGGTTACTTTAACGTACCAGGCCACCGGGCAGTGGGTTGCCGCCTGCTGTTATGGTATGATGCGCTGGCTGCGAGTACCCTCTACGAGGCTGCCCACGAGGTCCCGCGTGCTCCGCCCCCAGACCATCCTCTCCCGCCGCCGCTTCGTGCTGGGGCTCGGCGCCGCCCCAGGCGCCGTCTGGGTCGCGCTCGCGTCTCCAGGCAGGGCGCTGGCCGCGACGCCGATCGCGGCGCTGACGCCGCCGCCGACCCTCGGGAAGTCGCCGACCGTTCCGACGGTGCCCCCACCGCCCCCGCCCGAACGGTGGCTGCAGAACCACCGGCCGACGAACGTCTTCGCCGACCCGGACGGCGCGAACGTCGTCGCCACGGCGCCGCAGTGGAGCTACTTCAAGGTCGCCGGGGCCCAGGTGCGGGCGCGCATCCCGGTCATCGACCCGCGCTTCGGCGCGCAGGTGTGGATCGACGCGACCGCGGTCGGTCCGTCGGGCCCGCCGCCACCGCCGGGCGCGGCGGCGACCGCGCCCGGCGCCGCTTCTGCGCCCGCCCCCGCGCCCGCGCCGCCGAAGTTCGACCCCTTCTGGATCGCGCCGTTCAAGGACGCGCCGCTGCTGGTCGAGCCGAAGCCGGACGCGACGCTGCTCACCACCATCGCGCAGTTCGCCCCGCTCAAGGTGACCGGCCCGGCCAAGGGCAACTTCTACCCGGTCGAAGAGCCGTTCGTGAAGGCCGCGGGCTGGATCGACGCGACCGCGATCGGGAAGATCGGCGACCCCGGCCCGGCCCCGGCCATGTGCTGGTGGGGCAACGTCGTCGCCGACGAGGCGAACGCGCGCGCGGCGCCGAGCCGCGACGCCGACGTCGTCGCGACGTACAAGCAGGGCCAGGTGCTGGGCTTCGTCAACTGGGTGGCCGGCGAAGAGGTGACCTGGGACGACCCCGCCTGGGGGCAGGTCGCCGACGGCGTGTTCGTCTACGGCCGCCTCACCCGCCCGACGCCGATCGAGGCGCCGCCGCCGCCGCGGCTCCCCTCGATCCCGAGCGGCAAGTGGATCGGCATCAACCGCACGATCCAGATCGTCGTCGCCTACGTCGACGACAAGCCGCAGTTCTGGGCACGCACCTCGACCGGCCGCCCGGGCTGGGAGACGCCGCTCGGCACGTTCTCGATCCTGCGCCGCAGCATGAACGAGACGATGGACTCGTCCACCTTGCTCGGCAAAGACGCCGAGCGCGCGAACTACAAGATCGAGAACGTGAAGTTCACCCAGTACTTCACCAACGACGGCAACGCGATCCACGAGAACTGGTGGAAGGACCCCGACACCTTCGGGCTGCCGTCGAGCCACGGCTGCGCCGGGCTCCCCACCAGGGACGCCCAGCGGTTCTGGGACTTCGGCGACTGGGGCATGCCCGTCATCGTCCACCTGTAAACCGTCCGTCCACCAGCACGCCGCCGGCCGACCGTTACAATAAGGCTCAACCTCGAGGACGAGGGAGAGCCATGGCGATCACCGACGTCCCGCGCTCGGTCGCCCGTCCGGGCGACGACAGAGGCGACCCGACCGGGCTGGGGATCGCCCGGCCGGGCGTCGTCCGCCGGAACCTGGCCGCCGCCGGCCTCTACGAAGAGGCGCTGCGCCGCGGCGAGGCCACCCTGGTGGAGGGCGGCGCGCTCAACGCGCTGACCGGGCGCCACACCGGCCGCTCACCGGCCGACAAGTACATCGTCCGCGAGGACTCGAGCGCCGATCGGATCTGGTGGGGGAGCAACCAGCCGCTCGACCCCGAGCGGTTCGCCGTGCTCAAGCGCCGGATAGCGGGCTACCTCGAGGGCCGCGACCTGTACGTGCAGGACCTGGCCGCTGGGGCCGACCCGCGCTACCGCATCGGCGTGCGCGCCGTCACCGAGCTCGCCTGGCACTCGCTGTTCGCCCGGGCGCTCTTGCTGCGCCTGAGCCCCGAAGAGCAGCGCCGCTTCGCGCCCGACTGGACGATCGTCTCGGTGCCCGGCTTCAACGCCGATCCGGCGCTCGACGGCGTGCGCAGCTCGACGGTGATCGCGCTCAGCTTCGCCGAGCGGCTCGTGCTGATCGGCGGAACCGAGTACGCCGGCGAGATCAAGAAATCGGTTTTCACCGTCCTCAACTACCTGCTCCCGCTGCGCGGCGTGATGGCGATGCACTGCTCCGCCAACGTCGGCGACGACGGCGGCGTCGCGCTCTTCTTCGGCCTCTCGGGCACCGGCAAGACGACGCTCTCGGCCGACCCGATGCGCCGCCTGATCGGCGACGACGAGCACGGCTGGTCGGACGACGGCGTCTTCAATTTCGAGGGCGGCTGCTACGCCAAGGTGATCCGCCTCTCGCCGACCGCGGAGCCGGAGATCTACGCGACGACGCGCCGCTTCGGCACGGTGCTCGAGAACGTCGTCGTCGATCCCGCGACGCGCGAGCCCGACCTCGACGACGAGACGCTGACCGAGAACACCCGCGCCGCCTACCCGATCGACTTCATCCCCAACGCGCTCATCCCGCCGGTCGCCGGGCACCCGCGCACGATCCTGCTGCTGGCCGCCGACGCCTTCGGCGTGCTCCCGCCGATCGCGCGGCTCACGCCCGAGCAGGCGATGTACCACTTCTTGGCCGGCTACACGGCGAAGGTCGCCGGGACGGAAAAGGGGCTCGGCTCCGAGCCTGAGGCGACGTTCTCCACCTGCTTCGCCCACCCGTTCCTTCCCCTGCCGCCGACGGTCTACGCCCGGCTGTTCGGCGAGAAGATCGCGCGGCACGGCGTGCAGTGCTACCTCGTCAACACCGGCTGGGCCGGCGGGCCATACGGCGTCGGGTCGCGGATGCCGATCCAGCTCACCCGCGAGCTGGTGCGCGCCGCCCTCGACGGCCGCCTGGCCGGCGTGCCGACGCGCCGGGAGCCGTTCTTCGGGCTGCACGTGCCGACCGCCTGCCCGGGCGTCCCGGCCGACCAGCTCGACCCGCGCGCCACCTGGGCCGACAAGGACGCCTACGACCGCCAGGCCCGCCGCCTGGCCGGCATGTTCATCGAGAACTTCCGCCACTTCGACGACGTCGACGCGTCGATCAAGGAGGCGGGCCCCCGGGTCTGATCCCTCTCCCCCTCGGAGAGGCTAAGCTCGCACCCCCTCGGAGGAGTCCTCCTGTGCCGCGCAAGCACGTCGACCTCGGCGACCTCGCGATCGAGACGCGCGTCGTCCACCTCGGCCGCGACACGACCGACACGACCGGTGCGCTGGTGCCGCCGATCCACCCGGCCGCCGCCTTCGCGCGCGCCTCGCTCGACGAGACGCCCCGCTTCGGCTACTCGCGCCGCGGCAACCCCACCCGCGCCGCGCTCGAGGCAGCGCTCGCCGCCCTGCACGGCGCGAGGCACGCCTTCGCCTTCGGCTCCGGCATCGCCGCGGTCACAGCCGTCGCGATGCTGCTCGAAGCCGGCGCCCGCGTGATCCTCCCCGACGACGTCTACACCAACACCTTCCGTCTCTACACCTCGATGCTGCCGAAGAACAAGATCGTGCCCGACTTCGTCGACATGACCGACCTGGACCAGGTCGAGCGCGCGCTGGCCGAGCCGGCCGCGCTGGTCTGGCTCGAGTCGCCGACGAACCCGTCGATGAAGGTGATCGACATCGCCGCGGTCGCCGAGCGCGCCAGGGCGAAGGGTGTGCCGGTCGCGGTCGACAACTCGTACGCCTCGCCCTACTTCCAGCGGCCGCTCGCGCTCGGCGCGACGCTCGTGATGGAGTCGACGACCAAGTACCTCAACGGGCACGACGACTTGATGGGCGGCGCGGTGCTGACGAACGACGACGCGCTGGCCGAGCAGCTCCACCAGATCCAGTACGTCGGCGGCGCCGTCCCGAGCCCCTTCGACTGCTACCTACTGCTGCGCGGGATGAAGACGCTGGCGCTGCGCATGGAGCGGCACCAGGAGAACGCCATGGCCATCGCCCGGTTCCTCGAGGACCACCCGAAGGCGACCAACGTGCGCTACCCCGGCCTGCCGAGCGACCCCGGCCACGCCGTCGCCAGGAAGCAGATGAGCGGCTTCTCCGGCATGGTGACGTTCCACGCCGTCGACGGCCCGGCGGCCGCGCGGCGGATCGTCGGCGCGACCCGCATCTTCCAGCTCGCCGGCGGCCTGGGCGGCGTCGAGTCGCTGATCTCCTACCCGTACATGGGCTCCGGCGCCGCCCAGGCCGGCACCGCGCTCGAGCCGTCGCGGTCGATGGTGCGGCTGTCGGTCGGCATCGAGAACAAGGCCGACCTGATCGCGGACCTGCGTCAGGCGCTCGAATCCTGAGCTCTGGCATCCGCGTTGATGCGTACGCCTCATCGCCGTAGTATGTACGTATGGTCAAACGAACGACGATCGAGATCGACGAGGAGCTGCTAGCGCGCGCCAAGCGGGCGTTGGGTGGCTCGACCACGCGCTGGACCGTCGAAGAGGCACTGCGCCGGGCCGCGCAAGCCGCCGAGGACGAGCGGGCCCGCCGGGCCGAGGCGCAGCGCTGCTACCTGGAGGTGCTCGGCGACCACGCTGACCTGGACGTGCTGGCGTCGGAC
>Ga0070741_10015464_pt1 | contig 12917 bp, 8 predicted proteins | sample Coa_R1_4_FD_66440 | JGI IMG/M metagenome (GOLD analysis project Ga0070741, IMG submission 66440) | Surface soil microbial communities from Centralia Pennsylvania, which are recovering from an underground coalmine fire - Coalmine... | ecosystem: Environmental > Terrestrial > Soil > Unclassified ...
CAAGACAACTGGAAGGTAAGTCCTAGACTCACATTGAACCTTGGTCTGCGCTGGGATGGCATACCGCACACCTACGAAGCCAACAACCGGATGTCTAACTTCTACAACTTCCTATACAATCCGGCGAAAGCGGCAATTGTGAATGCGGATGGCACCATCAATCCGGCGAGCCCTGGTCTGGGCACCAGTCCGAACCCGGTGCTTGCGGGCATACCGTTCTATCTAAACGGAATCGGGATCTCCGGCCAGAATGGCATCCCCAAGAGCCTGGTTCAGAACCACTGGCTCGCTTTCGGGCCGCGCATCGGCTTTGCATTCGATCCGACTGGCCAGGGAAAGACCGTTATCCGGGGCGGCTTCGGAATCATGTATGAACGGATTCAAGGTAATGACATGTATAACGCCGGGCCCAATGTTCCCTTCAGCTCGAGCGTCACATTGAACAACGTGTCGCTCTCGAATCCGCATACGAGCTTGCTGACAGGCGGCACCGTCACGGCGCCCATTACGGCGGCGAGCATCACCGGTCTTTCCTACAGCGATTATGCGAATCCGGCGAGCTACCAATATAGTGTAGGCGTGCAACGGGAACTGTGGAGGAATTCAATTGTCAACGTTGCCTATGTTGGCAATCGCAACTCGCACCAGAACGATTATCGCGATATCAATCTGCCCTCGCCGACAGTCCTGCCGCAATTGATTGCCGGGTCAGTGCAGTACAACCAAGTGGTTCCGTACGCGGGCTTCCACGACATCAAGATCTCGGAAAACGCGGAAAACTCGCATTACAATGGCCTCCAGTTGAACTTCAACACCCGAATGAGCGACCGGCTTACGTTTCAGGCAGCATATACGCTGTCCCGCGTAATCGATCCCGCAACCAGCACCGGTGGCGATCTCTACACGGTATCCGATCCGTACAACCGAGCCTATGACAATGGCCCTGGGATGCTGGATCGCACGCATATTTTTGTTGCGAATTTTGTGTACCGGCTTCCGTTCTTTGAAAGCTCTCAAAACCATGTTTTGAAGACGGCGCTCGGCGGATGGGAACTCTCTGGTATCGTCACGATGGAATCAGGCTTGCCGCTAAATATTACGGAGGGCGGATCGCAGAGCAGCAACGGCTTGGCGGACGGGACAAATAGGCCAAATATCAATGGGGCTGTCACTTACCCAGAAACAGTGGTCGCTTGGTTCAATAAATCGATCTTCTCAGATCCCGCACTCGGACAATGGGGCAACTTGACCAAGGGTGCGGTGCGAGGACCCGGACGCGACAATTGGAACCTCTCGTTGTTCAAACGATTTATCTTCAGCGAACAGCACCAGCGCGAATTCCAGCTTCGCTTCGAGTCTTTCAATGCGTTTAATCACACGCAGTTCAATCAGGTTAGTACAACTTATAGCTCAAACCCGAACAGCAACTTCGGTCAAGTGACTTCCGTCTGGGACCCGCGTGTCTTTCAATTAGGAGCCAAACTGCTGTTTTGACGCGCACAACGGGCCACAAAGGCCCTGTGCGCTCGGAAGTTTTAACGCGCACAACGGGCCCCGAACGCCTGTGCGCTCGGAAGAGCAGCCCCTGCTTGCTACTGAGGACCGCTGATTTTCATCAGTGTGTCCTCAGTTTTCTTTTTGTGCAGCTTCTGGACGATGGCGAATTCGGCATTCGCATCCACAGTTTTTCCCATTTCACGGTAAAGACGAGCAAGCCGGTAGTGGGGTTCGTAGGCATTGGGATCGCATTGAATAGCACGGCGCAACTCGGAAACGGCGGCATCGTTCCGTTTTTGGCCGGCGTAGAGGATGCCAAGATCCTGATGAGGCAATTCGAGCTCCGGACGTAACGCAACAGCTTGCTTGAGCGAGGCGGTGGCTTCTTCGGGCCGCCCAGTCTTAATCAACAGATCGCCGAGATATGCGAATGACTGGGCGCTCTTTGGGTTGTTTTTCAGTTCGGCCCGAAGTTCGCGCTCCGCATCGTCGTAGCGTCGTAGTTTCCAGTACAGAAATCCTAATCCAAAATGCACGTCGGGCTGCGCAGGGTCTGCTTTCGCGGCCGCCTCGAACTCAATCGCCGCGTCGGCTGTTTTATCATCGGCGTCTAACGCTTCGCCCATCAGCATGTGAACGGCGGCGGAGTTGGGGTCGCGGTCCATCAACTTTTTAAACAGAGTTGTTGCTGCGTCATATTGGCCGGACCACAAGTAGCATTTCGCCAGGAGATAAGAAAGCTCCGTATTGGCGGGATTTGCGGCAGCTAGCGGCGCAAGCAGATGGGACGCCTGCTTGTAGCGATGCAAGCCGAAATCGCTCATGGCAAGCAATGTCGTTCCCTGCTCGCTAGGAGATTTGTTATTCGCTTGCTCGAAGGCGGCGGCAGCCTCACTGAAATTACCGAGCTTAAACCAGGCTAAGCCAAGGTTCAGATAGATGCCAGGAAGATTGGGATCGATTGCAATAGCACGCTTATACGCCTGAATTGCCGCGCGATAGTCTTCTTTATGCGCGGCAGCGACACCCAAGTTTGCTTGCGTCAACGCTTCAGAATTCGGTGTTTGAGACCAAAGCAGGGCTGACGCAAGCGAGCCCGTCAGGATGAGCGTCTTTTTGAAGGCCCGGCAAAGCCGGCGGGGTGACTTGGCAAATCTCACTTTGCACTCCAAGTACCGCTCGGCGGCCAGGCTCGCCCCATGTTTAGCTCATCCGCCTCCCGCCGTTTTCTTGTGTGCCAGACGGCTGCATGCATCCGGAGCGCCGAGCATCTTGATTGCATCGCCGCCGGATTCCATGAAGTCGATCTTGCCATCTGTGTCAATAACGAAGGTGACACGGCCGGCGATTGCGGCTTTGGGGATATAAACGCCATAGAGTTGCGAAACGTGCCGATCAACGAAATCGCTTAGAAGCGGGAACGAAAGACCGAGACTTTCCGAAAAAGCTTTTTGAGAAGGAGTGTTATCAGTACTGATGGCGAAAACCTTCGCGCCGGATTCCTGATATTTTTGCATTCCAGCCTGGAATGCTTTCATTTCAGCCGTTCAACCGCCGGTGAACGCCGCAGGGAAAAAGGCCAGGACAACGGTGCTCTTGCCGATGTAATCGGCGATATGCACCTGGCCGCCTTGCGTTGAAGGCAGAGTGAAATCAGGAGCCTTGTCACCCACTTTCAGTGTGGATGAAGGCGGCGCCTGGGCAAACAGTCCTAGAGAAAGTGATGCGGCAAGTGCCGCTGCGTAGCTGATTCGCATGGGTTTGTGGCTTCAGGCTATCACGATTTTGAAAGACTAGAAATGCCCTACGAGGATTAGATACGCTCGTCGGCACTTGGTCCGTAAAGAGCCGGTACTTTCGCTTCGTTGAGTCGCAAATAAACGGTCAATTGGCCGCGGTGGTGCGCCATATGGGCCAGCGCGGAATCGGCGATCATCGCATATCGGAGTCCTTCTCCAAGCACTCGGCCATTCAAGACGATACGCCAAGGCTTCATAAAATGCTCTTCCGTCGCGGTATTTAGCGCCGTGGTCGATTTTGCCAAACCCTCATCCAGCAACCTGAGCAGTTCTGCGCGTGTTGCCACTGCTTGCGTACGAAATGTGCGGCCCGCTGGATCGTCAAGGTTAAGCTCATCGCGTTCGATCATCAAGGCCAACCAACCCGGCATGGTCGCCACCAGCGCGGCCAGATATCCAAGCTCCATCGACCGCTCATGCGGTTTCCAGGAGTTCTGGCCTTCCGGAACGCGTTCCAGCACTTTGCGCGATGCGGCAGCCTCGCGGTTCAATTGCTCCAAGAAATATTTTTTAAGTTCCATGGCTTCTAATCTTCTCCCGAGGGCGTCTTCGCCTCATAGCTAATTTAGCGTCATATTCAGAGCCGTCCCGCTGCTAAACTGAAGGTTCCAGCCCACTTTTCATGCTCGAAGGAATCCTTTAACATGCCCGCAATGTCGCGCCGGAAATCGGTTGTTGTCGACATCGGAGGCGTCAAAGTCGGCGGGTCGAATCCAGTCGTCGTTCAATCGATGACTAACACGGACACCGCGGATACGGCAGCCACAGTAAACCAGGTGATGGAATTGGCGCGCGCCGGTTCGGAGTTAGTGCGTGTGACGGTCAACACGGAAGAGGCAGCCCAAGCTGTTCCCAAGATTGTCGACACGCTGCGCAACTTTGGTGTTAACGTTCCGATCATCGGCGATTTTCACTATAACGGCCACATCCTTTTGAAAAAATATCCGGATTGCGCGCGGGCGCTCGCGAAGTACCGCATCAATCCAGGAAACGTCAACATCGGGCGCAAGCAAGACGACAACTTTCGCATCATGATTGAAGCGGCGATTGAATATGATCGCCCGGTGCGCATCGGTGTCAATTGGGGTTCGCTGGATTCCGTCCTCCTCACCCAAATGATGGACGAGAATTCAAAGTCGTCCGAACCGTTGGATGCTATGGAAGTTACCATGCGCGCCATTGTCGAAAGCGCCATCCGCAGCGCTGAAAATGCCGAACGTTATGGTTTGGCTCGCAACAAAATCATTTTGAGCGCCAAGTGCAGCAATGTTCAGGATCTAATTCATGTGTATGAGATGCTGGCGGCCCGCTGCGAATACCCTTTACATCTTGGTTTGACCGAAGCCGGCCTTGGCTCAAAAGGAATTGTTGCAACTACAGCAGCGATGTCTGTTCTTCTGCAGCAGGGTATCGGCGACACAATCCGTGCGTCTCTGACGCCGCTGCCGAATGGCGACCGTACCGAAGAAGTCATCGTTTGCCAGCAGATTCTGCAAGCCCTCAGTCTGCGTAGTTTCACTCCGCAAGTTGCGGCTTGCCCAGGCTGCGGCCGTACAACTAGTACTTTCTTCCAGGACATGGCCGACCAGATCCAGACCTATCTGCGCGATCAGATGCCGGTCTGGCGCGAGAAATACACCGGCGTTGAAGAGATGAAAGTTGCCGTTATGGGTTGCGTTGTCAACGGCCCGGGCGAATCGAAACACGCCAATATCGGCATTTCCCTGCCTGGCACATTTGAAAAACCTGTCGCGCCCGTGTACGTGGATGGCAAGCTTTCCACTACGCTGCGCGGCGATCACATTGTGGCTGAGTTTCGCGCCATCCTCGATGACTACGTAGCGAACCGCTATGGCGTCACTGAACCACTCGCCGAGACCGTTGCCTAGCGATGAACAATTTGATCGACTAACAGGACAGATTGCGGATCTGTCCGAGCAGGTTGCGCAGTTACAACAGCGAGTTGCCGCGCTGGAACAAGCTCCGTCTTTATTGGCGCGACATAACATAGCTGTTACTCCTCCGTCTTTACCGCGAGAAGAACAACACAAGCCAAGCTCTACAATTACCGGCTTAAAATTGCTGAACCGCGCAGGCGCACTGACGCTGTTCGTCGGCATCATATTCTTCTTCAAATACGCGGTAGACAATCAATGGATCGACGCGACAGGCCGAGTGGTGCTGGGTATCATTGCGGGGGTCGCATTGCTTGCGGCAGGCGAATGGGTACGAAAACACGGACAAACAGTTTTCGCGCAGGGCTTGAGCGCTTGCGGCATCGCCACGCTTTATATCTCGATCTACGCCGCGTCCAACTATTACCACTTGGTCTCTGCCGTTTTGACGTTTGTCACATTTCTCTTGATCTCGGGCCTAGCGGTTTTTCTCTCGATAAGATCTTCCGACACAGTTCTGGCGGTTGTTGGTTACCTCGGTGCGATTGCCGCTCCCGGGTTGTTCCGTCTTATAAGTCTCAACGCTTGGGTATGGTTCACGTTCATTTACTTAGTTCTGGTTCAAATTGCCGTATTGATCCAAGCCAGGATTCAATCGAGACGCGTTTTGGCGCCGGTCGCAGCAGCCGCGATGGTCCTTCAGGCATTTTGGACCATTAACCCTTCTCACGCCATCTTGTCGGTGCTGTTCTTCTCCGTTCTTGCGGCACTTCACTTCCGGCCGCTGAAGCTCGGCTTTATCCGAACGGGGCTGGACGCCAGCGCCTATGTCATCGGGCACATTCTTGTGCTGCTGGCGGGGCTGCGTTTGCTGTTTTTCTGGTTCGAAAAAGGGAGCAGCGTAAATACGATGTCCAACCTACTCGGCGAAGCCATATCGATCTTCTTAGGTATTTACGGTGTCGCTCTACTTGCCTTTGCTGTCTTGCGAAAGTCAACCGCCGATCGCTTGCTGGGCCTCACGTTGTTGGGCGTTGTGATCGGCAAATTGTACGTTTTTGACGTTTGGTTGCTGACGCGGTTCTACCGCATTACGGCGTTCGTCGCTCTTGGAGTCTTGTTGCTACTGGGGTCTTTCGTCTATTCCCGCTGGCGACAGCATGCGACCGGCACGAATGTATAAACGCGTTTTTTGTTATTGCGGCTTCTGTAGTAACCGCTGTATTTCGTCAAGTTCCTTGCCGGCATCGGCCCACTTCCCTTGCGCACTCAGATCTTTATAACGCTGTAAATGCGTTCGGATTTGCTGCAAGGTCTGTTGCGCTGGAGTGCCTGTTGTCTGGGCCGCTACTGCCGGCTGTGCCGCGGCATTGGCCTTAGCGTTTTCCAGGGCCGGCGCAATGTTGGCCGTTTCGTTGCCCGCAGACAACCCGATCAACTGTTGAAGCGCCTGCTCATACGTATCTGCATACGCGAGCAGATTGCCCATAGCCAGTGCTACTTTTTTCAACTGCGGCATGCTGGCCTGCGAAGCCTGGATGTAAATGGGTTCTACGTATAAAAAACTGTTGTCGATGGGCAGCACGAGAGTCTGGCCGCGTAAGACCTGCGACCCTTGCTGATTCCAGAGACTCAGGTCTTTGGATATGGTTTGATCCTGGTTCACGCGCGCGTCAATTTGCATGGGCCCGAAAATGATGTTCTGCTTGGACAGTTGTTCGAACACCAACTCGCCCAAATGCCCTCCGTCGCATCTTGCGTACATCACACCGATTAAATTGTCCTTGCCCGCCGGTGTAAATGTCGTCAACAGCATGAATTCCGGGGTGTCGCTGTGCGGCAATGTGGCCACCACATACGTTGGCACCGCTGAACCGGGTTCTCCCCCGCCCGACTGCCGATTCATAGTTCTGGAGATATCCCACATGTCGGCGCGATTGTAAAAAGACTCCGCGTCTTTCATGTGAAACGCGCGATAAATCTCGGCCTGGGTCCTGAATAGCGTCTCCGGATATCGCGCATGTCGCCGCAGATCGGCGGGCATTGCCGATTCAGGCTTAAATAGTTGCGGGAAAAGATGCCAGTAAGCCTGAATCAAAACATCTCCAGGCGCGAAAACATACATATTTGTCTCGCCTGTATAGGCGTCCACGGTCGCTTTAACGGAATTCCGTATGTAGTTCACTTCCTGGTCGCCGATATCTGTCTCGCGCGAATAAGGATGGACATTTGAACTCATATATCCATCTACGATCCACACCAATCGCCCGGCGTCGGTCAGCACCAGGTACGGGTCGGGATCCCAAGTCAGAAATCCTGCTAACGTATGCAGACGGTCCGCGATAGGCCGGTGAATCATCATCCGGCTTTTGCCCGTCATGTAGCTGGTGAGCAGAGTGTTGAGATCTCCATAGGAAACGGCCGTTGCCAGACGAGTAAGTGGCGATATGGGAATTCCGCCGCTGCCGTTGTAAGCGGTGTACACGCTCTGCGATCCCGACGGATAGTTGAATTCCGGCTGCGATGTATCTACAAAGACCGGTTCGTGGGCTTCTTCGCTGTAATAGATCTCCGGCTTCGTAAAGTGGAGACTTTTGCTGGAAACTTCGGGCGGAGCATTCTCAATCAGCAGCAGCGGAAGTCCATCGGCAGTTATGCGATTTGCCTCCGCCATGACAATGCCGTAGCCGTGCGTGTAAATAAGGTGCGTGTTGATCCAGCGATTACTCGCAGTGCCGAGCTGTCGGATTTCCAGCTCCCGAGGCGCGACCAACACTTGCCGAATATTTCCGTCAATGATGTAGCGGTCGACATCGGTATCCAGGTAAATATAAGGCCGAAGCGGTTGAATTTGAGAAATTGTGTCGTGAAACGCCCGAAAATCCCAAAGGCGCACGTTGTCGAGCAATGGTTTATGCCGGGTATAATCCACTGGAATTTCCGGCGCAGCTTCAAGCGTTGTTTCTTGCACCCGTTGGTTCAATCCATAGGCCGACCGTGTTGCCTCGATGTGATGTTGGATATAGGGCCGCTCCAACGCCAGCTCGTTCGGACGTACGTACACCGCGCCGATGAGCGACGGAAGAATATATCGCACCGGGATCAACAGCAGCAGTACTAGTGCCCACCGGCCGCGCCGCGCCAACACAAGGACAGCGGCAGCAATAGCCCCGACGATCATGAGCCACTGCAGCGGTATCGCGATATGGTCCGCAATCCAATCGACTCCGACTAAGTACGTGCCGTGGTCATCGAGCAACATTCCATATCGATCGAAAAAGAACTTCAGGGATATCCCGAGAAGCACAATCGCTATCAGGAGCCGCACGAAATTCGAGTTGAATGCCTCGCCGAGCGAGCTACCTTCAAATTGAAATTGTGCAGGGGTCGCCAGATTCGGAAGGTGACGATACAAATTTTCCGCGTGCGATGCCAGCCAGTACAGGATCAATGAGATTATTGCGCCGGTGAGTACAACGCGCAGCAGCAGGCTATAGAACGGTAGGCTGAAAAAGTAGAAATGAAGCGGGTTGCCGAAAATCGGATCGACAAATTCTGTTGCGGAAGGAGTAACTCGCAGGCCGCCGAAGTAGCGAACAACAGTCCAGCTATCTACGGTTGCGTTCGCCGCGATTATTGCCAGCAGCGCCAATACGACCAGCGCTATTTTTGAGACAAACGAACGGCTGAATACTCCAAACAGGGGCGCTTCCTTGTTCCGCCGAATTCCGACACGGAAAGCCGTCCAAAACGCCGCGAAGAACAGCAAAATGACCAAAACGATTGGGCCTGATCCATAGAGGAGCAGACTAAGCCACGTGTCTACCTGGCGCATTTCCGACCACCAAGCGTAGTCGATGAGGGTGGAGGCGATGAAGCGCGCGCCAACAAGAATGATGAAAAGAGCGATGACGGCGAATAGCAATCCGCCTCGCCTAGTTTGCCGCTTACCGATGTAGCGGTCTGACTGTATTGGCAAACAGCGAGTATATCGCCGTTAACACGGCAGCCGCTGTTAACGAGAAATTGGTCCGGTACTATGCGGCGTTTATGCGTGCGGGAGCGCGCAAGATATCAAGCAATCCGTTCATCGCCGCCGTAAAGACCTTGCGCCGCCGATGCACAATGCGAACGGGACGGTATAGTTCCGCGGGATTTAATCTGAGCGCCGCCATCCGTCCCTGCTCAAGCTCTTCGCGCATGACGCGTTTCGGCATAATGCTGATTCCTGCGTTATGAGCGACCGCTTCTTTAATCATCTGCAAATTGTCGAAGCTCATCGCCATTTCCACTTTGACTTTGTGCTCCTTCAAATACCGCTCGATGTGAGACTGTATCGGAAGGTCGTCGTCATAACCGATGAAGGTTTCGCCCTCAAGCTCCACCGGCGTGATCACTTCGCGATGCGCTAAATGATGCTGCGGCGCCACAGCTACCACCATCTCTTCGTCACGCCAGGGCAGCGCAATCACATCGCGCGACGATTCCGCATAGCTCATCAAGCCTAAATCGGCTTGATCCTCAACCACGGCTTCCCACACGCGCTCCGGGCGCAGATAGGAGACCTGCAACTCGGCTCCGGAGTAGGTTCTCGCAAACTTCGCTTCCAGATCGGACATTTCGGTGAGCCCAACCGAATAGATCGCCGCCACCTGGACGGTCCCGCCGGCCTCCCGTTTTAAGCGAGCCAGTTCCGCTTCCAATTCGTCGTGCCGTCGCAACACGTCCCGGCAATATTCGAGCACCAGCTTACCCGAGGCGGTGGTCGCCAGGGGACGCCGGCTGCGGTCGAAAACCTCGGCACCTAATTCCCGTTCGATTTCCTGGATGGCCTGACTGGCGGCAGATTGGCTTATCTCATTGATTTGAGCTGCCTTACTGACACTTTTGTAGTGTGCGACGTCGCGGATCAGACGCAGATTCGCTAGATTCACAAAGGATTACTTTATCATAAGTATTTTCGATATCAAACGTATTTAGATTCGATTTGACTAATATTTCTGCCGCCGCTATACTGACTTTTTCCTTCCCCGTTCTGAAGAGGAGGTATTAGTGTCCCCGAACGATACTCAAGCAGGATTACCGCCGCCCCAGGGTCTCTACAATCCAGCTCACGAACACGATGCCTGTGGCATTGGTTTCGTAGCGCAAATCGACGGCACACCGTCCCACGACATCATTCGGAAGGGCCTCGAAATTCTCGTCAACCTCCAGCACCGTGGCGCGTGCGGCTGCGATTCCGAAACCGGTGACGGCGCCGGCATCCTCATTCAAATTCCGCACGAATTTTTTGCACGTGAGACTGCCGCTCTCGGCATTCGCCTTCCGAATCCAGGTGAATACGGAGTAGCGATGTGTTTTCTGCCGGTGGAGCGCCAGCAACGTCTCGCGTGCGAAGGCCTGTTTGAAAAGATCACGCGCGAAGAAGGTCTCACGGTGTTGGGCTGGCGCGATACGCCAGTTCAGGTGGATGCCATTGGCCGCATTGCACGTGCTTCACAGCCGTACATCGAGCAGTTTTTCGTTGCCTGCCCCGCAGGGATGCCGGTGGATCAACTCGAACGCAAGCTCTATGTAATTAGTAAGCGCACTGAAGCGGCTGTGGCCGCCTCCGACATTCGCGACAAAAGTTTCTTCTACATCCCCTCATTTTCATCGCGCACGATTGTTTACAAAGGATTGTTGCTGGCGAATCAGATTGGCGAGTTTTACAACGAGCTACTCGATCCTTCGGCAAAGAGCGCTCTATGTCTTGTTCACCAGCGTTTCTCGACGAACACGTTTCCTACTTGGCAGCTCGCCCATCCGTTCCGTTACCTTTGCCATAACGGCGAGATCAACACTATTCGCGGCAATATCAACTGGATGAACGCCCGCGAGTCCGTCATGATGTCGCCGAATTTCGACGACATCAAAAAGATTTTTCCTGTCATTCAGCCCGGCGTCAGCGACTCGGCGGCGCTCGATAATGCGGTGGAGTTGCTCACAATGGCGGGCCGCACACTGCCCCACGTCATGGCGATGCTGATTCCGGAAGCATGGGATGCCGACCAGACCATGTCTGCTGAAAAGCGTGCCTTCTACGAGTACCACGCTTCTCTTATGGAGCCTTGGGATGGGCCGGCCGCGGTCGCGTTCACCGACGGTAGATTGATCGGCGCAACGCTCGATCGGAATGGACTGCGCCCGGCGCGTTATCTAGTCACTAATGAAGGGCTACTGGTCATGGCCTCAGAGACCGGAGTGCTGCCGTTCCAGCCGCGAGAGATCGCCTACAAAGGGCGCCTTCAGCCGGGCAAGATGCTGCTTGTAGATCTGGAACAGGGCCGCATCGTTCCGGACGAAGAGATCAAGCGAACGCTTGCCACACGTCAGCCGTATGAAGAATGGCTGAAGAAGAATCAAATTACGCTGCAGAGTCTGCCGGAGCCTACGCGCATTCAGGGTTCCGATCACGCGACTGTAATTTCACGTCAACGCTGTTTCGGCTACACCGACGAAGACATCCGCATGCTTCTCTCGCCCATGGCAACAAACGGAGAAGAAGCTATAGGTTCGATGGGCACGGATACGCCACTTGCGTGCCTGTCCGATAAGCCTCAGTCTCTGTTCCACTATTTCAAACAGCTCTTTGCGCAGGTTACCAATCCGCCCATTGATCCGATTCGTGAAGACATGGTGATGTCGCTCACCAGCTATATCGGCACCGAGCGCAATATTTTGGCGGAGACGCCGGAAAATTGCCATACGCTCAAGATGCCGCATCCGGTTCTCACCAATCGGGATCTCGAAAAACTGCGGCGTGTTTCGCGGGGCGATCTGCTTGCTTCCACTTTGCCTACTATCTTCGATGTGCTCGAAGGCGAGCGCGGCCTCAAGCGGGCTCTTAACAGCCTTTGCCGCCGCGCATCGTTGGCCGTGAAGGCAGGTTATACGCTTCTCATCCTTTCGGACCGTGGCACAGACGAAGAGTTTGCTCCCATCCCGAGTTTATTGGCACTCACCGCGGTACACAACCATCTGACTCGCGAAGGAACGCGAACCGGCGTTGCGTTGATCATTGAATCCGGCGAGCCACGCGAAGTGATGCATTATTCGTTGCTCATCGGCTACGGCGCCAGTGCAATTAATCCGTATCTCGCCATAGAGACGATTGAAGAACTCGCCGCGGCTGGCGAATTGTCGAAGGGCATCACACCTGAGATCGCGATCAAAAACTATCTCAAGGCCGTGAATAAAGGGTTGTTGAAGATCTTTTCGAAGATGGGAGTCTCGACGCTGCAAAGCTATCGCGGCGCTCAATTGTTCGAAGCTGTGGGCCTGAATAAAGAACTGATTGACCAGTACTTCACGGGCACTTCTTCTCGAATTCAGGGCATTGGCCTCGATGTGCTGGCTAAAGACGCTATTGAGAACCACTCACTCGCGTTCCGTCCCATCTCAGAATCGGAAACGGAGTTGCCCGTCGGCGGCAACTATTTTTTTCGTGTTAACGGCGAGCATCATCTGTTGAATCCGCAGACGGTCAGCACGCTGCAACACGCTGTCCGGCAGGAAAATTATGCGACGTTCCAGCAATACGCGGCGGCCATAGATGAACAGAACGAAAAGCTTTGCACGCTGCGCTGCCTGATCAAGTTTAGATTCGCAGCGCCACCTGTTCCGATCGAAGAAGTAGAGCCTGCTACGGAGATCGTCAAGCGCTTCGCTACCGGAGCGATGTCGT
>Ga0070741_10015465_pt1 | contig 12917 bp, 12 predicted proteins | sample Coa_R1_4_FD_66440 | JGI IMG/M metagenome (GOLD analysis project Ga0070741, IMG submission 66440) | Surface soil microbial communities from Centralia Pennsylvania, which are recovering from an underground coalmine fire - Coalmine... | ecosystem: Environmental > Terrestrial > Soil > Unclassified ...
GCTGCTCTGGGTGTTGCGCGACGAACTCGATCTCAAAGGCACGAAGTTCGGTTGCGGCATGGGGCTGTGCGGCGCTTGCACTGTACATTTGAACGGCAGACCTGCGCGTGCCTGCCTGACGCCTGTTTCGGCGGCGGCCAGCGCCACGGTCACTACCATCGAAGGAATTTCGCCCGACGGCTCGCATCCGGTACAGATCGCCTGGCAGGAACTCGACGTGCCGCAATGTGGTTACTGCCAAGCCGGACAGATTATGTCGGCGTGCGCATTACTCGCCAAAACACCGAAGCCCACGGATGCGGAGATTGACACCGCGATGAATGGCAATCTGTGCCGTTGCGGGACGTACCTGCGCGTGCGCGCGGCCATTCACAAAGCCGCCGAACTGGCTGCTTCAAATACGACTAAACCTGTGAAGTCAGGCGCGGGAGCAAATCCGTCATCCCGCAGAGGCGGCAACAAATAAGGAAGACTTATGACAATTGCAAAAATCAATCGTCGCTCGTTTCTTAAGGTAACCGCGCTGGCAGGCGGAGGCTGTATGCTGGGCTTGTATCCAAAGGCAGCGGCACTGGCGCAAGGCGCACGCCCGGCAGCAGCCCCGTTGCTTCCGGCAGATTTCATCCGTATTGCGCCCAACGGCATCGTTACTCTCACCGCGAAAAATACGGAGATCGGACAGAACGTTCTCAATACGCTGCCGATGCTGATTGCCGAAGAACTGGATGTGGACTGGAAAGATGTCAAAATCGTTCGCGCCGATGCGGATAACAAATACGGCCCGCAATTTACGGGCGGCAGCACAGCTACGCCAATGAATTGGGAACCGATGCGGCAGGTGGGGGCAGCAGGTCGTCAAATGTTGATTGCCGCCGCAGCAAACACGTGGAGCGTAGCGGCTACGGAATGCTCGACGGCATCAGGTCGCGTGCATCACAAGGCATCCAATCGTTCGTTAGGCTACGGTGAATTAGCTGCCAAAGCTGCCACGATGCCCGTGCCGGATTTGCGATCCGTCAAACTCAAAGACCCGAAAGATTACAAAATCATTGGCACGTCCACGATCAGCGTGGAGACCAAAGACATCCTGACGGGCAAACCGATCTTCGGGATTGATGTGACGGTGCCGGGGATGCTCTATGCGGTGTTTCAAAGAACTCCTGTGCTGGGCGGTAAAGCGGTGAGTGCAAACCTCGATGCCATCAAAGCTCTGAAAGGTGTGAAACACGCCTTTATTGTCGAGGGCCGACCGCTCCGCAATGATTACCCCAATTACCTGTTTGAAGACCCTGGCTTTGAATCCGGTGTTGCTATCGTGGCCGATAGCTGGTGGGCAGCGCAGTCTGCGCGTGAAAAACTTGAAGTCAAATGGGACTTCGGCAAATGGGGCGCACAAGACAGCGTAGAGAATGCCAAAAAAGCACAGGAACTTTCGCAACAACCTGCCGCACGCACGCTACGACAGGACGGCGATGTTGAGGCCGTTTTCAAACGCGATGATGTCAAAGCTATCGAAGGCAAGTACGTCATTCCCTTCATCGCGCATGGCACGATGGAGCCGCAAAATTGCACAGCACATTTCAAAGACGGCAAGCTCGAAATCTGGACTGCCAGCCAGATACCGCAAAACGGGCGCACGATGGTGGCTCAGTTGCTCAAGCTGCCTGAAAGTGATGTGACGGTTCATGTGGTGCGCGGTGGCGGCGGATTCGGGCGGCGGGCGTATAACGATCTGATGTTAGATGCCGCATGGATTTCCAGGACTGTCGCCGCGCCGGTCAAGTTAATCTGGTCACGCGAAGACGACATCCAACACGATTACTATCGTTGCGGCGGCTTCCAGTTTATGAAGGGTGCGGTGGACAAAGACGGCAAGCTGGCCGCGTGGCACGATCACTTCGTCGGGTACGGCGAAGGGAACGCCTTCGCCCACGATGGCGGATTTCTTCCGACCGAATTCCCCGCGCGTTTCGTGCCGAATTACCGCGTGCAGTCTTCGGTGATGCCGCTCGGACTCAAAACCGGGGCCTTGCGTGCGCCCTATTCCAACAGCACCGCGTGGGTGATTCAATCGTTCATAGACGAACTCGCTCACGCCGCAGGCAAAGACCCATTGCAATTTCGTTTGGAATTACTGGCGATGCCACCGACAGATCTTGCCGGGCGTGAGACAGGATTAGATGCATCTCGCATGACTGGCGTCGTCAAGCTGGTGGCAGAGAAATCGGGCTGGGGCAAACGCACTCTGCCGAAAGGCACGGCGATGGGTGTCGCCTTCCATTACAGCCATCGCGGCTATTTTGCCGAAGTCGCCGAAGTCACCGTCAACGCCAACAAGAAAATCAAAGTGAATAAAGTCTGGGTCGCGGCTGACGTTGGCAGCCACATTATCAATCCCAGTTCCGCCGAAACGCAGGTGCAAGGCGCGGTCATAGATGGCCTGAGCGGAATGATTCAGGAAATCACGCTCAAAAACGGGGCCGTCGTGCAATCGAACTATAAACAGCACCCGATGCTAAGAATGTCGCAAGCGCCGCCGCAAATCGAAGTCCACTTTCTGAAAACCAACAATTCGCCGACGGGCCTGGGCGAACCCGCGTTGCCGCCGATTCTACCCGCCGTGTGCAATGCGATTTTCACTGCAACAGGCGAGCGTATTCGCACGATGCCGATGACGAAACAGGGCTTCAGTTTCGCGTAACCGCTTTTTGAAGGAGAAAATTTATGATCAGGCTGAAAGTAAACGGGAAGAACCAGCAATTTGACGGCGACCCGGATACGCCGCTGCTCTGGGTGTTGCGCGACGAACTCGATCTCAAAGGCACGAAGTTCGGTTGCGGCATGGGACTGTGCGGAGCGTGTACCGTGCATGTGAATGGGCAGCCGACACGTGCCTGCTTGACGCCCGTATCGGCGGTGTCGAATAAGTCCTTGACGACGATTGAAGGCATCTCGCCCGACGGGTCGCATCCGGTGCAAGTTGCGTGGCAGGAACTCGATGTCCCGCAATGCGGCTATTGCCAGGCCGGACAAATCATGTCAGCGTGCGCGTTGCTGGCGAAAACGCCGAAGCCCACGGATGCAGAAATTGACACCGCGATGAATGGCAATCTGTGCCGTTGCGGGACGTACCTGCGCATCCGCGCCGCGATTCACAAAGCGGCAGAGTTGACCGCTTCCAATCCGGCGAAACCTGCGAACTCAGGCGCGGGAGCAAACCGATTACCCCGCAGAGGCGGCAACAAATAAGGAGAGAGTCATGAAGTTTTTGTTTTCGTTTGCGTTGTTCTGCGCTTTGGCGTTGCTGACGGTCACGGTGGGCAGTACCGCGCCCGAAGCCGAGTGGCCGCAGTGGCGCGGCCCGCTGCGCAATGGGTTATCGAGTGAGACCGGGTTGCTCAAGCAATGGCCTGAGAAAGGCCCGGCTGTGACCTGGTCAATCGCGAATCTCGGCGAAGGCTATGGCTCCGTGGCCGTCAAAGCGGATCGCATTTATGTGCAGGGGACGAGCGGGACGGCGAGCGAAGCCAAAAGCACCGTCTTCTGTTTGAACCGTGCCGATGGCAGGACGATCTGGTCAGTCGCGTTCGGGCCGAGGGTGGAGCAGGACAAGGGCAATGGGCCGCGTGGCACTCCGACGCTGGATGGCGACAGACTCTATGTGCTGACTGAGAACGGCGATCTGGCATGTTTGCGCGAGCGCGACGGCTCGCGCGTGTGGGGCAAAAACATTCTGAAAGAGTTTGGCGGCAGCAACCCAAAATGGCTGATCAGCGAATCGCCGCTGGTGGACGGCAATAAATTGATCGTTTCACCCGGCGGCAATGGCGCAGGCATTGTAGCCTTGGACAAAATGACCGGCGCGGAGATTTGGCGCGCGAAAGAGTTGAGCGACCAGGCGGGCTATGCCTCCTGCATCATTGCAGAGGTTGGCGGCGTGCGCAGCTATATCAACTTCACTGCGAACGCGGCGGTCGGCGTGCGCGCCGGCGATGGCAAGCTGATGTGGCGCTACACGAACGTCGCCAATCGCGTCGCCAATGTCGCGACGCCGGTCCTTGCCGACAACAAAGTCTTTTTCTCTTCGGCATACGGTACGGGCGGAGCCCTGCTGAACCTGACGGCGCAGAACGGCGAGGTGAAAGCACAGGAGGCCTACTTCACTAAAGACATGCAGAATCATCACGGCGGAATGGTGCTGGTCAATGGCTATCTCTATGGCTTCTCCAATGCGATTCTGACCTGCATCGAATTCAACACGGGCAAGGTAAGGTGGAAAGATCGCAGCATCGGCAAAGGCTCGATCACTTACGCGGACGGGATGCTGTATCTGCTCGGCGAGAAACAACTGGTCGGGCTGGCCGAAGCCAATCCCAATGCCTATGTCGAGAAAGGGCGCTTCCCCGTTAATGACCGGGGATGGGATAGCTGGGCGCACCCGGTAGTTGTGGGCGGCAGGCTTTACATCCGCAATCAGAATGAACTGACCTGCTATGATGTGAAGGGAAAGTAAGGAAGGCTTATGGCAATGGCCAAGATCAATCGTCGCTCTTTTCTTCGCGCCTCCGCGCTCGCCGGGGGGGATTCATGCTCGGCCTGTACCCTGAAGCTGCGGCACTGGCACAAAACCCACGCCGGTCGGATCCTGCCCTGCTTCATTCACTGCTTCCGGCTGATTTCATCAGCATCGCGTCCAACGGCACTGTCACCATTACGGCGAAAAATCCTGAGACCGGACAACACGTCCGCAACATGCTGCCGATGATGATTGCCGAAGAGCTGGATGTGGACTGGAAGGATGTCAAAATCGTGCGCGCCGATCTTGATGACAAATACGGCATGCAGTTCGCCGGCGGCAGCATCGCTACGCCGAGCAACCGGGAACCGATGCGCCAGCTCGGCGGCGCGGCTCATCAGATGCTGATCGCCGCGGCGGCGCAAACCTGGGGCGTTGCCGAAGCGGAATGCTCGACGGCATCAGGTCGCGTGCTGCACAAAGCGTCCAATCGTTCTTCAGGCTATGGCGAACTGGCGGCCAGAGCAGCCACGATGCCGGTGCCGGATTTCAAGGCGCTCAAACTCAAAGACCCGAAAGATTACAAAATCATCGGCCAGACGACGATTGGCGCGGAAACCAAAGACATCGTCACGGGCAAGCCGATTTTCGGCATTGACGTGACCCTGCCGGGAATGCTCTACGGGGTGTTTCAAAAATGTCCTGTCTACGGCGGCAAACCGATCAGCGCGAATCTCGATGCCATCAAGGCGATGAAAGGCGTCAAGCACGCTTTTATTATTGAAGGCAAGCCGCTCCCCAGCAATTTCCCCAATTACCTGACCAGCGATCCGGGGCTTGAACCCGGTGTTGCCATCGTCGCCGACAGTTGGTGGGCGGCCGCATCCGCGCGTGAAAAACTGGAAGTGAAATGGGACGAAGGCAAATGGGCGACGCAGAACAGCGCGGACATTGCCAGGCAGGCTGACGAACTTTCCAGACAACCTGCCGCACGCACACTGCGCAAAGAGGGCGATGTCGAAGCGATCTTCAAGAGCAGCGATGTCAAGATTGTTGAAAGCCCATACATCTTTCCCTTCATTGCCCACGCTCCGTTAGAGCCGCAAAACTGCACGGCTCATTTCAAGGGCGGCAAAATCGAAATCTGGTCAACCACCCAGACGCCGCAGATTGGGCGCGGCATGGTCTCCCGCCTGCTCGGCCTTCCTGAAAGCAACCTCACCATCCACCTGGTGCGCGGCGGCGGCGGATTCGGGCGTCGGTTGTATAACGATTACATGTGCGAGGCCGCCTGGATCTCCAGGGCCGTCGGCGCGCCGGTCAAGGTGCTGTGGACGCGCGAAGACGATATGCAACACGATTACTATCGTCCGGGCGGATTCCAGTATCTGCGAGGGGCGGTAGACAAGAACGGCAAACTCGTCGCCTGGCGGGATTACTACGTCGGTTACGGCGAAGGGGCAACCTTCACGCATACGGGCGAAGTTGACGGCAACGAATTCCCCTCACGCTTCGTGCCGAACTTCCTGATGCAAGCTGCGGTAATGCCGCTCGGCCTCAGGACCGGAGCGTTACGCGCGCCGCGTCCCAACGTTTACGCGTGGGTCACCCAATCGTTCATTGACGAACTGGCGCACGCCGCCGGCAAAGATCCGGTGCAATTCCGCCTGGAGTTATTGAGTGCCGGACCGCCTGCCGCGACTCAGGGCGTGGATGTCACGATGAATGCCGAACGCATGCTTGGTGTCGTCAAGCTCGTCGCGGAGAAATCCGGCTGGGGCAAACGCACGCTGCCGAAAGGCACCGCAATGGGCGTTGGCTTCCACTACAGCCATCGCGGCTATTTTGCCGAGGTGGCCGAAGTGACTGTGCTGGCGAACAAGAAGATCAAGGTGAATAAAGTCTGGGTGGCCGGAGACATCGGCAGCCAGATCATCAATCCCGGCGCCGCCGAAAACCTGGCGCAGGGCGCTGTCGTGGACGGCATGAGCGAGATGTTGCAGGAAATATCCCTGGAGAATGGTCGCGTTGTGCAATCGAACTATCATCAACACCCGATGTTGATGATGTCGCAGGCGCCACCCATCGAAGTGCATTTCCTGAAATCCAACAATTCGCCAACAGGTCTCGGTGAGCCGGCATTGCCGCCGATTCTGCCGGCTGTTTGTAACGCGATTTTCACGGCAACAGGCGAGCGGATTCGGACGCTGCCGATCACGAAGCAGGGCTTTAGCTTTGCCTTTACCTAAAAGCATTATTGCGCTATTACGTCTCTCAATGTCGGTTCCCGAGACAACATCTGCCGAAGCCTTCTGGCGCTACGCGGGAGGGAAGTGTCTGTTCGAGAGTCGGGGGCGTGGCGTGGCGGGACATCAAAGCATGGCTCACTGCCCTGCCGCTCACCGTCGACACGTTGCACATCCCTTCGGTCAGCGAGCCGTTCCTCGCCTGGACTACGTCCGGCGAGGTCGACTTCCAGGAGCGGGAGGACGGTCAGCCCTGGATCACTCACCGGGTTAAAAAAGGTTCTTTCTTTCTCACATCGGGAGGCGCTCCCTACGATATTCGCTGGAAAGCGGTGACCTCAGAGCCATTTGAAACGCTGCTCGTCTTCGTTGAGTTGCCGCTCCTTCAGCGCGCTTTGGAAGAGGTCTTTGGGAACGAAGCGGCCCACGCCCGGCTGCGAGACGCTTCGGCGTTCGATGATGAAGGCTTGAATTCGTTATTGGGATTGCTGCGCGAAGAGCTGATGCGCCAACAGGCGAGCCCCCTGTTCGTGCAGGGCATCGCTCAGGCGATCGCTGTCTATCTTGCCCGGAACTATGGGGTGACGGAGGAAGCGCGTAGCGGTAGTCCATCACTTCCTGGCTATAAGCTTCGACAGATTACGGACTGGATGGCCGAACACGTCGCCGAAGACTTCAGCCTTGATCGCCTGGCGGCGCAAGCCGGGTTGAGTAAGTTTCACTTTGATCGCCTGTTCAAGAGTGCCTTGGGCGTTTCACCTTCGCGCTATCACATCAATTTGCGAATCAACCTCGCGCGACGATTGCTGCGCGAAACGAAGAAGAGCGTGGTGGAGGTTGCCCTTGCAGTGGGCTACGCCAATCCCAGCCATTTCGCCCAGCTCTTTCGCAGAGAAACCGGCCTTTCCCCCAGCGAGTACCGCCAGCAGCGTTGACACAGCCAAGCAAGACATCGCCGAAGAAGAAGCGCTCAAGCAAGGCATAGAAGGAAACTCGAAGGAGTTCGTGGAGCAAAGGCGATGAGGTTTGCGCGAAGGCATGAAACACCCGTGCCTGTCAAACAGCCGCTTGACAAAGCAAGCCTCAGTAGTGCATATACACACCCAAGATGTCTAAAGAACTGGATATGTCGGCAATAGAGAACTGCGTGTGCTTCAACCTGCGCTGGGTGACGCGCGCGGTGACGCAATTTTTTGACGCGGAAATGCGGCGGCATGGAATCCGCCCCACGCAGGGGTCAATTTTGCTGGCATTGAATGCCAAGGAAAGTTGGACCATGGCGGAATTAAGCGATTGGCTGGGGATGGAGCGCACGACGCTTGTGCGAAATCTTCGGCCCTTGCAGCGCGATGGTTTGGCACAGGCCGTCGGCGGCGGGCGCGGTGGCCGGGTGGAACTGTCAATTACAGCCAAAGGCCGAAAGAAAATTGAGGAAGCCAGGCCAGCCTGGCGAGCAGCCCAACGCGCCGTGGTCAAAACTCTTGGTGAAAAACGCTGGTCCGTCATTCTCTCCGATCTCGAAACCGCAGCGCTTTCCCTAAACCAATAAACAAATAACCCTGAATGCCCTGAACGGCGGCAAACTGAAAATTAAACTGTGTATATACACACTTCACTGAAAAACAAAAAAATGAAAACAAGAGACAAATCGTGGGTACTCGTCACGGGCGCATCGAGCGGCTTCGGCGAGGAGTTCGCCCGCCAATATGCCGAGCAAGGCCATACGCTCGTGCTAGTCGCGCGGCGGCTGGACCGGCTGCAAAAACTCGCTGAGGCGCTACGCCAGCAGTACCGCATCGAGGTCGTCGTGGAGCAGGTTAATCTTTCAGATGTTGCGGCAATCATCCAACTGCATCAGCGACTGCGCGAGCGGGACATTGCCATTGACATCCTGATCAACAACGCCGGCCACGGACTGCAAGGCCCATTTCTGGATGGTCAGTTGGACGCGGCGCTGGCGATGGTGCAACTCGATATTGCGAGCCTGACCGCGGTCACCCACATCTTTGCGCAAGACATGCGGAAGCGAGGACGCGGGAAGATTCTGCTCGTCGCCAGTATGCTGGCCTATCAAGGCGTGCAGAACTTCGCCGTCTATTCAGCCGCCAAGGCCTACGTGTTGCGCCTGGGTGAAGCGCTTCATCGCGAACTCAAGCGCGATGGCATCACGGTCACGGCGCTGTGTCCGGGCATGTCAGACACTGGATTCGCCAAAGCCGCGCAGCAGAAGATCACAACCACGTTGAAGCTCTTGATGATGAAACCAGCACCCGTAGTGCGCGCCGGTATCCGCGCGTTGCAGGCTGGACGCATCAGTGTCGTCCCCGGCTGGGCCAACAAGGTCTCAGTGATCTTTATGTGGGCAACGCCACGCTGGCTGCACCAAGCCATTTTCTCCCGTGTCATGAACGCATAAACCGCGAGACCTGACTATGAAAACACCGATCAAAGAGCATCCCACGGTCATAGCGCACCAGCAAAGACCTGCACCGGAAAAAGTATCCGAGCCGCTCGACGACGCCTGGCTGCGGCAGTTGTGCCTTGACGCAGGCGCGGATGACGTCGGCTTTGTGGAAATAGATCGCCCGGCGTTGGCTGAGGAACGCCCGCACATTCAGCGTGCTTTCCCGCACACTCGCAGCCTGATCAGTATCGTGCTGCGGATGAATCGCGACAATGTTCGCAACCCGGCGCGGTCAGTCGCCAACTCGGAATTTCATCACACGGGCGACGAGGTCAACGACGTGGCGCGGCACATCGTGGCGGCACTGGAGCGCGCCGGGATTCGGGCCATGAATCCGCCGATGGGGTTTCCGATGGAGGTCGACCGCTGGATGACCGAGCGGATCTGGACGGTGGCGCACAAGCCGGTCGCGGTCGCGGCGGGTCTGGGACACATGGGCATTCATCGCAACGTGATTCATCCGCGCTTCGGAAATTTCATTTTGCTCGGCACGATTCTGGTCGGCGCGGAAATCAGCGCGTATGCACAGGAACTCGATTACAACCCGTGCCTGGAATGTAAATTGTGCGTGGCCGCGTGTCCGGTCGGCGCGATTGGCGCGGACGGCGCGTTCAATTTCTCTTCGTGCTACACGCACAATTACCGCGAATTCATGGGCGGGTTTGCCGACTGGGTTGAGAACATCGCTGACAGCCGCGATGGCAAGGATTATCGGCAGCGCGTGAAGGATTCGGAAAGCGTTTCGATGTGGCAAAGCCTCGGCTTCGGGCCGAATTACAAGGCCGCGTATTGCATGGCGGTGTGTCCGGCAGGCGAAGACGTGATCGGGCCTTACCTGGCATCGAAGAAGGATTTTACCGATGACGTGGTGCGCCCGTTGCAGGCGAAGCGCGAGCCGGTGTATGTCGTGCGCGGCTCGGACGCTGAGACGCATGTGCAGAAGCGTTATCCGCACAAGACCGTGCGACAGGTGCGCAGTTCGCTGCGTCCGCGAAGCATCGCCAACCTGCTGTTCGGAATGCCGCTTTCGTTTCAACGTCAGGCCGCTGGCAAACTGGACGCCACTTACCATTTCGTTTTCACCGGCAACGAGCCAGCCGAAGCAACGGTGACGGTTCGCGCGGGGAAATTGACCGTCGAGAATGGACTGTTTGGTCAGCCGAACCTCAAGGTCATCGCCGATTCGGAAACATGGCTGGGATTTCTTGCGGGCGAGCGGAATCTTTTGTGGGCGTTGCTGCGGCGGAAGATCCGGCTTAAAGGATCGCCGCGGTTGCTGCTGGCTTTCGGTAAATGTTTTCCATCATGAACACACCTGCCGCACGAGGCGGGGTCATCGAAATTGTAACGTTCAAACTCAATGCGGGCGTTACAGCCGATGAGTTCCGCCCATTGGACAAGGCGGTCGAGTTGCAACACTTCGTGAAACAACCCGGCTTCATCTCACGGGAATCCGCGGCAGGCGATAACGGCGAATGACTGGTCGTCGTGCTATGGCAAAGATTGATGCCAGCACGATGAGCAGGAAGCGCTACACAATCAAATAACCCAGACACAGGAGAGTCGCATGAACAACAGAGCAAAAATGGAAGAAAGCATTCGCACCCTTTACGGCAAGGTATTCAATGCCGGGCAAGCCGGTCTGCTTCCCGGTCTCATTGCCGGCCCCTACATCAGCACAACCCGCTGTTCCCGACTGGCCCGGAGCCATTGATCGGCTATCTCAAACAGACCGGTAGCTTGCCTTGCGAAGTCAAGCGCGTGGCGATTGACGGAAACCTGGCGTTCGTCCATGTGCGGTACTTGAACTTGAGCGGCAAGAAACACGCGGGCGTGGACATCTTCCGCTTCAACGACGAAGGCAAGATCGTCGAGCATTGGGACGTGCTGCAGGCCGTTCCGGAAACTGCCGCGAACAGCAACACCATGTTCTGAGCCGCAAATGACGCCTAACGCCGTGGTTCAGCGGGCGGTCCTCGCCCTGCGGACTCGGTCCGCCGCTGAACCACGGCGTTAGGCCGCTTCGCATTACTAACAAAGTTCTGGCTGCTCTTTGAGATTAGAAAGGATGAGACAGATGAAAATTTATGATGTTGTAATTGTTGGCGGTGGTTCTGCCGGGTTGAGTGCCGCGCTGATTTTAGGACGGTCGCGCCGTCGCGTTCTCGTTTCTGATACGGGAAAAACACGGAACGCGGTTGCTCAGGAATCACACGGCTTTTTCACTCGTGACGGAACTGCGCCCGCTGAGCTTGTACGAATTGCACGCGAACAATTGCGCCCTTACGAAACGGTTGAATTACATTCGGTCGGAGTTAAAGCGGCAAAAGCGCAGGGCAAAGGTTTTGAAATCAAACTGGATGACGAAACTCGCATAGCTTGCCGCAAAATATTGCTGGCAACCGGAGTCGTTGACGAAATGCCGGAGATTGAAGGTTTTAAGGAATTATGGGGCAAAAGCATTTTTCATTGTCCGTACTGTCACGGCTGGGAAGTGCGCGACCAGCCGCTTGCGCTTTACGGCAACGGTACTGCCGGGTTTGAACTTGCCGAATTGCTCAAAGGATGGAGCGATGACCTAGTGCTTTGCACCGACGGCGTGGCGACACTCTCCGAAGATGAGAGCAGACTGCTATCTAAGAACAATGTTTCGATTCGTGAGGAACGGATTGTTCGCGTTGAGGAAAAAAACGGGCAGCTTGAAAATATTGTTTTTGCGAATGGGGAAACTCTTGCCCGCAAAGCTATTTTCATTCGTCCGAAACAACAGCAACACTCAGTCTTAGCGAAACAGCTAGGCTGTGAATTTACCGAAATTGGAATGGTCAAAGTAGATGACTTCGGGCAAACAAGCGTTCCCGGCGTCTACGCTGGCGGCGATATGATACACCCAATGCAACATATCTCCTTTGCCGTGTCGAGAGGCGCACTTGCCGCAGTAGGAATAAATCGCGCATTGCTTCAGGAAGATTTTCGCTAACGCAAAAAGAAAACCTTTAACTCCAACGGCGGCATAACAACGGCATTCACCCGACGCCCTCACACGAAGCCTCTCATGAACCTTGAATAAGGGGGCGCGGGTGATGCCTGGCGTTAGGCCGCATAGGCACCACGCCTCGAAGAAACAAAATGGGCATTGGCGCAGCCGCAACATTATGCCTCAAACAATGACAACTCTTTGTTTGAGGCGTATTCAGGAGAGGAATACGCTGAGATATTTTCAGCTAGAAAGGCAAAGGATTACCCGTTGGGCGACCTTCCGCTGATTGTGCTGACGCGGGGTAAGAGTGAACTCCCTGACACGGAGGAGGGGCTGGACTGATTTATGATAGTTCTACGGGAGGGAAATGAATATGGACATTGGTATCATCGGTTTGGGTAACATCGGCAGCACTCGCGCGCGCAGCAGGAAATGGAAGCACAACTCGCCAAGACCACGCTGGCCCAGGCTGTGCGCGAAATGAAGGCTGCCCAAAAAAAGTGAAGGGTTAACGCATGAGAGTCTGTTGTTCAGGCAATTTTGCAACCAAGCTTGTAATAGCAACCATTACAAGAAGTCGAAAGAAAGGAAATATAGGACTTACGCAGAGGCGACGTTAAGAGTCGCTTGATCATTGAAAACCGGGTACAGTCTCGGCTCATGAGCGATTCCGTGAGCCGACTCGACTATTGTCAATACTTGCTGGTCAGC
>Ga0070741_10015466_pt1 | contig 12916 bp, 9 predicted proteins | sample Coa_R1_4_FD_66440 | JGI IMG/M metagenome (GOLD analysis project Ga0070741, IMG submission 66440) | Surface soil microbial communities from Centralia Pennsylvania, which are recovering from an underground coalmine fire - Coalmine... | ecosystem: Environmental > Terrestrial > Soil > Unclassified ...
CCGCCGGCGTTCTTGGTCACGACGTAGAAGTCGTCGTTGGTGGTGATGGCCGAGGCCAGCTGGCCTCTGGGCCGCCCGGCGGCCAGCGCCGCGCCGTCCTTATCGCGCGGGATCTGCCGCGGTGGTGGTGGCTCGAAGGAGCCGGCGGCCGTGGCCGTCGGCCGGCCGGTAGCCGCCGGCGCCGAGGGAGTGCTGACCAGGTTCGGATGCGGGTTCGGCGGCTCGATCCCTCCCGAAGGCACCGGCTGCTGTGGGTCGGCCACGATCACCCGCGTGAGCGAGCTCCTGGGCCCAAAGCGGATCAGCAGGAAGCTGCCGAGATACGTGGCCACCAGCCCGCCCACCAGGGCCGCCGCCGTGCGACGCGGCGTGGCGATCGTGCGCGCGAGCGCCGGCGGCAGCACTCGCGCCGGCACAGCCATGTGCTCCGGTGACGAGCGCGCGCCGCCGAGCGCCAGCTGTGCCAGCGCCAGCGCCACCGCATACGACATCGCGATGCTGAAGTAGCCGGCGAACGCCGCCTTGGTGCCGTGGATCAGGCCCAGCGCGAAGAAGCCGGCGCTAGTGAGTGGCATGATCACCAGCATGACGAAGAGCCAGAGGCCCAGGCCCAGCGCGAGCAGCCACGACACCGGCCAGCGCCGGCGCAGCACATAGGCCCCGAGGCCGGCCAGGATGGCAAACAGCACCATGAAGGCACCGCTCAGCGCGTAGCGCTTGGCATCGAAGCCGAATCGCCGCAGGCCGGCCTCGAACAGATCGAGCGGCACAAAGAGCAGAAGCCACTCCATCAGCCGTTCGGGCACGGTGCGCACCTGGGCGAGGGTCCGAAAGACCGCCATGGTGATGCCGGCAGCCAGCGCCGCTCCCAAGCCGCCGGCCAGCGCGGCGGTAAGCGAAGGCGCTGCCGCATCGTGCGCTGGCCGGTTCTCCACCATGCTCATGCGGCGCGCCTTTCCGCGTGGCTGGACCCGCTAGAGGCCGAGCCACCATGCAGCTTGCAGCAGCTCATCATCATGCTGCTTCCCTTTCCATGAGCTTCCATGAGCTTCCATGAGCTTCCATGAGCTTCCATGAGCTTCCATGTGCTAGCGTGGCTGGGCGACGATAAACCGCTCGACGCGCACGTCGTTGCCGTCGCCGCCAACGAACAAGCCGACACTCCCCTGCGCGAGCACCGGGTCAGTGACCGACGCCACCTGCTGCCCATTGATCGTGAATGAAAGGCTGGGCCCGAGCGCCGCCACAGCCAGCTCATTCGGCGCGCTCCCGGGGCGAATGGCATCGGTTGGTGTCCAGGGGATCAGGTCGACCCAGTGGTCGGCCTCGCGGCGCCAGATGCCAAACTCTCCTCGATCACCGGCTTCGAGCACATAATAGCGCCCGCCCTGGTTGATGCCGTCGCGCGGGCCGGGCCCCTGGTCGCGCACGATGAGACCGTAACCGCCACCGGGCGGCCCGCCGAGCTTCCGGAAGGTACCGCTGACCACGACGTCGCCGAGCGAGCCTGCCCCTGGCGCTCCAATGGCAACGAACCGTCCGGGCTGCCGCGCCAGGATGCGATAGGCGCCGTCGGCAAACCAGGCCACCGACTGGGGATTGCTCGGCCAGCCTCGCTGGTTGTCGGTGAAGCGCTCATCGAGAATGGTGCGCAAGCCCAGCCCCACGCCGCTGCCGGCAGGCGTGCCAGTGGCAGTCGTTACCGGCGTCTGCAGCCGCGCCGCCGTGCTGCCGGCAAGCGGGGCGCTGGGGGTGGTGCGCTGCGGGTCGGCGAGGCGTCCGGCAATGCCGGTGGCGAGCACCAGCACCACCAGCAGAATCACTAGGGCCAGCAGGGGCGCCCCACGCAACGCCAGCAGCGCGAGGCGGCGCCCGCTCCCAGTGGGCCGCCGCAGCGATGCCGGCGACTCGCGCCGCAGGACCGGCGCCGGGGGTGCACCGGCGGCCGGCTCGGGCGGCGAGGTCTCCAGCGCCGGGAAGACGGGGAGGAGCTCCAGGGCACGACGGCTGCCGGATGCCGGCTCGGTCCCGGGCCCTCCGGAGCTGGACGGAAGAGCTTCGGTGCTCATGCCGACCAGCCCCGGCTGCGCAGCCAGCACCGGCCGCGCCAATGGCGCGCCGCCGGCGGCGGCGACGTAGCGCGGGCAGGCGCGGAACCGGTCGGTCAGGCACAGCCGGCGCTGGTCGTCGAGTGCGATGCGCTCCGGTGGCTCGAGTGCGTAGCAGCGGTGCAGCTGAGTCGGCCGCGAGTAGTGATTGGTCGGATCGTCGGCAAAGCCGAGCTTCGGGCACGGGCCCATCTCCATTGCGGCAGCGTCCAGCGATGGCCTCGGCTGGGTGGCTGCCGCCGGCACGGTGACGTCGAGTGGTGTCGAAGCAGCCGGCACAGCGATCTCGGGTGGCGTGAGGCTGATCAAGCCGGCAGCCTGCAGCGCGACCAGATCCTCGAGTGTCTGCACCGTGCCATAGCGGCTGGCCAGCTCGCCAACGGTGCGCCGGCCACTCATGGCCGCCAGCAGGGTCTGCAGCGTCCGCCGGCGCAGCGCCAGCTGCTCCGGCACACCCTCGGCAACGCCGTGCTCTGCGCGGCGCTCGCTGCTGGCAGTGAGCGCCGCGCTGACTCGCGGAATGGCTTCCAACGGCGGGACGTGTGCCGCCAGCGCCGCCTGGCGGGCCACGGCGGCGGCAAGGTGGGCGGGAAGCTGCTCCGCACTCAGATCGAGGCCGCAATCCTCGGGCAGCGATGGCGCTCCAGCCGTAAACACGAACTGCCCCTGCTGGAACGCCAGCAGCATCGCCTCCAGCGCCTCCAGGCCGCGCTCGCGGCCGAAGGAGGCGGCGCTCACCCGCCCCTCCTCGAAGGCAATCGTGCCGCTCCAGCGCCCCTGCGCTACCCGCAGGGTGCCGCTGGTTTGCAGGCTGGCGATGAACTGAAGGAGAGCCGGCAGACCGGCCACTCGGAGCGAGCCTTCGAGCTCCGTGCTTGACACCGCGGCACAAGCGTATCAGCCGACGGCGCGCCGTGCCGGTGGCGCACGGTAGTTTCAACGTGATCTCAACCGGAGCATCAGACCGCAACAATGGTTGAGGGTGAGGGACCCGGCGGCACCACAAGGTGGCGCGCCCCCAAAGCTACGTGGCTGTTCCAAGCTCGTCAGTGGGAGGCGCTCCAAGCCCGAATGACGTGTGCCGACGAGCTCGAAGCGGCCTCCAAAGCCGTCCTCCGTCTTGCGGCTCACCACCCCCGCGCCGTACAATCATGGCACCCCATTCTTGCCCTCCCGGAGGAGCTTGCCATGGCGATCTGCCAGAGCGATGTGACCGGCGAGCGCGATGTGTGCCTGCACGCTGCAGGCGGGCTGCGCCTCCGGGATGGTCGTGCCCGGTGCGGCATCGAGGTTGCTGCCAGGCGGCAAGTCGGTCCACAACGGCTGCGCCGCCGGGATGGTTGTGCCTCGTGCAGCGGCTAGCTCCCGCGCCGCTGTAGCCGCCCACCCCCGTCTCCATCCCTGAGCCGTCGCGTCCGTCCGGCGTGTGCCTTCGTCGCCGTGTGCCCCTGCACCGGCGCTCCGGGCCGTCGTGGCGTCTTTCCTTGTCCCTGTATGAGGTCTCTGCCGTGAGCTCTATCGTAGTAGCCGAACACGATTCCGAAGCACGCGCAGCGCATCCGCTGGCCGGAGCTGCCTCTGCACCAAGCGCTGGAGCACCGATTGCGCTCTCGGTGCACCGCGTGGCCAAGAGCTTCGATCGGGGGCCGGCGGGCCGGTGGTGGCACTGGCTGCAGCGGGCGGCCCCGCGCGCGGCACGACTGGTGATGGCGGTGGACGGCGTCTCGTTCGAGGTGCGCCGGGGAGAGATCGTCGGCATTCTGGGCGCCAATGGGTCCGGCAAGTCGACGCTCATTCGCCTGATCTCCACCCTGCTCCTTCCCGATGCCGGCACGATCACGGTCTTCGGGCTGGATGTGGTGCGTGAGGCGATGCGCGTGCGGTGGCTGATCAACCGCGTGAGTGTGGACGCGGCGTTCTTCAAGAAGCTGAGTCCCATGGAGAACCTCATCTACGCCGCCCGCCTCTACAACCTCGACGCACGTGAGGCCCGCCGCCGCAGCCTCGAGCTCCTCGAGCGGCTCGGCATCGGGCACAAGGAGGCGCTGGCACCGATGGAGCAGATGTCGCGTGGCATGCAGCAGAAGGTGGCCATTGCGCGCGCCTTGCTGACCAGCCCGGTGCTGCTCCTGCTCGATGAGCCGACGACGGGGCTCGATCCGCGCTCGAAGCGTGACGTACAGCAGTTCGTGCAGCAGCTCCGCGCCACGCACGATGCCACGGTGGTACTCACCACGCACGACATGGACGAGGCCGACCGCCTGTGCGACCGCATCGGTGTGCTCAACCGCGGGCGGCTGGTCGCGCTCGACAGCCCGGCAGCGCTCAAGGCGCGGACGCGCGCCGAGACGGACGCCGGCCCCGAGCCGACGCTGGAGGACGTCTTCATGCACCTCACCGGGCTGGCAGTCGATGAGGCAACCGGCGAGGTAACGGCAACGATCGCTGAGGCGGCAGCCGAGCCGGTGGAGCTGGAGGGACAGGAGGCAAAGGCAATATGATGACGACAGCAGCAGAAAGGGCGGCACCACCCGCGCCGCCAGGCTGGCCGCGGCGGTGGCGCGCGCTCCAGCGCGAGGCCAATGCCGGATATGCCTTTGTTGAGCGGAACTGGAACCTGACGCGCCGTTATCTCGGCTGGGAGATCGTCTGGCTTGTCTATCAGCTCGTCAACGGGCTGAGCATTCTCTTCATCGCCGCTGCCACCGAGCAGATTACCGGCCAGCCAGTAGATACGAGCTTTCTCATTCTGTATCTGCTGATCGGGACGACGCTCTGGCAGTACCTTTCGGAGGTGTTCAGCAACGTGGCCGAGACGATCACCTGGGAACGCTGGGAGGGAACAATCGAGTACACGCTGATGGCTCCCGTATCGCGGTTCGTCCACCTGGTAGGGTCGTGCATCTATGCCGTCACCTACGGCGTGATCCGGGCGCTAGCGGTCTTCATCGTGGTAGTGCTCATCTTTCATGTGCACCTCGACCAGGCGAACGTGGGCACCGCGGCGATGATCGTGGCCGCCGGTAGCGTGAGCGTGATCGGGCTGGCGATCTACTGTGCCATCCTGCCCCTGCTCTTCACCGAGCGAGGGGCGCAGATGACGTTCGTCGTGAACTCGGTGCTGCTGCTGATCTCCGGCGTGTACTACCCCACTGAGGTGCTGCCGGGCTGGCTGCGCATGTTCTCCCCCCTCTCCCCCATTACCTACGTGCTGCGCAGCGTGCGGGCGGCGCTGCTGGAAGGCGCGCCGCTGAGCGCCGTGGCGGGCGATCTGGTGGTGCTGGCAATGATGGGCGCGCTGCTGGTGCCCTCCGGCATCTATGCCTTTAGCGTGGCCGAGCGCTTCGCCAAGCGCACCGGGCGGCTCAAGCGCAGCGGCTAAGACCGGCACCGTTCGAGCGGAGCGCCTGCTCCTCCCCGGGAGCATAAGGGCCAGCAATGGCAGCGGACGCAAGACGAGAAGCTGCCTTGAGTCGGGCAGCAGGCCTGCGGGGTGCAGCGCGTCTTGGACACCGCTGAAGCCGGGGCACAGGGCCGCCCAGCCTTTTACTCGCCGGAAGGGAGAAGGAGGCCAGCGCTGTAGGCGGCGGCCAGGAGCACGATCACCAGCACGTATAGGGCTTCGCCGAGCCCGCCGGTATGGATCGCCAGCGGGCGAGGGAGCCGGAGACGGCCACGCCAGAAGGGCAGCAGCAACGGCACGCCCTGGCGAGTCACGAGATCGGCCAGCAGGTGGAGGGCATAGCCCCAGGCCAGCGCTCCCACGGCGCCGGCCAGCCCCGGCACCGCGCTGCCGGAGGCACGGGTGCCGGCCATGAGCACTGCCAGCGGGAGGAGCGAATGCAGTGCGCCACGGTGGCCAAGCTCGTAGTGGATGACCAGGGAGGGCAGCAGGAACGGCCGAACGGCGTGCAGCCAGCCGCGCCGCGCGAGCCGGAGCTGCGCCAGCCAGGCCTGAGGGTGGTCGAGGTCCGGCAGCACGGCACCGAGCGCGACGAGCATGAGCGTTGCGGCCGCCCGTCCGGTGACGTCCATGCCGGGGAGCGCTTCCGGCGGCAGGAGCGGGGCCGCCAGCGATAGCAGCGGTATCGGCCCCGGCAGAGCCGGAATGGCGATTGCCGGTGGGCGCCACCAGGCGGCTGTCCAGGCAGCAAGCGCAATCACCACGTGGCTGCGGGCTAGCACCGGCTAAAAGTCTATCGCCATCCTCCCGAACCAGCGGGCGCAGCCTGCCCGAGCCATCCCGCTGCCGGCTCGTGCCCCACCCGATCAACCGCCGTTAATGGGGCAGCCTTCTCAGCTCCGCAGCGTGCGCTTTCTGCTGAAATGTTTTAGCATTATGGCGTGGCGGCAACGATCCATGATGTAGCCAGAGCGGCCGGCGTATCGGCCGCGACTGTCTCGCATGTAATCAACGGCAGCGCCGATCGCGTGCGCATCGCGGCGGCAACGCGCGAGCGCGTGCTGGCTTGCGCGCAGGAGCTTGGCTACGTCGCCGATCCACGGGTGCAGGCGCTGCGCCGCGGGCACACACGCACCATCCTGGCTGCCTTCATCGCTCGGCAGGTGCCTGATTCGTTCTTTGTCGACCTCCTGCACGCGCTCGATAGCGAGGCAGCGAGCCGCGGGCGAGACCTCCACTTCCAGCTGATCCGCCCCGGCACAGCCGCTCGCCCCGGCGAAACCTGGGACGCACTGCGTGCGGCGGCCAAGGCCACGGCGGGCATGGTGCTGATAGGCAGCCTACCGCCCGACGATGCCAGCCCAGGGCAGCCGCTGCCTGTACCGGTGGTGCACATCGGCTCGGGCGCTACGTTACCCGGCGCGGCGGTCGTTCGCGTCGACAACTGGCACGCCGGCCAGGTAATCGCCGAACATCTCCTGGCATTGGGCCACCGCACCACCGCGCTGCTTGGGCCGCACACCTGGTATGCGCCGTTCATCGAGCGGCGTGATGGCTACCTGGCGGCCTTCCGGAAGTGCGGCGCACCGGCTCCTCTCGTGCTCTCCGCCCCACACCCGGATGCGGAAACGGTGGCACGCCTGCGGGAGGCCGGCGTGAGCGCCGTCGCCTGCCTGTACGACCGCCTGGCGCTGGCGTTCCTGCGGGCAGCACGGCTGGCCGGCGTGCGCATCCCAGAAGACTGGAGCCTCTGTGGCTTTGACGATATGGAGTGGAGCGCGCTGCTGTCTCCCTCGCTGACCACCGTCCACATTCCACGTGCGCGCATGGCCGCAGCCGCGATGGAGCGCCTGGAGGCACTGATCAGCGGTGCCGTCCCCAAGGCGCCAGGCGAGCCGCTGGTGATCGTGCCCGAGCTGGTGGCACGCGAATCGACGGCCAGGAGAGGCTAATAACCCTGTGCTCACCAGCGCTGCTCAGCTCGAGGAGATCACGATGATTGCGAGCATGCTTTCCAAACGTACACTTCTGCGGGGCGTTGCCAGGACGACCGGCATCGTACTGCCCACCTTGCTGGGGGCATGCGGTACGAGCGGTGGCACCAGCAGCCAGGGCAGCCCGGCGGCCGTGCCGACGCTGCGGCGCAGCGTGAAGCTGACGTGGCTCACCGATGCCGGCACACCGGCGCACCAGGACGCGCGCACTCGCCAGATCGCCGCCTTCAAGCAGACCACGGGCATCGATGTCGAGTACCAGGGAACGCCAGAGTTTGCCACCAAGATCCAGGCGGCATTCGCGTCCGGCACGCCGCCTGATCTCTACTTCACCCGCGCCACCACGCTGACCGGCGAAGTGGCCAGGAAACAGGCGCAGCCGCTCGACGACCTGGTCAAACGCGACAAATTCCCGCTTGGTGACTTCTACGCTCCCAGCACCGAGCAGTACCGTGTGGGCGGCAAGCTCTACGCGTTGCCGTTTGATTACCCCAACCGCGCCTTCTTCGCCAACATCACCGCCTTCCAGGAAGCTGGCCTCAAGCCGCCGCCTACCACCTACAAGGACGACACCTGGACCTGGGAGACCTTTCGCACGGCGATGGATGGGCTGCAGCGGCGCGTCGGGCCACAGGGTGGCTGGGCAGTGGATACCGGGCGCGATCCAGTCCGCTCGTGGATCTCGTGGGTCTGGAACAACGGAGGCGACTTTCTCTCGAAGGATGGCAAACAGGTAGTCCTCAACCAGCCCGCTGGGGTCGAAGCACTCGCCTTCCTCCAGGACCTAATTCATAGATACCGTGTGGCGCCGCCTCAGGATCAGCGCGGCAACGTGCGCCAGAACTTCGTCCAAGGCAAGATCCTGCTCTATGAGGGTGGCCAGCCGGATGTGGGTGTGAACCGGCAGGACATTGGCCAGAGCTTTGTCTGGGATATGGTGCCCCTGCCCAAGGGCAAGGGACCGCGCACCGCCAGCGGCGGCGGCTCGGCCTTTGCGATGGGCTCCGTCACCCAGCAGGAAGAGGCGTGGGCCTTCTTCAAGCACATCATGAGCCAGCCGATGCAGGCGTTGTATATGCAGGCCACGGGGGCCATGGTGGCGCTCAAGGCGCTGGTCGAGTCACCGGCCTTTCTGCAGCCACCACCGGCGCACATGAGCCTCTTTGTGGAAGGTGCCACCGTGCTGCGCGGCGATCCTACCGCTGTGCGCTGGAACGACATTCAGATGGTGATCAACGAGCAGCTCAGTCGTCTGTGGCTCAATCAGGCCCAGCCCAAGGAGGTTGCCGACACCATCAAGCAGCAGGTCGAGCCGCTGCTGGGCTAGCGCTGCAGTAGGCGCCACCAGACGGCAAGCGCAATCACCACGTGGCTGCGGGCTAGCACCGGCCAAGAGTCTACGCGGCGTCGATTGCATCGATCATGTGCCGAACTTGCACTCGATCAGCGGGCGACATACTGCACCTCGGCCTCTCGCGTCACCTCATCGCGGAAGTAACGGCTGATCTCCTGCAGAGCCTGCCCAGCTGCCGGGTGGTACCGGTATTACTTCGCCTGCTCCAGCTCGTCGAGCCAGGCGCGCACGTGCGCGTCGGCCGGCATGCGCCAGTCGCCCCGCGGCGAGAGCGCCACATCACCCACCTTGGGGCCATCGGGCGCGCAGTCGCGCTTCCACTGGCTGGAGAAGAAGCGCCGGAAGAAGACGCCCAGCCACTTGCGCAGCTCATCGGGGGCGTACTCGTCCCCGAACGCCTCCTGCGCCAGAAAGAGGATGCGCGCCGGCCGGGCCCCGTGGCGCACGAACCAGTATAGGAAGAAGTCGTGCAGCTCATATGGCCCGATTGCGCTCTCGGTCAGCTGAGAGATGCGCCCTTCGGCGTCCACGGGCAGCAGCTCGGGCGAGATCGGTGCCTGCAGGATAGCGAAGAGCACGTCTCGCAGGGTGCGCCCGCCCGGCGTCTCGTGGCGTGCCCAGGTCTGCACGCGCTCGTTGGCTACCCACCGGATGACGAACTCTACCAGCGTCTTGGGAATGCCGGCGTTGAGGTCATACATCGAGATCTGGTCGCCGGCGTAGGTCGACCAGCCAAGCGCCTTCTCCGAGAGATCGCCGGTGCCGATCTCGATCGCCCGATAGCGGTTAGCCTTGGTCATCACTCGCAGCTTGCGCACCCGCGCCTGCACGTTCTCCAGCTCCACATCGGCCAGCTCCGGATGCGCGCCAAGAAACTGGACGAAGCGATCCACCGTGTGCTCCAGCCGCTCCTGCTGCCGCCACTCCTCGTACGCCACGGCGGCTGGGTGGCGTTGCTCGTGCAAGATGAGAAAGCTTTCGGCGCGGATGTCCTCCTCCTCGAAGCTCGCGCCCAGCGCCTGGGCCAGCTCGCGCGAGGCGGCGCGCGTGTGCGCTGAGGTGCCCAGGCCCGGCATTGAGACGCAGAGCAGGTTGCGGCGCGGCAGCTGGAGCTGATCGAGCGCGTTCGCGCAGGCCAGCGCCGCCAGCGTCGAGTCGCGCCCGCCGGAGAGGGCGAGCACCATGCGCTCATTGCCGAAGTACTGCATGCGCGTGATCAGCGCGTTGGTCTGGATCTCGAAGACCTCCCAGCAACGCGTGGCGAGCGTGGCCGGGTCCTTGGGGACGAATGGGTGGCGATCGACGACGCGCCGCAACGGGCGAAATGACGCTGGCAGGTGGGCAACGAATGGAACACGGCGGTAGCGGCGCTGGTGGGCGAGTGCGCAGTCGCCGAACGAGCCGGTGGCCAGGCGCGCGTGCAGCAGCTGCTCGAGATCGACGTCGGCGGTGATCAGCTGTGGCTCGCGCGCGAAGCGCTGCGATTCGGCCAGGCAGTGGCCACGCTCGTAGATCAGCGCGTGGGCGTCGAAGGCCAGGTCGGACGACGATTCGCCCGGCCCGGCGGCAGTGTAAACATACGCTGCCTTCGCCGGTGCCGATGCCTTCCAGCACAGGTGGTGGCGCGTCTCCGCCTTGCCGAGCAGGAAGTTGCTGCTCGAAAGATTGCCGCACACGGTCGCGCCGGCGCTGGTCTGAAAGGCATTGGGGGAGAGCTGCACCCAGGCATCCTCGCAGACCTCGACGCCGACGACCAGCCCGGGCACGTTCTCGGCCGCAAAGAGGAGGTCGAGCCCGAACGGCACCGCCTGGCCCAGCAGCTCGATCGTCGTGCCGTCGGGCACATCGCGCCCTTCGCGAAACTGCCGCTTCTCGTAGAACTCGCCGTAGTTGGGCAGATACGCTTTGGGAACGATGCCCAGGAGGCGCCCACCCTGCAGGCAGGCGGCCACGTTGAAGACGCCAGGATGGACGAAGAGCGGCAGGCCAACGAAAGCGAGCGGGCGGAGATCGCGCCGCTCGCCCTCCTCGAGCAGCCAGCGCAGCGATTCCAGGCATTGGGCCAGCACCAGCTGGTCCATGTGCAGGTCGCCCGCCGTGTACGCAGCGAGGCCCAGCTCGGGGAAGAAGACCACGGCGGCTCCCTCCTCGTGCGCGCGCCGCCAGAGGGCCAGCGTCTGCTCGCGGTTGAAGCGAAAATCGGCCACACGCACCGGTGGCACAGCAGCCGCCACCCTGACAAATCCTGCCTCACCCGGACTGACCATATGCCCTCTCCCAAGGTATGCTAACCCACCGCGGTAGCGGCGGCTACGGGGCCGCCAGAGAGGCGAGGAGGAACCATATGAGACCAATCGGTATCGGCATTGTCGGGTGCGGCGGTATCGCCCGCTCGCACGCGGCGGCGCTCAAGCGGCTGGAGGCGGAGGGCGAGTGCACCGTCGTTGGCTGTGCCGACCTGGTGCCCGAGAAGGCGCAGGCGCTGGCCGTCGAGTTCGGCATTCCCAGCTGGTATACCGACGCCCGCCTGCTGCTCGACCATCCGGCTGTGGAGGCCATTACGGTCTGCACCAATCCGCCCTTCCACGTGCCAGCGGCGCTGATGGCAGCGGAGCGCGGCAAGCACTGCATCGTCGAGAAGCCGATGGCGATGGATCTGGCCGAGGCCGATCGCGCGATCGAGGCGACGCGCAAGGCCGGCGTGCGCTTTGGCGTGATCTTCATGCGCCGCTTCTGGCCGGCCGCGCAGCGTGCCCGCAAGGCTATCGACGACGGCAAGCTCGGGCGCCTCATTCTGGGCGATTGCATCCTCAAGTGGTGGCGGCCAGAAAGCTACTACCGCGCCGCGCCCTGGCGCGGTACGTGGGCGGGCGAGAACGGCGCGGCGCTCGTCAACCAGGCCGTGCATGCTATCGACATGTTTCTCTGGCTGATGGCCCCGGCCGGCCAGCTGGAAAGCGTCTTCGGCCGGTGGGCTAACCTGACGCATCCCTACATCGAGGCGGAGGACAACGCCGTGGCCGCGCTGCGCTGGGCCAACGGCGCGCTCGGCGTGCTTTCGGTCTCGATCTCCACCAACCCGCAGCTCGGTGCGCGGATCACCGTCTCGGGCGAGAACGGCGCGACGATCAGCGTGCTGGAGCATCCCGAAGGGCGTTTCGGCGTCAACGACCTCTGGACCATCCCCGGCGAGCAAGAGGAGATGCAGGCGGTGCTCCGACGCGACCAGGAGGAGGCACGCGAGCACTTCCGCCCCTTTCCGATCTGCCATTACTGGCAGCTCCAGGATTTCCTAGCAGCGATCCGCGAGAACCGCGACCCGGCGGTCACGGGAGAGGAGGGGCGACGCTCGATCGAGCTCATCACCGCCCTGCGCCGCTCGCACGAGACCGGCTGCGAGGTCAAGCTGCCGCTCCGGTAATCGCGCCGGCCCGGCCACCCGTGGCGGGCCTGTTTGACGGCCGCCGCGCTAGCCAGCATCATCAGGATATAGCAGCCGATCCGTGCAGGATCGGCGCCGGTGGCAGGATTACCTCTGCTGGAGCGCAGGGGAAAGGAGCAGGCTCGCATGGACGTGATGCTGTCGTGCACCGGGCGCGATCGAGCGCCGCGTGGCGAGTCGGCGCGGTGGACGCGCCGACGGATTGGTGGATTGAGCGGCTCGCTGGTGGGAGCCGCACTGCTGGCCGCCTGCGGTGCCGGCCAGCCGGCTGGCGGAGGCCAGCCCGAGACCAAAAGCCGGCAGCCGGTCACGCTCCGCTCGTGGATCTTCCAGCCGGGCGTGCCCGAGCCCAACGAGGCAACGCAGGCGGCGTTCGCCGCCATCAAGGAGAAGTACCCGTGGATCACGGTGGAGGATGAGGGCAAAGGCGCAGCCAACCAGGCCTACGTCGATGCGGTGATCGCCGCTACCGTGGCCGGCAGCCTTCCCGACATGCTGTACGCGCAGGGCCCGCAGATCCAGGTGTTAGGCGTCAACTAGAATTGCCGCCGACGACAATTAGATTTGCCGCTCGGGGTCCTGGCGGTTAGGCATCTCATTGGCTACCTCCTTACA
>Ga0070741_10015468_pt1 | contig 12916 bp, 15 predicted proteins | sample Coa_R1_4_FD_66440 | JGI IMG/M metagenome (GOLD analysis project Ga0070741, IMG submission 66440) | Surface soil microbial communities from Centralia Pennsylvania, which are recovering from an underground coalmine fire - Coalmine... | ecosystem: Environmental > Terrestrial > Soil > Unclassified ...
ACGAGGACGTCGTTGCCGTTCGCATTCGGCGCGGCCGTCGCGACGATCGTCGGGACCGCGAAGAGGATCAGCGCCGCAACCGCGGCGACAGGAAGATGCCGCATCATGGTGGTACCGCTCCTTCGGTGGGGTCAGGGAGGGGGAGTCCCCGCCTGTATCGGGAGCGCGGACGCCGCGGAACGCCCCCGAACGGGTGAACGTGAGCGGTTTACGTTTGCTTAACGGTCAACGAGCTGTCCGTCGAGGCGGCGATCGAGCTCGTCGAGGATGCGAGCGTCGACCCTCGTGTCGAACTTGCGGGCAAAATGGGCTCCCGAGGTGGTCAGCGGCTCGAGGTCGTCCGCCGTGAGCGTCTCGGGATGGGCGTACCACGGCGGCGCCATGCGCACGTAGCGGAGGCTGTCGAAACGGATCCGGAGCTCGCGCCGGCTCAAGAGCAACGAGTTGAAGAAGGACTCGTCCGGGATGAAAGTCCGGCGGTAGTACTCGAGGAGGTCCGGCCGTTCGTCCGCGACGCGGAGCATCGTCTGGATCGCCGTCCTCGACAGCGTGAACCACTGGCTCCCGCAATGACACTCGAAGCCGTTCCGGAACGGGTGGCGAATGCTCCGAAGGCCAACGAGCGTTCCCTTTCCGTCCGGCATCGCCCACAGGAAGACGAGCGGCTGTCGCGACCGGATGAACACCTCGACGTTGCGAACGAGCTTCGTGGCGGCGGGCGACAGCGACCGCCTGAGGGGCGGCAGCTGGTAGTAGCGGTAGAAGTAACGCGCCGACCAGTAGTCCCGGCCGCCACCCTCGTCGCGGAACCGATACTCGACGCGCCGTGGCTTCGCGATGAAGCCGTCGCTGTCGCTCGAGAGCAAGAACTCCTGGATCTCGGGCAGCGGGCGCAGTGGGTAATCCTGCCCGGAGATGAAGACGAGCCACTTGTAGTCCAGGTTCTCCTCGACCCATGCCAGCGAACGCAGGGTCGCGAGCACGAGCTCGAACGACCCCCACGCGATTCCCTGCGTATGCGAGAGGACGTCGACGCCGGCCTTCAAGCCGGAGGCGTCCAGGTGCGAACGGCTGTAGTCATGGTGGACGACGGCACGAGCGCTGTCGTTGCCACGCAACAGCCGACCCGCGAGCCTCACGACCTGCTCCGGGTTCGAGTGAGAAAGGATCAGGTAGACGACGTCGCACGACCTCTTCATCGTCACAGCCGGTCAGCGAGGGGACGACGTTCGCAGCCGCGCAGCGAGATCCCGGATCGTGGCGGCCCTCGGAGGCCAGCCTCCGCGCAACGAGACGTCGCGCAGGTGGTCGTAGAGCGCAACGGCCTCCATCCACTCCTCGGGATCCCTGTGGCTCAGCGAGCGGGCGCTGATCCGCGACGCCTCCCACGCGTCGAAGTGGAACGTGAGCTCGTTCGGCGGCGCGCCCTCCTCGCACCGTTCGCTCACGGCGGCGTTGAGCTCGAGCTCGTCTGCGATCGCCTCCGCGGCCGCCCGACTCTGAGGCTCCTTGTCGTAGAGCAGGAGCACGACAGCCCGGCAGGCCCGCAGCATGCGGCCGGCGACCGACGGCCGCTGCGACGTCAACGCGCGGGCGCCGCTCACGATCGGAGCATAGGCCCGAACTCATTTCCGTCAACGGAGCGGCGTAGGAGTCGAACCTACCCAGCCGTGGGTTACACGACCTGGCCGGTTTTGAAGACCGGCTGGGCCACCGGGCCCCGCCGCTCCGCCGCCTAGGGTAGTTCCGCGGCGCGCACTGCAGCGGGATCTGCGCTAAGCGCTCGCAGGAAGTGCTGCCGCCCGAGCTCGAAGCCGATCGCACACCCGAGGTCGACGAGCTGCGGCTCGCTGAAGTGACGGTGAAGCCGGTCCCAGAGCTCGTCCGTCGCGGCATCGGCGTCCCACGCGATCGCGTGCGTCCACTCGAGCGCGGCGCGCTCCGGATCTTCGTGGGCGCCAGGCTCGAAGTCGTCGGGTCGAGCGAGGTACGCGAAGCAGAGCTCCTTCAGGGCGTGGTCGACAACGTCGCTCTCGAGCACGTTGCGCTCGATGAACGCCCAGGTCTCGGCCGCGCCGTCGTGCAACGCGAACGGATTACCGGCGGCGACTCGAGTCACGACGTCCGAAGCCCCCCGCGGCCGTCGGCCGGTAGCTCCTCGTGCCCGACGTCCCACGTCTTGATCACGCGCTGCTGCCCGTATGTCAGCGCGACGAAGGCACCGAGCTCGACGATCTCCGCTTCGGTGAAGTGCCGCCGCAGTCGATCCCACAGCGCGTCGTCGACGCCCTCGGGATTCCAGACGATGTTGCTCGTGAAGAGGAGGGCCGCCTTCTGCCGCTCGGTGAACGCGGCCGAGCGCTCGAAGTTCAACAGCTCGCCGTACTGCGTCTCGTCCAGCTCGTCTCCCGCACGGAGAGACCGCTGCGAGCCTCAGTACTCGCAGCCGATCGACTCGGAGACGTAGACGCGGCAGAGCTCCTTCAGCGGATGCTCGACGATCCCGTTCCGGAAGATCCGGTTCCAGCCACGCGTGAACGCCTTCGCGACGGCCGGGACGTGCGACCGGATCGAGTGCGTCTCGGGCCGCGGCGTCCCGTACCGCTGCGCACGCGCCATCTCCTCCGCGAGCTCCGGGTCGGAGAGGGAGGCGGGCTCGACGTAGCTGATTCGCGCCACATCGCGAAGATAGCGATCGCGATCACCAGACGTACGGGATCAGCCGTCTCGTGCGGGCGAAGTACCCGGCGTATTCGGGGAATGCCGTCCGGAGCAGCCGCTCCTCGTAGCGGATGCGAATCAGCTGGAGCACGACGAACGGGACGAGCGCGGCGAAGAGGAGCAGGCGCGGCTCCGACGCCGTCCAGGTCACCGCCGCGGCGATCTCGAGCGCGTACAACGGGTTCCGGACGACGGAGTACGGGCCCTTCGTCACCAGGTGTCGCGCCTCCGGGATGATGCTGAAGCTGTTCCGCAGGCAGAGGAGCGTGTAGAGCTCGAGCGCGGTCAGCGCCGCGAAGACGACGGCCGCGCCGCTCGTGAACCAGGAGGGGAGCGACAGGATCAGCCTGCCGGCGCTGCCCCGCTCCGCCCCGGCCCAGATGAGGATCACCGTGCCGGCGAACGCCGCAACGCGCGCGGCGAGTGCACCCTCACGAGCCTTCGGCACGGGGCGCGTGAGGAAGAGCACGATCGGGATCAAGCAGAACAGCAGGTAGAGCGCGATGCGCACCGGGTGGCCGATCACGTACGCGACGTCGTGGCCGTGCGACCCCCTGATGCTCGATGCGAGGCTGCGGGCCGCGAGGTAGCCGAGGAAGCCGTAGAGGAGCGACGGCACCGCCTGGCCGAAGATCCGGTATCGCACGCGCGAGCCGAGGCTCCGCTCGATGACGGCGACGTCGCGCCCGGTCGCGCTCACGTACCCGGCGGGAAGAGGAAGAACGTGTGCGGCGGGATGTAGCCGCCGAGCTCGACGACGATCTGTCCATGGCGGCGCAGCGGGATGACGCGCACGTCGCCGTGCCAGCGTCTGCCGCCGACCCACGCGTTGACGGCACCTCGGAACCCGGCGAATCCGCGCGCGGAGAGCGGCTGGCCCCAGACGTCGAAGAGATCGCCCAGCGTCGGCTTCGCCGCCGGCACGAACTCGACGACGCCCGTCGGCTGCGTCGTGCGCACGGCGTGGCTGCATCGGCCCCGAACGCCGATGCCGCTCGGAAGCAGCAACACGCGCCCCTTCGCGAACAGCTCGACGTGCGCGGCCTGGCGCGGCTCGTCGGCGCGCGAGCACGCGAGCCGCGTGTGCTGCGGCGGCCCGGCCGCGAGCTGGTACTTCGGACCGAACCCGATCGGCGTCGGGACCGGCGCGGCGATGAGGACCGTCGCGAGCCACCGTTTCACCGTCACAGTGTCGCCCATGCTTCGCCCGCTCGCCCACCACGATCTCGCCGGCTTCGGCGACGGGATGCAGGTGATCCGCGAACGCGACGCCCTCTACGTCGGCCACTTCGGGATCAGCGGCATGGGCACGTCGGTCCTCGACGTGTCCGACCCATCGGCGCCGCGGCTCGTGAGGCAGCTTCGCGCGCCGGCGGGCACGCATACCCACAAGGTGCAGGTTGCGGACGGACTCCTGCTCGTCAACGAGGAGCAGTTCCGCGGCGGCAGCGGCCACCGCGCCGGCATGGTCGTGTACGACGTCTCCACGAACCCGTTCGACCCGCGGGCGATCGGGCGGCTCGAGACGGGCGGCCTCGGCGTCCACCGCATCGTCTGGACGGGCGGCCGGTACGCGCATGCCTCCGCCACCCCCGCCGGCTGCGCCGACCGGATCTGGATCGTGATCGACCTCGCCGACCCCGAGCGGCCGGTCGAGGCCGCGCGGTGGTCGCTCGACGACCCGCAGCCTGCCGGCAGGCGCCACGCCGCGCACCATGCGCTCGTCGCCGCCGCTGTTGCCTATCTCGGCTACGGCGACGCCGGCATGGTCGTGCTCGACGTGAGCGACATCACCCGGCCGCGCCGCCTTGCGCGTCTGGACTGGCCGGGCGGCGGCGACACGCACACGTGCCTGCCGCTGCCGAAGCGGCACCTCGTCGTCGTGACCGACGAGCAGGTCGTGGACGGCGAGGCGGAAGGCCGGTTCGTCCGCGTCGTGGACGTCGCCGATCCGGTCGCCCCGCGCGTCCTCGCCGTGTGCCCGGAGCCGGAACGAGTGCACCGCGAGCTGCGGTTCGGGCCGCACAACCTCCACGAGAACCGGCCCGGCAGCTTCCGAAGCGACCGGCTCGTGCTCGCCACGTACTTCAGCGGCGGCCTCGTCGTCTACGACCTCGCGGACCCGGCATCGCCGCGGATCGCCGCGCACTGGCAGCCGGAGCCGCCGCGGGGGCAGCCGGCGCCGCAGACGAACGACCTCTTCGTCGACGCCGGCGGCCTCGTGTGGCTCACCGACCGCATCGGGGGCGGCCTCCACGTCCTCGACGCGAGCGCTGTCATACTGTCAGACCAATGACCGAGGCGTATGCGCCGATCGAGCGGCGCAAGGTGTACGAGCTCGTGACCGAACGCCTCACGGCGGAGATCGGGACGACGCTCGAGGCAGGCGAGGCCCTGCCCGCGGAGCGGGAGCTCGCCGAGCGCTACGGGGTGGGACGCTCGTCGGTGCGCGAGGCCCTGCGGATGCTCGAGTCCCGCGGGTTGATCGAGAGTCGCGGCAGCGGCGCGTTCGTCGTCGCGCCGTGGCGGAACCCGTTCCAGGAGCCGCTCGGCCACGTCGTGGCCGGGGAGGACGTCGACCGGACGCAGCTCTTCGAGGTGCGGCGGATGATCGAGGCGGAGGCGGCGGCTCTCGCGGCCGTACGACGGAGCAGCGGCGACCTGGAGCTCATGCAGAAGGCGACGGCCGCGATGGAGGCGGAGATCGACTCCGCCGACGCGTACATCGCCGCGGACATCACCTACCACCTCGTGATCGCGGAGGCAACCGGCAATCGGCTCCTCCTGCACCTGATGCAGGCGATCCGCGAGCGGTTGACCGAGACGTTCGGGAGCGCCTACCGCTTCCCGGGCGGCCCCCGGAAGTCGATCGCCCAACACCGGCTGATCACGCAGGCGATCGCCGGCGGAGACGGCGAGCTCGCACGGGAACTGATGACCGACCACATCCTGCGCGTCGAGCGCGAGCTCGCGCAGATCGACGACTGAGGGGGAACCTCGTGGCGACACTCGGATTCGTAGGGCTCGGCGTGATGGGAGGCGCCGTCGCGAAGCGCCTGCTCGACGCCGGCCACTCCGTTCACGGCTGGAACCGCACGCGCGAGAAGGCGCAGTGGCTCGTCGACGGAGGGATGATCCTCGCCGATTCGCCGCGGGCGGCGGCGGAGGAGTCGGAGATCGTCTTCTCGATGGTCACGGACACGAAGGCGCTCGACGCGGTGACGCGGGGCGCTGACGGGATCCTCGCCGGCCTGTCCGCCGGCAAGTTCTTCGTCGACATGACGACGGGCTCGCCCGCGAACTCGCGCGCTCTCGCGGTCGACGTCGACGCGCTCGGCGCGAAGATGCTCGACGCTCCGATCTCCGGCGCCCCGACGACGGTCGAGCAGGGCAAGGCCTCGATCATGGTCGGCGGCGACCCGGACGCGTTCGAGCAGGTGAAGCCGGTGCTCGAGGACGTGGGGCCCGTCGTTCGCAGGATCGGCGACAACGGACAGGCGCTCCTGATGAAGATCGCGATCAACCTCGGTCTCTTCGTGCAGATGACCGCCTACTCAGAAGGGCTGCTGATCGCGGAGAAGGGCGGGATCGACCGCGACGTCGCGGTCGAGGCGATGATGAACTCCGTCGTCGCCTCGCCGATGCTGAAGTACCGCGGCCCGTTCGTGCTCGACCAGCCGGAGGAGGCGTGGTTCGACTGCAACATGATGCAGAAGGACATGCTGCTCGCCCTCGAGGCGGGGCGGGAGTACGGCGTCACCATGCCGACGACCGCAGTTTCGAACGAGCTGCTGACGGCGGCACGCGGGATGGGGCTCGACCACTACGACTTCGCGATCGTGTACGACGTCCTCGCTTCGATGGCCGGCGTGAAGGGGTCGGTCGCGTGACGACGCTGCCGGTCGAGAAGAGCCTCGCGCTCGAGATGGCGGAGCGGATGTTGCTCATCCGGGCGTTCGAGACGCAGGCGAACCAGCTCTACCTCTCCGCGAAGATGCCCGGCCTGACGCACCTCTACGTGGGGGAGGAGGCGGTGGCCGTCGGCGTCTGCTCGGCGCTCCGGCAGGACGACACGATCACCTCCACCCATCGCGGCCACGGTCACTGCATCGCGAAGGGTGCCGACGTCCGGCGGATGTACTGCGAGCTGCTCGGCAAGGAGGAGGGCTACTGCAAGGGCAAGGGCGGCTCGATGCACATCGCCGACCACGCGAACGGCAATCTCGGCGCGAACGCGATCGTCGGCGGGTCGGCAGGGATCGCGACGGGCGCCGCGTTCTCCGCGAAGGCGCTCGGAACCGACCGGGTCTCGGTCTGCTTCTTCGGCGAGGGCGCGCTGGGCCAGGGGCTCGTGTACGAGGTGATGAACATGGCGTCGCTGTGGCAGCTCCCGATCGTCTACGTCTGCGAGAACAACCTCTACAACGAGTACACGAGCTACGAGGACGTGACCGCCGGGTCCGTCACCGCCCGGGCGGAGGCATTCGGTATCCCTGCGGAGTCCGTCGACGGACAGGACGTGCTCGCCGTGTACGAAGCTGCGACGGGCGCAGTCGAGCGCGCGCGCAGAGGCGGCGGGCCGAGCTTCCTCGAGTGCCGCACGTACCGGTACCACGGCCACCACGTCGGCGACGTCGACCGCTCCTACTACCGGGCGAAGGACGAGGAGGACCGCTGGCAGGCCGAGCGCGACCCGATCGCGATCCTCGCGGCGCACCTCGGCGACGACGACGCGATCGAGCGCACCCGCGAGCGCGTCGAAGCGCAGATCGCAGACGCCGTGCAGTACGCCCTCGACGCCCCGTTCCCCGACTCGAGCGAGGTGACGAGCCATGTCTACGCTTAGCCCGCCGGCTGCTCAGGGCACGCGCGAGCTGACGCTCGGGCAGGCGGTGAAGGAGGCGTTTCGCGAGGAGATGCACCGCGACCCGACGGTCTTCGTGATCGGCGAGGACGTCGCGGAAGCCGGAACGCCGTTCAAGGTGCTCTCCGGCCTCGTCGACGAATTCGGGCCGGAGCGCGTCGTCGACACGCCGATCTCGGAGCCGGGCTTCACCGGGCTCGCGCTCGGCGCCGCGATCACGGGGATGCGGCCCGTCGTCGACATCATGTTCGGCGACTTCGTCACGCTCGTGATGGATCAGATCGTCAACCAGGCGGCGAAGATCCACTACATGTCCGGCGGCTCGCTGAAGGCGCCGCTGACGGTGCGCACGACGCTCGGCGCCACACGCCGCTCAGCCGCGCAGCATTCGCAGAGCCTGCACGCGTGGCTCGCGCACGTCCCGGGGCTGAAGGTCGCGTTGCCGGCGACGCCGTACGACGCGAAGGGGCTCTACAAGACGGCGATCCGCGACGACAACCCGACGATCCTCTTCGAGGACAAGATGATGTTCACGCAGAAGGGCCAGGTGCCCGAGGACGAGTACCTGATCCCCTTCGGCGTCGCGGACGTCAAGCGTGAAGGCGACGACGTGACGCTGATCGCGACCAGCTCGATGGTGTACGTGGCCCTCGACGCCGCGCGCGCGCTCGAGGCCGAGGGCGTGTCGGCGGAGGTCGTCGACCCGCGGACGCTGTCGCCGCTCGACCGCGACACGCTGGTGTCGTCGGCGAAGAAGACGGGACGCGTGATCGTCGTCGACGAGGGGCACCGGAGCTACGGCGCGTCGGCGGAGCTCGCCGCCGCCGTGACGGAAGGTGCGTTCTGGCATCTCGACGCGCCCGTGCGCCGCGTCGCGGCGATGGACGTCCCCGTTCCATTCTCGCCGCCGCTCGAAGACGAGACGGTCCCAAGCCCGGAGCGCGTCGTGGAGACCGCGCTCGAACTTCTCGGAAAGAAGGTCTGATGGCAACTCGCACCTACGGCACGATGGCGGTCGACTGGGAGCAGCGTGTCGACTTCGACCGCCTGCGGCGCGAGCGGCTCGCGCGCGCGAAGCAGTTCCTCGCTGAGTCGGATCTCGGGGCCCTCCTCTGCTTCGACATGAACAACATCCGCTACCTGACGGCGACGCACATCGGGACGTGGGCCTTCGACAAGCTGATCCGCTTCTGCCTGCTCACGCGCGACGCGGAACCGATCCTGTGGGATTTCGGAGCCGCGGCTGCACATCATGCGCTCTACTGCCCCTGGCTCGACGGCACCAAGCGTTCGCGCGCGGGGATCTCGACGCTGCGCGGCGCGGTGAAGGGCCGCGCGGAGTCGGTCGCGGAGAAGATCAGGGTCGAGCTCGAGGAGCGTGATCTGCTCGGCGAGCCGGTCGGCGTCGACCTCGTCGAGCTCCCCGTCCTGTTCGCGCTGCAGAACGCGGGCATCGAGGTCGCCGACGGCCAGGCGCTGATGCAGGACATCCGGAAGATCAAGACGAAGGACGAGAAGACGCTGCTCGCGACCGCTTGTGCGATGGTCGACTCCGCCTACGACCAGCTGTACCGCGCGATGCGGCCGGGGTTCCGCGAGAACGACTGCGTCGCGCTCGTGAACAAGGCGCTGTTCGAGCTCGGGTCGGAGCACGTCGAGGGCGTCAACGCGATCTCCGGGGAGCGGTGCGCACCACATCCGCACGTGTTCTCTGACCGGATGCTGCGGCCCGGCGATCCGGCGTACTTCGACATCCTGCACGCGTACAACGGCTACCGCACGTGCTACTACCGCACGTTCGCAGTCGGGTCCGCGTCGCGTGCGCTCGTCGACGCGTACAAGCGCTGCCGCGACATCCTCGACCGTTCGATCGCGATGATCAAGCCCGGCGTCACCACGGCCGAGGTCGTCGACCAGTTCCCGAAGGCGGAGGAGTTCGGATTCCGTGACGAGGAGGCGGCATTCGCGCTCCAGTACGGCCACGGCGTCGGTCTCTCGATCTGGGAGAAGCCGATCTTCTCGCGGCTCGTCTCGTACGACTACCCCGAGACGATCGAGGAGGGAATGGTGTTCGCGCTCGAGACCTTCTGGCCGTCGACGGACGGCTGGTCGGCGGCGCGGATCGAGGAGCAGCTGATCGTCACGGCGGACGGCAGCGAGGTGATCACGCGCTTCCCGGCGGAGGAGCTGCTCGTGACGGCGGGCGGGCAGTACACCGTCGGCGGTGCGCTTCCGGGGATGAGGGAGGCGCAGTCCAACCTGAACACGAACGGCTATTCACCCGCCGACGCGGTCGTCGCGTCCGCGCGGAACGAGGGGTCGAGTGCCGGTTGAGGTGATCATGCCGATGCTCGGCATGGCGCAGGAGACCGGCAAGGTCGTGCGCTGGCTGAAGGCCGAGGGCGACGCGGTCGCGAAGGCGGAGCCGCTGATGGAGGTCGAGACCGACAAGGTCACGGTCGAGATCGAGGCGCCGGCGGAGGGGACGCTCGCCGGCGTCACCGCCGCGGTCGGTGAGGACGTTCCCGTCGGGCAGGTGATCGCCTACGTCCTCGGGGACGGGGAGCAGCTCCCCGAGTCGGACGCCCGCAGCGCCCCCGCCGTCGCGCTCCCGGCCGGAACGGCCGTGTCCGGGGGACAGTCCCCGAGACACGTCCAGAACGGGCAGTCGGGGAAGCGGACGCTGGCGTCGCCGAAAGCGCGGCGGCTGGCCCGCGAGCGCGGGGTGCCGATCGAGGAGATCACGGGGAGCGGCCCCTACGGAGCGGTGCAGGCGGCGGACGTCGAGGGGTTCGCAGCGGTCGCGCCCGCGGCGGCGACGGCGACGCCCGCCGACGCCGTGTCCTCCGCGTGGCAGACGATGGCGCGGCGCATGTCGGAGACGTGGCGCGACGTGCCGCACTTCTACCTCTCGCGGGAGGTCGACGCGACCCGGCTGAACGCGTGGCGCGACGTCGCGAGAAGGCGGCAGGGGTACGAGCAGGTGACGCACACCGACCTGCTCGTGAAGATCGCGGCCGCCGCGCTCGCCGAGCACCCGCGCGTGAACGGCGGCCCGGACGTGAACGTCGGCATCGCCGTGGCGACGGACGACGCGCTCGTCGTGCCGGTGATCCACGGCGCCGACAGGCTCGAGCTGCGTGCCGTCGCGGAGCGCCGCGCCGACGTCGTCGCCCGCGCCCGCGCCCGGAAGCTCCGCCTCGACGACCTCGAGGGGGGCACGTTCACGATCTCGAACCTCGGCATGTTCGGCGTCGACTTCTTCGGCGCGATCGTCAATGCTCCGCAGTCGGCGATCCTGGCCGTCGGCCGGATCACGGACCGGGTCGTCGCGGTCGGCGGCGTTCCCACGGTCCGCCCCACCTTCGTCCTCACGCTCTCCCTCGACCATCGCGCGATCGACGGCGCGATCGGGGCGCGTTTTCTCGACACGCTGGTCTCCCTCGTCGAGGAGCCCGCGGGATTGGTGGTGTAGACCCACATGGCGACAACACAGACAGCAACCGAGCTCGGCCCCCTCGTCGGCGGCGACGACATTCGCACCGGCGAGACCTACGAGGTCCGCAGCCCGTACGACGACGCGCTCGTCGCCGTCGTCCACCGCGCCGGCCCGCGCGAGGTCGAGAGCGCGATCGCCGGTGCCGTCCGCGCGTTCGAGACGACGCGGAAGCTGCCCTCCTGGAAGCGCAGCGAGATCCTTGCAGGGATCGCGACGCGCATCGAGGCGGCCAAGGACGACTTCGCCCGCACGATCGCACTCGAAGCAGGGAAGCCCGTGAAGACCGCGCGCGCCGAGGCGGAGCGCGCCGCGTTCACGTTCCGCGTCGCGTCCGAAGAGGCAAAGCGCATCTACGGCGAGATCGTCCCGCTCGACTGGATCCCCGGGAACGACGGACGCGTGGCACACGTGCGGCGCGTGCCGCTCGGCCCGATCGCCGGCATCAGCCCGTTCAACTTCCCGCTCAACCTCGTCTCGCACAAGGTCGCACCCGCGCTCGCGGCCGGGAACCCGATCATCCTCAGGCCCGCGAGCCAGACCCCGATCAGCGCGCTGAAGCTCGCCCGGATCGTGCTCGAGGCGGGCTGGCCGGAAGAGGGAATCGCGGTCGTCCCGACGACGACGAAGGCTGCCGCACCGCTCGTCGAGGACGACCGGATCAAGCTGCTGACGTTCACCGGCAGCCCGCTCGTCGGCTGGGGCCTCAAGAACCGAGCCGGGATGAAGCGCGTGACGCTCGAGCTCGGAGGCAACGCCGCGGTCGTCGTCGCAGCAGACGCCGACGCGGAGTACGCCGCGGAGCGGATCGTCTGGGGCGGCACCGCGAACGCGGGGCAGACCTGCATCTCGGTTCAGCGCGTCTACCACCACACGGCGCTCGAGGGCTTCCAGGACGACCTCGTCCGCCGCTTCGAGGAGCTCGTGGTCGGCGATCCGCTCGACGAGGCGACGGACGTCGGCCCGCTGATCACGCAGGAGGATGCCGAGCGCGTCGAGGAGTGGCTGAAGGAGGCGACGGACGCGGGCGCGCGGATCCTGACGGGTGGCGAGCGCGACGGCGCACTCTTCCAGCCGACGGTGATCGCCGGCGTCGAGGAGCGGATGAAGGTGTCGTGCGAGGAGCTCTTCGCACCGGTCGTCGGCGTCTACGAGTTCGACGACACTCTCGACGCGCTCGACCGCGCCGGTGACAGCCAGTTCGGCCTCCAGGCCGGCCTCTTCACGAACGACATCCGCGTCATCGACGCCGCGTTCGACCGCATCGACGTCGGCGGGCTGATGGTGAACGACGTCTCCACGTTCCGCGTCGACCACATGCCCTACGGCGGCGTGAAGCGGTCCGGGTTCGGGCGCGAAGGCTTGCGGTACGCGATCGAGGAGATGACCGAGCTCAAGCTGCTCACGTTCAATCCGCGCCCGCTTTGACGCTCAGCTTCGATCGCCTGCGCGGCCCGCTCGTCGCGCTCCTCTCGCTCGCCGCGGGCGCCGGCCTCTGGCAATACCTCGGCACCACGATCCCGAAGACCGAGTTCGCCGGCTTCACCGCGACCGTCTCGTCGCTCTGGCACCTGATCACGAACGGAGAGCTCGGGAAGGCGCTCGAAGAGTCGATGGAGGTGTTCGGCCTCGGGCTTGCGATCTCGTTTGCGGTCGGATTCGCCGGCGGCCTGCTGATGGCGCGGCTGCCGCGGCTGAGGATCGCCCTCGAGCCCTACGTTGCCGCGTTCTACGCGATGCCCGGCGTCGCGCTGATCCCGTTCATCCTCGCGATGTTCGGCTTCCTCGTGAAGGCCAAGGTGATCGTGGTGGTGCTGTTCGGCATCTGGCCGATC
>Ga0070741_10015469_pt1 | contig 12915 bp, 9 predicted proteins | sample Coa_R1_4_FD_66440 | JGI IMG/M metagenome (GOLD analysis project Ga0070741, IMG submission 66440) | Surface soil microbial communities from Centralia Pennsylvania, which are recovering from an underground coalmine fire - Coalmine... | ecosystem: Environmental > Terrestrial > Soil > Unclassified ...
TCGCGGTACTCGCGGGCAGACCGTTCGAGTAGCGCCTCGGTCTGCCGGATCTGCTCGAGCACCTGCTGGACGTCCGCGGCGAGCGTTTCCTCCAGCGTGCGGAACTCCTCTTCCAGTGCCGTCTGGAGACGCTCGCGCTCGTCCAGGATTGCTTCGGCTTCGTCATATTCGACTTTGCGTTGTTCGATCGTCTCGGTCTGCGCGGCGAGGTCCTCTTCGGCCTGGGCGAGCTTGGCGCGTTCGGCGTGCAGCTGGGTCGCGGCGTTCTCGAACTCGGCGGCGGCGCGGGCGATCGCGTCCACCTGGCCGGCCGCGGTCGGCATCCGGCGCTCGGCCGCGGCCTGGCGGAGCTGCCGGGTTCTGGCCTCCACCTCGGCGATCGCGGAGTCCAGTGCCGTGCGCGCCGCGGCGGCCTCGTCGCGCGCCCTGGCCAGCAGCGCGGCGTGCGTGGCGACGGCTTCGGCGGCCTTCGCGACGGGACGGGTGTCCGGGAGTTCCTTACGGGCGCGGCGCAGGTCGGCGAGGAAGGCGCCGGTCCGGTCCAGCTCGGCGGCGTGGCGCTGCTCCTCGGCGGTGGTCTGGGCGATGAGCGTGTCCTGCTCGGCGAGCCGCGCGCGGCGCCGGTTCGCGCGGTTGGTCGCGCCGATGTACTCCGGCGCCGCCTTCGGCCGCGCACCGGCGTGTATCCCGTAGCTGAACTGGGCACGCGTCGACACGGCGGGAAACGTCGTCGCGTCGAGGAGGTCGTCGGTCAGGGCGATCGAGCGCAGGACCGCGGCCGTGGTGGCGGGTGCTTCGTCTTCGGGTACAAGCACGTCCGCAAGCGTGCGGCCGGTTGCCCGCTGACCTGGGATCAGGTAGCCGTCGGCTTCCGCCGCGGCCAGCGCCTCGCGGGTGAGCGCCGGATCCGGGTGCAGCCAGGCGGTCAGCAGGCCGGCGCCGTAGAGCGCGCCTTCGATCGCGGCGGCCTGGCCGTCATCGACTGCGTCGGCGAAGCGGACCAGTTGCCACAGCGGCGCGCCGGGGCGGCCCTCGCGACTGGCGGGACGCAGGTCGCTGGGCGGGGGCGCGTCGTCTTGTTCGGCGGCGATCGTGTCCCGTTCGGCGCGCAGGTCGGCTAGGCGCTGGGCGATGTCGCGGAGCTGGGTCTGGAGGTTGGCGCGTTCGGTGATCGCGGCGGTCTGGCGATCGGCGGTGAGCTGGGCGAACAGCTCGCCGAGGCCTGGCTCGCCGGGTGCGCCGATGCGATCGAGCGCGTCGGTCAGGGATTGGGCGGTGTCCGCGAATGCGGCCCAGCGCGTCGTCCAGGCGGCTAGGTCGGCGGCGACTGACTGGCGAGCTTGCGCGAGAGCGTCCGCGGCGTTGGCGGCGGCCTGTTCGGAGTCGCGTTCGGCGGTTTCCTTGGTCCCCAGGTCTTGCTCGCGCCAGTCACGCTTCGACTTGGCGTCACGGATCGCTTCGAGGAGCCGGCGGATCTCGCCGACGTCATCGCTGCGGGCCGCGACCCGGGCTCGCGCGGTGTTCAGCAGCTCGTCGCCCGGATCGACGGGGCCGAAGCCGTCGTCGGCGATGCCGGAGCGCTGCGCCGCGTCGTTGAGGGCGACGGTGTGGCGGTCCGCTTCGCTGCGGGCCTGCGCGGCACGGCGGGCCAGCTTGACGGCGGACCGCTCCAGCTCTTCGATCTGGCTCTTGTCCCGGCCGTGCTGGTGGCGCTGATTCGCCAGCTCCTGGGCGCGCTGCGCGACCTCGCGGCGCTTGTCCTCGATCCTGCCCTGTGCCTTGTACTCCTCGGAATTCCGCAGGCCGGTCAGCCTGCCCTGAAGCTGCTCGCCCTCGTCGCGTCGTGCGTTCCGCGCGGTCTCCGCGTCGTGTTCGGCGCCGAGCGCGCGCTGGTGTTCGGCGGCGGCTTCCCGGATCCGTTCCGCGTGCGTCGCGGCCGTCTCCATCCGGGCCTGCACGCGGTCCAGCTGGAACTTCACGTGCGCGCGCAGGTAGGCCATGTAGTGCGTGAGGAAGTCCTGAACGGCGGCGTTCGCCGCGGTCAGATCGTCGAACAGCTTCTGCACCGCGGCCAGGTTCTCGAAGTCACGCGCGGCCTGCTGCACCAGGTCGTCGTCCACCGGGCTCAGGCCAGAGGTCAGCGTGTCGGACACCTTGCCGGGGTCGAGGTCCTTGGCGAGCAGCGGGCGGCGCAGCGCGAGCAGCAGGTCGAGCAGCTGCGCGTACCGTTCCCGGCCCAGGCCGAACAGCCGGTGGTCCACGAGGTCGCGGTACTCCGTCGCGGTCTTGCGCCACGCCTCGGGTTCCAGCACGGACTTGAGCTGACGCTCGGTCAGCGGACGCGAATCCGCGGACAGCAGCCCGAAGTCCACGCCCAGCCGTCGCCCGGTCACGTAGAACGACATGCGCACGCCGTCGGTGTTGCGGTGCGCCCGCATGCCGATGATCAACGTGACGGTTTCGCCGGGACGGGAGAACTCCATCCAGGCGTAGCCGTACTCGGACTCCTGGCCGCGGTACAGCAGGTTGGACTTCATCGTGCGGTTCTCGCCGCTGAACGGGTCCAGCCGGCGGGAGTCCGCGACGCCGTCCAGCACGAACGGGAACAGCACCTCCAGCGCCTTGGTCTTGCCGGAGCCGTTGTGGCCGCGCAGCGCCAGGCGGCCGTCCGCGAACGCCCACTCCTCGTCCACGTAATCCCAGACGTTGACGACGCCCGCGCGCGCCGGCCGGAAACGGCCGGTCATGCGAAGTCCAGCGCCATCTGGCCTTCGGCGTGCCGGACGGGAAGTGCCAGCTTGATGTTGCGGTAGCGCGCCGCGGCGGGGAGCACGAGCACCCCGCCGGGCACCGGACGAAGCAGCCGCAGGTCCCCGAGCAGGGCAACGGCGGCCGAAAGCAGCCCCGGCGGGTCGTGCTGCCAGGTGATCGTGAACGACGCCGCGCCCAGCTCGTCGTACAGCTCTTCGATCATGACGCGGAGCCTGCTCTGCTCGACGAAAGGTGCGACAAGCGGGGTTACGGCCTGAGATACCACCGGACGTTCCGCATCATCGTAGGGGGCGGACCAGGCCAGTTCCCGCACCACCCCAGCCAGCGGCAACGCGGAGTCGATGCGCGCCAGCAGGTCGCGCTGATCCTCCGCCACGGCGGGCAGCTCGTGGGCGGTCAGCGTCTGGTCGGGATCCTCGATGAGGTCGGCGATCTTGGCGAGCAGCAGGCCGGCCGCGCGGTTCACGGCGCCGCCGCGGCCGGGGAACGGGCGGTCGGTGCAGCGGCCGCCGGCGTCGGCGAGCATTATTCCTTCGGCGCGGCGCTCGACTGTCAGCCCGGTCAGGCGGGCAACGTTGTCGGCAACGCCCCGGGTCAGCGCGTCGGCCATCTCCGCGTCAACCTGCGCGAAGTAGACGACGGGAAACTCGATCAGCGCGCGGGCGGCGCGCTGGGCGGCGGCCTCGCGCTGGGCGCGCTGCTTGGCGCTGACGAACGTGGCGTCCAGCAGGCCGGCGGCGCTGGTCAGGTGCTGCACCGGGCGGGCCGGGCGGAACAGCGCGGCGCAGATGTCGTGGTCGATGTCGTAGAGCGCGTCGCCGCGCTCGGTGTCGGCGGTCCAGGCCTCGATCGAGCCGTCGGACAGCCGGAGCGCGCCGCGGTCGACGAGCCAGTCGAGAACGTCGACGACCGCCGCCTTGTGCGCGGTGATCGTGGCGTCGAAGCGGAGGCCGTCGATGGCGTTCGCGGTCGGAGCGAACGTCCTGACCAGGTCGGCGAGGCTGATCTCGACCCGGCTTCGCTGGAAACTGGCCAGCACCAGGCACAGGTAGGCGAGCCGGCGACGGTCGAAGGGCCGTCCCGAGCGGGCACCGAACGCAGCGGTCTGCGTCGCGTCGAGGACGTCGAGCCGGCGCGCGAGGCGGACCTGGCGGGTGGTGGCGATGAGCGTGTATCCGAACAGGTCGCTGAAGTCCTTCGTCATCTGGTCGGCGTGCCGCAGGACCTGCTCGAGCACGCCGGGGCGCGGCCGGGTGGCGGTGATCACGTCGTGGGTCAGCACGAGCCGGACCGCGTGCTGGTAGCTGCCCAGATCGGTGAGCGAGACGTCGTTGGCGGTTTTCACCGCGGCCTGCCCGCGGGCTGGAGGTCGAGCTCGAAACCGGGCAGGTGCAGGGTTCCTTGCTTGGTCTGCACGGTGCTTCCGGTGTCCGAGGGGATCAGGCGCATGGTGAGGACGTCGTTGCCGCCTGAGGCTTGGGTCAGCCGGCCGGCGACGACGGTGCGGGCCTCGGTGGCCAGCGTGAGCAGCCGCAGCAGGACCCGGGTCTCGGCCTCGTCGAGAATGCGATCGTGCGCGCCGTGCGCGAGCAGGCGATTCGCGGCCTCGCGCTCCTGCTGGCGCTGCTGGGTCTGGCGGCGCCTGAGCTCCGCCTTGACCGCGGGGTTGGTCCGGGCGGGCTGCGGGACACCGGGGGTGGGAGCCTTGCCGCGCTTGAACAGGGTGACCGAGATCTCGACGCCGGGCGCGTCCCACCACGTCGTTCGGCTGGAGATCTGCTCGGCGTCGTCGTGGGCGCCGCCGAGGTGGCGCGCGGACCTCAGGTTGAACGCGGCGGACATCAGCGCGTGGGCGGCCGGCTCGTCCGGCGTGCGGAACACCCACTCGGCGAGGTGGCGGAGCTGCGACGACCGGTTCACGCCGCCGCGCTGCGCCTCGGTGACCTGGCGGAGCAGCGCGATCACCCCGGAGACCGCGGCGCGGGTGGCGGTGCGCAGTCCTTCGGCCCGTGGCGGGTGGTGCGCGTCGTCGGCGAACCAGGACCGGAGGGCGGCCCAGCGGCGGCGCCAGTCGTCTTCCAGGTCGCTGCCGGCCATGAACGGCCGGTCGTCGGCCTGGGCGGCCAGCTGGAGCATCGTTGTCTCGTCGATGTCCTGCACGGCGGCGGCGAGCCTCGGCAGGTAGCGGTCCAGCTCGGCCATGAAGTCCGTCATGTGCGTGAGCAAGGCATTCTTGTACCGCAGGAACGTGTCCGGGCTGGTGTCAGTGGAGCGGATGATCTCGCCGAGCGTCAGGTGGAACTGCGCGGCCCGGCGGGACATGTCGTCCAGCACGGTGTCCAGGCGGTCGAGGCTGCGGTACACCTGGTCCTTGTCGCTCTGCTTGGTTGCTTTCGCGAGGGCCTTGAGGTCGTCGAGAATGCTCGAGAAGACCAGACGGGACAGGTTCGCGTCCTGGATCCTGGCGTTGAGCACGTCCTCGACCGCTGTGAACGCGCGGTAGCCCAGCTCGCTGAACTGGTAGACGGACTGGCGGTTGCGGTACCTGGCCAGGCTGCCCGCCCGGGAGGCGTCCTCCAGGCGGTGCAGCATGCCGTCGTCGGCCAGGGCGTCGAGCCGCTCGCGGACCCTCGCGTCGATGGCGGGGACCTCGTCGTGGTGAGCCGCCAGCTCGCTGAGGGCCTGCTGGACGTCGTCGCTGTGCGCCTGAACCATGTGCACGGCCCGCAGCCGGTCCAGGGCGCGGAGCACCCACAGGTACGCGATGTGGTCGTCGCGTCTGGTGAAGTTGAACAGGCGGAACCTGTCGCTGACCGCGAGCGCGTCCAGGTCGAGCGCGCTGCCCTCCGCGCCTTCTGTCATGACTCTGGAATCCTAACGCGGGACGGCGATCTTCCCGGCAGTTTGAACCTGGTGGTGTCCGCGCCCGTAGTTATGAGTGAGGTGGGAGAAGGAAGGGTCGTGGTGTCCCAGACGGCACAAATATCCCATGGTCAAGTCGGCAGCGGCCGGCATGCGCGCTTGGTTGGCATGGCGGCACTGCGCAGAGCCTGCCTCACCACTCTGATCGCTCTCGTGGCGCAGTTCAGCCTCGGCATGATCCTCAACCTCTACGTCTCGGTGCCGGCTTCGGATGCGTACGCCGGGTTCATCCAGGAGATCAAGACGGCACCTTTCGGCCTCACCGTGCACGTGCTGCTGGGCATCGTGCTGATCGTCTCCGCCACCGCGGTGCTGATCCGCGCCGCCAAAGTCAGGGACCGGCCGATGGTCACGTTGGCGATCACCGGCCTGACCGCCATCCTCGGCGCGTTCGCCGCCGGGGAGATGTTCGTAAAGAACGGCGAGAACACCGCGTCCTTGTGGATGGCGATCCTGACCGGCGGAGCGCTTGTGTGCTACATCTGTGCGCTGGGGCGCCTCAGCATGGCGCCCGGGCGCAGGCGGGTTAGGACCGTGCCCGAGCAGTACGGCGAACCGGAGCCCGAGCCCGCTTACGCCGCGCGCGGATACGCGCAGCCGAGTTACCCAGAGCCCGTGCCGTTGCCGCGTCGGGCCGCTCAACCTCTGGTCAACGGTCCGTGGCAGACCGGCCCGCAGCGACGGCTGCAGACCGGCTACCCGCCGAACCCGCCCTGGCCGCCCCAGCAGGCGCCCGGCCCCATGCCCTATCGCCCCGAGCCACCGGCATGGCAGCAGGCGAACCGGCAGTGGCCTGCTGGCGGGTAGCCGTCCGGGAAGATCGCGCGCCTAAGCTGGGGAGGTAATGTCCGCGGCATTCGGAGGCGGCCGCATGACAACCGGCACGGTGGTGTACGACGGCGATTGCTCGTTCTGCACGTGGAGCGCTCGGCAGGGTCAGCGGCTGCTGAAGGCGGATGTCACGCTGGTGCCGTGGCAGCGAGCTGACCTGGCGGCGCTTGGCCTGGACCGGGCCGCGGTCACGCGGGCGGTGCAGTGGGTGGCCGCGGATGGTGCCCCGAAAGCCGGGCACCGGGCGATCGCCGCGTGGCTGATCGCCAGTGGCGTGCCGTGGTCTGTTGCCGGGCGGACGATGCTGATGCCGCCGGTGAGCTGGCTGGCGGCCGGGGTGTACCGGGTAGTGGCCCGCAATCGCCACCGCATCCCGGGACCGTGGCGGGCTAACGGGGTCTGCAGCGTCAGGTAGCTACCAGGGGAACGGGCGGCCGTCTCTGGTGAACGTGCCGGTGGGGCCGCCGTTGGGCAGCGTGACCGCCCAGATCACACTGGCCGCTGCCTGCGCGAGATTCCGCCCGGTGCCCGGATGTTCGGCGTTGGCGGGCTGACCGGGGCAGACCGAATTCACCAGGATGCCATCGCGGCCCAGTTCGGCGGCCAGCAGCCGGGTGAGCGCGTTCAGGCTCGCCTTCGACACGCTGAACGCCGGCGCCCCGCCGGTCATCGCGGCTATCGATGCCTCTTCGCTGCTCACGTTCACGATCCGGGCCTGCGGGCTGGACCGCAGCAACGGCAGCAGCGCCTGGATCACCCGCCATGGGCCGAACACGTTCACGTCGATCGCCTCGGCGACCATGCCCAGATCGGCCCCGGACGCGGTGGCCCACCGGTCGTAGGGCGTCGAGGCGTTGTTCACCAGCACGTCGGTGCGCCCGAAGCGTTCCTTCATCCAGCCCGCCAGCGCGTCCACGCTCAGCGAGTTGTCCACCTCGAGCGGGCAGGCGATGATCCTCGCGCCCTCCGGATCGAGTTCCTTAGCGGCCAGCTCGCCCTTGCGCAGGTCGCGCGAGCCGAGCGCGACCACGTAGCCGAGCAGCGCGAGCTGGCGGCAGATCTCGCGGCCGATGCCGCGATTTCCGCCCGTCACCAAAGCCACCGGCAGGTCAACGGTCATGCGGCCAATCTTGCCATCCGGTGGCCTAGGCGCTGTGCATCGTTTGATCAAATCGTCGTGTAACCGTCACGGCACGCGTTCCCAGCGGTCGCGCGCGCTCGCTAGGCACGTTGCCCGCAATGTCCCGTTTTGTTCCGGTACGTTCGGTCCTTGCTCTCGGCCCGGGCAGTGGTCCGAAATTATTGCGGACACTTACCCTCCCAAATCGGGGGGGTAAGTGTCCGCAATGATGCGGCGCGCCCGGCGGGGCGCCCGGAATAGCGGTAAATATCCCGATATGGGGCGCGGCGCGGGGCGGGGCGCGGCGGCGCGGGCGCGGGGCGCGGGCGGGCCGGGCGAGGGCGCGGGCGGGGGTTTGCGATTGAGGCGGACCCTCGCGCGGGCGGACCCCTTAGGGGGTTGGGCGGGTTAGGTCGGTTAGGCGGTAGCGGAGGCGGCAGAGTACGACGTTGGCGGTGGCGCGGCGGATGGCGCGGTCGAGGATCACGCCGCGCTGGTTGTGCAGCAGGTATTGCCACGGGGACGCCGGCTGGACCTCGGGGATCAGCACGACCAGGCGGTGGTACTTGTCGGACCGCTCGATGTCGCACAGGTACTTGACGATCGGCTTGCTCAGCGACCGCTTCGGCGACCGCAGGGTGATCAGCGGCACGTCCGGATGCCATGCGTCCCACTGGTCGCGGAACGACACCGGGGGGTCTGGGGGGCCCGCCCCCCGGGATGGCGCTGTCGCCTCGGTGTCCTCGGGGTCGGTGAAGCACACCGTGACGGCCACGACTTCGTCGCCGATCGACAGCGCGGTGTTCACGCCCTCGGAGGTCAGCCGGGACATGGCGCCGACCGGGATGACGACCAGGGATTTCTCGGCGACCGGGGGCGGCGGCGTCTTGCCCAGCCCGAGCAGTTCGCCGATCCGGGTGTAGCTCGAATGGACCTGGCGGAACAGCAGGGCGGTGGCGGGGATGACCAGGACGATGAGCCACGCGCCTTCGGTGAATTTGGCGACTAGCTCGATGATCGTGGTACCGAACGTCAGGACAGCCCCGATGGCGTTGACAGCGGCCCTGGTCCGGAATCCCGAGCTTCGTTCGGAATACCAGTGCCGTACCATGCCGAGCTGGGACAGGGTGAAGCCGACAAAAACCCCGACGGCGAACAGCGGGACCAGCCGCTGCGTGTCACCTTTCGACGCCACCAGCAGCGCGCCCGCCAGGACGGCGAGCACGACCACGCCGTAGCGGTGGACCTGGCGGTCGGCGCGCAGGCCGAACATGTGCGGCAGGTAGTTGTCCTTGGCGAGGATCGCCGTCAGCACCGGGAGGCCGGCGAACGACGTGTTCGCCGCAAGTGCCAGCAGCACCATCGTGATCAGCTGGATGGCGAAGTAGATCACGTTGTGGCCGACCGAAGCTTCGGCGAGCTGGGCGAGCACGGTGGTGGCGTGCTGCGGGACGACATGGAATCTGCGGATCAGGTAGCCCAGGCCGATCAGCATCACGCCGAGCAGGATGCCGAGCCATACCTCGGTGTGCTGGGCGCGGCGTTCTCTCGGCTTGCGGAACTGGGGCACCGCGTTCGCGATGGCCTCGACCCCGGTCAGCGCCGAGCACCCGGAGGCGAACGCCTTCAGGATCAGCAGGATGCCGACGGCCTCGGTGGACCGCCCGAGGTGCGTGTTGACCGCGACCGCGGGGTTGGCCCGGAAAACACCCGCGAGGATGATCGCGGCCATCGCGGCGATGAACGCGACCGTCGGCACCGTGAAGACCTTCGCGGACTCCGAGACGCCCCACAGGTTGAGGCCGGTGATGAGCACGAGCACGCCGACGCACAGCCAGGTCGTCGCGCCGTACAGCGCGGGGAACGCGGCGGTCACCGCCTCGATGCCGGCCGACACGCCGACGGCGGCGTTCAGCACGTAGTCGACGATCAGGCTGGCCGCGGCGATCAGGCTGGCGTTGCGGCCGAGGTGGGCCTTGGCCACCGCGTAGGCGCCACCGCCGTTCGGGAACGCGGCGATGACCTGGCGATACGACAGGACCAAGGCGCCCAGCAGGATGCAGATCGCGAGCGTGACGGGGATCGTGTAGTCGAGTCCCGCGGCGCCCGCCGCGACGAGTACGACCAGGATCGCCTCGGGACCGTAGGCCACCGAGGACAGCGCGTCCAGGGACAGCGCCGCCAGGCCCTGCATGGCGGTCAGCCGGTGGCGCTCAGCATCGTGCGCGGCTGGGTCCGCGGTCATCCCCGTCGTCATGCGTTACAGGATGTCACCTACAAAGGGGCCGCCTGCTGGCAGGTGACGACCTCAGAGCGCGACGGCCAGGATCACGATGACGATCACGACCAGCGCTACGCCGATGCCGATCAGCTTGCCGCGGGACACGGCCGGTGACGGAGAATCGGTGGTGTTCGCCTGCTCGACAAATGCCCGGAAGCGCCCGGTGTTTGCGCTCGGGTCCTGCTGGAACTCGGCCATGAGCACGACTCTACTGGTCAGAGGCACGCCGATGCGGCTAATCGCCGCATCGGCTGGTCAGAGGCACGCCGATGCGGCGCCTTACTGAATGGGCGCCAGGTCGCGGTCCACCAGACGGGAGAGCACGATCACGCTGCGTGTCCGGTTCACGAACGGCTCCGCCCGGATCCGCTCCATGACCTCTTCGAAGTGCCGCACGTCGGCGGCCCGGATGTGCACCAGCGCGTCCGCCTCCCCGGTCACCGTGCACGCGTCCGCCACCTCCGGGTACCGCCGGACGGCGGCGGCGATCTCGTCGGGAGAGGTGCGCCCGCCGCAGAACAGTTCCACATAGGCCTCGGTGGTCCAGCCGATCGCGACGGGGTCGACCCGCGCGGTGAACCCGGTGATCGCCCCGGCCGCGCGCAGCCGGTCCACCCTTCGCTTCACCGCCGGGGCGGACAGCCCGACCTCGTTGCCCACCACCGCATAGCTCGCCCGGGCGTCCCGGATCAGCGCAGCGACGATGCGCGCGTCAATGTCGTCCACAGGCCCGCCAGCGCTCCCCTCACTCCGTTAGTCGATTCCGAACAGCAACCTCGGAATCGCCGGTGGCTTCACCTCAGCGACATTGTCCTCTGCCGGATGGGTCTTGCCCGCCGGACCCGCCGCGAAAGCACGCAGCAGGTTGTCCGTGGCAATGTCCACGAACCGCTCCGCCGCCGTCGTCACCCCGTGCCCGCAGTGCGGGCCGCGCATCGCGCACACCCAGCGCATCGTCCCGGACGCGAACACCCCGGCGCCGCCCGGCGTCGTGTAGTACACGCTGTCCGCGAACGTGGCGGTCCCGTCGCAGGTCAGCGGCGAGTGGGCGAGCACCTGGAGCGGCTTTGGATAAGGCGCCTGCGGGTTGAGGCGGTCGTACTCGGGGCCGACCATCCCGGGGAACGACTCACCCTTGCGCGCGCCGGTCCCCGCGAAGATCCAGCTTCCCGGGTCGTAGACGACGTACGGCGCGCTGACCGGATTGCATTCGTAGAACCCGCCGGTGATCACGCTTTCCGGGCGGGGATCGGGCGGCTCGCGCCACTGCTGGGTGGTGTCCGCGTCGTCCTTGCCGAACAGCGGGTCGATCGACGCCTCCTTGTAGCAGATGATCACCCGCTCGCCGTCCGTGAACCTTATATGCCGAAATATCGCGTTAGCGCCCAGAAAGGCGATGTTTGTCCCTGCATTACGTGCCGCCACGAGCGCGTCGCGCATCGCCAGCGAGTAGTACTCGTCGTGGCCGAGCGAGATCACCGCCCGGGCACCGGCGAGCAATCCGGGGTGCGCGTCGAGGTCGACGTCGGTTTCGTAGGCGAGGGGCACCCCGGCGTGTTCGGCCACCGCGGTCGCCGCCTGGTCGAAGGCCAGGAACCGCACCGCACCGTCCCCGTCGTACGGCCGGTTGAAGCTGACCTGGTAGCCCCGGTCCGCGCCCAGCCCGTCCGGCCCCTGGTAGAGGCTGTACCCGCCCCAGGTGTTGTAGGCCTGCCACGTGGTGTTGTCGTCGAGGATGACGACCTTCCCGGCCGTGCTGGCCGAACGCACCATGATCGGCACATAGCGCTCCGCGCCACTCGCCGCATCGAGGCGGAGCAGGTACGAGCCGGCCGGCCAGCCGCGCGTCGGCACGGTCATCGAGGGCCGCCACGACGCGGTCACCATGTGCGTGCCGGGAGTGATCGCCACGGCCTTCTGGTCCCGGCCGGCCTCGGCGCCGGACCGCCAGACCAGCCGCGCCTCGTGGCCCTGATACCAGCCGAACCGGAACGCGTCGACCCGGAACGACTTCGCGGTCGTCGACACGTAGAGCGTGAAGCTCTGTCCCGGCAGTACCGACTGGGCGCTCGCGTAACCGTCGATCGCGTCGTCCGCACCCTGGTCGGTGATCCGCCACGACGAGGTTCCGCTCAGCCTGTTCTCCGCCGCGGGGAACGGGGCCGCGGCTTGGGCGCTTGCCCCCGGTGAACCGGAGCTGACCGGGCCTGAGCTGCCAGACCCCCCGGTACACGCCGCGATCGGCAACGTGAAGGCGAGCAGCGCCGTGGCAACCTTGACCGGTGTCCGGACCATAGCCATCCATCATGGCACTGTCGCGGCGGCCATCGCGGACATAAACGAGGCTCGGCGTCCCGCTTTCGCCGAGCCTCATTAGGTGAGACGCGCAACTCCCCGCCGGGGTTGACGCAGCATCCGGATCGCGTACCGTAACGCCGTGAGGGTCAGATCACCGCAGACCAGGCGGCTGCCGCCCTGGGTGGTGGCCGAAGGCCCGTTCGGCGTCCGCCTGCTCGACGTCGGCATCGTGCTCGCGGTGATCGCGCTGCTGGAGATCAGCGTGACGGTGGGTGGCGGGGAGGGCGCCGCGAAACTGGATCTCCGTGCTTACCTGCTCGGCGCCGTGATCGCGCTCCCCCTGCTGTTCCGCCACCGCTGGCCGCTGCGCGTACTCCAGATCTGTTTCGTCGCGATCATCCTGTACTACTCCCTGGACCGGCGGAACATCTCCCCCGCCCCGCTGCTCGGCATCCCGGTCTACGACGTGGCGCTGGCCGGCGATCTGGCCTGGGCCATCGCGATCCCGGCGATCGTCATGTCGGCCGGCCTGCTGTTCGTCGGCCTGTCGGGCTCGGAAAGCGCGGTCGCGCTCGCGTCGAACTTCTACCCGTCTATCGTGCTGTTCGTGATGGCCGTCCTGCTCGGCGAGGTGGTCCGCGGCCGCCGGGCGCTGGCCGCGGAAACGGCGGAACGGCTCCGGCTCCAGGTC
>Ga0070741_10015470_pt1 | contig 12915 bp, 12 predicted proteins | sample Coa_R1_4_FD_66440 | JGI IMG/M metagenome (GOLD analysis project Ga0070741, IMG submission 66440) | Surface soil microbial communities from Centralia Pennsylvania, which are recovering from an underground coalmine fire - Coalmine... | ecosystem: Environmental > Terrestrial > Soil > Unclassified ...
AATCATTTCGGCGCAACCTACATCGCGCGGGCCAAGACCTACGAAACCATGCTTGAGTTCAGCATGGATAATTATTTCAACAACAACTTTCTGAATACCTCGACGCTCTTTATCCAGCATCCTAATTCAACGGCGTATAACGCTCTGCCTTCCAACAACGTGAATGCCTGGAATCGCAGCATGATGTTCATGCATGCCTACCAGACGCTGGGTCAAATCCACGAGGTTTTAGGTGACAATTCCAGCAAAGCGACGATGTACAAGACTATTGTCAAGAACTGGGTGGATTTGTTCGTCAAGAATGCGCTGCCGCGCACCGCGCCCGATGGCGCTGCGATCTATGACTGGGGATATGGAAACTTCGGCGACGAAAGCGGTCATCTCACCGGCGAACAAATCGGCATCCACGCGCAATACGATATCTGGGGGTTAACCCGGGCCTATCGCGCTGCTTACACCGGAGCCACCGCAGCACAGATGAAAACCTATGCGGATACTGTGGTCCATGAGATTACACTTTCAATCGATTCTGCCGGCGCGGCTACTTATGCGGGCTTCAATGACCGTTGCTGCAGCACCCAGACCTACAATTATCTGCCCGCCGGGTTCACCTATCTCACGCCTTACAACACGGCTATCTTCAAGCCTGCCGCCAATGCCGACATCAATTCCGGACGCCTGGCGCATACTCCGGGCACCGCAGCCGATGTCCTTTGGGCCAAACATTGGATTTTTATTCATTCCTCTCCGCCGAATTACACTCTGTCAGCAGGGCCGGGAACACAGACCATCACCGCGGGCAATGGGACCAGCTATACCGCGACGGTTACACCCAGCAACGGATTCAATGGGACCGTGAGCCTGAGCGTGAGCGGTCTGCCCAGCGGAGCAAGTTGCAATTCACCCTCGATCAGCGGCGGATCAGGCTCGGCCAGTCTGAGTTGTTCTACAACCATTTCAACTGCACCTGGCACTTACACACTTACCATTACGGGAACGAGCGGCAGTCTCTCGCATACTGCTACGGTAACATTGGTGGTCAATCAGCCCCCTCCGCCGGATTTCACGCTCTCCGCATCACCGGCAACCCAAACGGTGACTGCCGGCAGTGGAACCAATTACGCAATAACAGTGGGTGCTCTCAACGGTTTTGCCGCCAATGTTACCTTGACCGTAAGCGGATTGCCCACGGGCGGGACGGGCAGCTTCAATCCCGCTTCTGTCAACGGTTCGGGTTCTTCCACACTCACAGTTTCGACGGCAAGCTCAACGTCAACGGGCACAGTTACGTTGACGATCAAAGGCACAAGCGGCAGCCTGAGCCACAGCAAAACGGTCACACTTACAGTGAATCCAGCGACTATCTGTACGACCGCGACCGCCAATGGCACGTGGAACAACACGGCGTTCCCGGCGCTCAGCGGCAGCTTCACGGCAACCTTCGATGCCACGCCATCGGCCTCGGGCCAGAGCTCGGCCGTGGGGATCTCGAAGGGAGCACAGATTGCCTTCAGCGGGTTTGCCAATATTGTTGCCTTTGCCACTACGGGAGTCATCCAGGCGCGCAACGGGGGCACTTATGTGAACTCGGCGGTCCATTATTCCGGTGGCACTGCTTATCACTTCCGCTTGGCAATCAATGTGACGGCGCATACCTATTCCATCTTTGTGACGCCGGCAGGCGGAACGGAGCAGTCAATAGGTACGAACTTCGCCTTCCGCACGGAGCAGAATACGGTGACCAGTCTAGATCACTGGGGAGCTCTGGTGAGCACCACATCCACGGGAACGTTGAAGGTCTGTAACTTCACGGCACAGTAGCTGCGCAAATTGGACGAAGCACCGCATAACCGGTGCTTCGTCCGTTTTCGCCAGGACTGTGGCCAAAGCGCCGACAGTGTTCATTCCCCGGCTGTAAACCCTGAGACTCCGCCCGAACCGCTCTTTCCAGAATTCCTGCATCTACACAAAGATATGCAAGTTGGCCAATACGGAAAAAAACTGCTGCTGGCGCTGGTGATGTGCGTTGCTCCGGCAAGTAATGCGCAAACCAAACCGGGCGCCCAGCATCCGGAAACAGTTGCAGTAGAAATGCAAAACGTGATGTATCGATTCACGGAACAGATTGCCGTACATATTTTCAACCTGCAGGGAAAGCTCGTATCCACAAAACCCAATGAAATCCCTGTGTTTGACGACAATCGCTCGTTCCTTGTGGCTATCAGCTCCGCGGAAATCTCCATCAGCACGAAGTCAATGGCAAGCGTTCTCAATCAATATGTATTCGCCGCTCGGGATGCGCCGCTCAAGAATATCGAGATCTCCATTGAGGACGGTAAGTTGAAGATCAAAGGGAAATTGCATTCCAAAGGTGATATTCCCTTCGAGTCCGAGGGCACGCTATCGGTCAACGGGCAAGGCGAGATTGTGGTACATACAGAAAAAATCAAGGCAGCGCATTTGCCGGTGAAAGGTTTCATGGATGTGCTGGGGGTCGAGATCGCGGACCTCATCAACACGAACAAGATACAAGGCGTGCGCACTGAAAAAGACGACATCGTGCTTAGTCCAGAGCAGATTCTACCGCCGCCGCACATCCAAGGACGATTGACGGATGTGCAGCTCAAGGGGGATGAGATCATCCAGAGGTTTGGCAAGGGAGAAGGAAGCAAAGCGGTTCGACTGCAGGCCGGCAATTTTATGTCGTACCGTGGAGCGGAGCTTCGATTTGGAAAACTTACTATGAACGACACTGACTTGGTGTTGATGGATATGGATCAGCAGGACCCATTTGATTTTTATCTGGATCATTACAAGGAACAACTCGCCGCCGGGTACACCAGGATTACCCCGGAATTTGGGCTGCGCGTCTACATGCCTGACTTCAGTAAATTACGGGTGCGACGGCGCAAACAGCCACAGCCGGGAACTCGCCAGCCATAATGTAGAATCGGTTGTTCGTGACCTATGAGCGCACGCTCTTTGATGGTGCTGGGCACAGCATCGCATGTTGGAAAATCGATTCTCACCACGGCGCTTTGCCGCATTTTTGCGCGCGCAGGGGTGAAGGTGACGCCATTTAAAGCCCAAAATATGTCGCTCAACTCCGCAGCCACGGTTGACGGATTTGAGATCGGCCGCGCACAGGCGCTGCAGGCAGAAGCTGCGGGACTGTTCGCCACTGCCGATATGAACCCGATATTGTTGAAGCCCGAATCCGATTCCTGCTGCCAGGTGATTGTGCAGGGTCGCGTCTGGAGCAGGCTCTCGGCAGGTGACTACCACCTGAAGCGCGTTCAGGAACTCTTTCCCATTGTGGTCCAGAGCTACCGCCGGCTGGCAAAGAATAGCGATTTGGTCATCCTGGAAGGCGCCGGGTCGCCTGCAGAGATCAATCTCAAAGATGGAGACATCGTCAATATGCAAATGGCCGCAGCCGCCGATGCTGCCTGCCTGCTGGTGGCCGATATTGATCGTGGCGGCGCATTCGCCTCGCTGCTTGGCACGATGGAGTTGCTTGAGCCCGAAGAACGGAAGCGGATATGCGGTTTCGTTATCAACAAATTTCGCGGAGATGTAAAACTCCTGACCCCGGGCATCGTGGCGATGCAGAAGAGGCTCAGAATACCGTGTGTTGGCGTTGTTCCCCACATCCCTGATTTGGGGTTGGATGAAGAAGATAGCGTAAACCTGGAATCGAAATATGAAAGTTCTCGATCTGCAGTGTGGAGAGAACAGGGAGAAAGAGAAGACAAGGGACGCAAACTTCGCATTGCCGTGATCGCATTGCCCCACCTCTCCAATTTCACTGATTTCGACGCGTTGGCGGCTGAGCCCGGAGTTTCACTTCGATTTATACAAACGCTAAAAGAATTGGAGAAGGCGGATGTAATCATCTTGCCTGGAAGCAAACAGACCATCTGGGATTTCCAATGGTTGAAAGATTCAGCACTGGCAGATGCGATTGTTGCTCAGAGGCAGTTTAAGCTGATCGTTGGCATCTGCGGCGGCATGCAAATGCTGGGACTGACCATAGAAGACCCCCATGGCATGGAAGGTGGCGGCGAGGTCACAGGACTAGGTCTGCTGGCAATCAGCACTGTCATGAGCAAAGATAAAACCACAGCGCAGGTGAGCGCCAGGCTTATTTCAGACAGGATGTTTGGCGCAGGGATCGAGCGACGAGAGACTCGGGGATATGAGATCCATCTTGGCGAAACCGGCTACCGCGCCGGCGCGCAACCCCTCTTTGAATTACAGCGTTCTCATGCGCACCACTCGGTAATCCTCGATGGCGCCCAAAGCGCTGATGGACGCATTTGGGGCACCTATGTTCATGGACTCTTCGACGCCGACAGCTTTCGTCATGCATTTTTGAAAAACGCCAGGAGCGCATGCGAGCTTGAACCACGCTCCGACTATGCCTTTGTTACCGCAGAACGGCAAAACCGGATTGACCGTCTGGCCGATTGCGTGGAGAGTGCGCTTGATATGGATGAGATCTGCGAGTGGATCAATGTGCCAGCATTGCACACCGCAGTTCGATCGAACCGATAGCTGCCTTGCCCGCTATTTCACGGGCGCAATTTTTGAAACGCCCTCGGCTGGGGAATGGTGTGCTTCGTTGCGCGGACGGTTTTCGCTGACCGAAGAGATCAGGCCTTTGGCGCTCACCAGATGTTCCGTCATCTGCCGGCGAGCTTCCTCCGATTCCCGGCGCCAGATTGCCTTGTAGATCGCTTCGTGGAAGCGGATGGTCTCCTTGTAATTGTTATCGACCGACGTCGCCAGAAGGATGCTCTTCATGGTGGCTTTATGGATGGCCGTAAACATGCGCTGGCAAACCCGATTGGCTGAGGCGCGGGCAATAGTTTCGTGAAATGTAAGGTCGTGCTGCGCGCGCACAGTGCGGTCGTTACGCGTGACTTTCATGGCGTCGAGCGCGGTGCGGAGGTCGGTTAAGTCATTGGAAGTGGCGCGCTCGGCGGCGCGTGCGGCTAGCTCAGGCTCTACGATGAGCCTGGCTTCCATCAATTCATTGAAGGAAATTCCATCCACAATGATCATGAACTCGATGGGAGCACTCAGGATGCTGGCTGCATCATTGGTAAGATAAGTGCCATCGCCGACGCGCTGGGTGAGCACGCCCATGGTCTCAAGCGCTTTGAGCGCCTGCCGCAGGGAACTGCGGTGCACACCAAATTGCTCGGCGAGTTGCCGCTCAGGGGGGAGGCGAGAGCCTAATGCCAGACTGCCATCGGACATCAAGCTCTTTAGGACCCCAATCAAGGTCCTGGTTAAGCCTGTATTCGATTTCTCAGCCATGCTCAGAAGTTTAGCATTCATATTCCAGCCGCTCATAAGGTTGGGCCAGAGCAGCGATAAAGCCAATAATACATGTATTTTCTGCGTTGACTACTCATGGAATTGGTTCTACCATTCCGAAGTTAACATCTGGAATATGCTCGTGCACTCCAGTTTCAAGTTTACGGGTATTCTTGCATAAGAGCCTACGTTTTCATGCATCTTGTGCAAATAATTCGTAAAAATGAGCGACGCGTGGGGGTCGTGGAGGGCGCGAGTATTCGGCTGCTCAATTCGTGTTCCAGCGTCTATTCTCTAGCTGTGGCTGCCATTCATGAAGGCAAGCAGTTAAGCGCAGTGGCAGGCCGCAACCTCGGCAGTGAATCGCTGGACTATGATGCAGTTTACGAGGGGCGCCTGGATTGGCGGCTGATGCCGCCCTTCGATCATCCTGACGATCCTGCCCACTGCCTGGTGAGCGGCACCGGGCTTACACATAAGGCAAGCGCGGAAAATCGCTCGGCGATGCACCGGCACACCAGCCAGGAGATTACCGACAGCACTCGCATGTATCAACTTGGCGTGGAGAAGGGGAGCCCGCCTTCCGGCCAGATCGGCTGTCAGCCGGAGTGGTTTTACAAAGGAAATGGATCTATTCTCCGGGCCCACGGCGAAGATTTATCGGTCCCCGCCTTCGCTGATGACGGAGGAGAGGAGCCGGAGATCGCAGGAGTTTACCTGATTGCGGCCAGCGGTGAGCCCTGTCGCGTTGGCCTGGTAGTTGGAAACGAGTTCTCGGATCATCAGATGGAAAAGAAGAACTATCTGTATCTGGCCCCATCGAAATTGAGGAATTGTTCGATTGGGCCGGAGTTAGTTGTGGGCGAGACGCCATTTCAGGATGTCGCCGGCAAGGTTACAGTGCTGCGCAATCAGCGCCCCATCTGGAGTAAAAACATCTGGACTGGGGAAAAAAACATGTCGCACTCTGTAGCTAACCTGGAACATCATCATTTTAAATATATGGAGCACCGGAGACCAGGCGACATCCACATTCATTTCTTTGGGGCAGATGCGTTCAGCTTTGGGGAAGGTATGGCGCTCGAAACCGGCGACGTGATGGAAGTTTCATTTCCGCAATTTGGCCGGCCGCTGAAGAATACAGTCCGAATTTGTGCCCGGCCGCAGACATTCGTATCTGTGCCCAGGCTTTAGCTCAAGCCCCCGCATCATGCACCAAATGGAGACAGGAGAGAGAATGCAAAAGATCGCACTTATCGGGTTGGGGGCTATGGGCGGCGGCATGGCTCGCAGGATGCTGGCGCAGAAGCTGCCGCTGAGCGTTTATAACCGGCGCGCTGAAATTGCAGCGCCGTTTACCAAAGAAGGGGCCAGGGTAGCGACTTCTCCCGCCGATGCGGCCAAGGACGCCGAAGTAGTGATCAGCATGGTGGCCGATGATCACGCCTCACGTTCCATCTGGCTTGGCGAGAACGGAGCTCTCGCTGCCATGAGTTCGGGAACGATTTTGATCGAATGCAGCACCCTTTCACCGGCGTGGGTCAAAGAGCTGGCTGCCTCGGCCGCTACCAAGCAATGTGACATGCTCGATGCGCCCGTGACCGGCAGCAGATCGCATGCCGGGGCAGGCGAACTGTTGTTCCTGGTAGGCGGCGAGAAGGAAATTCTCGAGCGCGTGCGCCCAGTGCTTACCAGTATGGGCCGCAGTATCGTTCACATGGGACCGCTCGGCAGTGGCACCTTGATGAAACTCATTAACAATTTTCTCAACGGTGTGCAGGCGGCGGCGTTCGCAGAAGCGTTGGCCCTGGTGGAACGGCTGGGCCTCGAAATAGAGAAAGCGTTGGATGTGATCACCAACGGGGCTCCGGGCAGTCCGCTGGTTAAAATGCTCGCCTCTCGCATGGCGAAACGCGATTACCAGACAAACTTCTTCTTACGGCTGATGGAGAAAGACCTGGCGTATGCCACGAGTCTTTCCGACGAAGGTGGAGTTCATCTGCGCACAGCGCAAGCTGCCCTGGAGTTATTCCGGCTTGCCTCACAGAGCGGCTGGGGCGACAAGGACTTTGCTTCTGTCATTGAACCGATACGCGCGCGTGCTTTATCCAAGCCGGCAAAGTAAGAAGCCAATCTTATGACGAAAACACAGCTGGGCTGTGCCGCACAACGGTTCACTTCTTATAGCTTTTCTCGAAATTATTGCGGGTGTTCAGCACGGTAAAGGTGCCGTCGGTGTTGGCAGTAACTTTAATATAGTTGCCGGCATCGTTTTTCTCTTCGAGATTAGCGATGAATTGCTCGGGAACGTTGTGGTCCTTGCCGGCATCGAGGGCATAGTGCAACTGCCACAAATCCTCAAGCCCCGGAGAATCGTGGACAATCTGCCATGCAGCCGGCCGGCCCCCTTTGTGGGCGCCATTATTCATAATCGCTACCCTGGGGTGCACAGCATGCACAAGGGCTTTGGCGTTCGATAAGTCCAATCCATGATGAGTGACCAGATAAACATCAACCATTCCGAGCAGATTTTCAGGACACGCTAATTCCAATTCCTTCTTCTTCGTCAAATCGCCGAGATCAAGGAAGCGAAATTTTCCATAGGTGAACAACATGCCGATCGAGCGCGCGTTCTCACCCAGGTCAGGCACGGCAGCCGGTTCCGAGGCGCAGAGCGGATTGGGCTGGCCCGCTCCAGGCAGAGGAGTGGTAATGTGCTCCCCCGCTCCGGACAGAACCTTTATATCGACCCCTTTCAATGGAATTTTATCGCCGGGTTTTACGACAAGGTGCTTTGCCTTGGGTAGAACGCCCATGTAAGAGTTATAGTCGCCACGGGCGACGTCAGGATCGTCGAGTTTGGCGGGGCCGTGGTCTATAAAGGTTCCAATCTTGATGCGATCTGCAAGCTGCGGTACCCCGCCAACGTGATCGCGATGATAGTGAGTAATCAGGACGTAATCTATCTGCTTGAGCCCCACATTTTTGGCGACAGCAGCAATGCGATCGGCATCGCGGCCCTGAAATCCGGGAAATCCTGTATCCACCAGCATGGATTGGCCTGAAGGGCTGACGATAAGCGTGGCCTGCCCGCCTTCCACATCAATCGAATAAATATCAAGGGATTTTTGGCTTGCGGCCAGAGCAGTCGCCGCCAGCAAAAGTGCAGGCAAAATCAAAGATATTGGACGCATGGGAAGGAATCGTACCACGCGGAAGCACATGCGGAATAGTTGCCGGGGAGCAGCAGCAAGAATGGATATCCTTCGAACAGCAGCAACAAACCGGCAGTAACAAGGGTTTACTGTAGTAAACTCAAAATACTTCATTACTCGGAGGTTGTATGTTCGAAGGAATTGCCCAGCCTATGCATCTGCTGGTGATTTTGGTGATTGCTCTTCTGGTCTTTGGTCCTTCTAAGTTGGCAGATTTAGGCAAGGGATTGGGTGAGGGCATCCGCGGTTTTAAAGACGCACTGAAAGATAAACCAGCAGAGCCCAGCCAACCAGGTTCAACTACCCCAACAGAGCGGTAAACGTTTCGCGCATCCTCCAAGCGCCATAAGTAGAACGGAATCTAGTTAACGCCGTTTACGCCGCTAAGAAACCCACCCAGGTGTCCGGTCAGAGCGATCAAGCTGACCGCCAGGATTTCTATCGGCAGCCGATAGCGGGGCAAAGCGCGCTCCGGGCTGCGGCGCACCTGGAAATGCAGCCACCATACCAGCCAGATCAATAGACAGGAAACAATGGCCAGCACCAAATGGAGCCGCAGGGTTCCTTTGAACGATCCGCCGCCAAGCTGCAACTGCCAGGCCAGTACTCCTGTGACGATTGCCGGAACCACCGACAGCGCCGCCACGGTGAAGTTGTAATAAGCCGCGACCGCCAGATCGCGGCTGTGCCTGCCAAAGACCTTCCACAGCGCAAGAAAATCAAAAACTACACCGATAATCAGCAACGCGATGGGGAAGTGGATCAGCACCACATGCTGCGCGTGCCTGGCGAGCAGCGCGGATTTTATGTCAAACGGATTCAATGCAGTCCTCACTTCACCATGATCGTGGCGGTCATGCGCGGATGAATGGAGCAGTAGTAGGTGTACGTTCCCGCTTTGGTAAACGTATAAGAAAACTTTTCGTCGGTATCCATCGTCTTCGACTTGAAAACTTTGTCGGTGCTGACGACGTTGTGCGGCACGTCGTCATGGTTCGTCCATGTGACCGTGGTTCCCGCGGCGACGGTCAGCGTTTGAGGAGTGAAGCTGAAATTATCAATCTTGACCTGGGTGGCAGACGCGGATTGATCATCCGCAACCGCGGATGCAGGCTGATTGCTGCTCGAGCCGGAGCTCTGTGCCTTCTGGCCGCAAGCCAGCAGTGTGAATGAAGCTACAATCGCTGCGGTCAGTCCAAAAATTCTGAGAGTTCTTTTCATAGTTGTTGCGTTCCTTTTTTATCCAGCGTTTTGGTAAAGGGGATGGCTTAGGATTTCCCAAGAGCCGTTGTTTGATAGCTTCTGCTGTTCGTTTCAATCGCCTGGCATCAGGCTCCATCGGTGGAGTGCAATGTCGAATCAATAATCGCCAGCGAATGCTTGCCCTTGATGTAATTCACATCGGTGATGCCGAGCACATTGCGCAGTTGATCTGCCGGCACCTTCATGGGACCGGGCGAGGGCGCCGAGCCAGGCGCGGGCTGCGGAAATGCGGTGGACATAGCGGTGTGAAAGGTGACATTGCCCTCCACTTTTTGCATGGTCTGATGGATGTGACCATTCAGGACCGTAACCGAACCGAAGCGCTTCAGGTAGCCGAGGGCCTGGGCGCTGTCCTCGGTTCCCCAGCCCCAATCGGGGTAGACGGTCCACAACGGGATGTGGGCGAACACGACAATCGGCGTGCTTTTGGAAAGATGTTTCACGTCGTCTTCCATCCATTCGAGCTGGTCTTTGCCGAGGGTTCCGAGACCGCCTGCCTTCAGGTTCAATACATTGACCAGGCCGATGAAGTGCACGCCATTCTTGTCGAAGCTGTACCAGCCACCGCCTTTTGCCTGCTTGCCGTAGCGTTCCAGGTACTGCTTGCCATCGTCACCGAGGACGTCGTGCTCGCCGGGAACAAAAAATACGTCTTTGGCGCTGGCAGATTTCAATAACTGATCGACGTTGTCGAATTCTTCCGGCTTGGAAAGATGGCTGATATCGCCGGTGTGCAGCAGAAATGCCGGGGGAGCAGGCAATGCATTGATCTTATCTATCGCGGCCTGCAGAGTGGCGACGACATCAGGATTGGCAGGCTTATTGAAGCCCATGTGACTATCGCTGATCTGCACAAAGCTCAGCTCTCCCTTGACGGCGCCATGCGGAATCTCCGAAGGGCGGCCCAGGCTATAGGATTTCAAGACCCCACCCTGCAGCATGCATAGGGCCCCTGTGCCCGCCCAAGCCATGCACTTCAAAAAGCCCCGGCGGTCAATGCCATCGTCGTTATGGTTGAACGATATCTCGTCTTTCTTTGGATCAAACATGAATGTCTCCTTCGTTTGTGTGGCTATGGTCATAACAATGTGGGATAGGGGAATATTCCAGGGAAAAGGTAATTTTCTTCGGCGTGTGGGGAGATATCTTTATTCCATAAGATCCACGTCTAGCCGTCTAGCCGGGGTAGGCGCTAAAGCCGTGCCCTTTCAAAATTGTTTATTCATCATGTCCAGGAGAACCCCTGACTTGTGGGGCAAGATGCCCCACGGCGCGCCGGGGCAGGCCCACACAACAGCCGGCGGGACGCCGGCGCTACTTCTTCACAATTGTTTACAAACAAATGTTTTACAAACAAACGATGAAGCGGTGACACACGCTTGTGCTTTGGGAACGTACTCTCTGCATATGAGGACAAGACCAGGTGAGCTTACGAACCGATAGCAAGCCGACGGAGATATTTTTGTCCAAGGTACAGAGCAGGGTTTTATCGGCAATTCCCAAATTGTTCTCCGGAATAAAGTATGCCCGACTTTGTTAGCAAATGGTGAAAGAGATTCGAATGAGCAACGTGATTCCCAATCCGGTCCAGGCCGAAACCAGCGACTTCGAACTTGTAGAGGCCAGCATGGCCGGCGATATGAGCGCCTTCGACGAACTGATACGAAGGCACGATGGCAAAGTCTTGCGCGCGGCCCAGTGCATCATGAAGAACCGGGAAGATGCGGAAGACGTTATGCAAGAGGCATTCCTGAACGCCTTTCGCAAGCTGCACCAATTCCAGAAGAAGTCGAAGTTTTCGACCTGGCTGGTGCGGATTACCGTAAACCAGGCGCTCATGAAACTGCGCGAGCGGCGCAAGACAACCATATTTTCCCTCGATGAAGAACCCGAAGACCAGGATGAGACCTACACTCGGGAAATTGGAGAGTGGAACCAGAATCCCGAACAACTCTGTTATGCCTCTGAATTGCAGGAGGCGCTCTCTGACATGCTGCACAGCTTGCGGCCGAACTTGAGAATGGTGTTCCTGTTGCGTGACATGGAAGGGTTTCCCATAGATGAGATTGCCGATACTCTTGGGCTCTCAAGCTCCGCAGTTAAAACCTGCCTATTTCGGGCGCGCCAGCAGCTTCGCAACAAATTCAGCAAGCACCTTGAAAATAAACACAGGCTCGCGGGAAGCAGGAAGCTCCGCATGCCGCGAATCATTGCCATAAGAAAGGAAGTATATGTTTGAAGGCCTGTTACAACCTATGCATCTGATCGTGATCCTGGGGATCGCGTTGCTGGTATTTGGTCCTAAAAAAATTCCCGAATTGGGTAAGGGGCTTGGCGAAGGCATTCGCGGGTTCCGCGCTGCGATGAAGGAAGGCGAAGCCTCGCCGGATATCAAGTCGCAGAAGCCCTGAGTACCTGACAGCGCAGATATTTCCCGCAGTCGCGGACCCTTGGGCTGCCCTCACTTCGATGGGCGGCCGGTCTGCGTTGAGCTCACGAGCCAAGTTTGGATCGAACGCAGGCATCGATGCCCAAAACGCTTAACCACTTTTTCTTCTGGCTGGAATATTTCGTTTCATTTCCTGTTTTAGACAGCGATGAGAGTGTTCTGGGGCAACGGTTCCTGTGTCCTGCCCTGTTACTCCGCCAAAAATAGAGAAAGAGATGTTCATCAATGAGAAATATTCTGATTGTGCTTGCACTCTTATGCGGAAGCCTGTCTCTTCCGCTCAACGCGTTAACTCCAGATATCGCAGATGATACAAATCAACAGCCGGCGGCCTCTGCTTCTTCGGCTATTCATCCGGTTGTTGAATGGAACAAAACCCTTCTTGTAATTATTCGTACTCCGGGGGCGCAACCGCGCACGGTTCATCCGACCCGAAGCTTTGCGATCATGCACGCTGCGATTTACGACGCCGTCAATTCCATTGACAGGACGCATAAACCTTATCTGGTCCACCTTTCTACGCCAACGCAGGATGCTTCTGAGGATGCCGCGGCCGATGCGGCGGCCCACGACGTGTTGGTTGCGTTATATCCGAGCTTCCAGCCAGCGCTCGATAGCGAACTTCAGCAGCTCCTGGCTCAAATTGCCGATGGAGAAGACAAG
>Ga0070741_10015471_pt1 | contig 12915 bp, 13 predicted proteins | sample Coa_R1_4_FD_66440 | JGI IMG/M metagenome (GOLD analysis project Ga0070741, IMG submission 66440) | Surface soil microbial communities from Centralia Pennsylvania, which are recovering from an underground coalmine fire - Coalmine... | ecosystem: Environmental > Terrestrial > Soil > Unclassified ...
AAAAAGGAACGGAGAATCGAACAGGCTAATCTGGAGGATGTGTTTATTAATTTGACCGGGAAGGGGCTACATGACTAGGCGCAGTCACTCGCTCTTTACTATCTCTACCTTTGCCAAGGTTAGTATCCGCCGGTACTTCCGTGATCGCGTAGCTTTGTTTTTCACAGTTTTGTTTCCCCTAATATTTTTATTTGTGTTTGGTAGCTTTAGTAAGAGTAATGATATATCTTTCCATATCGCCTTGATTAATCAGAGCCGTGAGCAGTTTGCTCAGCAATTTGTAACTGATATTAAGAATAACAATACCTTTAAAGTAGATAAGGGTGCAGACTCCTTAGCTAAAGCTAAAGATAAAATGAGCCGTAGCGAAGTTGATGTTGCTATTTTATTGCCGCCCGATTTTGGTGTTGTTAAAGGTGGTTTACCTACTGGACAGGCACAGATTTATTTTGACGAAAATAACGATCAGGCAGCTCGAACAATCCAGTCGGTACTGCAAGGAGAGTTTGAATCCATCAATTCTAAACTGGTTAAAACCGTTACTCCGTTTAGCGTTAGGGCTCAGTCGACTAATAGTAAGGGCCTTACCAGGCTGGACTATACTGTGGCTGGACTAATCGGTTTTTCGATTTTGGGCCTGGGCATTTTTGGTCCAGTTAATTACTTTCCGCAGATGAAGAAGCAAGGCGTATTGAGGCGATTACACATTACGCCTCTAAGAGTGTGGGAATTTTTTGTCTCAAGCGTTTTATCTAATTCAGTTATCGGTTTGTTTTCAATTGCCATAATGATAGCCGTTGCTACAGCAGTATTCCACTTTCATATTATCGGTAATTACCTGGAGCTAGCAGTCGTTATCGTGTTGGGCATATTAATGATTTTTGGAATTGGCTTGGCTATTGGCGGCTGGGCCAAAAATGAAAATCAAGCAGCACCGCTAGCAAATATCATTGTCTTCCCCATGATGTTTCTATCTGGTACGTTCTTTCCACGCTTCTTGATGCCGGAGTGGTTGCAGCATATTACGACTTTTTTACCCCTAACTCCTGTGATTGATGCTATAAGGCTAGTGGCCACAGAGGGAAAGCATCTTGGTGAGATTGGTCCGCAGTTGGGCCTGGTTGCTATCTGGACAGTAATAATTTATGCCATCGCATTCCGGGTCTTTAGATGGGAATAAACTTAATAAGTTAAGCATTTTGTTCTAGAACCTAAAACTTCTAGCATTTATACTTAGTTTGAATGAATCAATGGCTAACGCGCGCAAACAAGCGTATTTCACTGCCTAGTGCGGCGGCGCTTCTTATCGGTGCTTCTCTTATCGGGCAGTTGTTAGGATTTATGCGAACTCAGATTATTAACGGTAATTTTAATAGTCCGGGGCACATAACTACCGATGCCTATTTTGCGGCGTTTAAAATTCCCGACTTCTTTTTCTACACCATCGCAGCCGGTGCACTCGGCGTAGCCTTCATGCCATTTTTAACTGACAAGTTAGAGCATGGCAATAAACAAGCAATTTGGCGCCTAACTTCAGGCCTACTCAACCTGCTAAGCATATTAATGGCAATTGTTGGCATAATTATGCTGGTTTTTACTGAACCACTTCTTAGGCTTGTAGTCGGCCATAATCTAAGCCCCCAACAAACTCACGATGCCGTTACCATCATGAGGATTATTTCTCTTAACCCCCTGCTTTTTACAATTTCAGGTATTTTGACCAGCTTACAGCAGACCTTTGGCCGTTTTTTCTTTTATGCAACGGTGCCGATTATTTATAACGTCTGCATAATTGCCAGTGTCTATATTTTTCGGGATAGTCTTGGTTTGATCGGACTTGGAATTGGAGCTTTAGCCGGGGCTTTATTGCAGCTTCTGGTTGTCTGTCTTGGGTTAGTAGGACTGAACTTTAAATGGCGTCCAGTTATTAACTTTCGTAGCCCTGACTTTAGACAGATTTTGCGCAACCTGCCTGCGCGGTCAATTGATCAAGGCATCGACTCTATTAACTCAATAGTAGAAACTAACCGTGCTAGTGTACTAGGTCAGGGAAGCATTACTTTCTATGAAAATGCCTATACATTGCATCTGGTACCAATACTTTTATTTGGTACAGCTATTTCCACCGCTGCTTTCCCTCGTCTCAATGAACGCTTATCGCAGGGGCGCCCTGATCTTTTCCGCCGAGACTTCCTGCAGGTTCTCAGAGTACTGATTTGGATTATCTTACCGGTGGCGGTTATTACTTTCTTTGCCCGGGGTTACTTTGCCCGCTTAATATACAAAAATCTAGCGCCGGAAATTGCTATAATCTTAGGCTTCCTGGTCGGTGCGATTATTTTTCGAACGCTTTACTCCATAATTTCACGCTACTTTTATGCAAATAAAGATACCCTAACTCCTCTGATCGTGTCATTATTTACTATTGGCCTCAACATATATTTAGCCTTTAGGTTGGCCAAACCTATAGATCTTGGTGGCTATGGAATTGCCGGCCTAGCTATAGCGCAGTCGATTGTTGCAGCTGTTGAAGTTGTCATCTTGACTCTTATTATGCTTGCTCGGGACCACAAACTGTTTGATAACGAGTTCTGGAATGGCGTTGCTAGAACACTATCTTTAACTGGTTTTACAGCCATGACGGCTTACTTGATGGTGCATATATTCCCATTAGAAGTTACAGATAGGGGGTTTGTAACCCTAGGTACCAAACTCTTTCTGATAATTGCGCCAACGCTTATAGTGCACATAACGGTTTCGGCACTTTATGGCCTGGAGGAAGTTCAGCCGGTGTTGACTAAAATCCGTCAGATCATGCTCAAACCCGTCCGCATCCAATAAGGATTTTGCCTCACGTCAATCTGTTACCTCTGTTATACTAAGGCCTAATGGATCAGGGACAGATTCGTAATTTTTGTATTATTGCTCATATTGACCATGGAAAAAGCACATTAGCTGACCGGCTAATGGAATTGACTGGCACAGTTGAAAAGCGCCAAGTCCATGAACAAATGCTTGACCGAATGGATTTGGAGCGTGAGCGAGGTATAACCATTAAGCTTGCTCCTGTGCGCATGAAGTACAAAGACTACGAACTAAACCTTATAGATACTCCAGGTCATGTGGATTTTAGCTACGAGGTTAGCCGATCTTTAGAGGCTGTTGAAGGGGCAATCCTGGTAGTCGATGCTACCCAAGGCATCCAGGCTCAAACACTATCAAATATTTACTTAGCTTTGGCTGCTGACCTTAAAATCATTCCTGTCCTTAACAAGATTGATCTGCCGGCAGCTGATGTTGAAAGAGTGAGAGCCGAAGTCGTCAGCCTGCTTGGTTGCAAGCAGGACGATGTTATTTTGGTAAGCGCCAAAACCGGCGAAGGAGTAGGCTCTATTTTGGATAGGTTAGTTTCTGATATCCCAGCTCCTGTTGGTAAGGCTGAAAAGCCTCTCCGGGCGCTAATTTTTGATAGTTATTACGACGATTATCGGGGTGTGGTGCTATACGTCCGAATAGTCGATGGTCTTTTAAAGAGAAATTCAGTGATTAAGATGATGGCTAGTAGTGCGGAAGGTTCGGCATTAGAAGTTGGCTATTTGCACCCAGATATGTTGGTCGCGGAGAAACTGCAGACGGGCGAGATAGGCTACATTGTTACCAATTTTAAACGGGCTAGTGAGGCTAGAGTCGGCGACACCGTAACCCTTATTAGCAGCTCGGCGGATAACCCCCTGCCTGGCTACAAAGATATCCACCCATTTGTTTACGCTGGTTTTTTTCCTACAAGTAACGAGCAGTTCCAGGAGCTTAAGGAAGCAGTTGAAAAGCTGAGCCTTAGTGACTCGTCTTTGCAATATACCAGCGAAAATTCGCCGGTGCTAGGCTTTGGGCTGCGACTTGGCTTTCTTGGGCTATTGCATATGGATATTGTTCGTGAGCGACTGGAGCGTGAGTATAACCTAGACCTTATTGTCACTAATCCCTCCACTGATTATCAAGTTAAGCTGCAGAATGGAGAAAATACAGACATAAAGTCGGCAGCCGAGCTGCCAGACATGAGTCAGGTAGCAGAAATCCGTGAACCATGGATAAGGGGTGAAATAGTATGCCCAACAACATTCGTAGGCGCGGTTTTGCAGTTGATTGTCAGTGCCCGTGGGTTACACAGAAGTATTAATTATGTTGACGCACAACTTGCTGTCATTGACTTTCAAGCACCACTTGCAAACCTGATCACAGATTTTTATGATCAGTTAAAAAGTCTGACCAGCGGTTATGGCTCTTTTAATTATGAGCTGGCGGATTATCGAACTGAAGATTTAGTAAGACTGGATCTATATATCGCCGGTGAAAGAGTTGATGCGTTAAGTATTATTGTGCACCGTAGTGAAGCCGAAAGGGTGGGGCGTGTCACCGTAGTGAAGCTAAAAGAGGTAATCCCACGGCAGCAATTTAAAGTTAGCCTGCAGGCTGCTATTGGCGGTAAGTTTATCGCTCGTGAGGATATAAGTGCCTACCGAAAGGACGTTACAACCGGTTTGTATGGTGGTGATGTTACTCGTAAGAAGAAGGTACTGGAGAAGCAGAAGAAGGGTAAAGAACGGCTAAAGCGCTTTGGCAAAGTAGATATTCCGGCTGAAGCCTTTGCCGTGATGCTGAGGAGAGATTAGGATGACTTACAAGGAGTTTTTGCTCAAACTCCCCAAATTAGTTAAGGGTTACAAGCCTGCACCGAATGTCCGGCGGAAAATCGCAAAACTGGACCTGCTTATGGTGGTCGGTCCATCGGGCGTAGGCAAAACAACACTTATTAAAAAGTCAGGCTTTAGATATGTTCCATCAGACAATACACGCCAGCCCCGTCAGGGGGAAAAAGAGGGCATAGATTTTTATTTTCGTAAAGATTACCAGAAGATCATTAACGAGATAAAATCAGGCCAATTTGTACAGATAGCTATTGATTCGGGAGGAGATTTAAAAGCCACAAGAGCAAACTCGTACCCCAGTGAAGGCATTATAGTCATGGCTATTGTAGCCGATGTAATACCAATCTTTAGAAAATTAGGATTTAATAAAACGACAAGTGTTTTTATCACCCCACCTTCGTACCAAGAGTGGATGAGACGTTTGGCGGTCCATCAGGTATCTGAGAAGCAGTTAATTAAGCGGTTGGCAGAGGCGCGGCGGTCCTTTGAGTTTGCACTAGCTGATAAAGACATACATTTTATACTCAACGATGACATCGAATTGGCGGTGGCGCAGCTTCATGATGTTTTGAATAGCAAGGATGATTTAAACCGTGAAGAAAACGCTCGGTTAGTAGCCTCATCGCTAATGGCTCAATTACCTAAGTAAGGCGTCTATTGATAAAATAGCTATATGTTAGGTGTCACCCTCAGACATTATCTAGATTTTAAAAATGTACTTGAGAACTATAAGGTTTCTGATAGAGCAAAAAGCGCCTTAGAGGGTTTAAAAGTAGTCTTGCTTTTGGCTCCTACTTCCACCGGGCGTAATACGATTATTCAGGACTTACTCCAGAGCGGCAAATATTATTATTTGGTCTCAGATACCACCCGTAAACCACGCGTAAATGACGGCGTCCCAGAAGTAAACGGGCGTGAGTATTGGTTTAGGACAGAAGAAGAATTTTTGGAAGACTTAAAAAAAGGCGAATACTTAGAAGCTGAACTGATCCATGACCAACAAGTGTCAGGTATTAGTATTCGCGAATTAGAGAAGGCCCGACAGGAAAATAAAGTGGCAATTACGGATATAGATATTGAAGGCGTGCACAATGTCTTACGCACCAAAGAGGATGCGATTGTAGTAATGTTACTGCCACCGAGTTTCGAGGAGTGGATGCGTCGTATCAGTAGTCGCGGCAAAATGCAGGACGAGGAGTTAAAGCGCCGTCTTCAAACTGCTAAAAGGATATTCGAGGATGGCCTTAAACAGGATTATTACCACTTTGTAATTGCTGGCGACATAAAACAATCAGCATTAACAATTGATGCAATAACCGAGGGGAAACTTAACCCTCAAGAAGGTCAGACGCACGGCATAATAGAACGTTTGCAATATGACCTGGACCAAAAACTTGAGGCGATGCGTACTATCTGAATTGGCACTCTTGACATGCTATTGCCAACTCTTGTAAACTAGCACTCAGATACATGGAGTGCTAGCTAGTGACAAGTAGACAAGAAAAGATATTAGCCGCAGTTGTTGAACAGTACGCCGAAGTAGCCAGCCCGGTCGGTAGCAGCTTGCTGGCGAAGGCCTTCGGGGTTTCTAGTGCGACTATTCGCTCAGAAATGGCTGACTTGGAAAACATGGGCTATATAATGCAACCACATACCAGTGCCGGAAGAGTCCCAACTGATAAGGGCTACCGTCATTACGTTAACAAATTATCGGTTTCTAATAAGGATGTTGATCACGACAGAAGGGCTGAGCGGGCTTTAGCCGCGCGGGTCAGTGGTGGGGGAGTACCGGAGCGGACTATTAGAAACACAGTTGATACACTAGTAGAACTAACTCACAACTTAGGATTGGCCACTATCGGAGATCAGCTTTATATGAGTGGTTTATCTAATCTGTTTGGCCAGCCGGAATTTATGCACCCGGGCCAAGTCCAGGAGGTTGCGAGGCTTCTGGACAATCTGGAGCCCTGGCTGCAGGAAGCGGCTTTAAATAAGCCTCTAAATGTCTATATTGGTCAAGAAAACCCTATAGGACGTGGCGCAGGCTGCTCATTAATAATTAGTCGTTTTCGCAGTCCATTTTCTGACCGAAGTTATATTGGCGTTCTTGGGCCGACCAGACAAAGTTATCGGGACGTAATGACCTTAGTTGGCCGTGCCGGCCATGCTTTGGAGGACACATTATATGTTTGATAGCACTAGAAAGACTAGGCATGACTAAAAAGATATCAGTTCAAGAACTTGAGCAAAAGATTGCAGAGCTAACTGAGGCACTTCAGCGTGAGCGTGCAGATTCTATTAATCTCCGCCGACGGATAGATGAAGAACGAGCGCAACTAGCTGATTTTTATAAGGCTATGGTAGTCCGGGAGCTCCTGCCTGCTATAGATAATCTTGAACGAGCCTTGATGCATGTACCGAAGGATCTTAAAGACCATGACTATGTTAAAGGGGTCCAGGGTGTTGTAAAACAATTTGAGCAGTGTTTTAAGCAATTAGGCGTACAGCGTATTAAGGCTGTAGGAGAAGACTTTGACCCGCGCCTACACGAAGCTGTCCATATGGAAGACGCTGGAGGCGATAAAGAGCTGATCTCGGAGGAATTGCAGCCCGGCTATCTTCTAGGCAATGAAGTAATCCGACATGCCACAGTTAAAGTAAAGATGGAGAAAGGTAAGTAATATGAGTGACATTGAACGCGTAACTGTTCGAATTAATCCACAGAATAGACTAGTAGACATAAATGACCCTGGCTATCAAAAGAATTGGGTCAGTGAGTTTGAAAAACTAAGATCCCAGAGAGAAAAAGAACTTGCAGAAGCTGTTAGGGCGGGTGAAATAGAAATCCAGGCTAATCCTCATGACCCTCGAGCAAACACAGTGGAAAGAGCGATCCATTTGCATGCTCACGCAGCGGCCGAGCAAGACATGAAAGACTGGGCTGTATTAGGAGGTATAGGCATGGTAGGAGCGGATGAGTTATCGGATCATGGAAGAGTTATTCAATATGTAGATGATACCGATGTTCCGGTGTTTGGTCATGTAGTTGTAGAAGAATCTAAAGCAGCCTAAACAAGGAGGTATAAATGGCAAGGATAATAGGGATCGATCTAGGAACAACTAACTCGGCAATGGCCGTAATGCAGGCGGGTAAAGCTGAGATTATCGCTAATTCAGAAGGTGGGCGTACTACTCCTAGCGTGGTAGCTATCAACAAAAATAACGAGCGCTTGGTTGGTCAGGTAGCTCGCCGACAGATGGTAACTAATGCTAAAAACACTATCTACGAAGTAAAACGCTTAATTGGTCGCCGTTTTGAAGACAAAGAAGTCCAGCGTGATCTTAAACTTATGGGCTATGAAATCGTAAAATCCGGCACCGGAGTCAAAGTTAAGCTGGGGGACAAAGAATACAGCCCTGAAGAAATCAGTGCCATGATTTTAGGTAAACTTAAAGCCGATGCTGAGAAATTCTTAGGCCAACCTGTAACCGAGGCTGTAATCACCGTACCAGCTTACTTTGATGATAGCCAACGTCAGGCAACCAAAGACGCCGGAAAGATTGCCGGACTTGAAGTTAAGAGGATCATTAACGAGCCAACGGCGGCAGCTTTAGCCTATGGTTTAGACAAAGCCGAGAAAAAAGATGAAAAAATTGCTGTTTATGATCTTGGCGGAGGCACCTTCGATATCTCAATTCTAGAACTAGGTGATGGAGTTTTTGAGGTCAAAAGTACCAATGGCGATACCCACTTAGGGGGTGCTGATTTTGACCGTGCAATAATTAACTACCTAGCTGAAGAATTTAAGAAAGAGAGCGGTATAGACGTTACAGACGACAAAGCTGCTATGCAGCGTTTGCGTGATGAAGCCGAAAAAGCCAAGATAGAACTTTCAACGGCGAATGAAGTAGATATAAACCTGCCATTCTTGACTGCTGACGCAGAGGGCCCTAAGCATTTCGAGCACAAACTTAGCCGCGCTAAGCTCGAGAGCTTGGTCGGCGATTTAATTGAAAAAACTGCCGGGCCTTGCGAGAAAGCTCTAAAAGATGCCGGTTTAAGCGCTTCAGATATTGATGCCGTAGTACTAGTTGGTGGCATGACACGTATGCCAGCTGTGCAGAAGAAGGTTAAAGATATCTTTGGTAAAGATCCGATGCAAGGCGTAAATCCTGATGAAGTTGTTGCAGTAGGGGCTGCAATCCAAGCCGGTGTCTTGCAGGGTGATGTTAAAGACGTACTATTACTTGATGTCACGCCTCTTAGCTTAGGTATCGAAACACTCGGAGGGGTGACTACCAAGCTAATTGATCGTAATACAACTATTCCGACCAGCAAAAACGAGACATTCTCTACTGCTGCAGATAATCAAAATAGTGTAGAAATCCATGTCCTGCAAGGAGAGCGGGAGCTAGCTGCTGACAATAAAAGTTTGGGCCGGTTTGTGCTTGACGGTATCCCGCCAGCTCCACGAGGCGTTCCCCAAATTGAGGTAACCTTTAACATAGATGCTAATGGCATCTTAAACGTTACTGCCAAAGATAAGGGTACTAGTAAAGAACAAAGTATTACTATCCAAAACAGTAGCGGATTGTCTAAAGACGAAGTCGAAAAGGCTGCCAAGGATGCTGAAGCCCATGCCGAAGAGGACAAGAAAAAACGCGAAGCAATCGAAGCAAAGAACATGCTTGAAAACGCTATTTACCAGGCCGAAAAGATGAAGACAGACTATAAAGACAAACTATCTGAAGAGGATGTTAAGACGATTGATGATGCGGTTAAAGAAGCCAAAGGCAAGGCTGAGTCAACAGATAAGGAAGAGCTCGAAAAAGCCGGTAAAGATTTAAGCGATAAGATTATGCCTATTGGTGCCAAAATGTACGAATCTGCACAGAAAGATGCTAAACCAGAGGATGAAGATGGCAGAAAAACGGAAGATAAAAAGTCCGACAAAGATGAACCTATCGAAGGTGAAGTTGTAGAAGACCCGTCAGAAGGTTCAGGACCTGATGGTAAGAAAGAAAAATAGTGAAGCCGGTTAACGTTGTGCGCTACTTACTGCTACCAGCAGTTACTTTAGTACTCGGAGTTAAACTAGGTATTAGGTATGCTCAAGACCATTATGTAATAAAGGATAAGAAATTTATCGAAGGTGAAGTTGTGAAAAATGACTGAAAGATCAGAGCAAGTACATCCTTCTGAAATTTTTGGAGGAAAGTTTAGAAGTACCATACAGAGAATTGGAGATACATATGATGATGAGAATGTCCATATGCTTGGTTTTGATATTATGGACTCCACTGGTGATGAGAGATCCGGACTTGAAGCTCAGTTGGTGGTCTATCTGGCAGCAAGATATGCATTATTCCCGGAAGAATCGAAAATTATCACAGATTCTTTAAGAGAAGATAATGGTTTTGCAGAGTTTGAATCAATAGTTGCCGGACAATTTCCCGATACTGAGGTTGATACGATAATAGTAATTGATCCACGAAAAATAGGAGAACTTGACTCTCGATTAGCTGCCTATTTAGAGGGTGAGAGGACTGATATCTTCAACAGAATCTACTTGGAACTAGTTGCCGCTTGTGGCGGCGATAAAGAGTTGGCACAAGATGTACTGCACGGTTGCATTGAGAGGTTTACCCAGTCGAAGAGGCAATTAGATGGCTAAAAGAGATTACTATGAAGTTCTTGGAGTAAGTAAAAATGCCTCCCCAGATGAAATAAAGAAAGCCTTTAGGCGACTAGCAATCGAACATCATCCGGATAGGGGTGGAAACGAGGAAAAGTTTAAGGAACTTAATGAAGCTTACGAAGTTTTAAAAGACTCTGATAAGCGCAAGCGCTACGACCAGTTTGGCCACGCTGGTGTAGGTACCAGCGCAGCTAGTGATGGTGGTAATCCATTTGCTGGTTTTGGCGGATTTAGTAATGCCGGGGGGCAGGAGTTCAATTTTGACTTTGGCGATCTTGGCCTGGGTGATATTTTTGATAATTTTTTTGGTACAGACTTTGGTAGGGGAGGTAGGCGACAGAATCGCGGACGGGATGTAGAAACTGATATAGAAATTACTTTTGAGCAAGCTGTATTTGGTACAGAAGCCGAACTCCGGCTGAATTTAGAAGATTTTTGTGAGCATTGCAAAGGCACAACTGTTGAGCCAGGCCACGAGCTAAAGACCTGTGATGAATGTGGCGGACGTGGTCAGGTTACCAGAGTGACAAAGACAATTTTTGGCAATATCCAGCAGGCAACCACCTGCCCTAAATGTCGCGGCACTGGAAAGACTCCTGAAAAAGTTTGTAGTGTTTGTCATGGTAGGGGCACTCAGCGCCACAACCAGACCATTAATCTTAAGATTCCTGCCGGCATAGACGATGGCGCGACGATTAGACTTAGAGAACACGGTGAAGCTATCTCTAATGGTGCAAAAGGAGATTTATACGTCAATGTGAAAGTCAAACCTCATAAAAAATTCACTCGTGAAGGTGAATTGATCCTTTCCAGCGAGCACATAAATATGGTTGATGCAGCCTTAGGTACCGAGATTGATGTGGAAACTGTAGACGGTGGCGTGAAGATGAAAATCCCTATGGGCACTCATAGCGGTACAGACTTTAAATTGACTGGTCACGGCGTGCCTAACCTCAACCGTGGTGGCGTTCGCGGTGCACACATTGTTACTGTGCTGGTGGATACACCAACAAAGCTTTCCAAGGAACAAAAAGATTTGCTTGAAAAATTAAAAAAGACCGAAGGTAAGAGGCGTATTTTCGGCTAAGCTATCTTTTTGAAGATTATCGATTTCTAACTGCCGGTGCTCGCTGTGACTTGGCATCGTATAGGTTGATATCAGCTTTAGCTATCGCTGAATCAGCAGTATCGGTGCTATTTAAGACGTATACTCCAAACGATATACCTGTGCGCAAACTAATCTGCCGATCCCTGAACTCATCAGGTAGTTTTTCTTTAAAAACAGGGTCTCCAGACAGTCGCTGGACTGCAAAGGATGCAGACTCACTTAATTTGGCTGCTGCAATCTGGGCTCTTTGTTCAGGAGTTAATTCAGGTCCGGGTGCTTGAACAGTAAATGTTGTGCTTGGCCTGAGATCTACGATGGCCGCAAATTCATCGCCACCGGTGCGGGCCACATAAGCCTCTCTTAGACTATGTCTCATAGACTGGCCAATGGATGCAAGTACAACGTCACCAGCAGGATGGCCGAACGTATCGTTTACTTCTTTAAAGTAGTCTAAATCACCCACCAGCAAGGCTGACAAATCATCATGACGTCTTAGGCTACCTAAAGTAGTATTTAGTTTTTCAATAAAAGCACGCCGATTTGGCAAACCAGTAAGCGCATCTGTCCTAGCCTCTTGACGGCTTCGTTGCCCACGCTGCCTTTCAATTAAGGTTTCGGCAGCTCGACGCTCCGACTCACGCTGCAGTTGGACACCAATTTCCAAGGCCCCAATTAACATAGCCGTAAGTCTGTTTTGCACTGCATAAGGTCCTTTATATTTGTCGAATTCGTGGGACATATTATATATTATATCATTAAAACTGTACTTTTGTCAAAGATGGTTGTGTTTATTTGATGAGATATTAAAATAAAACTGATGAGTAATAAGCAGAAACAAACCGGATTTATACCTATGATTATTCTATTTATTTTAATTCTGGGAGCTATTATCTGGTTCGCCTACTCAAAAGTCTCACAGTCCCACTAATTTTTCGTACAGATTGTTGTATTCCTCTACCATCTTATTAATGTCAAAGTTTTCTGCAAATTTTCGACAATACCGCCTATCAATCCGACTGATATTTTTTACAGCTCCTATAAATTCCTCTTGCGACCCCACAACAAATCCACTTTTTCCGTCTTCGACTAACTCTTTTGAAGCACCTATATCACTGATTATCACGGGAGTTCCGCAAGCTTGAGCTTCTACCGTTACTTGCCCGAAGGCCTCTCTCGATTGCGAAGGAAAGATAAAGGCTTTTGCTTTGGCTAAGTGCCTAGCCACCTCTGCTTGTGGCTTTGGACCTAAGTAACTTATCCGATTACCGTCAACATAAGGCAGGGTTTTTTGCCAGTATGATTGGTCAACGTTATTAACCTTGCCGATTATATCTAGCCCTTCATTAGCCGCCCGCGCAATTTCTACTGCCTCAAGTACACCTTTCCTCTTACAGATACGACC
>Ga0070741_10015473_pt1 | contig 12913 bp, 9 predicted proteins | sample Coa_R1_4_FD_66440 | JGI IMG/M metagenome (GOLD analysis project Ga0070741, IMG submission 66440) | Surface soil microbial communities from Centralia Pennsylvania, which are recovering from an underground coalmine fire - Coalmine... | ecosystem: Environmental > Terrestrial > Soil > Unclassified ...
GCCAGAAAGAGCACGGTCATACATCCAATTGCGGATGCGAAGCTCGGTTGGGGAGGCCTTCGGCCAGGCAGGGCGATCGGCGTAGCCCGCAAAGTAATAGGCTTCGGCGCAGACAATCTTTCCCAGTGCCCCGCCGTGAATACGGCGAACCATTTCAACAAAAGGCGGGCAATCGCGAATTTGGAAACCCACATCCATGCTCAGTTTGCCTTGGGCACGCTTAGCAATGTCGACTACCTTCAGAGCGCCGGGCACGTCCACGCCAACTGGTTTCTCCAGATAGACGTGTTTGCCGCCCGCTACTGCAGCTTCGAAGTGCACGGGATGGTAGTAGGGTGGGGTGGCGATCACCACCGCGTCCACTTCCTTGGAGTGGTTGATGCGCCGGTACGCGTCAGGACCCACAAAGAGCTGCGATGGATCAATCGCGGAGTAGCCCTTCGCCTTTTGGAGCTGGTCGAAGTGCGCGCGGGCGACATCGAGCTGGTCCTGAAACAAATCGGCCAAGGCGACCACGCGGGCGCCCCCGGTCTCGACAACGTGGGTTGCGTCCTCGGTGCCGCGGCCGCCGCAACCAAGCAGGCCAACGCGAACCGCGGAGTTTGCGCTTGTGCCGAATACTGTTTCCGGCTTCACCAGCATGAGGCCTACTGTGGCAGCGGTACCTCCGATAAATCTCCGGCGATCGAGCTGTGGCGAAACAGGCTTTTTTGAATGGCCTGGCATTGTGTTCTCCTGGGAGTTGAATCGTAGGTTTGCTGGACGGGAACGTCAATACCGGAATTTCTGGCCGCGATTTACGCGTGAGCGGCAGATTGTTTCGCGGTTTGTTTCGCCAAGAGGCGCCTGAGGCTTTCATCCAGCACACTTAGCGCGAAGGGCTTTTGCAGCACTACGATGTCTTCGCGCTCGGGGAGTTCCTGGTTGCTGTAGCCGGACATATATACCACCATCAGAGCCGGACGGAGTTGCAAGAGCCGTTTTGCCAGTTCAATTCCGCCCATTTCCGGCATGATCACATCCGTCACCAACACGGCAATGGGATCTTGGTGATTCTCCGCGATGCGAAGCGCCTCCGGGCCGCCTGAAGCGGGCAAGACGGTATAGCCCTTCAACCCCAAGTACTCGGTGGCTGCAGCCCGCAAGCCGGCTTCGTCCTCCACCAGCAGAATCGTCTCGCCGCGTGCCTGCACTTTGCTGACGACGGCCCCCGCTGAATCCTTGCTCAGGGCGGCAGCAATACGTGGCAGATACACCTCAAACGTCGTACCCGCGCCCAGCGTGCTTTCCACCAGGATGCAACCCCCGCTCTGCTGCACGATTCCGTACACCGTCGCCAAGCCCAGACCGGTGCCTTTACCCGGTTCTTTGGTAGTGAAGAACGGCTCAAAGATGTGCGATTTAGTCTCCTGATCCATGCCGGTGCCGTTATCAGTAACACTAATCATCGCGTACTTGCCTGGCGTTAAAGGCGGGTGTGCCGCCGCGTAAGGTGAGTCCGCATCTATGTTTGCAGTCTTGATCCGCAATCGCCCTCCCTTAGGCATGGCGTCGCGCGCATTGACTGCCAGATTCATGATGATCTGATCAAGGTAGGTAAGGTCCGCCTTGACCGTGCTCCGCTCACTTGCCGGCTCAATGCTCATCTGAATGTCTTCGCCCAGGAGGCGCGGCAACATCTTGGCCAAGTCCTGAACTACAACGTTCAAGTCGAGAACCGTAGTGGCCGGCTGACGGCGCCGGCTAAATGCCAGAAGTTGCTTGGTGACAGCCGCCGCCCGTTCAGCAGCACCCAGAATCTGCTTGATATGTTTTTGTGCGGAGTCGGTCAAGGAGTTTTGGTCCAGCATGAGCTGCCCGTAACTGGAGATGATCATCAACAGATTATTGAAATCATGCGCCACCCCCCCAGCGAGGCGGCCCACTGCCTCCATTTTCTGGGCTTGCCGGAATTGCTCCTCCAGCAAGCGGCGCTCGCTGATGTCGCGAATCGCGGCCGCTTGCAGAACTCCTTCATCGGTTTCCACGGCGCTGGTGCTGATATCAACCGGGAACTCAGTACCGTCTTTGCGGCGGGCGTAAAGATCTAATCCGTTGATCACTGATCCTGAATTAGAAGCTTTGGGACTGCGACATATGGGATTGTTGGCTCGGAAGCGCTCCGGCACCAAGATCTCCGACTCTTGTCCCACCAGTTCCTCGGGAGTGTAACCAAATACTTTTGCAACCTGGTTATTTACCACCGCTATTTTGCCGTTGCCACCAACAATCACCATGGCGTCAGGGGTGGAGTCCAGCAAAATCCGGACCTTGGCTTCCATCCGCTTGCGCGCGGTAACATCCTGGACGCTGCCTTCATAATGCAGAACTGATCCACTGGCGTCCGGGACTGCGCGCACTGATTTTGAGACCCATATTTTGCTTCCATCCTTTCTATAAGCCTCGTATTCAAACCCCGCCACTTCGCCAATGGCGGTGAGTCGCATGATCATGGCTTCGCGTACATCGCGGCGGACGTACTGCTGCTGTGCCGTGGTTGTGGCCATAAGCTCCTGGGGCGATGCAAATCCAAATATTTTTGCAAGCGCAGGATTGGCGGCCGTGTACACGCCACCGGGCAAGGCTTGAAACATGCCTTCTACCGCATTTTCGAAAATGGTGCGGTATTTTTCTTCGGCCACCATCAAGTCATGCTGGCGACCGAGATTTTCGTAAGCAACGGCAAACTGGCCGGAAACGGTGTTTGCCAGGTCTTCTTCTTCGGCATCGAATTGCTCAATTCCCAGCTTGTTGGCGGCGGCAAAGACGCCGTATAACTTCGACCCTGTCCCGCTGAGACGCGTGACTAACAACGATCGAATTGGTCCCGCGTCCGCTAAAGCCTGGAGCTTTCGAACAGCGCTTGAAGTGTGATCACAACAAACAGAGTTCTTATTTTCACCAACAAGTTCGAACAGCATGGATGCCACTTCCTGAGTGGTAATGCGAGGTTTGAACTCGGGAAGGAAACCGCTGGTGGCAAAGCAAGGGGTTCGGTCTTCCGCAGAAAGCGTCACCACCACCGCACACTTTGCGCCCAGAACATAGCGTGCTCCCTTGCAAAAGGTCTCTGCCAAGCGCGAGGGGTCAGTTTGGGAGCTCAGGTCTTTGCCTAGTTCGATCAGTGCAGACAAGCGGCCTCTGACAGCTTTCAATTCAGTAAACCTGGCTGCCAAACGGCCTGAAATACGTTGAAGGCTAGCCCCGCTGGAAACTTCCTCATTCGATGAAACTGCGGTGACCGATTGTTTGAGCACCTCTTCCACGACCCCGTTCAGTTCCTGGGGATCGGCAGGTTTCGCGATTACGCGAAGAGCTCCGCAACTGCGTGCCAATGCCGCTGCCTCTGAGTGATGGTAAGTGGCACTGTAGAAAATTACCCGCGTATGCGCGAGTGCTGGGGATTGCCTCAACCGGCGCACAAACTCATAGCCATCCATGGTGGGCATCAGGATGTCGCTAATCACCAAATCAGGGTTCAAGTGGGCGATTTTCGAGAGGGCCTCGGCGCCATCGGCGGCTTCGGTTACGGTGTGGCCGAAATGGCCCAGAACGGTGCGCAGGTAATCGCGGCTGGCAGGATCGTCTTCGACGACAAAAATGTTAGCCATGGCTTAGCTATTGGTCTTGGCAATGCGGTTGATTTCTCCCAGCAGCTGTTCCGGCTCAATGGGACGAAGAATGAAGAGGCTGGCGCCCGCAGCTATGGCATTGTTCCTGGCTCTAGCATCAGTATCGGTAGAGGAAATAAGGATGCAAGGTACCGATGCCAGCTTGGAGTCGGCGCGTAGCAGTTTGGGCAAATCGTAGCCGCTGTAGTGGGCCAGGTGAACGTCGGAAATAATGAGGTCCGGTTTTCGCGCTCTGGCAGTGGTTAGGGCTTCATTGGGGCGGGTGGCCGTGAGTACCCGGTAGCCAAAAGGCTCGAGCAGGGTACGCATAAAATTCAGATTAACCTCCGAGTCGTCCACAACTAATACTGTCGCCAAAAATTGAGAGTTTTCCTGTGGCTCATCCTTGAGGATTTCGTGAGGCAACTGTAATTTCGTCGCGTGACGCTCGGCGGGGAGGAACTCCTGCGTCTGTTGCAGGAAAATGCTTGGGTCAATAGGTTTGGATATGTATCCGTCGAAGCCCGCAGCCAGCAGCCGGTCGCGATCACCCACCATGGCATACGCAGTTACGGCAATGATCGGGATTTTTTGCAATGAAGCGTCGAGTTTGAATTGCTTTGCAACCTCGCGGCCGTCCATCTTGGGCAATTGCACATCGCAAATCACCAGGTCGGGCTTTTCACGGCGGCTGAGATCCAGGCCGCTTTCACCGTCGGTGGCGCTAAGCAGCGTGTGGCCGCAGGCGCGGAGAAGGTAGGTCATTAAGTCCAAATTCGTCGGATTGTCTTCAATTACCAGAATTCGCGCGGGCATAAGATTTTTTCGCAGTCTGACCTTGTTTTATCGACAACCGAAATGTGCTGCCCCTTCCAGGTTCACTTTCCACGGAGATACTTCCTCCCAGCAACTCCGCCAATTTTCGGCTGAGGTGCAGTCCCAAACCTGTACCCTCTCGACGCAAGCCGCTATCCGAGACCTGGCTGAAAGCTCGAAAAAGCTTTTCTTTGTCCCCTGGGCGAATTCCGATCCCGGTATCACTCACCGCGAATTCGATAGTATTTTCGGGATCCAGTGCGTGCTCCTGAAGCATCAGGGACACGGTCCCTTTTTCTGTGAACTTGATGGCATTATTTGCAAGATTGAGCAATATTTGCTTCAGAGCCCGCCCGTCACTGCGAAAGATCAGTTCTTTTTGCGGCACGACGGTGGTCAGGAGCAGGCCTTTTTGTTCAGCAAGGGGGCGTAAGGTTGTCACGACTTCATCGATCACCTCCCGGCCATTCACTGGCTCAAGTGTGATCTCCACTTTGCCGGAGTCAATCTTGGCCAGGTCGAGCAGGTCATTGATGAGTGACAAGAGATGCCGACTACTGGTTTGAACTGTCTTGAGCTGCCGTTCTTGCTCTTGAGTGAGCGGCCCTGCCAGCTTCATGAGCAATGTTCCGGTGAACCCAATGATGGCGTTCAACGGGGTTCGCAGCTCGTGTGACATGCTGGCCAGGAAAATGTCCTTGGCGCGATTGGCCTTTTCCAATTCAAGATTTTGGTCCTTCAGAGTTTGCGAAATAAGCTTGCGGTCGCTGATGTCACGGATGGCAGCGGTAACGTAGCCGCCTTCTTCGGTCTCCAAAGGGCTTAGGCTGATCTCGACCGGGAATTCGGTTCCGTCCTTTCGCAATGCGTAAAGTTCCAGGTCACGTCCCATGGGGCGAGCTTTGGGGGCAGAGAAAAAACTATCCCGATGGCCACCGTGCCTCGCGTGATAACGACTGGGGATCAAGAACTCCACCCGCTTGCCCAAAACTTCACTACGGGAGTAGCCAAATAAGGCTTCGGCCTGGGAATTGATGAGGACAATCTCTCCTGTCTTGTCCACGATTACCATCGCGTCCGGCGCGGATTCGAGCAGGCCATGAAATTTCTTCTCCGCTCGTTTTCGATTCGTGATGTCCCGGATGGCGGCGGTAAACAGGAGCCCTTCTGGTGTTTTTAATGGGCTGAGGCTTATCTCCACCGGGAACTCGTGACCATCGCTATGCACGGCAAATAATTCCAGAGCGGCGCCCATGGGACGCGCGCGCGGATCGGAGGAAAAGCTTTGCCTATGTACCAAATGCTGCCCGTGAAAACGGGCAGGAATCAGGCGCTCCACCGGGCCTCCCAGGAGCTGTTCCCGGCTATACCCAAAGAGGTTCTCAGTTTGGGTGTTAACCAGCACGATCTCTCCGCGCTTATTTACGATCACCATCCCGTCGGGTGCTGATTCGAGAAGATCGCGGAAGAGCTGCTGCATCCCTTTCAGTTCGTCATTTAAGATCTCGGCAGAAATGTCTTTGGAGATCAGCAGGAAGCCAATTGCATTTCCCGATAGATCACGCCGAGGCGTGAGCACAGCCCGAGCTTTAAATCGCTGGCCGTTCTTGCGCACGCGGTCCAGCGTCCCTTGCCATTTGCCCTCGCGAAGCGCCTCCTGAAGAATGGCTGTTGGTTTACCTGCTTGAATGTCTTCGGGTGCATGCAGTATGGCGGAATTGGCACGGCCGACGACCTCTTCGGGGTGGTAGCCATAGAGCCGCTGAGCGCCTGCATTCCAGAGCAGGATATTACCGTCCAGGTCGCTGCAAATAATGGAGAACTCGGTAGAAAACTGCAGCATGTTTTCGATGAGGTCGAAGGCCTGTTCGGCGGTGGATACCATCTTTCGGTCAAAGAAGTGTGGTTTCATGGCAAATTCAAGACGCTTTCCGGAACTGGGGACAACAATCAGATTCTCTGTGGAAACATCGGCGAAAGACATATCGCGAATGGGCATCTGCACAGGAAAACACTAGGGGAAGCGGTATCAAAATGGGATTGATGAGCTCTAAGCGCCGAAATCAGGAAGATATTAGAATTCGGGTGCGGCGTTTAGGGCAGCCGTGGCCCAGGTCATTGCAAGATCGTGATTGAAAACCTCGAACACGCGTTGTCGGCAGGCTATCCGCTGGATTCCTACCTGGCGGAGGTGCGGGACGGTCTGCCAGTCTCCCGCGCGATGGCGTGCACATTGATTGGCTGCGGGGATGATTTGCTTCCGCAGCTACTCGCATCGGCTCGTGCCGTAAGGGACCGCTTCAAACCGCGCACCATCACCTATTCTCGGAAAGTCTTCATTCCGCTCACAAACCTGTGCCGTGATTATTGCGGCTACTGCGTCTTCCGGCGCGACCCGGACGACGCTGGAGCCCACACCATGACGCCCGAGGAGGTGCTCGCAGTTGCCCAGGCGGGCGAGAAGCTAGGCTGCACCGAAGCCTTGTTCAGCCTGGGCGACAAACCGGAGTTGCTTTTTCCCGAGATGCGCGCCAGCTTGCAAAAGCTGGGCTACCGATCAACCCTTCATTATCTGGAAGCCATGTGCGAACTGGTGTTGCGGCGCTCAAACCTACTCCCGCACGCGAATCCGGGGCTGATGAGTTCGGCGTGGTTGCAGAGACTAGCCGCGTACTCGCCCAGCCTTGGACTTATGGTTGAGAGCACCAGCACAGCCCTGCTGGCTCCCGGGGCTGCACACGACAATGCGCCGGACAAGCTGCCTGCGAAGCGGCTGCAAACCATCGCCGACGCCGGCAAACTGAACATTCCGTTCACCACCGGGTTGCTGATCGGCATTGGAGAGACACTGGAAGACCGGATTGACACCCTGCTTGCCATCCGCGAGCTCCATGCGCGTTACGGGCACATTCAGGAAGTGATCGTGCAGAACTTCCGCGCCAAGCCGGGCATTCCGATGCAGGATTGGTCGGAGCCAAACACCGGTGATATGTTGCGAACCGTGGCCGTGGCACGGCTGCTGCTCGGCAACATGAACATCCAGGCACCGCCCAACCTTTCCGCTCCGGGATACGAGGACTTGCTCGATGCTGGGATCAACGATTGGGGCGGCATCTCGCCATTGACGCCAGACTTCATCAATCCCGAAGCGCCCTGGCCGCATTTAAAAGACTTAGAAAACCGAACGCAGGCGAAGGGACATCAGTTGCGGCAGCGCTTGCCGGTGTACCCGGAGTTTTTGCCAGCAGCGGCTGCGAGATCAGGTTTAGCTGCCGAAAAAATCCGAGCAGTGGCAGACGTTGAAGGCTATGCGCGGAGGGCTGCGTGATTAGCGTCCTCACTGGGGGGACCGGCGGCGCAAAATTTGTCCAGGGTCTGCAAGCGGTGCTACCGCCGAAGGAACTGAACGTCATCGTCAATACTGGGGACGATCTTCTCTGGTGGGGGCTGCGCGTTTCGCCGGATCTGGACTCAATCACGTATGCATTGGCCGGACTGCTCAGCAAAGAACGCGGCTGGGGAGTGGAAGGTGACACATTCAAGTGTCTGGACGCGATGCGCAGCTTCGGAGCGCCAGCCTGGTTTCAGCTAGGCGACCGTGATTTGGCCACGCACCTGACCCGAACGCAACTACTCGCGGGCGGAAAAACGCTGACAGAAGCAACCGCAGCCATTGCAGAGAAACTGGGAATCCATTCACTGATTCTGCCCATGACGAACGAGCACGTCGAAACCCGTGTGCAAACACCAGACGGCGAGCTCGCCTTCCAGGAATACTTCGTCCGCGAACACTATCGGCCGGCATTGCGCGGCGTCCGCTTCGTGAATGCGGAAGCGGCCAAACCCGCCCCGGGGGTGCTGGAGGCTATATGCGAGTCGGATGCCGTCCTGATTGCACCCAGTAATCCAATCACCAGCATCGGACCAATTCTTGCAGTTCCGGGAATCCGGAAGGCGCTGCGGGAAACCGATGCCACGGTCGCTGCCGTGAGTCCGATCATTGGCGGATCTGCTGTCTCAGGGCCGGCGGGAGCGCTCATGGAAGCACAAGGGCTGGCTGTATCCATTGACGGTGTTGCCCAGGCCTATACCGACTTTCTAAATCTCTTGATCGTTGATGAAGCTGATGCGGCACCGGCGGAGCGGCTTCGCGCTTTGGGCCTGGAAGTACTTTGCACCAAGACTCTGATGCGCACACCCGAAGATAAAGCCGCGCTGGCCAAGGAAGTGTTGCGCGTCACCCTCAATCGCAGTCGTGAGGCAAAACGGGCATGATTTTGCTTCCGGTGAAGAACCTCGAAAATGCAAAGGAAAGGCTCTCACCGGTGCTCGAGCGCGCCGAGCGGCGCGCGCTCGCTGAGGCCATGCTGCAGGATGTGATGCATGCCCTGGGAGACTGGCGAGGGCGCCCGGATGTCACGGTGGTGACCAGCGATCCGTTCGCGACCGAGTTGGCCCGTCAGTTTTCGTTCGAGATCATCGAAGACCGGGTAAATCGAAGCGAAACCGACGCCATTCAAATGGCAACCGAATCCTGTGTAGCACGAGGGGCGGAGTGGACGCTTGTAATTCCCGGGGATATTCCACTGGTGCAAAGCTCGGAGTTGGAGCAAATTCTCGCTGCTGCCCCGAGCGAAGGCTCGGTGTTGGTGCCGGGATGGGACGGCCGAGGGAGCAACGCTGTCTGGCGGCGTCCGGCAGAGCTCTTTCCGTTGCGTTTTGGGAATGACAGTTTTGGGCCACATCTGCACGCTGCCCAGGCCACCGGCAAGGAATGTGTGGTGCTGCGCCTGCCGGGTATTGGGCTGGACGTCGATAACCCCGCCGATCTTTCCCAACTTATGGCGGCGGGAGGCGACACGCGAGCACAGCGCCTGCTGCGTGGATGGAAGATCGCAGACCGGCTCCTGGCTGTGGGAGATTGAAGCCCACGAAACAAGCCGAAATTCGCGCCATTCCTATCCAGGGTTTGCCTGAGATCCGGCCGGGCGATTCCGTTGCCGACAAACTCTTTGTCGCGCTTAAAAAGCAAAAACTGCGCCTTGCGGCCGGAGACATTTTGGTCATCAAGCACAAAATCATCTCCAAGGCCGAAGGCCGTGTAGTTCCGCTCGCAACCATCAAGCCCAGCGCTGCCGCTGACCAATGGGCAGCGGAATACGGTCTGGACCCGCGGGTGATCGAACTCGCGCTTCGCGAGAGCACTCGCGTCGTGCGCCAGCAGAACGGGGTGCTGATTACTGAAACGCGACACGGCCTAGTGTGCGCCAACAGCGGGGTGGACGTTTCCAACGTGGACGGTGGCCAAAGCGCGGTGCTCCTGCCCGAGGATCCCGACCGCTCGGCGGAAACTCTGCACCGTGATCTCCAGAGCAGGCTTCGGCTCTCAATTCCCGTTATCATCAGCGATAGCTTTGGTCGGCCGTGGCGGGAAGGTCTCTCCGAGGTCGCAATTGGCCTCGCAGGTCTGGTTCCGCTGGTTGATTATCGAGGACAGCGCGATCCGGACGGCTACGAGCTGCACGCCAGCGTGGAGGCGGTTGCCGATGAGCTGGCTTGTCTCGCGGGACTGGTGTGCGGAAAACTTGCACGGGTGCCGGCGTGTATCATTCGTGGGTTCAATCATCGTCCGGGACGAGGAAGGGCATCGCAATTATTGAGGCCGGCAGCACGCGACCTGTTTCGCTGAATCATTTTGTGCTTTGTTGAATCTGTGCTGAGAAAGAATTTGTGGGAAAGAAATGGCAGCGCCAACCTTCACCATTGACGACCTGGATTTGACCGCGCAGGAGTGGTCGGCCATTGCGCCGAAGCTCACGCTCCCGGTTCGCGATGCTTTGGAACAGGTGCTCGCGTCCCAGGATGGTAGCGCGCTCTCCCGGGAGCAGTCATGTCTGCTCGCCAACACGGAAAATGATGACCTGCTTGGCCTGGTCGCTGCGGCTGACGAACTACGGCGGGAGTTAGTTGGGGACGTCATAACCTACGTCGTCAATCGCAATATCAACTTCACAAATGTTTGCTTTATCGGCTGCAAATTTTGCGCGTTCAGCCGCGGTCCACGCGAAGGCGACGCCTATTTCATCACGCTCGAACAAATGGGACAAAAGGCGGTTGAGGCATGGGAGCGCGGCGCTACTGAAGTGTGCATCCAGGGCGGGTTGCCCCATGGTCTGCCGCCATTCTATTACCGTGACATTTTGCGGTCGGTGAAGAAAGCGGTACCCCGGATGCACATCCACGCGTTTTCGCCCATGGAAATCGTGTATGGAGTTGAGCTTACCGGCATGCCATTACCAGACTACCTATCCATGCTGCGTAATGAGGGGCTGGACACCCTGCCAGGTACCGCGGCGGAAATACTCGACGACGATGTGCGGATGGTGCTTTCGCGGAATAAACTCTCCACCGCGCAGTGGCAGGAGGTAATCCGCACCGCTCACCGCTGCGGCATTCGCAGCACCTCAACCCTGATGTATGGACATATGGAGACGCCAGTTCACTGGGTAAATCAGTTGCTGCTATTGCGCGAAATCCAGCGGGAGACGGGTGGTTTTACCGAATTCGTACCGCTCGGCTTTGTGCATCCCAACACGCTACTTTTTCAACAAGGTATCGCCCGTCCGGGGCCGACTTTGACCGAACACCTTAAAATTCACGCCCTCGCCCGCGTCTTGCTGGCCGGCCCGACAAGCACAGGAGGCATAAACAATGTGCAGGTTTCCTGGGTCAAGCTGAACCGAAAGCTATCGCAACTTTGCCTGCAAGCGGGAGCCAACGATTACGGCGGCACGCTGATGGAAGAGAACATCTCGCGCGAGGCCGGCGCAACCGCCGGCCAGTACACCAGCCCGGAAGAGTTTCAACAGCTCATCCTTGAACTGGGGCGAATTCCCGCCGAGCGCAACACCACTTACACGAAAATTGCCACCAAGAAGCCAGCCGAAGCTGCTCAACTCGAACAGCCGGTGGTTCGCGCGTGAGCAGCACAGTCGCGATCCTGGGTGGAACCGGTCCGTTGGGAACCGGGCTTGCGCTCCGCTGGGCGCGCGCCGGCGTCCCTTTAATCATCGGCTCCCGTGACGCGAAGCGCGCTCAGGAGGCCGCGGCTAAGATCGCGTCGAAAGTTGCGTCCGCTGCGAAGGTGCAAGGGATGGAAAATGCCGCCGCCTGTGCTGCCACTGATTTACTGGTGCTCACTGTCCCTTTTGAAGGCCATGCCGCATTGCTCAAAGAACTGAAACCACATATTCGTGCCGGGGCTTTGGTGATTGATACCACGGTTCCGCTTGCGGCCAGCGTGGGTGGCCGTCCCACTCGCACTATCGGACTGTGGCAGGGCTCAGCGGCGCAGCAGGCGGCGGAACTTGTGCCCGATGGAGTGGCCGTGGCTGCCGCTTTCCAAAACCTCTCGGCGGACCTGCTGAACAGCGACCACAGCCTGGATTCGGATGTGATTGTTTGCTCTGATGATGACCGAGCCCGCCAGGCAGCGACCGAACTAGCGAAGAAACTTCCCGGCGTTCGCGCGATTAATGGCGGCAAGCTGGAGAATGCGCGCGTGCTGGAGCAAATCACGGCGCTGCTGATCGGAATCAACATCCGCTACAAATCACACGGTGCGGGAATCCGCGTGACCGGACTCCCGGAATAAGGCGCAGTCGCTCTCATCGACCTCTCTACGGCCTTCTTGAGAGCGGTGGATTCACAGGCATTCGCTCGGCCACGTTGGCAGCCTTTTCTGGCTGCGGAATAGGATAAATGCGAAGGGCGCGCGCGGCGGCGATGTCAATCATGAGTACCTGATCGGTCGGGGTTTTTTTTAGCCACGCATCGGCGCGTGCAACGGCTTGCTCGAAGGTGCCTCTGGGCAGCACCGTCAAGTCCAGGTACAGCTTATCTTGGGAATCCGGTCCCAGGCGAACGCCGGCAAATGCGTGCCCGGGCACAATGACAATCACCGGATTCATGCCGAGATTTTCGATCGCCGACGCAAAGGCCACAGAAACATCAATGCAGTTTGCAGTGCTGAGCGTGAGCGTCTCTTCGGGAAGGCGGATGCGTTGCGCCTCTCCCGTGAAGCTTCCAAATGCAAATATGCTGCTGACGTAGCTGATCCCGGTGTGCTTGAGCGCTTCAAACACATCGCGCGTCTGTCTACGGACTTGGCGAGAAAGCCCATTGCCGCGCCCTTGTGGCTGGTTGTAGCCAGGCAGGCGACCATTAAGCGCGTACCGTCTGGCCTCGGACACCAACCGAAGGACTGCGGCATCATGCGGTGTGACCCAGCGGGCGATGAACTGCGCGTTGCTGAAACGCTTGCCCCAAAAGAGATCGGAAGCCGAGTGGAGATACACCGGCCGGCGCTGCGAATAACCAGAGCCGCCGGCAGGATCGCGCACTCCCACCTCGAGATTGGCGCGACGAATCTCCTGATTGTCATAGGC
>Ga0070741_10015474_pt1 | contig 12911 bp, 11 predicted proteins | sample Coa_R1_4_FD_66440 | JGI IMG/M metagenome (GOLD analysis project Ga0070741, IMG submission 66440) | Surface soil microbial communities from Centralia Pennsylvania, which are recovering from an underground coalmine fire - Coalmine... | ecosystem: Environmental > Terrestrial > Soil > Unclassified ...
ATGGCTGATGTCCAAGTCTATCGCCAAGGCGCGGACCTCGACCATCTGGCCGGGATTTGGCGCGAAAATTCCCTGAATTTCGCCCGGGCGACAAGCCCGGGCGCGCGGTCGTCATGGCAAACGGACGAGCTACACCGGGCATGGCTCGAATGGCATGACCCCGTCTTCGCGCGCGCGGCCCGCGCGGAGCGGGAGGCTTCGGCTGAGTTGATTCGACTGCAAGGCGAAGAGCCCGACACCATGGTGATGCGGGACCTCTCGCCGGCGCGCCAGACGCACGTCCTTTTTCGCGGCGAATACGATCAACCGCGGGACGCCGTCCAGCCGGACGTGCCGGGGTTTTTGCTGCCGTTCCCCGCGAAGGCGCCGCGCAACCGCCTTGGGTTGGCGCAGTGGTTGACCGATCCCGGCAATCCGTTGACGGCGCGCGTGGTGGTGAATCGCTTTTGGGCGTCGCTCTTTGGCCATGGCCTCGTCAAGAGCGTAGGCGATTTCGGTTATCAGGGAGATTATCCGTCGCATCCTGAATTGCTCGACTGGCTGGCGACGCATTTTATTGACAGCGGTTGGAATGTCAAAGAGTTGCTGCGCCTGATGGTCACCTCCGCCACTTACGCGCAAAGCTCCGATTCCAATCCCGATCTCAACGAGCGCGATCCCGAAAACCGCCTGCTCGCCCGCGGCCCTCGCCAGCGCCTCACGGCTGAAATGCTCCGCGACCAAGCCCTCTTCGTGAGCGGCCTTCTCTATGACAAGCTCGGGGGCCCTTCCGTCTATCCCTACCAGCCGACCAATCTTTACAAAGGCATCGTCGTCGCAGCCGATTATCCCGGCACCCATTACGACGTCTCGCATGGCCGCGACCTATATCGGCGCGCCCTTTATACGTGGTGGAAACGCACGGTTCCCTATCCTTCGCTGTCTATATTTGACGTGCCAGACCGGGAAGTCTGCGTGGTGCAGCGCTCGGAGACGGACACACCGCTGCAGGCCCTGGACTTGATGAACGATCCGGTGCAACTGGAAGCCGCCCGCCACCTGGCCGAACGGACGTTGACCGAGGGCGGTTCATCCTCCCTGGCCCGGCTTCGTTTCGCCTTCGCGCGCGCCACTGGACGCGAGATTCGCCCTGACGAAGCCGATCTGATTTCCGCCCTGCTGCAAAAACGTCTGGCCGCCTACCGCGCCGACCCGCAAGGCGCCAAAGATTATCTCTCCGTCGGCGAATCGAAGCCGAATCCATCCCTCGACCCCGCCGAGTTGGCCGCCTACGCCAACGTCGCGAGCCTCATCCTGAACCTCGATGAAACGATCACCCGCGATTAATCCATGATCACGCCCATCATTCTCAATCGGCGCCATTTTCTCAAACGCTCGACCCTCGGGCTGGGCGCGCTCGCCCTGGGCCAGTTGCTCGGCGGCGTCGCGCGGGCTGGAAGCATGCGGCCGGTTGGCCCGGATTTCAAAGCGCGCGCCAAACGTGTCATTTTTCTTTTCCAGTCCGGCGGCCCTTCGCAACTTGAATTGTTCGATCCCAAGCCCGGCCTGGTGGGGCGTTACAACGAAGATTTGCCCAATTCGGTCCGCATGGGCCAGCGCATCACGGGCATGGTTTCCGGGCAGGCGCGGCTGCCGATCGCGCCGAGTCAATTTGGGTTTTCCCCATGCGGCAAGAGCGGCATGAAACTGGGGGATTTGATTCCTTGCACGCAAAAAATCGCCGACGACATCTGCCTGATCAATTCTGTCAATACTGAAGCGATCAACCACGACCCGGCGATCACGTTTGTCCAAACTGGCAGCCAGCAGCCGGGCCGGCCCAGCATGGGATCATGGGTCAATTACGGCCTTGGGGCGGAAAACGAAAACCTTCCCTCCTTCGTCGTCCTGATCTCGGTGCCCAGCACGGCCAGCCCTGACCAGGGGCTGCTTTCGCGGCTGTGGGGCAGCGGCTTTCTGCCCAGCCGTTTCCAAGGTGTCAAACTGGGCAGTGGCGCCGAGCCGGTCCTTTTTCTTGACAACCCTCCGGGCCTGGACCGCGCCGGCCGCCGTCAATGGCTGGACACGCTCGATGCGCTGGATCTGAAAACATTCCACCAGGCGCAGGATCCGGAAGTCGAGGCGCGCATTGCCCAGTACGAGATGGCCTTTCGCATGCAGACTTCCATGCCGGAATTGATGGACCTGTCAAAGGAGCCGGAGTCCACCTTCAAGCTTTACGGCGACGCGGCCAAGACTCCCGGCTCGTTTGCCGCCAATTGCCTCCTCGCCCGCCGCATGGCCGAGCGCGGCGTCCGCTTCGTGCAACTTTACCACCGCGGCTGGGACCATCACGGCGACTTGCCCACTCGCATCAAGGCCTTGACCAAAGACGTTGACCAACCTTCCGCCGCGCTGGTGCAGGACCTCAAGCAACGCGGCCTTCTCGACGACACCCTCGTCATCTGGGGCGGCGAATTTGGCCGCACCGTGTATTGCCAGGGCAAGCTCGCCAAGGACAACTACGGCCGCGATCACCATGGCCGCGCCTTTTCCGTCTGGATGGCCGGGGGCGGCGTCAAGGGTGGCTTGACCTATGGCAAGACCGATGACTTCTGTTTCAACATCGTTGAAAACCCTGTTTCGGTGCACGACCTCCAGGCCACGATCCTCGGCTGTCTTGGCCTTGATCATGAACATTTGACCTATCGCTTCCAAGGCCGCCCATTTCGATTGACAGATGTCTCCGGTCGGGTGGTCAATGAAATACTAACTTGAAAGCTCCATCAAAAAAAAGCGTGGCCGGCCAGCCTTCCTGGCGTGTGGCTTCAAACTCCGTCGAAACCTTCGTCACCGAGACCGGCGGCCATGTCGGTCCGACCACTTTCAAGCTGGCCCGGCGAGCCGTCCAACCGTATTCCGTCGCGCCCTGGGCGAAAGAGCGGCTCGATCCGGGCACGCCAAATATTTTAAGAGTCCTGCGGGGCGATTTTTTCTGCCTGCCCTTCGGCGGCAACGACACACCCTATCGGGGCGAGCGTCATCCCGCCCACGGCGAGACCGCCAACGGGCGCTGGCGGTTCGATTCGTTGGAGAAAAAGGATGGCATCACCACGTTTCGCGCGTCACTCAAGACCAAGGTCCGCGCGGGCTCGGTGCAAAAGGAGATCAGCGTGGCCGACGGGCAGACAGTCATTTACTCGCGGCACATTATTTCCGGCATGAACGGCCCGATGAATCTGGGCCATCATGCCATGTTGAAATTTCCTGATCATCCCGGCAGCGGCTTGCTTTCGACAAGCCGGATGGTTTATGGGCAAGTCCTGCCGGCGGTCTTCGAGTCGCCGGAAAAACGCGGTTATTCTTTCCTCAAGCCAGGGGCCGAGTTTAATTCCCTGGCCTCCGTCCCCGCCGCCAATGGCGAACGAGCCGACCTTTCGCGTTATCCCGCCCGGCGCGGGTACGAAGATTTGGTGATGCTCGTCAACGACGATTCTGTCGCGATGGCCTGGACCGCAGTCGCTTTTCCCAAAGAGCGTTTTGTCTGGTTTGCGCTCAAGAATCCGCGCGTGCTGCGCGAAACGGTTTTTTGGATTTCCAACGGAGGACGCCACTATCCGCCTTGGAACAGCCGGCACGTGAATGTCATGGGACTGGAAGAAGTCACGTCCTATTTCCATTTCGGGCTGGCGGAATCGACGCGCAAAAATCCGGTGTCCGAGAAAGGCTTCCCCACCGTTCTCCAACTCTCCCCGCGCCGGCCCCTGGCGGTTTCTTATATTATGGGCGTGGCGGAGATTCCCGCTGGATTTGATCACGTCGAGTCCATCACGCCGGATTCGGGCGAGGCGGGAATCACGTTTAAATCGCGCAATGGCAAGAGCGCCCGGGCAACAGTCCATTGTAACTTTCTTCAGCCGTGAAACTGGCCCTTCTCCTCCTTCTTCCGGCTCCGCTCCTTTTCGCCCGGCCCAACAAGCCCATTGTCGATATCCGTTTCGACGGGACGTTTCGTCAAATCACCAACAGCGTTGGCGACGAATGGGCGCCGACCTGGGCCGAGGACGGCAACCTGTACACCGGCAACGACGACGGCTCCAGCTTCGGCGGCATTGACGGGCGCTCCATAGCTTTCGGCAAAGTCATCGGCGACGATCCCGCTGGCTTCCGTGGCGTGTCCATCAGCGACATGGCCGGTTACGGGGAGGGCTCCCTCTCCGACGACCACGGGAACTGGAAAACGATGAACTCCTATTGCGTGGACGGCGTCCTCTATATGTTCGTCACGCGCTGCCTCTATCCGGAGCAGTCCGGCGATCCTCACCACCGCCACATTTTCAAGAACTCCAGCATTATCAAATCGACCGATCACGGCAAAACGTGGGTCCGCTCGGCGCGCGAAAGTTATGAGCATCCCATGTTTCCCGGCCTGGCTTTCGGCGCCCCCTACTTTGTCTGGTATGGCCAGGATGGAAAAGCATCTGTCGATAATGCCGACAAGTACATTTACGCCGTCGCCAACAACGGACACTTCGAAGACGGCGACTATTATATCCTCGGGCGCGTCGCGCGCAAAAGACTTCCCGACCTCCAGGCCGCTGACTGGCAGTTCTACACCGGCGGCAACGGCATGAGATCCCGCAACTGGTCTGGTGACATCTCCGCCGCCGAACCGATCCTCCAAGACCCGCTCAATTGCAGCATGACGGGGATGACCTACATCCCGAGCCTCGGCCGCTACGTGATGGTTGTCTGGCACTACAAGACCTACAACCTTCGCACCGATCCGCGGACCATTGACAACTGGTATGAGGCGCCGCGCCCATGGGGACCCTGGACCAAATTCAAAAGCATCGACCCCGGCGACTTCGCTTGGTACGTCCCGATTGTCAGCCAGAAATTTCAGCGGAAAACCAGCCCTACGTCCGCAAGCTGTCTTCTGTTTCCCACCGGCAATTACCAAAAGAGCGAGCTTTATAAGCTGAACTACCTGCCTATCACGCTTTCCACCGCGCCTTGATTGGAACATCCTGTTTGCGGAGATGAACGCGGCGCACAAAACCTGAAAGGCAGGGCGGCTGCTATGGCCGGCGGGGCAGCAGGCGGTCGATTTTTTGTTTGACGGCGGGGTCCATTTTGATGAGGGGAGGCCACTCGCGTTTGAAGCCTTCGCCGGGGAGCTTGCGCGTGGCGTCGAGGCCCATTTTTGTGCCAATGGCGAACTCGGCGGTGGCGTGGTCGAGGACGTCGGCGGGGCCTTTGGTGAAGATGACGTCGCGCTGGGGATCGGTGGTGGCGCAGAGGCGAAAAAGGACCTCGCTGGTGTTGTGAACATCAACATCTTCATCCACGACGATGATGTATTTGGTGAACATCATCTGGCCCATGCCCCAGAGGCCGTGCATGATTTTGAAGGCTTGCATGGGATAGGTTTTGCGGATGCTGGCGAAGACGAGATTGTGAAAGACCCCTTCGGCGGGCAGGGCGAGATCGACCAGTTCGGGGAAATTCATTTTCAAGACGGGCAGGAAAAGTTGGACGCTGGCCGTGCCGATGTAGAAGTCCTCCATGGGCGGAATGCCGACAATCGTGGCGGGGTAGACGGCGTCGCGGCGGCGCGTGATGGCGGTCAAATGGAAGGCGGGGTATTGGTCGGCGAGCGAGTAATAGCCGGTGTGATCGCCAAAGGGGCCTTCGGTGCGCAAGGGCTCCTTGGGATCGATGTAGCCTTCGAGGACGAAATCGGCGTCGGCGGGGACTTCGAGATCGTTGGTCAAACATTTGACGAGTTCGACGGATTTTTTGCGGAGATAACCGGCGAGGAGGAATTCGTCGAGGCCGTCGGGAAGGGGCGCGGTGGCGCAGAAGGTGAAGACGGGATCGCCACCGAGAAAGACGCTGACGGGCATGCGCGCGCCTGTTTCGTAATAGCGCTTGCCGTGGCGGGCGGCGACTTTGTGCAATTGCCAGTGCATGCCGGTGGTTTGAGGGTCGAAAACCTGCATGCGATACATGCCGACGTTGCGCGCGCCGGTGTCGGGATCTTTGGTGACGACACAAGGCAGGGTGATGAAGCGTCCGGCGTCGCCGGGCCAGCATTTCAGAATGGGGAGGTCGAGAAGGGTGGGATCGGGGCCGGAGGCGGGCGGGGGTTGATCGAAGCGTTGGACGATTTCCTGGCAGGCGCCGCGCGAAACGATTTTGGGCCGGGCGTGGCGAAGTTCGAGGGCGGAGCCGAGGAGGTTGATGGCGTCGCGGAAACTTTGCGGCGGCTTGGCCTGCATCAAGGCGCCCAGTTCCGACGCGGCGGCTTCAATGGACTCGGTCCCGAGCGCCATGGCCATCCGCTGGCGCGAGCCCAAGGCATTGATGGCGAGCGGGAAGGGCGAGGGCTTTCCGCCGATGGTGGGAGCTTCCACGAGAAGGGCCTTGCCGCCGTGCGGCGCTTTCATTTCGCGGTCGGCCAGCTCGGTGATTTCCAACTCGGTGGCCAGCGGGGAGGAAATGCGCTTGAGTTCGCCCGCTTTTTCGAGGGCCTGGAGGAATTCGCGGTAGGATGAATAGGCCATTTTCTGTGAACTTTCTCGCCGCCCCATACGACATGGATGTACAGACAGAAAGCAAGCGCAATATGGATGACAACGCCGTCAGCGTGGACAGCCTTTACCGGGAAACCGGCCCGCAATTGCTGGCCTGGTTGGCGCGGCGGCACGGCGACGGGTCGGCGGCGGAAGACCTGTTGCAGGAGACGTTTGCGGCGGTGATGCGGCGCCCGGAAGCGGCGCTGCGCTCGGATTCGCCGCGGGCGTATTTGTTCGGCATCGCGCGGCACTTGAGCGCGGATGCGCATCGGCGTCCGAAGATTTTCGAGCCAATGCCGGCGGAGGTGGCGGCGCCGGCGCGCGAGGAAGACCCAAAACTGGCGGCGATGCGCGAGGCGCTGGCACGGCTCGAACCGCCGGCGCGCGAAATTCTGGAGCTGCGGCTCCAGGCCGAATTGTCCTACGAGGAGATCGCAGCGGCGCTGGAAATTCCAATAGGAACCGTGCGCTCACGCTTGCATCACGCGGTGCGGCGGCTGCGGGAAGCCATGAAAAAGGAGACAGATTTATGAATCCGGAAACCTTGGAACGATTGCTGATTGACCGCGCCTGCGGCGCATTGTCGGACGATGTCAACGAATTGCTGGACGACCATCTGGCCGGGCGGCCAGAGCTGGCGGCGGAAATTGATGAAACGGTGGCGCTGGCGCGGCGGGCGCTGCAACCGGCGCGGGCCGTTCAACTGCCGCCGCCGCGCTATGCGCGGGGAGCCTCGCAGGCTTGGCGCGTTCCGGTTTGGGCCGTTGGGATGGCGGCGTGCTTTGTCGCGGGGTTGGCGGCGTCCCGCTGGACAGCGCGCCCGGTCGCGCACAGCGCGCCGACCCCCGCTGTGGCGCTGGCGCAAGAACAACCAACGCCGACGCGCGAGGAGGTCGTCTGGGTTTCACCCGTGAGAATGCCGGTGATCAAAACAAAACTATGAACGTCAAGAAATCGACTTGTTGGAAACTTTGGCTTGCGTTCGCGATGGGCCTTGAGCTTTTGACCGGCTGCATCCCCAAATGGACTCAATGGTCGCCGGACGGACGAATGGCGACCATTTTAACCGACACGGGACTGTATCTATGCGACAGCAATGGCGTCCTTTCCGGCCCGGTAGTCACCAATGTCGTCGCCGTGGCGTGGTTTCCGGATTCGACGCGCCTCGCCGTGGTCCGCGCTTACAAGTACGCGTCGTGGACTGAGCTGGCGCAGACTATGCCGCAGGCGCGTCGGGAGCGCGTAGAGAGCGAAGCGGACAAGGTTCTCAGCGCTCTTAAGGCCGGAGCTTCAGAGGATGAAGCCGCTTCTGGAATCATCGCGGCTGATGCGGATGCGATCGCCTTGCGACTGAAGGATCTGCCCGGAGCGCACGAAGCCTTGGGAACGAATTGGGAAAAGGTGGCGAACGTGGACGGGCCATGGCAGCAGTTTCTGCACGTGGCGAGGCTTGAAGGCGGCAAGTTGAGCTTTGGACCGAGACTCGGGGGGGAGTTGGACGGAATCGACGAGATGCGTGTGTCGCCAGATGGCAAGAGCGTGGCGTACGTCATGGACACGACAGTTCCCGAAACTGGATTGGAGTTGAAAGTGGCCGCGGTGGATGATAGCCGACCCGCGCAATTGGTGGACTCGTCAGTCGCGCAGTTTTTCGATTGGGCCCCGGACAGCCAATCGCTGGTTTATATCAAGGCGGTCGGCATTGTCACCAATAAAGACGAATTACGCCTGGCTTCATTGACGCGGCGCGGCGTCCGTTGGCAGGGCGGCGCATGGCGAATCGACGACAACGCTGAGGACCTGGCTGCCACCATTTTCAATGATCAAGCGAAAGCGCGTTGCCTGCCGGACGGAAGAATTCTTTTTTCCGGTCTCGACCTCCGTCTGCCCGCCAGCGCCGCCGAGATGCCGAAGCGTCAAGAATTATTTGCTTATGCGCCGGAATTGGGCGGAACGGTCATTCCGGTCATCAGCCCCAGGAACCTGGAAAAAGTCCCGGAGGACACCAGCTTTTTTGAAGTGGATCCCAGCGGCCGGCGAGTCTCGCTGGTTGTTCCGGGCCTGGTCGTTGTTCTGGACCTGGCCACTGGCGAGCTGGAAAAAGCCCCTAAACCGGCGACTGATGACAATCTGTTCCTGCCCGTCTGGCGCGGGCCGGACGAATTGTGTTACAAGATCGCGGATGGTTCGAGCAACACGCAGGCGGCGCTCTGGCGTGTCGGGACGGACAGTACGCGCATCATCAGCCAGACGTGGCCGCCGGAGGTTCGCAAGGGCGTGCTCAGCAAATAAAACTTCTCGCGCGGCCACGAAAAATTTCCAATGCTGCGCCGATGCCCAAGTGGGTCAAATTCCTCCTCGCCGTGCTGCTTCTGCCGGTCTGCGTGGCCACGGCGGAGACGCTCTGGCAGGTTTTCCGTCTGGGCGCCGGGTCCGACCGGGTCTGGATCCCGATGCTGGCGGGCGCGGCGGCGTGGACAGGTGTGTTCCTGCTCCTGCCCAAACCGATGCTGCTTTACGTTTTTGGCCACGAACTGACGCACGCGGTCTGGACGTGGGTCTTCGGCGGACGGGTGAAGCGGCTCCGGGCCAGCTCGGAGGGCGGACACGTGTTGACGACGAAAAGCAACTTCGTCATCGCGCTCGCGCCGTATTTTTTTCCGCTTTACGCCGTGCTGGTGGTGGTGGTGTTTGTCATTGGCGATTTAATCTGGGCATGGCGCGCGGCTTACTTGCCCTGGTTCCATTTCCTTTTGGGGGCGGCGTACGCGTTTCACGTGACGCTGACGTTCGAGATTCTCAAGACCCGCCAGACGGACATCACCAGCCAGGGCTATTTGTTTTCGAGCGTGGTCATTTTCCTGGGCAACGCCCTCGTCCTGATTTTCGGGATTCCATTATTGACAGGGCATGACCTCTTCCACACCGGCATCCGTTGGCTGACCAACACGCACGACGTGTTCCAGCGCCTGGCGAGGTTGATTTGACGGTCCGGGCTAGCGGCCCATGAGGTAGGATTCCATCTGGTCGATGGCCGCGTCCTGGGCCGAAATGATCCAATTGACCATGTCGCCAATGGAGATGAACCCAACCAACCGGCCACCCTCGACGACCGGCAAATGGCGGATGCGTTTCTCGGTCATCAAGCGCAAGGCTTCGTCCACCGTCGTTTCGGGCGCCACGCTGCTGACGTTGCGTGTGATAATTTCGGCGACAAGCGTGTCGCGCGAGGTCTTGCCTTCCAGCGCGACTTTGCGTGTGTAGTCGCGCTCCGAGAAGATGCCGATAATCTTGCCGTCCTCGACGACGGGCAAGGCGCCAATGTTCTTTTGCGCCAGCAACCGAATGGCCGCGAACACCGTTTCGCGCGGTGAAATCGTCCAGACCGTTGAGCCCTTGCCGTGGAGTATGCCGCTAATGGTTCCGCTTGGTTTCATGGCGATGCCGCCAGCATAGACGCGGTGGCGCGCCCAGTCCAGCTTATTTTTCCATTAGCCACGATAAACAATGAGCACCCCGTAGTCAGTGACGCACGCGTGCGTGTCGAGTTGGACATAGCTGTAGTTGATCGGCGTGACGCTGATGATATTGGCCCAGCCCACGCGATCAAGAAAACCGGAAACCGTTTCGTCGAATTTGTCCTTGCCCACCTCCTGGCAATCGGTGCGCTTGAAGGTTTTGACGCGAACCTTTCTGTCGCCCTCCTTGGCGGCCACCTCAAGGGGTTTGTTGGCTTTTTGAATCAGGGCTTCCGTCGGGCCCGCGTGCTCCGGCACGGTGAAATGACGTTCGATCTTGGCCGGTCCGGGCGCAGTGGCAGTCTGGGTGCGGGCCTGCTCGGCGCTTTCGCCATTTTGAGTTTCGGATTGCGGCACAGTGATGGTGCGGGAGCACGAGGGGCACTCGATGGCCGAGCCTGCGCCGGCCGCATCAACTTCCAGTTCCTGGTCGCAGTTCGGACATTTGAAGACAATATCCATAATAACCGCTTTCTTTTGACGGGCTAAGTTAGGCTCAGCGTAGCAGCGCTCCGGTGGAAATCGAGCAAAATCGGGTGGTCGCGTATTTTTCTCCCGACCCGGCAGAGAATGGCGGCAAAACGCGCAACTTGCCGTGCAACGCGCTTGGATTGTGCGTGTTGTGGAGAGTTACTTAACCGCTCAACAGAGCATCTCGTTGCGCCCGCATTTACCCAAACAATTCCATGATGGGTTTGCCAACGCCGTCGCGCGTCACATAAAACGGCCGCTTCTCTATTTCATAAGCCAACCGCGGGGAAATGCCCAGCGCACGGTAAATCGTCGCGTGCAAATCCTCGATGACGACGCGGTCCTTGATCGTTTTGCAGGGGCGCTCCTCGGCGGTCAATCCGTGCAAGTGGCCGCGCTTGATTCCGCCGCCGAAAAGCAGGACGGAACCCGCGTCGGTAAAATGCCGGTGCATCCCGTAGAATTTCAGGTCATCGACCTTTTCCGGTTCGCTCACCTGGTCCTTGACTGGTTTGTCCGGTTTGCCTTCGAGGAGAGCGTCGCGACTGAATTCGCTGGCCATCACGATCAACGTGCGATTCAGCAAACCCCGCTCCTCCAAATCGAGAATCAATTGCGCCACGGGCGCATCGATGCTCTTTTTCAAATCGGTCATCCGAGTGTGGCCGTTTTCGTGCGTGTCGAAGTATTCGAACGGGATGTATTCGGTGGTCACCTCGATGAAGCGGGCCCCGGCTTCGGTCAAGCGCCGCGCCAGGAGGCAGCCGAGGCCAAAGCGTCCAGTGTTGTATATTTGATAGCTTTCCTTGGGCTCCAGGGACAAGTCGAACGCCTTCGCCGCCGGCGAACTCAACAACCGGTCCGCGTTGGCCAGCGAACGCAGGAGTGAGTCTTTCTGATAATCGCTCCCCAATTCACCCACCGGGCCGGCCGCGACGAGCGCCTTGTAGAATTTTTCCCGGCGGGCGAAACGCCCGGCGCTCATGCCTTCCGGCGGCCGCACGCTTTGCACCGCCTGCGCCGGATCCGAAATAAAAAACGGCCCGTATTCGCTCCCGAGAAATCCGGCCGTGTGGAACGTTTTCAACTCCTCGCCTTCCCCCACGTCGAAGCGCTGGCCGATGTCAATAAAAGCCGGCACGGCGGGATTCCTCGGGCCGAGCGTGCGGGCGATGACCGCGCCAAGATGCGGCGCGGCGACCGTTTGGGGCGGCGCGTAGCCGGTGTGCCATTGATATTGATGGCGCGTGTGCAGAATGAAGCCCAGATCGCCCGCGGTGTAGGAGCGGATGAGCGTCCCGCGGTCCATGACGGCGCCGATCTTTTCGAGGCCCGCGCAAAACTTGATATTGTCAACAGCAGTGTCAATCGCAGGAAACGTGCTCAACATTTCCGAGGCTGCCATCCCTTTGCTGAACGGAACGTAGCGCTTCGGATCGAACGTCTCAGTGTGGGCCATGCCGCCGGCCATCCACAAAACGATCACGGTGTCCGCCGTCGGCGCGATTTTTTCCTCGTCGGCCCCGAAGACCTGACGCGGGCAACCCGCCGCCAGCGCGCCGAGGGTTGCGGCGCCAGCCGTCCTTAGAAACTCTCTGCGATTCCAATTCTGTTTCATACAAACTCCCTCAGTAAATGAGCTGAAATTCCGGCAACATCGCCATCGCCCAAAGCAAGTCCTCCGCGCCGTCCGGCGTTGGTTTTTCACCCACCATTTCCGCGGCCACCTCCAATTCCGCGCCGGTCGGCTCACGCCCCACCGCCTGCTCATAGAGCGCTCGGACCAAATTCCGGCCGTCGCTTTTCTCTTCGGCGACGCGCGCCGCCCCGCGATGCAGGATGTCCGCGAGCGTTTTGCCGTTGGTCAATTCCATCGCCTGCAACGTCGTCGCTTCGGTGGCGCGGGCGCTGGCCACTTGCTCGCGATTGGGCCGGCCCAGCGCCGTTTGCAAAGGATCGGCTGCCACGAGTGAGGCGCGGACATTGCTGCGCAGCAGGGTCGCAAACCGTTCGGAAACCGATTCGGCGTCCAAATTCCACGGCGCCATGCTGCCCGGGCCAAGTTCGCTGGCAGGCTTCCAGCGGCTCTCACTGAAACTCAACCCCTTCCAGTCCTGCGATTCAGGATCCAAAACCATCCAACTGGCGTCGGAAACGAAATCCATCACCTTCTCGCGCCCGGCGCTTTGCGCGCGAATCCGCGCATAGACTAAAAGCCCGGCCGGGTTTTCCGTTCCCGCCGCGGCCACGCCCGGCTGCAGAGGTTTTCCATCAGAAGCATAGTTGACAGCCTCAATGGCGATGACGTTCTTTCCCGGTTTCAACCATTTGCGGATGTCGATCATTGCCGGTTCCGTGACAT